>Ga0081539_10005931_pt1 | contig 12064 bp, 9 predicted proteins | sample TabmetS4T2R2_FD_71023 | JGI IMG/M metagenome (GOLD analysis project Ga0081539, IMG submission 71023) | Tabebuia heterophylla rhizosphere microbial communities from the University of Puerto Rico - S4T2R2 | ecosystem: Host-associated > Plants > Roots > Rhizosphere ...
GGGCGTTCGCGGCCTTCGCCGCGCCCCAGCGAGGACCGAGTGAGCCAGCTCAAAAAAGCCCAGAAACCCTTGGCCGCGCCGATTGCGCCGCGCCGGCCGCGTTCCTTCACCACCCATGGCATCGCCGTCACGGACGATTATGCCTGGCTGAAGGATGCCAAATGGCAGGACGTGCTGCGCGACCCCTCCATTCTCGATGCCGACATCCGCCGCTACCTGGAAGAAGAGAACGACTACACCGAGAGCCTGCTCGGCCATACCGCGCCCTTGCAGAAGAAACTGGTTGCGGAGATGCGTGGCCGCATCAAGGAGGATGATTCCAGCGTCCCCTCGCCCGACGGGCCTTATGCTTATCTCCGGAAATTCCGCGAGGGCGGCCAGCACGAGCTGTTCGGCCGCATGCCGCGCCATGGCGGTGAGGCCGAGATCGTGCTCGACGGCGATGCGCTGGCGGCCGATTACAAATATTTCAAGTTCGGCGGCAGCCGCCATTCGCCCGACCACAAGCTGCAGGCGTGGAGCGCCGACACCAGGGGCTCGGAATATTTTTCCATTCGCGTGCGCGACTGGGCTACGGCCAAGGATCTCGACGATCTCATCGAGGAAACCGACGGCGGCGTGGTCTGGAGCAAGGACGGCAAGAGCTTTTTCTACGTCAAGCTCGACGACAATCACCGCCCGATGCAGGTCTGGCGGCATCGCCTCGGCACGAAGCAGGTCGACGATATCCTGGTCTATGAGGAGCAGGACTCCGGCTGGTTCACCCATTTGCACGAGAGCTCCAGCAACCGCTTTTGCGTGATCGCCGGCGGCGACCACGAAACCTCGGAGCAGCGGCTGATCGATCTCGCCAATCCCGACGCACCACCGCGCTTGATCGCGGCGCGCCAGGAAGGCGTGCAGTATTCCGCCAATGACCGCGGCGATCAGCTCTACATCCTCACCAACGCCGACGGCGCGATCGACTTCAAGGTCGTCACCGCGCCGCTTGCCGCGCCCGAACGCGCCAACTGGCGCGACCTGATCCCCTATCGCGAGGGCATCTATGTGCTCGATGTCGAGCTCTATGCCGGCCACATGGTGCGGCTGGAGCGCGCCAATGCGCTGCCGGCGATCGTGATCCGCGACTTTGTGACCGGCGAAGAACATGCCATCGCCTTCGATGAAGCCGCCTATTCGCTCGACACCATGGGCGGCTACGAGTTCGACACCACCAATTTGCGTTTCTCCTATTCGTCGATGACTACGCCGTCGGAAGTCTATGACTACGACATGGCAACGCGGACGCGGTTGTTGCGCAAGCGGCAGGAAATCCCCTCCGGCCACGATCCGGCCGACTACGTCACGACGCGCATCATGGCGCGGTCGCATGACGGCGCCGAGGTGCCGGTGTCGATCCTGCACGCCAAAACTTTCGTGCGCGACGGCCGTGCGCCGCTCTTGCTCTATGGCTACGGCTCCTACGGCATGGCAATGCCGGCGTCCTTCAATGCCAGCCGGCTGTCGCTGGTCGACCGCGGCTTTGTCTATGCCATCGCCCATATCCGCGGCGGCTCGGACAAGGGCTGGGGCTGGTATCTCGACGGCAAGCGCGAGAGGAAGACCAACAGCTTTGACGATTTCGCCGCCGCCGGCCGGGCGCTGATCGAGGCGAAATACACCAGCGCAAAACGCATCGTCGGCCATGGTGGCAGCGCCGGCGGCATGCTGATGGGCGCGGTCGCCAACCGCGCCGGCGAAATGTTCGCGGGCATCGTCGCGGAAGTTCCGTTCGTCGACGTGCTCAACACCATGCTCGACGACTCGCTGCCGCTGACGCCGCCGGAATGGCCGGAATGGGGCAACCCGATCGAGAGCGAGAAGGATTTTCGCACCATCCTGTCCTACTCGCCCTACGACAATGTCGCGGCCAAGGACTATCCCGCGATCCTCGCCATGGGCGGCCTGACCGATCCGCGCGTCACCTATTGGGAGCCGGCAAAATGGATCGCACGGCTGCGCGCCACCATGGCGTCCGGCGGACCGGTGCTGCTGCGCACCAACATGGGCGCCGGCCACGGCGGCGCCTCGGGCCGCTTCAACCGGCTCGACGAGATTGCAATCGTCTATGCGTTTGCGCTGTGGGCGGTGGGGCTGGCGGATCGGAGTGACGCGTAGCAGGCGCGTCAACCTCCGATGTCGTCCCCGCGAACGCGGGGACCCATAACCACGAACAGACGTTGTTGGAAATGGCTGGAGCTTCAGCCAGCTCAATGACGCCCGGCTGTGGTTATGGGTCCCGGCTCGCGCTTCGCTTGGCCGGGACGACGGTGAGTTACCGCCCGTTCTTCTTGCGCCACGCGGCGAAATCGGTCAGCGTCTTCTCGTCCGTCGCCGGATAGAGGCCGAAGATGCCGCGCCCGTTCCGGACTTCCTCCGTCACAAAATCCTCGAACGCCGTCATCTCGAATGTCTCGTCGGCGATCTCGTCAGCGAGATGCGCTGGGATCACGATCACGCCGTCGCCGTCACCGAGAATGACGTCGCCGGGAAACACCGGCGCATCGCCGCAACCGATCGGTACGTTGATCTCGATCGCCTGATGCAGCGTGAGATTGGTCGGCGCGCTCGGCCGGTGATGATAGGCGGGGAAGCCTAGTTTTGCGATCTCGGCGGAATCGCGAAAGCCGCCGTCGGTTACCACGCCGGCGCAGCCGCGTTTCATCAGCCGCGTCACCAGGATCGCGCCGGCGGAAGCCGCGCGCGCGTCCTTGCGGCTGTCCATCACCAGCACCGCGCCGGGCGGGCAATCCTCGATCGCCTTGCGCTGCGGATGGGAGCGATCGCGGAACACGTCGATCTTGTTGAGGTCCTCGCGCGCCGGCATGTAGCGCAGGGTGAAGGCTTCCCCGACCAACGTCGGCTGGTTTTCGCTGAGCGGACGAACGTCCTGGATCATCTGGATGCGAAAGCCGCGCTTGAACAGCGCGGTGGCCACCGTCGCCGTGGAAATGCTCTTGAGCTTGTTGCGGGTGGCGTCGCTGAGTTTAGGCATGGGGCGATCTCTCCTTTTGTCATTCCGGGATGCGCCTTTTGGCGCAGGCTCGGAATCCATACTCACGATCGTGGTTATGGATTCCGGGCTCGCGGCTTCGCCGCGCCCCGGAAAGACTGGGTTAGTAAATCGACGGTTCTTCGACGGGCTTGCCGAATCCCGTCTCCAGGAAATCGAAGTCGCAGCCTTCATTGGCCTGCTTGATGTGCTTGGAAAACATCCAGCCATAGCCGCGCTCGAAGCGACGCTCGGGCTGCTTCCATGCGGCGCGGCGCTTTGCCAGCTCGGCCTCTGATACATCGAGATTGATGGTGCGCGCGGCGACGTCGAGGGTGATGCGGTCGCCGTTCTTCACCAGCGCCAGCGGCCCGCCAACGAAAGATTCCGGCGCCACATGCAGGATGCAGGCGCCGTAGCTGGTGCCGCTCATGCGTGCGTCCGACAGACGCACCATGTCGCGCACACCCTGTTTCACCAGCTTTGTCGGGATCGGCAACATGCCCCATTCCGGCATGCCCGGCCCGCCCTGCGGCCCGGCATTGCGCAGGATCAGCACATGGTCGGCGGTGACGTCCAGGTTCGGATCATCGATCGCTTTCTTCATCGCGGGATAATCGTCGAACACCAGCGCCGGCCCGGTGTGCTTCAGGAAACGCGCCTCACAGGCCGATGGCTTGATCACGCAGCCGTCAGGCGCGAGATTGCCCTTGAGCACGGCGAGCGCGCCTTCCCTGTAGATCGGATTCTCGACCGTGCGGATGACGTCGTCATTATGGACCTCGGCACGCGCGATGTTGTCGCCGAGCGTCTTTCCGGTCACGGTGATGCAGTCGAGATGCAGGCGGTCCTTGATCCGGCTCATCAATCCCGGCAGGCCGCCGGCGTAGAAAAAATCTTCCATCAGATAGGTGTCGCCGCTCGGCCGCACATTGGCGATGACAGGTACCTTGCGGCTCGCCTTCTCGAAATCGTCGAGGCCGATGTCCTGGCCGGCGCGGCGCGCCTGCGCGATCAGATGGATGATCGCATTGGTCGAGCAACCCATCGCCATCGCCACCGTGATGGCGTTCTCGAACGCCTTGCGGGTCTGGATCTTCTGCGGCGTCAGGTCTTCCCACACCATCTCGACGATGCGGCGGCCGCATTCCGAGGCCATGCGGATGTGGTTGGCGTCGGCAGCGGGAATCGAGGAGGCGCCCGGCAAGGTCATGCCGATCGATTCCGCGATCGCGGTCATGGTGGAGGCGGTGCCCATGGTCATGCAGGTGCCGTAGCTGCGGGCGATGCCGGCCTCGACGTCGACCCAGTCCTTGTCGGAGATCTTGCCGGCGCGCCGCTCGTCCCAGTATTTCCAGGCGTCGGAGCCCGAACCCAGCGTCTTGCCCTTCCAGTTGCCGCGCAGCATCGGTCCGGCCGGCAGGTAAATGGTCGGGATGTTCATGCTGGTCGCGCCCAGCAGAAGAGCCGGCGTGGTCTTGTCGCAGCCGCCCATCAGCACGACGCCGTCGACGGGATGGCCGCGCAGCAGTTCCTCGGCATCCATCGCCAGCATGTTGCGATAGAGCATGGTGGTCGGCTTCAACAGCGATTCCGACAACGACAGCGCCGGCAACTCCATCGGAAAACCGCCGGCCATCAGCACGCCGCGCTTGACGTCGTCGACGCGGCTCTTGAAGTGCATGTGGCAGGGCTGCGCGTCCGACCAGGTGTTGAGGATGGCGATGACCGGCCGGTCCTTCCACTCTTCCGGCGCGTAGCCCATCTGCATCGCACGCGAGCGATGGCCGAAGGCGCGGAGATCGTCGGGGGCAAACCAGCGCGCGCTGCGCAATTGATCCGGCTGCTTCCTCTCGTCAGTCATGTCAAAGTTCCCACTTCCATCGCAGCCGCGCCACCAGCCGGGTCTGCCCGTCATCATGCATAGGGTTAACGATTTTGACGGCGGCGGCAATGTGCCAATATGGGGAGGCAGTTGCGCGGGCGGCCGGTTCGGGTAATCATTCAACTTTCCGTTGACGTGATTCCCGGCAGAGCGGCGGCCCTGGCTAGAATTCTTATTGTTGACGACGACAGTGCTGTTCAAATGACGTTGCGGCTCCTTCTCGAGGGCGCCGGCCATAATGTCGTTGTCGCCAACGATGGCCGCCGTGGTCTCGACCTGATCAACGGCGAAGCGTTCGATCTCTTGATTCTCGACATCTTCATGCCGGGCATGGATGGGTTCGAAACGCTGCGCGTTGTTCGCCAGCAGAGGCCGGCGCTTCCCATTATTGCGATCTCCGGCAGGCCGATCGCTTCTGGTCCCGACGACGGACCGGATTTTCTTGTCATGGCCACCAAGCTTGGGGCGGTCAGGAGCCTGCACAAGCCTTTCCGGCCAAGCGTCCTTTTGGCGACAGTTGCAGCTTGTCTTGAAGCCGCAAACCGTTCATCGTCGAAGGCGGTGGCCGGCAAGATTGCTTCCGACCGCTGAGGCGCGGGCCTCGCATGTTCTCGCTCGCGCCTCAACGAGGGAGAAATGGCGCACGGCGCGACATGACGCTCACGACAAGGCTGGCCATCGCGATGATCCTGCTCGTCGCGATCGCGGTATCCGCGGTCGGCTGGCTGAGCTATCGCGATCTGGAAAAGGAAATTCTGCCACGCATCCTGGATCGCACCGAGGCCCATTCGCGCCTGGTGGCTTTTGATCTGGAATCCCATGTCCGTGGCGCGCGCGGCGACATCGCCGGCTTCCGCTCGGCGGCGGCCCTGAACGGGCTGATCCGCGCGCGCGGAGCGGGCGGGATCGATCCGGTGGACGGTCTGTCGGAAAAGGCCTGGCACGACCGGCAGGCGGAACGCCTGGTGGCGGAGCTCAAAGCCAAGCCGGAATACGCTCAGTTCCGCATTATCGGTGTCGAGGACGGCGGCCGTGAACTCATTCGCGTCGACCGGTCCGGACCGAACGGCGCGGTTCGTCTCGTCCCCGACGCGGAACTGCAGCAAAAGGGGGATCGGCCCTATTTCAAGGAGACCATCGGCCTTCCCGCCGGCGAGATCTATGTTTCCGCACTCGATCTCAATCAGGAGCATGGCGCCGTTGAACGGCCCTATGTGCCGACATTGCGCATCGCCACACCACTGCAGCGGCCGGACGGCAAGTCGTTCGGGATCGCCATCGTCAATGTCGACATGCGACCGGCGCTCGATCGGGTGCGGGCGTCGGTACGTCAGGGCGGCGCGATCTACGCCGTCGGCAAACGCGGAGACTATTTTGTCCACCCCGACCGCACGCGCGAATTCGGCTCCGACCTCGGCCGGTCCATTGACTGGCGAAAGGATTTTCCGGATCTCGCTTCCCTGGCGGGCACGACAGCAAGCGTTGCACGGACGATACCGGACGCGGCCGGCAAGCAAGACGGCGCGGCGCTCGCTTCCGCTACCCTGGCAGGCAGTGAATGGGTGGGCATTATCGAGACCGTGCCCAACGCCATCATCATCAGCCCCGCCGTTCAGGTCCGCAACACCGCGATCACGGTTGGCTCGATCGCCGTGCTGTGCGCCGCGGTGCTGGCGCTCGTGATCGCGCGGTCGTTGACGCGGCCGATCGTGCAATTGACGAAGGCCGTCGAAAGCATCGGCCGTGGCGGCGCGGCGGCAATTCCGCTCGAAGCGTCCGGCGAGACCGGTGTACTGGCCCGCGCTTTCGCGCGCATGATCGCCGAATCGACCGACAAGACGGTCGCGCTCGAACGTGAAGTCGCCGAGCACCGCCGCACCGAGGCGGCGCGCGACCATCATGCCGAGCGCGAGCGGCTGTTCACGGCGGCGGTCGAGTCGTCCAACGACGCCATCATCACCATGTCGCTGGACGGCACGATCACGGGCTGGAATTCCGCCGCCGAGCGGCTATACGGCTACGCCGCCGGGGAAGCCGTCGGCAACAAGATCGATCTCATCGTACCCGAGGACCGGCGGTCGGAGGTCGAGGACACCCTGCGGCGGATCGGCTGGGGCGAGAAGATCGAACACAATGAGACGGTGCGCCGCCGCAAGAATGGCAGCCTCGTCGACGTGTCGCTCAGCATCTCCCCGATCAAGGCGCCGTCGGGGGCAACCATCGGTATTTCCAAGGTCGCTCGCGACATCACCGAAACCAACCGGACGCGGACGGCGCTGCGGCAGCAGACCGAAGAGCGCCGCCGCATCTTCGAAACCTCGCAGGACCTGATCCTGGTGATGAATTCGCGCGGCTACGTCGTCCAGGTCAGCCCGAGCTGCGAGGCTATCCTCGGCTATCGGCCGGACGAGATGATCGGCCATAGCGGGGAAGACTTCATTCATCCCAACGATCTCGAGAATTCACGGCGGGAAATGCGGGCCGCGCGGCGCGGCGAGCGCACCAAGATCTCCGATACCAGGGTGTTCCACAAGGACGGCCATACGGTGCCGCTATCATGGCTTGGGACATGGTCGGAGCCGGTGAAGCGCTTCTTCTTCGTCGGCCGCGACATGACCGAGGCGCTGCGGGTCCAGCAGACCTTGCTCGAGAGCGAGCAGCTTGCCCGCGGAATTATCGAAACCGCGCTGGACGCGTTCGTGCAAATGGACGAAGCCGGCATCATCACCGACTGGAACAGCCAGGCCGAGAAAATCTTCGGCTGGCCGCGCAGCGAGGCGATCGGACGCAAGCTCGTCGACATGATCATTCCGGAGCAGCACCGCGCGGCCCATCGCGCCGGACTCGAATACTTCCTGAACACCGGTAACAGCCGGATTCTCGGACGGCGGCTGGAGATCGAGGCACTGCGGCGTAGCGGCGAGGAGGTCAAGGTCGAACTTTCCATCACGCCGTTGCAACGCCGCGACGGCATCGTGTTCAACGGCTTCATCCGCGATCTCACCGATAGGATCGCGGCGGAGGACCGCATCCGGCACGCCGAGAAGATGGAGGCGGTCGGCCAGCTCACCGGCGGCATCGCCCACGACTTCAACAACATCCTCACCGTCATCACCGGAACGATCGAGATCCTCGGCGAGGCGGTCGCCGACAAGCCGCAGCTCGCCGCCATCACAAGGATGATCGACGATGCCGCCTCACGCGGCGCCGAACTGACCCAGCATCTCCTCGCCTTCGCCCGCAAGCAGCCGCTGCAGCCGCGCGAGGTCGACGTCAACACGCTCATCATCGATACCGCCAAGCTGCTGCGGCCGACGCTTGGCGAGCAGATCGAGATCGAATCGGCATTCGATGCCGACGTCTGCGTCGCCGTCGTCGACCCCAACCAGCTGGCAACGGCGCTGCTCAATCTCGCGCTCAACGCGCGCGATGCGATGCCGAATGGCGGCAAGCTCATCCTCGAAACCGGCCTGGTCGTGCTCGACGACAACTACGCAAAGAGCAACGAGGACGTTCGCCCCGGACGCTACGCCCTGATCGCGGTGAGCGACACCGGGGTCGGCATCCCCTCCGACATGCTCGACAAGGTGTTCGATCCGTTCTTCACCTCGAAGGGTCCCGGCAAGGGCACCGGCCTCGGACTCAGCATGGTATACGGCTTCGTCAAGCAGTCGGCCGGGCACATCAAGATCTACAGCGAGCAAGGCCACGGCACGACCATCAAGATGTATCTGCCGCCCGGCACCGGCGCGATTGCCGCCGCCGAGCCGCCTGCCCCGGCCGTGCAGGGCGGCCACGAAACCATCCTGGTGGTCGAGGACGACAAGCTGGTCAGGGACTACGTGCTGACCCAGCTGCATTCGCTCGGCTATGTGACGCTCGATGCGGCGAATGCCGCCGAAGCGCTGGCGCTGGTCGATGCCGACAGGCATTTCGACTTGCTTTTCACGGACATCATCATGCCGGGCGCCATGAACGGCCGCGAGCTTGCCGATGAGATCGAACGGCGCCGGCCTGGCGCGAAGGTACTGTATACATCAGGTTACACGGAGAACGCGATCATCCATCACGGCAGGCTCGACACTGGCGTGCTGCTGCTGGCCAAGCCTTACCGAAAGTCCGATCTCGCAAGCATGATCCGCAAGGCGCTCGGCGATTAACGGCGCGAATTCGCTGCCGCATCAAGCATTGCGCGAGGCCGTCATCACGATGCGGACGAGATCGGCGGCGTTGCGCGCGCCGAGCTTCTTCATGATGTTGGCGCGATGGTCCTCGATGGTGCGGGGACTGATGCCGAGATGGCGACCGGCCTCCTTGTTGGAGGCGCCCTTGGTGAACTGCTCGAGCACCTCGCGCTCGCGCCGCGTCAGCGGTTCGCGGCCGGGGAAATGCAGCGCCTGAATATTCGAGCCGGAGTTTGCCGCCTTGCGGCGCGCATAGGCGTCGATCGCCTCGTTCAGCCGGGCCACGATCTCGCTGCCGCGGAACGGCTTTTCGATGAAGTCGAGCGCGCCGCTCTTGATGGCGCTGACCGCCATGGCGATGTCGCCCTGGCCCGAGATCATGAAGATCGGCGCGGGATAATCCTCGCCGTGAAGTTCCTTCAGGATATCGAGGCCGGATTTGCCGGGTATATGCACGTCCAGCAGGATACACGCCGGCGTTCGGGTCCGCGCGACCTGCAACAGCGCCGCGCCGTCGGCAAAGCAGATCACCTCGTAACCGCCTGCCGACAACACCATCGACAGTGTATCGCGAACGGCAGGATCGTCGTCGACGACAAAGATCTCACCACGAGAACCAGTTTTATCGGACATGTGCCTTCGTCCACCGCCGTCAGAAAATGACGCGCACTCGGCCGAACGGAACCAGCGGTCCCGGATTCGAACGTCCCGTATTTGTACGGGACGTTGACTCAACCCACAAGTAGCGCCGTCACCCCCTAATAGTAGGGTCCAGGGGCATAGCTATGCAGAAGACCAAGGCTGGCGGCATGCCGGCGCAATCTGGCGACCCGGACGGAATGCACCGCGAGATCGTCGCGGACCTGGTATCGGTTATCGAGCACGTCAGGACGAGCCTCAGGCGGATCGAGCAGGCCGTCGCAAGCGAAGCAGCCGAAGACGCGGTCGCCGACGACGTCATCGTGCTTGACGACGTGACGCCCGGCCACGCGCGGGCGGATGCGGTATTGCGGGAATGCGAAGCCGGCCTCGGCCTCGCCCTTCGCTTGCTGCACGGACCGATGACATGGGGCGACACCGCCGGCGACGGCAGCCTGCCGCGGACGAACTGACCGATTTCGGCCTGAAAGGCGACGATCCGCTGCGCGCAGATCGCGCGACTTACGCCATCATGGCATCCTGGCCGGACGCCCCGCCGTGGCGCTTCTTGGCGTTCTTACCCTTCAGGAACGAGACGTCCATCTCGGTGCCGTTGACGCGCACCAATTCGCAGCGCCGGTAGGCGAGCCCGGTCGACGACAGCAGCAGGAAGAATTCCTTGAGATTGAGGCCCTGAATCGAGCCTTCCACCGTGAGCGTGGCATCGTTATCCGAAATGGCATTGAGCACGCAGTCGCGCCGCCAGGTGCCGTCGATGGCCATGATGCAGACGTCGTAGCCGCGGCTGAAGGTAACGCGTTCCGTTCCCTTGTTCTCGTCAGACATCGTCACATCCCTGCCGCAGCTGCGGCGATCCTGGGCGCTGCCATACCGGCCGGTGCCTTCGCCATGCGCACATCATTCGGCCGGTAGAGGCCGCGTTTGTCGGGATAAGGCTTGAAGGTATCGGTGAGCCCGACCACGGTTTCCGCGGCGCCCAGCACCAGGAAGCCGTCGGGTTCCATGATCCTGCAGAGCCGGCTGAAGATGTTGATCTTGGTGTCCTGGTCGAAATAGATCAGCACATTACGGCAGAAGATCACGTCGAAAGAGCCGAGTTGCGAGAAATCGTGCAGCAGGTTGAGCTGCCGGTGCTGCACCATGGCGCGGATGTCCGGGTTGATCTGCCAGAACTCGCCGTTCTGCTTGAAATATTTCACCAGCAGCTGGATCGGCAGGCCGCGCTGCACCTCGAACTGGCTGTAGAGTCCCGTCCTGGACTTCTCCAGCACTTCCTGGGAGAGGTCGGTCGCGATGATCTCGACCCGCCAGCCGGCAAGCTGGCCTTCCATCTCCTTCAGGCACATCGCCAGCGAATACGGTTCCTGGCCGGTCGAGCCGGCGGCGCACCAGATGCGCACGCTCTTGCGCGTCGCGCGGGCTTTCAGGATTTCCGGCATGATCGTGGCCCGGAAGTGATCGAACGGGATCTTGTCGCGGAAGAAGAACGTCTCGTTGGTGGTCATCGCCTCGACCACCTGCGCGACCAGGGAGGTGGAACCGGCCTTCATCTTCTGGACCAGCTCGGGAATGCCTGAAAGTCCGGCCTTGCGTGACAGCGGCACGAGGCGGCTTTCGATCAGATATTGCTTGTCGGCGGACAGGTCGAGACCGGACTGGTCCTTCAGCAGTTTGCGCAGATACTCATAGTCGGGCGGTGTCACGGCAACCTCTTACACAACAAACGCAACAAACTAGCGGACCGGTTTCAGACCGGCGCGGCAATCAATCCGACTTCCTGGAATTTCGCCGCGACAATGTCCTTGTCGAACGGCTTCATGATGTACTCGTTGGCACCGCCATGCAGCGCCTTTGAAATATGGTCGATGCCGTTCTCGGTGGTGCAGAACACGACCTTCGGCGCATCCCCACCGGGAAGCTGGCGCAGATGCATCATGAACTCGAAGCCGTCCATGACCGGCATATTCCAGTCGAGCAGCACCGCATCGGGCAGCTCGCGCTTGCAGGCTTCGAGCGCCTGCGCGCCGTCTTCGGCTTCGATGATCCGGAAGTTCATGTCTTCCAGGATCCGGCTTGCGATTTTGCGGATGACACTGGAGTCATCCACCACGAGGCATGTTTTCATTTTGACGACCCTCCTGTATGGAGCTTTTGGGGTTACTAGGCGGCAAGCGCGACCTTCGGCGCGAGCTCGAGCACGCGATCGACGTCGAGGACGACCATGAGCTGGCCGTCGAGGCGGTGGACGCCGCCGGCGAGCTTGGCCATGCGGGGGTCGAGGTTGACGGGGTTTTCCTCGCGGCT
>Ga0081539_10005932_pt1 | contig 12062 bp, 11 predicted proteins | sample TabmetS4T2R2_FD_71023 | JGI IMG/M metagenome (GOLD analysis project Ga0081539, IMG submission 71023) | Tabebuia heterophylla rhizosphere microbial communities from the University of Puerto Rico - S4T2R2 | ecosystem: Host-associated > Plants > Roots > Rhizosphere ...
TCGGCTCGCGGCCACCGCGGCCGTAGCAGGCCGGGCCGGGCTGCGATCCCGCGCTGTCCGGGCCGACCCGCAGGGCGCCGGTCCGGGCGTCCGCCCGGGCGATCGTGCCGCCGCCGCAGGCAACGGTCCGGACGTCGAGCCGCGGCAGCCGGTAGGTGTACTGGTCGATGACCGCCTCGTTGCTCGTCACCGGCCGACCGTCGACGACCAGGCCGATGTCGAACGACGTGCCGCCCATGTCCGTCGCCACCACGTGGGAGTGGCCCGCGGCCACGGCGAGGGCCGCCACTCCGGCGAGGCCGCCGGTCGGGCCGGAGTCGATGGTGCCGAGGGCGACCTCCGCGGCCGCCGTCGTCGGGACCACCCCGCCGTGGGACTGAACCACCAGCGGCGGGGTGGCCAGCCCGCGCTCGCCCAGCCTCGACGCCAGGCCCGACAGGTAGCCGGTGCAGGCCGGGCCGACGTAGCCGTTGAGGACGGTCGCCACCGCCCGCTCGTACTCCCCGAGCCGGGGCGAGACCCGGCTCGACAGCGACACGAAGACGTGGGGCGCGACGGCACGGAGCGCGGTCGCGACCGCCTCCTCGTGTGCGGCGTTCACGAAGGACCAGAGGAGGACGACGGCCACGCTGTCGAGGTCGTGCTCCGCGACGAAGGCGGCCAGTCGCTCGGCGGTGGTCCGCTCGTCGAGGGCGACGACGACCTTGCCCGACGCGTCGACCCGCTCGTCGAGCTCGAGGAGGGCGCCGGGCACGGTCAGCGGGCCCGGCAGCGAGGTGCCGTGCACGGTGAAGACCTCCTCCGGCGGGCGCCCGGCGACCCGGCCGTGGCCGCGCATGATCTCGAGGGCGTCCCCGTGGCCCGCCGTCGTGACCAGGCCGACCCGGGCTCCCCGGCGCTCGAGCACGGCGTTGGTCCCGATCGTCGTGCCGTGGGCCAGCCGCGACGTCCGGGCGAGCAGCGTGGGGAGGTCCGTGCCCACCGCCTCGGTGAGCCGGCCCAGCGCCGCCAGGACGCCCGCCGCCGGGTCCTCGTGCGTCGTCAGCGCCTTGGCGGTGGCGTGCCCGGCCGCGCCGGCAGCCGGCGACGCGTCCACCAGGACGCAGTCGGTGAACGTCCCGCCGATGTCCACTCCGATGTGAAACACCACGACCTCCGGCAGTTCCGAGGCTCCCGATCGATCGATCGATCGGGACTCGATGGTGCGCCAGAGCAACCGCGGGAGTCAAGGGCCGGCGTCCTGGACGTGGTTACGGGTCGACGAGCTCCGGCGGCTCGTGCGGTGCCCCGGTCCGGCTGCCGGTCTTCACGTAGGCGCGGATCTGGTCCGGGGTCATCCCGGCGAGCCCGAGGTCGGCGGAGCTGCGGCCGTCGCGCCACCAGTCCCGCTCGTGGAGGACGTTGTAGATGGTGACGACGGAGTCGATCACCGGCGTCGCGACCCCGACGGCCCGCCCCAGGTGGCTCCACGGGACCAGCCCGTAGGGGGCGTCCTCGGTCAGGTAGCGGCTGGTCACGTCGTGCGGCCCGGAGATGGGCGTCAGCGAGATGTTCCCGTGCAGGCTCATGTAGAGCTGTTCCCAGGTGTAGCCCTCGGCGAGGCCGGTGAAGTCCTCGACCGGGGTGAGGTGGTAGCCGAGCCGGCGGCCGATGGCCTTGCGCTCGTTGTCGATCTGGACGTTGACGCGGCAGGACCCGGGCGTGACGCCGTGCTCGTAGAGGAAGAACGGGCGCTTCGGCGAGTTCTCGATGGCCGTGACGCTGAGCAGGCAGGGGCCGGCGTGGACGCCGGGGTTGACGATGCTCAGCCCGGCTTCCAGGACGTCGGCGTAGACCTTCTCGAACGGGTGGATCCGGCGCATGTCCTCGACGAGCCCGGCGCCCGCCGCGGCGGGCAGGAAGGCCACGTTCACCTTGTTGTGGCCGTAGATCGCGACCTGGCACGGCGCCGTGAGCCGGGCGTCGTAGGGCAGGTTGTTGACCTCCGCGACGACCGGGCTGTCCGCCTCGCCGAACACCGTGCGGAACAGCAGCCCGGCGAAGGCGCCCGGATAGACCACCACGACCTGGTCCGGGGCGACGCGGCCCTTGAGCAGCCGCGCGTAGCCGTCGTGGGCGAACGCCGGCGTCACCAGCAGGATGTGGCGGACGCCGGCGATCGCGTCGTCGATGTCGTCGGTCACCTTGTTGAGCTTGAAGCTGCCGCGGATCACGCCCGTGGCGTCGATGGTCTGCGTCTCGAAGAGCTGCTGCACGCCGCCGCGGAACTGGGGCATCTCGAACAGGTTCACCGCGAAGCCGCGCGAGGTCAGGTCCGCGGCCATCGCGTGGGCGCCGTGGCCACCGCCGAGGACGGCGACGGTCTCTGTCATGCGACGTCCTCGTCGAACGTCGCCAGGAAGTCCCTCGTGCGCTTGTGGGTGGGGCGGTCGAGCACGTCCGCCGCGGTGCCCTGCTCGACGATCCTGCCGCCGTCGACGAACACCACCTCGTCGGCGACGCGGCGGGCGAAGGGCACCTCGTGGGTGACGACGAGCATCGTCATGCCGTCCTCGGAGAGCTCCCGCATGACCTGCAGCACCTCGCGGGTGGACTCGGGATCGAGCGCCGACGTCGGCTCGTCGAACAGCAGCACCCGCGGCTGCAGGGCGAGCGCGCGGGCGATGGCGACGCGCTGCTGCTCGCCGCCGGACATCTGTCCGGGGAAGGCAAGACCGCGATGCTGCAGGTGGACGCGCTTGAGCAGCCGCACCGCGGTCTCGATCGCCTGCTGCGGGGGCACTCCCGCCGCCTTCGTCTGGGCGAGGGCGACGTTCTCGACGGCGGTCAGGTGCGGGAAGAGGTTGAAGCGCTGGAAGACCATGCCGACCGACTGGCGCAGCTTCGCGAGGTCGCGGTAGACGACACGGGTCCCGGCGAACACCGGCTCGCCCGCGACCTCGATCGTGCCGCTGTCCGGTCGCTCGAGCAGGTTCACGCAGCGCAGCAGCGTGCTCTTGCCGCCGCCGCTCTGTCCGAGGATCGTCACGATGCGGCCCTGCCGCACCCGCAGGTCGACATGGTCGAGCACGACCCGGCCGTCGAAGGACTTCACCAGCCCTTCGACGGAGACCACCGGGCGGTCCGCCGCCGGCGGCTCTGCGCCGGCGTGTCTGGCGTCGTCGGCGTGGTCGGCCACGGTCATCACGCGCCTCCCGCGGTCGCGGTGGCGGCCGGCCTGAGCGTGACGGCGTCCGGCGCGCCGAGCAGCTCGCGCGCGGTGCGCAGGCGCCGGGACCGGCCGACGGAGAGGGGTGCCCCGGCGCGGACCCGGCGCTCCAGCCAGAGCAGCGCCTGCGACAGCGGGTAGCACATCGCGAAGTAGATTGCCGCGAGCACCAGGTACACCTCCATCACCTCGAACGTCTGCGACGAGATCGACTGGCCGACGCTCATCAGCTCGCCCGCCGTGATCGTGATCAGCAGCGACGTGGACTTGAGCATGTCGACGAGCATCGTGTTGGTTCCCGGGAGCGCCAGGCGCAGGGCCTGCGGGAAGACGACGGACACGAACAGCGAGCGGCGGCTGAGCCCCAGCGCCTGCGCGGCCTCGGCCTGCCCGGGGTCCACGCCGGTGAGCGCGGCACGGAAGATCTCCGACAGGTAGGCGGCGTAGAAGATCGCCAGGCCGAGCACGCCGGCGCGGAACGAGCCCATCACCACCCAGTGGCCGAGCGCGCCCTCGGTCTGCGGCAGGCCGAAGTAGAGCACGAAGATGATGACCAGCAGCGGGATGTTCTTGAACAGCTCGGTGTAGCCGGCGGCGGGCAGCCGGACGAGCGCCAGCCGGCTGGTCCGCAGCAGCGCCAGCACCAGCCCCAGCACGGCGGCCAGGGCGAAGCCGAGCACCGTGTACTCCAGCGTCCGCACCAGCCCGTCGACCAGCTGCCCGCTCCACTCGGACCAGTGGACGTGGAACATGCGCGCTCCTCAGATCGACGGCGGAACCCAGCCCGCCGGCCGGTCGACGCCGTCCCGCAGCTTCAGGAGGTACGGCGCGGGCTTGCAGAAGGCATCCGGGTCGCCGCCCCACTTCTCGACCATCTCGGCGAGCCTGCCGTTCTCGTACATCGCGTCGATCTGGTCGTTGAGCGCCTTCTCGAGCTTGGGCGCCTCCTTGGCGACGTAGAAGGCCACCTGGATCTGCCGGAAGTCCTTGAACGCCGGCTTCGCGGCGATCTGCTCGTCGGTCGGCGGGGTGAAGTACAGGAGGCGGAACTTCGTGTCCGGGTTCTGCTGGGCCTGGTAGGTGACCAGCAGTGGGTCGATGAAGCCGACGTCGATCCGACCGGAGCCGAGGTCGCTGAAGAACGTCGCGGCGTCCTGGTAGACCTTCGCGTCGACGCCGTCGATCTCTTTGATCGACTTCTCCCACACGTAGCCGGTGACGGTGCCGACCTTCTTGCCCTTCAGGTCGTCGACCGTCTTGTAGGACTTGTCGCCGACGACCGCCATCGCCGGCGGGGAGTAGTAGACGGGGTCGGTGAACAGGCCCTTCTCGGCGCGCTCCGCGCCCCAGCCGACCCCGCCGATCGTGACGTCGACGCGGTGCGACTGCACGCCGCCGAGCATCCCCTTGAAGTCGGTCATGTTGTGCTCGACCCTCAGGCCCAGGTTGGCGGCGGCCTCCTGCAGGATCTCGGCGTCGAGCCCGACCAGCCGGCCGTTCTTGACGTCGGTGTAGGGCATGTAGGGCTCGACGGCGACCCTGATCACGCCCTTCTGGATCGTGTCGAGCCCGGCGGCCTGGCCGGAGGTCGACGGCTCGTCGCCGCCGCACCCGGCCAGCGCCAGAGCAGCTGCCACGGCCAGGGCCGCCACGGCCCTGACGGACTGTCGTCGGTATCTCATCCGGGCCACATCCTTTGCCTGACGAATCGGTGAGCCCCCCGGCTGATCACCCCAAGTTAGGGATCTCGTGACGGAACGTCACTGGGTGTTCCGTACGAAGAGGATCCGTCGCCTACCGGAAGGGCTTGTACGCTTCGGCCAAAGCCCGCGGAGGGATGTGGCATGGACGACTCGGCTCTGGCGCCCGCGCTCACCGGCGCCCTCGCCCAGGAGATCGCCGGCGACACCAGCGAGATCATCGGGTACAACGTGCTCATCACCGACCGCGACGGCATCGTGATCGGCAGCGGTGACCGCAGCCGGGTCGGCAGCTTCCACGAGGCGTCCGTGGACGTCGTCCGGACCGTGCGGGCGGCCACCCACGACGCCGCCCAGGCGCGGGCGCTGCGCGGCGTCCGGCCCGGCATCACGCTGCCGATCGTCCTGAACGAGACGGCGCTGGGGACGGTCGGCATCACCGGTTCACCCGCTCAGGTGCGCCGGTTCGGCCTCGTCGTCAGGCGCCAGACCGAGATCCTGCTCCGGGAGTCGGTCGTGCTGCGGTCCCGCCTGCTGCGGGAGCGGGCGCTGGAGGACCTGGTCCGCGACGTCGCCTACTTCGACGCCGACGTCGTGGACCCGGAGCTGATCGCCTACCGCGCGGCGGAGCTGGGCTACGACCTCGGCGTGCCGAGGGTGGCAGTGGTCGTCGACCTTCTCGCCCCGCCCGGTGACCGCGAGCCGGCCGACTCCGGCGCCGCCGGCAACGGCCGGCCGACCGCCCGTCTGGCGCTGCTGCAGACGCTGCGCGCGACGTTCACGCCGGCGCGCGACGTCGTCGCGGCGATGCCGTCGGACCGCTTCGTCGCCCTGCACCGCGTCGCGCAGGCGGACGCCGACCGGTCACTCGAGGCGGTGCGCGCGCTGTGCCGCAAGGCCGTCGGCGAGATCTCACGCCGGCACGGGGTCGCCGCCGCCGTCGGGATCGGGGACGCCGCCGCCACCGTCGTCGGGCTGCACGACTCGTACCAGGACGCGAGCGCGGCCGTCCGGCTCGGGACCCGCGTCCACCCGGTGCCGGACGTCACCACGATCGACGACGTCCGCGTCCACCAGCTGCTCACCTCGGTCGGCCACCGGCCCCGCGCCCGCCTGGTCGAGGCGCTGACCTCCGACCTGCGCACCGAACCAGACTGGCCGACGATCCGCCGCACGGTGATCGTGTGGTGCGAGTCGGGCTTCAACCTGGTCCAGGCGGCGGCCGCGCTGCACATCCACCGCAACACGCTCGTCTACCGGCTCGGCAAGATCGCGCGGGTGACCGGACGCCCGGTGCGCGACCACCGCGCCACGCTGGCGCTGTACGTCGCCTGCCTGACCGACCAGCTCCACGACGGCGAGGGCTGACGGCGCCCTCGGGTCACGGCCGCCAAGGACAGGCTCCTAGAGCAGGCCGCCCATCACCGGGTCGCTGATGCTGTCCCGCCCGTCCTCGAGGTGGCCGGCGTAGCGCGCCTCGAAGTGGGCGTCGCCGCGGATCCCGATCGTGACGTCGTACCAGCCGCGGGTGCGGGCCACCGAGAGCCGCTGGGTCGCGGACTCGCCCGGCTTGAGGACGACGCGGCCCCCGGCGCGGGACGAGTAGCGGCTCACCAGCGTGACCTCGACCTTCGACGTGCCGCGGTTGTGGACGACGAGCGAGAGCTCCTCGCGCCGCTCGTCGTACCGGGCGCGCACGTCCAGCGGCCGCCGGCCGTCGCCCCGGAACCGCCGGAAGAACCCGTTCGGGCCGTGCACGGACACGTCGTACCGGGTCGCGAAGGCCCACGAGTCGCTCAGCTGCCTGCCGGGCGCCACGGTGTAGGTGCGAGGAGCGTGCGCCGGGTCGGCGGACCTGGCGTGGAGGACGACGGTCGCGGCACCTCGATTGCGGAAGTCGACGGTGACCGACGAGGCGCTCGCCTGCGCGTCCGCGTGCGGGGCGTAGGGCAGCGCGCGGGCCGGGCGGACGCCGCGTTCCTGCGCCGGCAGCGCCGGGTCGTCGGGCGGGACGGGCACCTCGTCGGGCTGCCGGGTGAGGTCCCCGGGCTTGAAGTCGTCGGTGTCCGGCAGCCGTAGCCGTGTCGACCGGTTCGGCGTCCGGAAGTCGAAGGCGCTGGTCAGGTCGCCGACGACGGCGCGCCGCCAGGGGGTGATGTTGGACTCGACCAGATCCGGTCGGCCGTCGGCGAACCGGGCCTCGAGGAAGCGGATGAGCGAGGTGTGGTCGAAGAGCTGGGAGTTCACCCAGCCGCCGCGGGTCCAGGGTGAGACGACGATCATCGGCACCCGGATGCCGAGGCCGTACGGGCCGGCCGGGTGGTCGGCGTCGCCGGGGAAGATCTCGTTCGTCACCGGTACCGTCGACAGTCCCTGCGCCCGGGTCTGCGGCGGTGTCGGGGGCACCAGGTGGTCGAAGAAGCCGCCCTCCTCGTCGTAGGTGACGAAGAGCGCCATCCGGCTCCACACCTCGGGGTGGGCCGCGAGGACGTCGATCACCTGCGACACGTACCAGGCGCCGTAGTCGGGCTCCCAGTTCGGGTGCTCGCTGTACGCCTCGGGCGCGACGATCCAGGACACCTGCGGCAGGCGGCCCGCCGCGACGTCGGCGCGGAAGTCGGTGAGCAGCTTCTCGGGGTCGCGTCCGAGCGCGTTCACCCGGGTCCCGGTCCTCGCCCGGTCGGCGAGCGGGCTGCCCGGCGGAGCGTTCTGGTACTGGTGGAAGTACAGGAGCGAGTTGTCGCCGTAGTTGCCGATGAACGGGTCCTGGGTCCAGCCCCAGAAGCCGTCGGCGGTGAGCCCGACGCCCTCGTCCTGGTAGACCTTCCAGGAGATGCCGGCGCGTTCGAGCCGTTCCGGGTAGGTCGACCAGTCGTAGCCGAGCTCGGCATTGGTGATGACCGGCCCGCCGGCCTTCCCGTCGTTGCCGACCCAGCCGGTCCACATGTGGTACCGGTTGGGGTCGGTCGGGCCCAGCAGCGAGCAGTGGTAGTTGTCGCACACGGTGAACGCGTCGGCCAGGGCGAACTGGTAGGGCAGGTCGGCGCGGGTGTGGTGGGTCATCGTGGTGACGCCCTTGTGCGCGACCCAGCCGTCGAACCGGCCGCCGTTCCAGGCCGCGTGACCGTCGTTCCAGCCGTGCGGCGGGTCGGGCAGGAACGTGCGCCCCAGGTCGCGGACCTCGGGCCGGAACGGCAGGAGCTCCCCGCCGGGCGCCGGCTGGTGCCACACGCTCTTGCCGGACGGCAGCGTCATCGGGTGCGGGTCGGCGAACCCGCGGACGCCGCGCAGCGTGCCGAAGTAGTGGTCGAACGACCGGTTCTCCTGCATCAGGAAGATGACGTGCTGCACGTCCCTGATGGAGCCCGTGCGCCTGTCGGCCGGGATGGCCAGCGCCTTCTCGAGGCCGCCCGGCGTGGCGGCGGCGACGGCGGGCACGCCGAGCATGGCGAGGAACGACCGGCGGTCGAGCGACATGACGCCTCACTTCCCGCGGACGGAGGTGCCGACCGCCGCACCGTACGGCGGTTGTGTGGCCGGCGTACGACCACCGGTCGAGCGGCGGACGACGCGCCGGTGACCGCCGCCGCCGACGTGGGAAGGGCGGCCAGGGGGGCCGGGGCCGTGCAGGCGCTGCGGGTTTGCCGCAACCGTCGTCCGTTCGGTCGGAAGTGGCGTCACTGTTCACCTGGACCGCGCTGGACGTTCACGTGGGTGATGCGCGCGTTGTGACTGCGTCGTCTTCGCTCGACGGTGCCCTCCGGCGAACCGCCGGACGATCGGGAGGAAAACCGTGAAGGCAGTCAGAACGTACGGTGTCATGGGCGTCGCCGGCCTCGGTGCCGCGGCGGCGGCGGTCGGCCTGGTCGGGGGCATCGCGCCCGCCTCGGGCGACGACTCGTTCGCCGGTGGGCCGAGGCCCGCCGCCAACGAACGCGTCGGCACCAAGGACAACGTGCTCGCCGGTGGGCTTCGCGAGACCTCGGTGGCGTGGGGGCAGCTACCCCTGACGAACCCCGACACCGCGCTCGGCAACACGCACTACGGCTACAACACGTCCAACGGCGGCCCGCTCACCCAGGACCCCCACGAGGCCTTCAAGACCGAGCCCGACAAGAACGTCTACCTGGTCCTCGGTGGCCACCACTACCTCTACCAGGGTCACGAGGGCGGTCCGAGCGGCTACGTGACACGGGTCGACCTCGACCAGGCCGACCCGAAGCAGAAGGTCACCCTCGTCGCCGACAGGGACGTCACCGGCGCGAAGGTGCCCACCTTCGACGGCATCACCTGGAACCCGTTCACCCACCAGCTGCTGCTCACGGCCGAGTCCGCGTCCCCGGTCGGCGGCGTCTTCGCCGTCACCCTCGACGGGACCGGCGCGCCGACCACCCCGCTGGTGCGGCTGGCCGCGCTCGGCTCGGGCGCCTACGAGGGGGTGCAGAACGACTCGGACGGGAACGTCTGGCTGGTCGAGGACATCGGCGGCGCGGCCGCCGGCACCAACGGCAAGGGCAAGCTGCCCAACAGCTACGTGTACCGGTTCCGGCCCACCGACCGTCATGACCTCACGAAGGGCGGCACGCTGCAGGCGCTGCAGGTGCTGCGGAAGGACGGGACTCCCGTCACCGCCGCACAGCTCCAGACCGACGGCCGCGACCCGTTCATCGCGGCGCTGCACGACGCCAGGGCCGCCTTCCGGACGACCTGGGTCACCGTCACGGACACCTCGAACTCCACCGCCGGCGCGAAGGCCGCCGGCGCCACGCCGTTCAAGCGACCGGAGAACGGCGTCTTCCGTCCCGGCACCCGGTTCCGCGAGTTCTACTTCACCGAGACCGGTGACACCAACGCCCTCAGCGACCTGCCCGGCGCGTTCGGCGCCGTCTTCCGGCTGCGCCAGTCCGGGCCCAGCGCCTCGACCGGCACGATCTCCCCGGTCGCGCTCGGCGACGTCACGCACACCGGGTTCGACAACATCTCGTTCGCGACTCCGGACCAGCTCCTCGTCGTCGAGGACGCCGGTGACACGCTCCACGGTCAGCGCAACGCACTGGACTCCGGGTACGTCGTCGACCTGCGCGCGTGGTGGGCTCGCACGCCGGCCCGCTGGCTGGCCGAGGGGCGTGACGCGTCCGCCACGTACGACGCGCTGTTCTCACCCGGCTACAACGACGGCGACAACGAGATCACCGGCATCCACGTCTCGGACGGCGACCCGGGCGTCGGCGGCATCCTGGGCGCGAAGGTGCCCACGCCGTTCGCCCACGGCTGGCGCGTGTTCTGGACCCAGCAGCACGGCGACAACGTGACGTGGGAGGTCCTGCCCCGCGGCACGAAGCCGCACGACTGACCGACCGACAGCCACCGCCGGGCGCGACAGCCGTCCGGACCGGGCGAGGCCGTCCCCACCGCGGGGCGGCCTCGCCCGCCGTTCTCGGCGACCCCCGCGGCAGCCCTGCCCGGGGGTCGCGCAGCCCGGGGTCGCCGGACGTCGCCGGTGCCGTCCGGAAACGGCCGGGTCCGCGCGTCGCCGTCGGGACGGTGCGCGACCGGGTCGGCGAGCACGACCCGGTACGGGACGTCGGTCCCGGGCGGCAGGCCGCGCGGCACGACGCGACCGGTGTGGTCGCTGTCCGGCAGCAGCAACGGTCCGCTAACGGCGCGGGCGCGACGATCGAAGCGGCCGGTCGGCGAGACCTGGACGAACATCCAGAAACCGGGTGGCGTCAGGAGCTGACGGCGGTTTCCCGGCGGATCGCCGTCGGGACGCCGAGGAACGCGAGCAGCTCGGCGCAGAACCGCTCCGGCGCGAGGCTGTGCACGCGGTGGCCGACCGGGATCGTCGCCATGCGGGCCTGGCGCATCGCGGCGGTCACGTCGGCCAGTCGCCGCGGCGGGATGCAGCTGGCGGCGCCAGCCACTACTCGTTCGGGACGATCCAGCCGAACAGCCAGGCGCGCAACAGCGACACGTACGGCGTCCTCAAGCTCACGCTGCACAGCAACAGCTACACGTGGCAGTTCGTGCCTCAGGCCGGCCGTACCTACACCGACGGCGGCACCACGAGCTGCCACTGAGACCGTGTCCCGCCGGGCTCACCCGCGGCGCAGCAGGCCGCCGACGGCACCGAGCAGCCCCCCGAGCACCCCGGCGGCCCAGGGCACGATCAGCGCGCCGGTGAGGATCTGCATGTTGACGAAGGCGCGCATGGACGACCAGCCGCTCTCGGCGAACGCGACCCGCTTGTCGTGCTGCTGGCTGACGGTGGCGAAGAACGCGTTGTCGATGACGAGGACGGCGACGAGGACGATCAACGCCAGGACGACGCCGGCCGCGGCGCCGGCCTTGGCCCCGGCCCAGCGGACTCGGTCACGGTCGTCGCCACGGCGCTCGACGACGCGGCGCGCGGCGGCCCCCGCCGCGACGAGCACCGCCGCCAGGACGAGGTAGGCGATGCCGATCTGGACCAGGTACTCGGGGTCGTCGTCGCTCTCCTCCGGTCCCGCCGGGAACACGACGTTGGAGAGGAACAGGACGACCGCCACCGCGGTGCCGAGGACCGCGCCGTACGTCACGCCGTGCCGGACGGGGAGGTCGCCGAGGAGTCGCCGCATGACAAGCCTCCGCTGCTGCAGGTGGGCGTCCATCGCGCCGCGCGCGAGGTCGACGCCGAGAAGGAGCCGGCCGAGCGCACCCCGCTCGGCCGACAGCGAGTCGACCAGATCGGTGAGCTCGGCAGCGTGCCGCCGCCGCCAGGCCCGCGGGTAGAGGGCCACCAGGCTCGCCGGGCGGATCACGTGCCGGCCGCCAGGCGCCCCAGGCCGGTGCGGGCGACCGCACCGGCGTGCTCCAGATACGACCGCAGCGCCGCCGCGCCCTCGGCGGTCAGCCGGTACGGGCGACGCCGCTCCTCGGCGTCGAGAGCCTCCACGAGCCCCCGGCTCTCCAGCCGCCCCAGGGCGCCGTAGAGGGTTCCCGGGCCCAGGCGGACGCCGGCGAACTCCTCGACGTCCTTCACCAGCGCGTAGCCGTGCTTCGGCCCGCCGGCGAGGCTGCTGAGGATCAGCACGGCCGGGTCCGCGAAGCGGCCGAGACCCTCGACGGTCATGCGGCTCCTATCTATATCGTATCGCGATGTATCGCAGCACGAT
>Ga0081539_10005933_pt1 | contig 12060 bp, 11 predicted proteins | sample TabmetS4T2R2_FD_71023 | JGI IMG/M metagenome (GOLD analysis project Ga0081539, IMG submission 71023) | Tabebuia heterophylla rhizosphere microbial communities from the University of Puerto Rico - S4T2R2 | ecosystem: Host-associated > Plants > Roots > Rhizosphere ...
CCAAGGTGGGCGGATCCGGTTTTCTGCGGGAAGGGCGCGGGGCCCCCCTGGTCCGGGCCCGTCTTGGGGCGCCCCCGGCACCCCCGCCGTTCCTCCCTTCGAGCCGTATCGCCGCGCGCATGTCACGCCGAGCCTCATCGCCAATGGCGCCGCCCACTATCGCGCCTATCGCGCCCAGCTCGATGGGATCGGCCGCCGCTTTGGCGTCACGCCGTCAATTCTCGTCGCCATCTGGGGGCATGAAACCAGCTATGGTGCCATCACGGGCAGCTTCGATCTGCTCAATTCCCTCGCCAGCCTTGCCTATGAGGGGAGGCGGCGGCAGCTGTTCACCGACGAGTTCATCGCCACGCTGCGGTTGATGGACCGCGGCTTTCCGCGCAGCCTCCTCAAGGGCAGCTGGGCCGGGGCGACCGGCTATCCGCAGTTCCTGCCGAGCATGTACCTGCGCCTGGCCGTCGACGCCGATGGCGACGGGCGGCCGAATATCTGGTCCAGCGAGCTCGATGCCCTGGCGTCGATCGCCAATTATCTCCGCAACGCCGGCTGGAAGCCGGGCGTGCCCTGGGGTGTGCGGGTGAGCGTTCCGGACGGCCTTGACCGGGCCCCGCTGCGCAACAGGCTGCGGGCGCCGCGCTGTCCTCGCGTCTATGAGCGGCACAGCCGGTGGCTGACGATCAGGGAATGGAAGCGGCTCGGCCTGGTCGCCGCGGGCAATTACTGGCCGAACGATAGCGAGCTCGCCAGCCTCATCGAGCCGGACGGCAGGGGCGCTGCGGCCTATCTGCTCACCACCAATTATCGGACGATTCTCGATTATAATTGCTCGAATTTCTATGCACTGTCGGTCGGACTGCTCGCCGATGCAATCGCACGCTAAACCGCTGGCGACCTGGCAGGCCTTTGGCTAAGGAGGGGTCGCAGAAGGGGTCTATAAAGACATGAGAGGCATTGATAGTTATGAAGCATAAAGCACTATTTTTCAGCCTTTTTGCTACCGCCCTCTCACTTCCTGCCAGCGCCGCTGCGCCGCCGTTCGATACGCCCGCGCCGGTTGCCTACATGAAGGATTTGTCCTCCGGCGCGATCCTCTACGCCAAGAACGCCGACCAGCGCATGCCGCCCGCATCGATGGCCAAGATGATGACCAGTCACATCGCCTTCAATCTGATCAAGCAGGGCAAGCTGAAGGAAGATCAGATGTGCACGGTGCGACCGGAGACCTGGAAGCAGTGGCACGGCCCCGAGGCCGGCTCGACGATGTTCCTGTCGCCCGGCGAGCAGGTGAGCCTGCGCAACCTCCTGCACGGCATCGTCACACTGTCCGGCAACGACGCCAGCGTGGTGGTGGCGGAATGCATTGCCGGCACCGAACCTGCCTTTGCCGCGCAGATGAACGCCGAGGCCAAGCGGCTCGGGATGAACAACAGCCACTTCGGCAACTCCAACGGCTGGCCGGACAATGGCGTCACTTTCGTGACCGCGCGTGACCTGGCAACATTGGCCGAGGCTACGATCTCGACGACGCCCGATCTCTACCGCGAATTCTACAGCCAGACCGAATTCACCTGGGGCAAGACCCTGGGCGCGGGCAATCCGATCACCCAGGCCAACCGCAATCCCTTGCTCGGCCGTGTGCCGGGTGCCGACGGCCTCAAGACCGGCCACACCGACGAAGCCGGTTACGGCTTCACCGGCTCGGCGAGTCAGAACGGGCGCCGCATTATCATGGTGATCAGCGGCCTTTCCAGCTTCAACCAGCGGATCGATGAATCGGTCAAGTTCATGAACTGGGGCTTCAACGCCTGGAAATCCCAGCCTTTGTTCCCGCAAGGCAAGCATATCGCCGACGCGCAGGTGCAGATGGGCAGCGCCAGCAAGGTCGGCCTGGTCGCGCCGCAGAATTTGGCGGTGACCTTGCCCGCGGGCCTGCTGACCAGCGGCTTCAAGGTGAAGGTCGTCTATGACGGCCCGGTCAAGGCGCCGATCAAGAAAGGTCAGCCGATCGCCAAGCTGGTCGTCGAAACGGGCGACACCGCGCCACAGGAACTACCCCTCGTTGCGGAGAAGGACGTGAGCGAGGCCGGCTTCTTCGGCAGGATCTGGGCAGGCCTGATGAGCTTCTTCGGCTAGAACGGCGTGTTTTTGATCAGCCTAACCACATTCGTCATTGCGAGGAGCGATAGCGACGAAGCAATCCGGTCTGACGTCACTGCCGCACTGGATTGCTTCGCTCCGCTCGCAATGACGGTGGGGTGGGCGCGACCCACGGCGTTCTAGTGCCCGGCCGCTTCATCACACTCGAAGGCGGGGAAGGAGCCGGCAAGTCGACCCAGCTCAAGCGCCTCGCCGAAGCGTTGCGCGCGCGAGGCCTTACCGTGCTGGAAACCCGCGAGCCCGGTGGCAGTCCCGGCGCGGAGGCGATCCGCACGCTGCTGCTCGGTGGCGATCAGGAGCGCTGGACGGCGGAGGCCGAGGCCTTGCTGTTCGCCGCGGCGCGGGCCGATCATGTCGCCCGCACCATCCGGCCGGCGCTGGAGCGTGGCGACTGGGTGCTCTGCGACCGGTTCATCGACAGCTCGCTGGCCTATCAGGGCCTTGCCGGCGGACTGGGTGAGGAAGCCGTTCGCCGGCTGCATGCGGTTGGCAGCCGCGACCTTTATCCCGATCGAACCCTGCTGCTTGAACTGCCCGGCGATGCGGCGGCGGGGCGCGCCCGTGATCGCGACGCTGGCGAGGCCGACCGGATCGGATCGAAGAACGCCGCCTACCATGACGCCGTGGCGGCAGGCTTTGCAGCCCTGGCGGCAAGCGAACCGCAGCGCGTTCGCCGCATCGATGCCTCCGGGACGCCCGAGCAGGTGACGTCAAGGCTCATCGCTGCCATCGAGGACCTGCTGTGACCCCCTTGTTCGGCCATGAGGAAGCCATCGCCGCCTTTCGCGAGGGCATGGACAACGGCCGCATGCACCATGCCTGGCTGATCAGCGGCCCCGTCGGCATCGGCAAGGCGCTGTTCGCCGACAAGGCCGCAGCGCGTCTGCTGGCCGATGCCGCGGGCCCTAAAGTGGAGCGCGCCGGCCTCGACGTTCCCGACGAGCATCCCACCGCCCGCCTGATCGCCGCCGGCAGCCATCCGGATCTGATGCGGCTGGAGCGTCGCGTGCGCGAGGACGGCGGCGATCTGGCCCGCAACATCACCATCGACCAGGTGCGCTCCCTGCAACGGCTGTTCGTGACGACCCCGTCGCTATCGCCCTGGCGCGCGGTCGTCATCGACAGCGTCGACGATCTGGAGCGTGGCGCGGCCAATGCGCTGCTGAAGAATCTGGAGGAGCCGCCGCCGCAGAGCGTCTTCCTGCTCATCAGCCATGCGACCGAGCGGCTCCTCCCCACCATCCGCTCGCGGTGCCGCCAGCTGCGGCTCTCCACGCTTGGCCGTGAGGCCATGACGTCAGCCTTGCGGGCTGCGCTCCCCGACAGCGATGACAAGGAAATCAGCAGCCTGGCTGCACTGGGGGAGGGGGCACCGGGCCGTGCGCTGGCCTTTCGCGGTCTGGAGATCGAGGCCCTGGACAAGGCGCTCGACGAGATCGCCCGCCGCGGCGACCGCACCAACGCACGGCGCAGCGCACTGGCGCAAAGCCTGTCGGGCCGCGCTGCCCAGCCACGCTACGAAGCCTTCTTGACGCGCGTCCCATCGCTGATCGCGCGCGAGGCGAGGAAGCGGCAGGGAAGGGCGCTTGCCGAGGCGATCGGCTTGTGGGAAAGGGCGCACGACCTGGCCGGGAGCGCGACGAGGCTCTCGCTTGATCCACAAAGCGTCGTGTTCGAGCTGGCCGGGATGCTCGCAACGCTTGCACCCCGACAGGCCGATGGCTGACACATTCTATATCACGACTGCAATCGGCTATCCGAACGGCCGCCCGCACATCGGCCATGCCTATGAGGCAATCGCGACTGACGTCATCGCACGCTTCCACCGGCTGGCGGGCAAGGAGGTCTTCTTCCTCACCGGGACCGACGAGCATGGCCTCAAGATGGCCCAGGAAGCGCGCAAGCGCGGCGTCGCGCCCGCGGCGCTTGCCGAAGAAATGTCCGGCTATTTCCGGGAGATGGACGAGCGACTGAATATCAGCTTCGATCGGTTCATCCGAACGACCGAGGCCGAGCACCACCGCGCCAGCCAGGCCTTGTGGGAAGCGATGGCTGCCAACGGCGATCTCTACCTCGACCGCTACGAAGGTTGGTACTCGGTCCGCGACGAGGCTTATTATGATGAGAAGGAGCTCGTCGCCGGCGAAAATGGCGAGAAGCTCTCGCCGCAGGGTACGCCGGTGGAATGGACGGTGGAGGAAAGCTGGTTCTTCCGCCTGTCCAGGTACCAGGACAAGCTGCTGGCGCTCTACCGTGGCCAGCCGGACTTTATCCGCCCCGAAACGCGTCGCAACGAGATCGCCCGCTTCGTTGAAGGGGGACTGTCGGACCTGTCGGTCTCGCGCACCAGCTTCGATTGGGGCATCAAGGTGCCGGACAGCGACAACCACGTCATGTATGTTTGGGTCGACGCGCTGACCAACTATCTGACTGGCCTAGGTTATCCCGATGATACAGAGACTTACAGGAAGTTCTGGCCAGCCGATCTGCATATTATCGGCAAGGACATCGTGCGCTTCCACACGGTCTACTGGCCGGCGTTCCTGATGTCCGCGGGGATCTCCTTGCCCAAGCAGGTGTTCGGCCACGGCTTCCTGCTCAACAAGGGCGAGAAGATGTCCAAGTCGGTCGGTAATGTCGTCGACCCGCTGGCGCTTGCCGACAGCTTCGGTGTCGACCAGCTGCGCTACTTCCTGCTGCGCGAGGTCACCTTCGGCCAGGACGGGAGCTACAGCGTCGAGGCGATCGTCAACCGCGTGAACGCCGATCTGGCCAACAGCTTCGGCAATCTGGCGCAGCGCACGCTCTCGTTCATTGCCAAGAATTGTGACGGCAAGCTGCCATGGGGAGGGAAGGGCGATCCCGTCGACGCGCAGCTGCTTGACGTCGTGGCGGCGGCGACGGCGCAGGAGATGCCGGAGGCGTTCGGCCAGCTGGGGCTGTCGCAGGCGATGGAAGCCTGGCTGCGCGCGGTCTTCGCCTGCAACCAATATATCGACGCCCAGGCGCCCTGGACGCTGCGCAAAAGCGACCCGGACCGCATGACAGCGGTGCTGGCGACCCTGTGCATGGCCATTCGCGATCTCGCCATCGCCATCCAGCCGGTCATCCCAGCCTCGGCCGGACGCCTGCTCGACCAGATGGGTGTAGCCGCAGATGGGCGCGGCTTCGCGGCCCTCGGTAGCCGCGAAGACTATCGGCAATTGGCAGAATCTGACTTCCGTCTGGCTGCGCCGACCCCCATCTTCCCCAGGATCGACATGCCTGCGGATGCCTGATGTTCATCGATAGCCACTGCCACCTGAACTACAAAGGTCTGGTCGAGGATCAGGCCGGCGTGCTGGCCAGGGCACGGGCGGCCGGCGTATCCGGCATGCTGTCCATCTCCACGCGCGCCGCCGAATGGGATGACGTCATTGGCGTTGCCGACCGGGAAAGTGACGTCTGGGCGTCGGTCGGCATCCACCCCCATGACGCCGACAGTCACGCCGAGGTCGAGACTGCAACCCTGGTGGCCAAAGCCGCGCACCCGCGGGTCATCGGCATCGGCGAAACCGGGCTCGATTATTATTACGACCGCTCCGACCGGGAGCGCCAGCGCACGAGCTTCCGCAACCACATAGCCGCGGCGCGCGAGAGCGGCCTTCCGCTGATCGTCCATACGCGTGACGCCGAGGAAGATACCGCCGCCATCCTGACCGAGGAGATGGGGAAGGGCGCTTTCACAGGCGTCATCCACTGCTTCACCGCCAGCGCAGAGTTCGCACGCAAGGCGCTGGACTTGGGCCTTTTTATTTCCCTATCCGGGATCGTGACGTTCAAGAACGCGCGCGATCTGCAGGACACGGCACGGGGCCTCCCGCTCGAGCGGCTGCTGATTGAAACCGACTCCCCGTTCCTGGCGCCGGTCCCTCACCGCGGCCGGCCCTGCGAACCCGCCTTCGTAGTCGATACCGCCCGCTTTGCGGCGCAGCTGCGGCAGCTGCCGGTCGAGGCTCTGGCCGAGGCCACGACCGCCAATTTCTTCACTCTGTTCGCCAAGGCCTCACCATGAAGGTACGGGTGCTTGGGTGCGGCACCTCCTCAGGCGTTCCGCGGATCGGCAATGACTGGGGCGACTGCGACCCGAACGAGCCGAAGAACTGGGTCGACGCCACCACGTACGAGATTCGCCGATGACATCCTCCCTCGTCCGGCCCGCCGAGATCGATGCTCTCGCCGACGCGCTCGTCCGTACCGGATCCGTGCGCGTGCCGCTGTCCCAGATCTGGAGCTTGTGGACCCGCGCCGCACCACGCCTGATCGGCGAGGCCGCCCAGGCCGCGGCCCTTGAGGCCGCCCTACGCGACCTCGCCATCCGTGGCTTGCTGGAATTGCCGAGCACCGCATGGGACACATCAACGATGCCCCCACTGCCACGGTCGGTCTCGATCCCGGCGGCCCGTCGTGCCCTTCGCGCGAAGGAGTGGATCAGGTTTCCGTGGCGTCATGAACTCGGCTGGATCGCCTCGCTGCCAACATTGTCCGACGCGCGGCTGCGTGAGCTCATCGCCGTCAACGACTGGCTCGCAGAGACCAACGGCGGCCAAACAGGCGTGGTGCCGGTGCGCTACCGGTCGGCCGAAATCTTCGGCGACGAGAAATGCCTGGACGGCATGGTCCGTACCAACCTGTTCGGCCCAGGCCGGCTCAGCCTCGACATGCTGGCGTGCGTGCGCGTACCGGCCCCGTTGCCCTCCATCACGGTCGGCCGCGGACCGGACATCCTGGTCGTCGAGAACAGCGACACCTACTGGGTTGCCGCGGACAACCTACGAAGCGGCCATGGCCATCGGATCGGCGCGGTCGCCTGGGGATGCGGCAACGCTTTCCCCTCACAAGTAGCCGCCCTCGGCGTCGACATCGGCGGACGCGGCCCCGCCACCGGAACGGTCTGGTACTGGGGCGACCTTGACCCCGCCGGCCTCACCATTGCGTCCGACGCTGCTGCGGCCGCAGCAGCCGCCGGGCTACCCGAAATCAGACCCGCCGCAGCTCTATGGGCCGCTATGGCCGATCGCCCCATCCAGAGCACCGGAAACGTCAACTGGTCGGCGATGCCCGGCCGAAACTGGCTTGGCGACCAGCTCTGGCAACAGACGGCCCCTGTCCGCGAAGCACGAGGCCGCGTCGCCCAGGAATCCGTTCCCGCGCGAATCCTTGCATTTTGGGCAGAGAATCGGTGAACTCGTCTGAGGCGTGGATTATGACGATGCTTTGTCGGCTCGAGGGCCGACACCTTGTCGCAAATCACGTCCGCCCTGTCCCAGGCGCTGCCTACCGCCCGTCTGGACGACTCAGATCGCCACCCTGATCGAGTGATGTCGACTCATGTGCGTTGCTGCCTCTTGATCGGCTCGTTGGACAAGGTGAAGGTTCCTCTTATCTGGGGGCCGTTACTGAAGCGGAGGTGCGGGCCATGTCCGATACCGATGCGATATTTCAAGATCCTGTGACAGGGTCATTCGGGTTCCGGCTCGAGCTAGGCCGCGACCACGGCGGGATCCGGATGCAGGCCAGGCGGACCGGCTTCGCCACGGCAAAGGCGGCGCAGACCGAGTACGGCAGGCTCTGCCGGCAGCGCGACGCGCAACATCCGAAGCCGCGGCTGAGTGACAGCGTGCAGAACGTGCGAAGGCTGGGTGCTGGCCCGGCAGCAGGAGCTCGAGCCGAACACCGTGTACGGCTACCGGTGGCTGCTCGGCCTGATCTACCCATTTGTGGGCAGCGTACGAGCGTCGCGGCTGAGCGCCCGGATGGTCGAGCGTGCCTACCGCGAGCTGGAAGGATGCGGCTACTCCCGCACCACCCTGCGAACGCTGAACCTGGTGCTGGCGAAGGCGTTCGTGGAACAGACCGGCCGGACCCTTGGGGTGCGCAAGCCGCGCGAGAGCGACGATGAGCGGCCGGTGTGGTCGCTCGCCGAGGCACAGCGGTTCGGCGACTACGTCGTTGGGGATCGTCTGTACCCGTTGTGGCGGCTGCTGTTGATGTCCGGTCTGCGGCGCGGAGAGCTGTGCGGCCTGCGGTGCGGTGACCTGGAGCCGGTGCAGGGCACGCTGACGGTCCGCCGGCAACTGGTGGTCGAGGAAGCGGGGAGCCGGGTTCGGGTGAAACCGCCGAAGTCACACAACGGGGTGCGCACGCTAGTGCTCGACCCGGTAACGCTCGACCTGCTCACGAAGGCGGCGGCCGGACCCGTGTCGCGGTACTTGTTCACCGGCCGGACGGCCCGGCCGCTGCGGCCGGACAATCTCACCGGCCGGTTCAACCAGCTCGCTGTGGCCGCGAAGGTCCGGCCGATCGGCCCGCACCAGGTCCGGCATCTGATCGCGTCCAGTCTGCTCGACGCCGGCTACGGCGTTCACGAGGTCGCCGAGCGGCTCGGCCATGACGCGGCCACGCTGATGCGCTATTACACCCGGGTCAACGCAACCAGACGACTACAAGCCACGGACCGGATCGCCGAACTGATGACCTCGCAGCGGATTAGGTAGGCGCCATGAAGCCGAGTTGGTCTCCGGGAGAGCGCCGTCGTCGTGACTCCTTTACTCGGCTGATTTATGCTTGCGGCGATCAGGGGAAACATGCTTTAGCACGCCGCTGGGCCACCGGACTACTGGGGGTCAAGGGGTCGCAGGTTCAAATCCTGTCAGCCCGACAGCGTGAGGGTTTCCGCAGGTCACAGGCTTGCGGGAGCCCTCTTTTCATAGCTCGGCATGAATGCCTGGTCTAGCACGCCGCTGTTGGACTCCTTGACTCGGGCAGGTGGGCATGCCAGTTTTCGATCTCTCCAAACTCACCGCGGGTCTGTCCCGCACCTGGGCCGGCTATCTGCGCGACTGGGGCCGGTCCCCGCGCGCCGCGAACCACCCGCAGACCACCCGGTACAACTATCTGCTCGCCGCCGCCCAGCTCGGCCGGTATCTGGCGGAGTACTCCCCGGACCCGGACGCCGACGCCGCGGCGCACGACCCGACCGAGGTGACCCGGGCGCACGCGGAGATGTTCCAGGGGTGGATGATCGACACCCGGTCGGCGTCGACCGCGGTGAACAAGCACAAGTGCCTGCAGCAGTTCTTCCGGTTCCTGGTCGAGGAGCAGGAGACCGACCGGTCGCCGATGGACCGGATCCGGCAAAAGCGCGGGCCTTTGGATCCGGCCCCGGCGCTGCGGCGCTGCCCCGCCGACGCCGGCAGGCCGGCGACGACCCGATCAGCGCGTTGGCGAGTCTTGCCGCCGTCGAGCGGGATCAGATGGCTGCACGACACCGCCAGCAGGTGCCCAGCCGGTGCTCCCGCAGCCCGGCCCGGAAGACACTGCTGTTGCCGTAGACCTCGTCCGCGGCCACCCAGCCGGCCGGCACCTGGACGGCGGCGGTGATCATGTCCGCGGCCAGCTCAGAGCGGGTGGCGAACCCGACCTCGTCGGGGATTCCGGCGGCCCGGCACCGCTGTCGGTCCGCCGTCCACGCCGCCGGCAGATACACCCGCCGGTCGATAGATAGATGTACGGCTGATCACGACCTACGCGCCCACGCGATGTGGAGGACAAACCACACGATCAAGAGTAGGAAGACACCCCAGACGATGTTCGCGCCTGTCGGACCGAAGAAGAAATAGCAGAACTGGCCCACGAGGAAGACCAACGTGAGAACTAGGTCGGGTAGGACGAACACGATCGCGACGGCAAGGCGGATCAGGAACCAGATGAAGCCCGCTCCGTAGTACTTCCCGATGGTCGAATCGTCATAAGCCCACCGGGTCAACACGAACGGCTTGTAGGGCGAACGCGCGTACCCGCTGTTCCACTTTGCCACGCTGTTGTGCCACCACAGCGCCATCCCAGTCGGCTTGGCAGCGGCCGCAACGACACGCGTTTGCCGCAGTTGGATGAAGCTGACTTTGGCGGCGGTCACGTCGATCGTGACCATCCCGTTGGCCACTGCTATCTCGATGTGTCCATCGAGCACAGCGGTAAGGCGATCGCCCCCGGTGCGCACCTTGTAGACGTTATCGGCGGGCTCTGGACGCTGCTTGCGGTTGCGGATCACGACGTAGGTCGAGTTCTGCGATGGGACCAGGTTGTAGTTGGCGTTGAGCGTGAAGACGCCGATGGGGGTGACCATGCTGCTCTCACCGGTGACATAGACACCGTCCGTGTCAACGACGAACTTGACTGGTAGGAGGACCGGCTTATATTCCACGTCGGGCCGCACGTCAGAGCCGTTGGCGCCGCAGGCCGCGACGCTGAGGGAGAGGACCAGTGTCAAGAGGAGGGCGCCGCTGCGACGTATCACCCCACCGATTATGAACACGCGCGTCAATATTGCTCGAATTGTTTCGCGTACGCGGCACGGATCGCTCTCGGCTGGCCGGGCGCCAGGTCGGCCGCAGCGGGTCGGGCCGGGTCTTCGACTACGGAGTCTGAAGAACCGGGTCCGCCGGAGCCGCAGATCCAGCGCAGTCGTGCCCGCATCGAGCCGGTCCGGCACCGCCGCGGGCAGTACTCCGCGCAGAGGCTTGGCATCGTGATCAACGAGGACGGGTAGCGTGGCGCCGGAGCGCCGCTGCGGATATGACTCGCCGTTCGAACTGCGCCCGTGGGAGCCGGTTCGTGCCCCCGTAGGGGCGGCGAAACGCGTGCCCAGGCGCAGAATCACTCGATGCCTGAGCTGCGCAAACGTGGTGAAGGTGCCGGTTAGTCTCGGCGACGCGAAACAGCCCAAACTGCGCCCCGCCCGGGCATCTGCTCATCGCCGCTGACCTGACTCTATTGGGCCGGGCGTGAGGCCGTGCCCCGTTCCCTGCTCATCCTCCTGAGCAGCGCGTATCGCCGGACGCCCAGGTCCAGAAGAGATGTTGACCATGCTGGGGGTCAAGGGTCGCAGGTTCAAATCCTGTCAGCCCGACCATGTGACGGGGCCGGCCGCACGCGCAATGCGGGAGGGCCATTCGCTGCGCCCCAACCAAGCCGGGCATCGGTGTACGCTCAGGCGCGACCGCAAAGGAATCGATGGAGGTCGAATGCGTACTCGCCTTCTTGCCCTGCTCGCCATCGCCGTTCTAGCCGTTGGGATCAGTCTTTCCGGGGCCAGCCCAGCGCTGGCCGCTGCCGGGGGCACCTGCTCGCAGAACTCGTTTTGCCTCTACCAGTGGATCGACTACGGCGCGCAGGTCAGCGGGGACCGCTGGCAGTCGTCGCTCTACAACATCAATATCCACCCGAATCACTGCCTCAACCTTTCACCTGCCACATGGGCCAACGGCACCCCGGTGAACGACAACTCGGGCAGCTTGCAGTGGCGTGTCAACCAGGACGTGTGGGTCGGTCACACGATCTTGGTCTACAACTGGATTAATTGTAATCAGGACGGCGGATTTGGGTTTTGGACCGTGGACTCCAACCCGGATGCGTACAGCATTTCCAATTTGTCCAATATCACCTGGGTAAACAACAACATCACCCTGTACCACACGATCACGAGCATTGCGGTCATTTAAGCTATCGGTGACACCTCATCGGGGTGAGCGAGTTCGGCCGGGTCCAGAGCACCTGCCCGCTCCCCAGGTCAAAGAAGGTCAGCGTGGTGGCATCGGATGCAGATGCTGACCCGGCGACCCGCTCCACACCGTTGCACCGTCGCGAGAGCACGTGATCAAGAAGCCGATTGCTGATCATGTCAAGCATCAGGTGGGACGCGTTGTGAAGCATCTCCCGTGACGGGACAACGACCAGTTTCGATGTCGGCGGGTCGGCGGGTCGGCGGGTCGGCAGGTGAGAAGTTTTTCTACGTCTGCAATGCGCCTGCCCCGGGGGCGCCGCGGCTTCTGGCGCGGGCCGCGCGCGCCCCCCCCCCCGCGG
>Ga0081539_10005934_pt1 | contig 12059 bp, 7 predicted proteins | sample TabmetS4T2R2_FD_71023 | JGI IMG/M metagenome (GOLD analysis project Ga0081539, IMG submission 71023) | Tabebuia heterophylla rhizosphere microbial communities from the University of Puerto Rico - S4T2R2 | ecosystem: Host-associated > Plants > Roots > Rhizosphere ...
ATCCCCGAATGCCGCGACAGGAACGCAGAGCTCAGAACGTATTTCCCCTTTGTTATCAGGATCCGGAATGCATAGGCTGACCATGGCATGAGTAATCACTTTGTCCGATGTGTTTCTGATACTGGTCTTCAACTCTTTGAGCCAGTCTTCGCCAGTAATCGAATAAGTAGATGGTTCGCGTAGCTGAGCGGACCCAGTCTGCACATGTCGAAAAGTCGTGTATTCATTAGCAAATTCAACAATATCGACAGGAGGGGAAGTGATGTCTCGAAGGTCAGGTAGTACTTGTTCTTCAATCCGTCTTTCCTTCTGTAAAGAACCTTGTTGATCTTTTCCGACTGCCGACACATTCCTATCTTTGGGTATCATTAGATTTAGACTTAGTGTTACACCAAGAAGCCATGCCAAAAACCATCCGACTTTTCTCATGGTATTTTCCCTTCTGAAAAGTTCACCTATTGATCAGTTCTTTTCTTCACTATTTTAATGAATATTGATCACTACTATCTTTACTATGGCAGAGTTGGGCGAGAATTCTCCCCTCGCAACCACGACAAAGCGATCTACAGCGGTTTTCAGTTGAATAGGAAGATATACAACGCGTTTGCTCAATGTTTACAGGCCTGCGAGAGTTTTAACCACTTCCTATTCCGCCGATAATCGCTGTAATGCTAAATTTCGGAAAGCGAATGATGATCAGACAAAAGACAATTTGTAAGGTATCAGCATCTCCACATTGCAATATCAATATGCAATCAGTATGTGTTTCCGCTTTGTAACTGGCTGGTTACTAATTTCCCATGGCTAACGGCTGACAAACATTGCTATAGCTACAAATAGTGACTGAACTGGAGAGTTGGCCTGAGTTCAGTATAAGTGAGTGGCCAAAAATCTTTTGAGAAATCATCGCCCAAAAGACCATTTTTATTAGGCTTTTGAAAGCGCCACTTCAATTTTCATTTGGCAACGCACTTAGCGTGTCAAGTATTTAATTGATCCGTTAAAAGTTCCGCAGTACAACGAACACCATGCAACAAATCCTCTCGAAAGTCAACAACATTCTTTTGTAACAGAGGTAGTTCTTTGTAACAGAGGTAATAAAGTATGTCGTTGATGGAGAGGTAGAATAGTAACCTCGGCATGCAACAAATTGGATCCTATTAGACGGTGAAGCTTCAAAAAAAAGCCGCCGCATCTCGCCCGGCATCTCGCCGCATTCTCACAAAACGGTCAAAGTTCCAGTGACGGTCCGCGCCTGACTCTCTGCTCACTGTTCAGTTCATATATCCACAAGCGCGAGTACGGCTCTTCGAACTTCCAGTCCACATGGAATGTTCCAGAGAGTCCCGTGCCGATCAGAAGACTCACTCATAACCCGTCGGGAAATGACCCTGAAGCGAGATACTAAGACTAAAGCCAGCTGTAACCAAAGTCGGCTGCCCAAAATTCTGCGCGTAACACCTTCAATCTCTTGTTCTTATTGTGCGCCTCCCCCGCCTGACTACCATGCATTAGGCGAGGCTTCGGGCATCAACCACGTTAGGTAGCAATCATTATGAAGACAAGCGGAAACTTCTCGTCATTCTTTTTCTCCGCCGCTTCAAGTTCTTGAACCGAGATGCGATTGCTCATATCAAGGCGCACAGACGCATGACAGCGAGCATGATGCCGATATTCACGGAAATGGCAGTGGAACGGGATAGAGTATTTTCCGCAATACAGTCCATCTTCATCGCTATACCACCAACCACTGCCAACACACTATGGGCAGCGGAGTTAACGTTCCGGTAAGATTTCTGCGGATAAAGAGGAGACCGAGCCCGGCCCGATCTCCACGAGAGCATTCTTACTTGCGTCGGCCGAAGGTCCTGATCGCCCACTGCTGGAGCGGCGCCGGTAGAGGACTGGCAGCCTGCTCCGCCTCGAGTATCCGGCGCAGTTCCGGCGTGAGCGCGGCTCCGACGATCAATTCAGCATGAGAGCTGAGCGCCGAGATCGGCGGCGGTGCGAATCTCGCCTGATATCCCACCGAGCCAGAGAATAACCTCCCCCTCATCATCCTTCTCGGGATCGCAGACTTGTAGAAAGAAGGTTTGGAGCGGCGGATCCCAACCGACGATGACCTCCCTGGGTCTCTCGGCGATGCGATGTCTGCTCATAGAACGATCTTCTTTCATCGTGCCAGTGATGGAATGGCGGCGCGAATAGATCGTCCGCCTCAGCCGCGATGTGCCGGCAGCTGATATCCGCCGATGAGCTGGATGGGATTAGTAAGGAAGGCAGAGAATGGGAAGAGAAAAACGGGATGTGAAGCAGGTATGGAGAGTGACAGTGAAATGACACGAACAGAATGAACGGATTCAAGCGATGTGCCGGCGCGCAGTTCAAGGATAGGTGAGAAGAGACCGGGCGCACGATCTCCCCCCATCCCGAAAATGATCTCAGCGGTCTTCCGGATTAAACTAAATAGCGACGTCACCGGCGCTATTCGTCTTCAGAACCGGACTTGAGAGTTTCCAGCTCATCCGGCTCCTCAGTTGCACAACCAATAGATTGGCACGGATCGATAGCCGGTCATTAATGATCCGACTTTCTTTCGTAGCAGTGGGTATGGAGAAGAAGCCAATTCCAGTAGGCGTCCCTGCCGCCGGACTGTTTCGGGATGATATAGTCGATCCCGATCCTCTCTCCCTCCCAGAAATAGAGTCCACATTCCACGCACTTCCCACCCTGTCGTTTAAGGAGTTGAGCGACCCTCCTGGAAATCAATGGATGATTCCCCATTCTTGTCGCCCAATAGACGAAATCGCCGTCGTAGGGGCTTCTCGTTGTTTTCACCATGACATGACGTTTGATCCCGGTATCTGCATACCGGAGCAATGCCGTTCCGTCCGGCGCGATGAAGTCCCAAGGCCGATGTGATCCCCGGTCGCGGTTGATGTTGAAATATTTCGCCACCATCCGTCTCCGGCTTCGGTGTTGATGTCGTCGTCTACCCCATCTTAGGAGGCGCTGGCAAACCAGATGATCCAGTTTGTTGAACGTCTCCGTTGAGACGACAGTCGAGTAGTAGCGGCACCATCCTCTGATTTGTGGATTCAGCTTCATAATCAGTGCCGCTTGAGGTTTGGAGTCATAGCGGCCGATCGTGTCGGCTATTGCCCGATAATGGGTTTTGACCGCCTGCTTGCTGGGTTTGATGATGGTTTTGAAATTGATCCGTCCGTCGTTTTCCCAGTTGCGTATCCCAGTCTTCCGACAGTGGGTTTTGCCTACGGGGAATTGCCGGATGTTGAATCCCAGGAAATCGAAGCCGACCTGCCCCTCATATCTGTTAAGGGTATGAGTGATTCGGGTCTTTGATTCCTTCAATTCCAATCCCATTTCCGCCAGCCATTGCTTGGCGATCTCCTGGCATTGTTTGATCACTTCCAGGTCCTGATGGAGAATCACAAAGTCATCAGCATATTTGACGACCTTCGGACGATAACTCCATTCAGTTTTCCCGTTTACTACAGCTTTCTTGGGAAATGCCTGGGTGATCTTTTCTTCCAGGCCGTGCAGCGCAATGTTCGCCAACAGCGGGGAAACGACTCCACCTTGCGGGGTGCCTTTCTCCGTTGTCATCAGTTCCAGTTCCTCCATTACTCCCGCCCTGAGCCATTGCTTAATGACACGGCGCATCGCAGGGTAAGTGTTCAACTTATCGAGGAGCTTTTCCTGATCGATATTATCGAAGCAACCTTTAATGTCAGCGTCCAGCGCATAGCGCGGAACGAACTTGATCGCATTGAAGATGGCTTCGACGGCGTCTTGGCAGCAGCGGCCTGGACGAAAGCCGTAACTGTTCGGCTCGAATTTCGCTTCCCATTCCGGTTCGAGCGCCATTTTGGCTACCGCCTGATGTGCTCGATCTTTGATTACGGGAATTCCTAGCGGCCTTTTTTCAGCCTTTCCCGGTTTGTCGATATAAACTCGCCGCACCGGTTTCGGCTTGGACGGTCTCTTGAGGTCAGCGACTAGAGCCAGCCTTTGCGCGGGATTGAGATTGCGAATCCCGTCCACTCCGGCTGTCTTCTTGCCCTGATTCTCTTGAGTCACCCTCCTGACCGCCAAGGCGCGAACTTGCCAGGATTTGGTCAAGAGTCGCTGTAGTCTATGGACTGTCTTTCGATCACCACGTTTTTCCGCTTGGTAGATTCGTTTTTGGAGTTTGAAGACGCCCCTTTCAATTTTCTTCCAGGGGAGATTCTTCCATTTATACGTCGGTTCTAATTCCGCGCTCATAACATTTACTCTTACTGGCTTCTCTACCTTTGTGTCACCGCGCTTGCGTCAGCATATCCTGCGGCTTTCCCGCAGGCGTTGGCTTCTCAAGCGATCTCTCCCCCAATGACCATCCGGTTGACCACCTACTCCTACACCGCAGGAGGGATCATTGGGGGTTACTCCGTTCCTGATGACCGTTTGACGTGATTTTAGGACCGCACTCTTTCGCCGGGTTTCTGGAGAGTGAATGTCAATCAGTTCTAAAGCTGTTGACCTCATTGAGCCTTTCCCTTTTGGGCAAGCCTATCAATCCGCTTTGGCTTGGTCATTCTAACGGCGATTCAGCGTGCATTCGTTTGCCTATCCATAATCACCTGCTGGCAGGGGAACGCGAGGTCGGATTCCTGGTTTACCTGCTTTTAGCCTGTGCTGTCCACGAACTTTGATAGTCAGTCGCATCCGTGCAGGCTATGCTTTCATCGTTCACCACAATGATGGGAGTCTCACCCATTCGGTCATCAAGTTGTCAAAGAAGTTAAATATTCTTCTTCGCCCCGGTTTCGCCTTGTGCTATAATTAATAGATAACACAGGGCTTATCGGGAACGGATCGCACTTAAAATGGAATGTCCTCATCCGGAAGAGCAGTCTCCTTCGCCGCTCGCGTCCTTCCCCTTTTACCGGATTTCGACGTGGAAGGTACGGGCGTTGGCTCGGCCTCTATCTGATCATCTTCTACTTCCTCCGGCCCGGCGTTGGAGGAAGATCTTGGCGAGGCATCATTCCGCGAACCCAGGAACTGAATGTCGGTGGCATTGACCTCGAGGCTCGTGCGCGGATTGCCCTCGCGATCGGTATATTCCTCAAGCCGCACCCGGCCTTCGAGATAGACTTGCCGCCCCCTGGCCAGATACTCGTTGGCCAGTTCTGCCTGTCGTCCCCAGACCGTGACCCGAAACCAGGTAGTGTGGTCTTGCGGTTCGCCGGCCGCGTCCTTGCGCCGCTCCGTGGTCGCTACCGATAACTTGCAGAGCGCGGTTCCTTGCGGCGTATATTTCAACTCGGGATCACGTCCCAGATAGCCAATGATGGTGATTTTGTTGAATGACATGTTGTTCGTCCTTTCCGATCTCACAGAGGTTAATGACAAAAGCCCGATCCGGTCGACCGGGCTTCCTTGCACAAATTACGAACCATTCTCTTTTTGACCGCCCTGATGACGAATCTCACCATCATGCGGCCTTTCCGGAGGCGAAATGTGTCTTCACCCAAGAAATGGCGTCAGGTGGAAGCAAAGGATGGCGCGTGTGCTATAGGGAATCAGTAACTTACAAGGTGCTTCCCGACCGTGGGTGGAACCGTGAGATGGCGCCGAGTGGAAAGTGGAAACAAAATATGGCGTGCGGTAGAAAAATTTGAAGAGGGCCGGCAAATCGGCTTCTTAGCCCCCACATGCTTTGCAATTACCTCCGCATCCTGCGTTCCTTCATTACCAACTCAAATCTCAACAGACATCTCCATTTCCGAGATCTATGACTGCATGAGGCAGCTCGTTGCGGCATCTCCAGATTACGGAGGGATACATGCTCGATGATCAACAACTGCAAGATTGGTATCGGAGGCTTGAGTTCGATGAAAAAACTGCGCAGATCATCCGTCAAATTAGATCGTCAGAACCGGCACGGTGTGTGCAAGGCCGACGCGGCAACGTGCGCGGTTGTTTCCCCAGCCGCAAGATGGGGCACATGATTCAATATGAAAGCCTCACCAATGAGCTGTCAGCAATCTATCTGATGGAATACCACGAAGATGATTTGATTGAGTACTGGGATCAACCGCCCTCTTTCACCTTACGGTACAAGACCAAAGCCGGAGCCAATCACGGTCACCTGCATACGCCGGACTTTTTCGTTCTCCGGCAGGAGAGCGGCGGCTGGGAAGAGTGGAAAACAGAAGAAGAATTGTTGCTGCTCGCCGAAAAAATGCCCGCTCGATATGTTCGCCGCGAGAGCGAAGGCTGGCATTGCCCACCAGGTCAGGAGTATGCGCGCCAATTTGGCCTTTACTATCGAGTGCGTTCCTCGGCGGAGATCAATTGGGTCCTGCAACGAAACTTGCGTTTTCTGGATGATTATCTGCGCGCTGACGCTCCGCAGCAACTGATTAGTGAGCCGGCAAAGGTATCAGTGATGTCACTTTTAGCCGCCCATCCTGGAATAACATTAAGAGAACTGTGCAACGGCTCCAAGGCGACGACCGATGAAATTTATCTGCTGCTGGTGACCAATGCGATCTTTATCGATTTGTGCGCGACTCCGCTGACTGATCCTGACCGCGTTCACATCTATCTCGATCAAGACGCGGCCTTTGCTTTTTCGCAGATCGTCAGGTTTCGGGCACCTTCTCCGGCGGACGGACTGTCATCTTATGAAATCAGCGAGGGGGCGGAATTATCTTGGGATGGCAAGCGTTGGCGGATCATCAATCTCGGCCAAAGCAAAGTCAGTTTGCTTGACGATCAGGATTGCTGCAGGGAGTTGCCGCAAAGCGCTTTTGATGAATTGATCAAGCGGGGCAGTTTGCAAATCATTGCTCCAACATCGCCGCAATTTAGCTGGGAGAAAGCATCCAAGTTCATCAGCCAGGCCAGTCCTGGGGCGCTGCGAGAAGCGACTCGCCGCTACCGGATGATCGAGCCTTATTTGCATGGCCTCGAGTCAGCCGATCAAACAATTCCCAAGCGCACTCGCCAACGATGGATCCTGCAATACCGCATGGCGCAGGCGACGCACGGAATCGGTTATCTCGGTTTAGTCCCTGGATTCAAGGGAAACATTAAACCCAAATTGCCTGAGGCAACGCGCAACCTGATGAGCAAATTCATTGTAGACAATTACGAAACTCTCAAGCAAAAGGGCAAATTCGCAGTCTACGGGCAGTATCTAGTCGAATGCGAACACCAAGGCATCCAGGCGGCGAGCTACAAGACGTTTGCCTTAGAGATCAATCGTCGCCCGAAATTTGAACAGATCCTCAAACGCGAAGGGCCGAGAGCCGCATACTCGCATGAACCGATCTATTACGAACTGACCCCAACGGTTCCCCGTCACGGTGATCGCCCGTTTGAGATCGCTCATATTGACCACACTGAACTGGATGTTGAACTGATCTGCATCGAGCCGCACCGGAATCTCGGACGTCCCTGGGCCACTTTTCTGACCGACGCTTTCTCACGACGCCTACTGGCCGTTCTCCTGCTCTATGACCCACCGAGCTACCGCACATCGATGATGATCCTCCGCGAGTGCGTCCGGCGTCACCATCGGTTCCCGCAAACCATCGTAGTCGACGGCGGAAAAGATTTCCATTCCCTTTATTTTGACGCGCTGCTGGCGGCGCAGGAATGCACGAAACGAATCAGACCCGCCGGCAAATCACGCTTTGGCTCGGTCATTGAGCGACTATTCGGCGTCTCCAATCAGCAATTCGTTCATAACTTGCAAGGCAACACGCAGATCACGAAAAACGTCAGGCAGGTGACCAGGCCGGTGGCGCCGGCGACACAGGCGATCTGGACATTGCCGTTACTTTATGAACAGCTCTGCGCATGGGCCTATGAGTTCTATGACACGAGTTTGCACGGAAGACTGGAGCAGAGTCCACGCGCGGCATTCGAGAGCGGGATGCAACTGGCCGGCGCTCGTCCGCACCGCATGGTTCACTATGACGAAGCCTTCCGGCTCTTGACTTTGCCTACTACCCGCAGCGGCGTGGCCAAGGTGATCCCAGGCAATGGCGTCAAAATCAATAACCGATATTATTGGGCAAATGCCTTTCGGAATGCCGAAGTGGAGAACGAGAGTGTGCCTGTACGCTACGACCCATACGATGTCGGACAGGCATACGTTTTCGTCAAGGGAACCTGGGTCGCCTGCCATTCGGAGCATTATCGCGTTTTCCGAGGACGGACTGAGCGTGAGGTCATGTTGGCGAGCAGCGAGTTGCGGAAGCGTCAGAGTCGCGGAAGAAGCGTCTTCAATGCCTCAGCGAAAAAGCTGGCATCTTTCCTGACCAGTGTGGAAGCGCAAGAGACTCTCCTGATGCAACGGCTGCGTGATCTTGAGACGAAAAAGGTTCTTGCCGGGATCGATGGGGAGAAGACCTTGCCGCAGAATCTTCCCTTTCTCGTCTCCGGCGGCGTGGATCCTTCTCCCGCTACTTCTGAGGAAGCGACGCTCACGACGGATCGCCAACAATCCGCACAATTCGATGAGCCCGAACTCTACTCCGATTACTGACTATGGCCGCCAAATCAAAATCGACACGCTCAATAGTGCCGGTCCCAACCGACTTATTGATCGGATTCAAGCAGTATACGATGGCGCATCCCAGGCTCAAGGAGATGCACGAACAGGTGCTCTGCTCAATCTACGAGCCTGGAGGGGTCTCCTTACTCTTTATCTTGGGGCCAACAGGTGTCGGCAAGACCACGCTCATCTCCCGCCTGATGCAACAGTTGACCTCTGATCTGCGGGCGGAGTTGGAGCAGAACCGGGAAAGAATTGCCGTCGCCGCAATCGAGGCAGAAGCGCCTGCGCTCGGTAACTACTATTTCAAACAGCACTTTAAGCGGTCACTCAAAGCGATGGGCGAAATCCTGGTTGACTACCGGCTCGATACGCATCGGCATACACTCGAGGCGCGTCAGCAGGGGCTGATCATCGTTCATGGAACAACCACCGCCGCCGCCTTGCGTGGCTCCCTGGAAGAGTCGCTCAAGCGGCGACGGCCGGTGGCCTTTTTTATTGACGAGGCGCATCATCTCAGCAAGGTCACCGGGATGCGCAAATTTCAGGATCATCTTGATGTCATTAAATCGCTGGCCAATACCACCCAGACCCTGCACGTCTTAGTGGGGACCTACGAACTCCAGGTACTGCTCAATCTCAGCGATCAATTGAGTCGCCGCAGCAGGACCTTCCATTTTGAGCGTTACCGGTCCGGCCAATCATCCGACGTCAGGATCTTCCAAAATATCATTTGGAACTTTCAACAGCGCCTGCCATTCTCTAAACAACAGGACCTGCGCCAGCATAGTGAATATTTGATGGAGCGCTCTCTGGGTTGTATCGGGATCCTCAAGGGCTGGTTCGTCAGAGCCGCCGGGATGGCGCTGGAAGAGAAGGCCGACAGTTTAACTCCCAGTCACCTGAAGAAGCATCAACCGACAGATGCTGAATGGCGCAGCATCGCAACGGCGTTGCTTGAAGGAGAGGAATCATTGAGAGATTCCGGAGCCGAAATCGAGAGTCTGCGCTTGCGCTTGCAGGAGGAAGTGAGCGCCACCAATGAAGGCCGGAAGGCAGAAGCATTGAACGGTCTCCGGCAAACCAGTGAAAGCCAATCGCGCTCGCCGCGTCCCCCCGGTAAGCGTCGTCCACATCGTGATCCGATCGGAAAGAAGTGAATGTCAATGGGCTCCGACATCTCGAATCAGCCGGATGAATATGAACACTGGGATCTCCGATTGCCGGATTTGCCACCGCGGAGCATGCTCTATCAAATCCGGCCGATCGGGATCGGCACGCCCGAAACGGAATGTCTCACCAGTTATCTGGCGCGTCTGGCAAACACCTACCACGTGACAATCGGCAGCCTCTTGCTTTGCTATGTCATTCCGTACCTGAGAGAGATGCGCACGGAATCGGGGCGAGGACTACTGGATTCTCTTTTGCTCGCAATGCGCGCCGCCAATGGCGCCGATACACTTGCCGCCAGATTGGTCAGGGCTGTTGAACAACTCACCCTCACGACCGGAGCACAGTGGACGACCTTAATTGTTTGGGGCGAAGTCTTTTCGCGCCAGCACTTGCAACGCCGTTTCCGTGCTTGGTGCACAGATTGCTATGCGGAACAAAGCGTTGGAGGTAACCCACTCTACGATTACTTAATTTGGGCAGTCGCACCGGTGAAGGTCTGTGTACGCCATCAATGCCCGCTGACCGAGACATGCCCAAAGTGTCAAAAGCATCTTTGGCCGGTGCAAAGCCGTTATCTTCCTGGCTTTTGTTCTTATTGTCAGGCCTGGCTCGGCGCAACAAGTGAGGAGGCGGTGCTGAAAGGGAGCGGCACCGTCATTGGCGACGTAGACTATGAACTTTGGGCCGCCGATCAGATTGGCAGCCTGGTTGCGGCAGCCCCCACACTCGGCGCGGCTCCGGGCAGGCAGAATGTAGCGACAGCCATCAAATACTGCCGCGATATTTTGATGGAAGGCAATAGCTGCATGCTGTCGCATCTGCTTGGTGTCACAAATACAACAGGGAGGCACTGGTGTCGGGGAAAATCAGTTCCATCCCTGAGTAAGCTCGTCAGGTTGAGTTATTTGACACGCGTCCCGATCCTCAAGTTGTTAACCGATCCGTCTGGCGTTCGCGATCATCTGATCAGTCACCCGATTCAAATCGGCGATAGACAAAGGCTCTCAATTCGCCCTCCCATTCGCCCAAACTCTCCGGCCTGGGAGGAAGTGCACCGGCAAATGGAGGCCGCGCTTGGAGAATCTCCCCCTCCATCATTGGATGAAGTTGCGCGCCGCTTGGGATACAAACAGGCAAACTCGCTGCAGATAAAATTTCCGGAATTAAGCAATCAAATAACCGCCAATTATCGCGCGTTCAAAAAAGCTGGTAACCCTCGGCCCAAGGCTCCTCATCGATTGGGCCTCGAGCACCAACGACAAATCCTTGAAGAGGCGCTGCTTGAGCCTTACCCTGAATCTTTGTCAGTTTTGGTGCTGAGGATGGGGTATACCCGCGGGAATATCTCCTTCTTAACTCAAAAATCCCCTGATCTTTTCCAAGCGGTATTGAAAAAACGGCGGCAATTTCAACAGAAGGAGCGGAAAAAACGTTTGCGCCGGTGCCAAGAAATTATCACGGTCGCGCTGGCCGAAGATCCGCCCCCAAGTTTGCAAAAAGTCGCCGAGCGTTTGGGCGACAAAACTCCGGAGTTCTTATGGCAGAATTTTCCTGACGATTGTCATCATATTACCACCCGTCGCGCCGACTATCAGAGAAAGCGACTGGAAGAACGTTTGCGCGGCTGCCGGGAAACGATTGATGCCGCACTGGCGGAAGAGCCTCCTCCGACTTTGGAGGAGGTCTGCGCCCAGGCTGGGGTCATCTCGGATTTCCTACGTCAGTATTTTGCCGATGAATGTCGCTGTCTCTCCGCGCGCCGCGCCGACTTTCGCAAAAGGCAATGCCATGAGCAAGAAGCGAGATTGAATCAGGCACTCCAGGAAGAGCCTCCACAATCGGCACAACAACTTGCGACAGAACTTGGTGTTTCTCCATCAACAATAGCAAAGAAGCATCAAGAGATCTGTAGTCTGATTGTGGCTCGATATAAAGCCTTCCGACGGGATCGCGCGAAGAAAAAGAAGAATCAGTCCACCTAGTCCTTTACTGGAAGCATGACTTGGCGTTCGTGGACTGGAAGCATGTGTGGCGCCTTACGCCATCTTTTGCTTCAAGTGACACGAAAGATTGTTGCTTCCGGGCCCTGATGGCATCCCAGATCCTCGCCTTCTGCTGAGATCGCAATGTGTGGATAGGGTTGGCCGGTTGATTATCCCCGTAGAACGCCCACGACAGATATTTGAGCTTCGCGGGAGACGCCGTGAGGACTTCCGTCATGAGTTGATTGCGCGAGGCCGGAGATTGGCGCTCGTGCGAGCCGCTCGCGTTGCAGCCGCGCGGCCGTCTTGAGTGTGATGAGATGCTTGAC
>Ga0081539_10005935_pt1 | contig 12058 bp, 9 predicted proteins | sample TabmetS4T2R2_FD_71023 | JGI IMG/M metagenome (GOLD analysis project Ga0081539, IMG submission 71023) | Tabebuia heterophylla rhizosphere microbial communities from the University of Puerto Rico - S4T2R2 | ecosystem: Host-associated > Plants > Roots > Rhizosphere ...
ACGCCGCCGCCGCCTGCGTCGAGCCGCGCCTGGAGCCACGCGGTGTCGTCGCGGCCGGCCGCGCGGAAGGCGGGCGCCGCGTGCGTGGCGGCGCTTCCGCCGAGCGCCAGCACCGCCGCGAGCGCCACGGTTCCGAGCCTGCGGCGGCGAGCTCCGAACGCGCGGTCTGCCCGCCCGCCGACGCTTGACCGTCGCGACGGTACGAGCCATAACTAACCGACCGCCTGCTTCGGTAAGGGGATTGCCGTCCAGCACGATTTTTATCGCCCACGCCCTTGGGCGCCCCCCGCGTCTCGGCGAAAGCGTGAACCCGCCATCGATTCGGGCGTTTGCGTCGGTGTTCGGCGACCGCCGTTGCCGCAAAGCGTCTTCGTTGCCGGAAACCAAGCGGTCGCGCGCCTCGTCGCGCGGCAGCAAGTCCCGGCGCCGGCTCCCGTCGGAGTCGTCCAGACGCCCGGCGGCCTCGCGGTTCGGGCTGCGATCCAGCAGGCGACGACGCCGGATCAGCTGGCGGCGATCATCGCCGAGCTACGGCGCGCGGCGGCGGGGGCGCCCACCGATCGCTCGGTCGCGATCGCGGTGGCGATCGACGGCCCCACGCAGATAGCCAGTTACGAGGCGCCGCTCCTCCTCGCCGAAGCGGAACACGCAGCAGGTCTCGTCGCCCGACCCGATCTCCCTTCGGGCGCCGATCCCGGCCGCGGCAACATCGCCGGCGTCAAGGCCCAGCTCGCCCGCGCCAAGGCTCTCGTCGACGACCCCGCTAGCGGCTTGACCGCCGACCAACGAGCGGAGCTTCGTACTGCCGTCGCGCAGACGGAGGCAAGCGTGGCCGGGTACGAGGAGCTTTCCTCCCAAGGAGGGACGCGCACGGCCGCGATGGCGCCCCTTGCGCTCGCCGGGGGCGGCATCGTCGCGGACGATGCGACCGGCGTCGGCGTCGCCGACGACCCGCTCCTGATCCTCGTCGGGATCGCGGCGCTCGCCGTGCTCATCGCTACGAAGCCTGCCGCGCCCGAGCCCGATCTCGAGAACGCCTGGCGGAAGATCGCGAGCGACCTGGCAAAGCTCGGGGAGATCGGGACGGGCATCATGATGGCCGTCCAGGGGCCGCGCGCCGCGGGTCAGCTGACGAACATCGCGCGCCACCTGGCCCGATTGCTCGCGCTCGGCGCCGTGGGCGGCGTCCCATCAGGCGAGCCGCCGAAGAAAGACGACAAGGACGACAAGCACTGGTGGAGCGAGATCAAGGGCTCGATCCAGCAGTTCCGCCAAGCGATCAAGGGGGCGTCGCGAAAGCAAGTGCTCCGCGAGCTGATCAAGCTCGGCTTCACCGAGGAGCAGATCGCCGAGATCGAAGCGGCCCTCGTGCGCGCCGCCGAGCAGATGGGCGAGGTGATCGGCAATCTTCTTCCGCCGCCGTGATGGAACCCGAGCCAGACCTCGGATATCACCTGCGCGAGCTCGAAGCCGATCTCGGCTCGGCGAAAGCGACGCTCGACGAGCTCGGGACCCAAACACCGCCGTCGCGGGAGACGATCCGGGGCTGGATCGCTGTGGAGTCGGCGCTCGAACACGACTTGGACGTGCACTTGCCGGCAGCACTGAAGCTGCTCGGCGTCCGCGAGCTCAGACGAGGTGCCGCGGACGGCGAGCACGAGACCGACGCCGACGTCGCTGAGCTCGGCACGGCCGCGCGGGAGGCTCGCAGGTCCGTCGAACGAGCGCTGGCCGCAATCGGCGATCGCGCGTCGCCGAGCGCCGGCGACCTTGTCGCCGCGCGTAAGGCGATCGCCGAGGGGCTCGGCATCGCCCGGCGCGCACGGGCCGCTTGCATTCGACTGGTCGAAGAGAGCTCGACGTCGCGCTCAGACCACTGAGAGGCTCAGCGGGTCCGGCGGCGCTGTGACCACGCCACCGGCGCGGCGGCGAGCTCCCAGAGCACGGCGCGGGGCGAGAGACGCGTCCGCACCGGGACGAAGGTGACGTGGATCCCGACGGCGCGGTACGGCCGCGCGAAGAAGAACCGGACACGCGCCTGGTGGATCGCCGAGCAGACGACGATGGCTCGATCGATCCCCCGCTCCCGGAGAAGCGGAAGCGTCCGCGCCGCGTTCTCGGCGGTCGTGCGGGCCGTGCGCTCGAGGACGAGCTCGACGCCGGCGGGGCCGCGCCACGCCTCGCGCATCTGCTCCGCCTCGGAAGGACCGCCGCCGGGCGCGTAGCCGGTGAAGACCACCGCAGCGACGCCGCCCGTCGCCGCCATCCGCTCGGCCTCGGCGACGCAGGCGAGGCAGCTCGCGCTGAGCGTCCAGCCCCCACCGCGGACGCGCGTCGACGCGCCCGGCACGACGATCGCGAGCCGCTCCACGAGGGGGATTCTCGCGAAGCGTCGCCGGGTCCGGGGCGAGACCCGGGACCCGGCGAAGGACGCACTAGGCGGCTGCCGCGATCCGAACCGCGGCGAGCGCCCGCTCCTCGCCGCCATCGAGCAGCGCGTCGAGGACGACCCTGAGCGGATCGAGGCCGAGCCTCGCGGCGACCCACGGGGTCGACAGCGCCCAGCGGAGGTCGGCGTCCATCAGGCGATCCTCGGCGCGAGCCGTCCGCGCGGCGACCGGAGCTTGCGAGCCGCGTCGACGATCCAGCCGCCGACCGCCAGCGCGAGCATCGCCGCGACCAGGATCGCGATGTAGAGAGGTCTCATCTCGTCGATCCTCCTTCCGGTTACGCAGCGGCCGGGACGGCCTCGCCGCCGGCGGGGACGTAGACGGCGTCGTAGCCCACGAGCCGGCCGAGCGGCGCGCCCATCGAGAGCGCGAGCCTCTGCAGCGCCTGCGGGACGACGGGCAGACGGACGTGGTCGAAGTGATAGAGCGCGACGACGGCGAGCCGGAGCGGGTTCGGCATGCCCTTCTTGTTCGTCTTGCCGTCCGCTGCGAGCCCGTACATCGTCTCGATCAGCTCCTCGAAGCTGAGCGCGGGCCGCACCTCGCAGGTGAAGCGAACGTCGGCGTCGCCCTTGTTCTCGAACTTGTGGGCCTTGCCGGGCTCGACGGTGCACGACTCGCCGGGGCCGAGCTCGATCTTCTTCCGGCCGACGGTCATCGTCAGCGTGCCGGAGACGACCTCGAACCGCTCGCTCTGGTACGGATGGATGTGCTTCGCGGCGACGAAGCCGTTCGGTCGGACGGTCGCCTCGATCAGGCAGTACTCGCCGTCGGTCTGGCGCGAGGTCTCGAGGAAGGTCAGCCGCTCGCCGGTGACCGGGTTGACGACGGTGTCTCCTGGATTGATCACGGTGGTGGCTCCTTGAGTCGGGTTCAAGCTCGTGGAGCCACTCTGTGCCGGAGCGGTCGCTGGTCGCATCGGGGGGTACCCCCAACCCGGGCACCGATCTTTTTCGGCCGACCCCTAGACGGAAGCCGACGCGGGCAGCACGCGCGCGAGCTCGGAGCGCGAGGCGATCTCGAGCTTGCGGTAGACGCTCGACAGGTGCACCTCGACCGTCTTCGGGGTGACGAAGAGCGCCTGCGCGATCTGGCGGTTCGTCAGCCCGTCCGCGGCCATCTCGGCGACTCGGCGCTCGCTCGCGGTCAGCGACTCGACGCCGGAGAGGCGGACGCTGCGCGGGCGCGCGCCGGTCGCCGTCAGCTCCGTCCGTGCCCGCTCGGCGAGCGGCGCGGCGCCGACGACCTCGGCGAGCTCGAGAGCCCGCCGCAGGACGTCCCGCGCCTCGGCGCGCTGGTTCCCGCGCCGAAGCGCCGCACCGAGCTCGGTGAGGGACGTCGCGAGCTCGAGGCGCGCGGGCGACGGCTCGAGAACGTCCACGGCCTGGCGCAGAGCGGCAAGCCCCTTCGCCCCACCCTCGACGAGCCCGTGCGCGCGAAGCGCGATCCCGAGCGCCCGTGGCGCACCCCACCGGCGAGCCAGCTCGACCTCCTCGCGCGCGAGCGCTCGCGCCTCGTCGGCTCGGCCGAGGCCGTGGAGCACGAGCGCCGTCTCGGATCGCCAGGGCGTGAAGGCCGGGTTCGCCGTCCGGAGGCAGCGGGTGAGCGCGCCGAGCCGCTCGAGGTCGGCGAGCGCGCGCGCCGCGTCGCCCCGCGCCGCCCGGACGCGAGCGCGCGCGTCGAGGAAGAACGTCAGGTGCCCGGTCTCCGGCAGCTCCTCCGGCAAGCCCGCCCGCTCGATCAGCGCCGCCGCCTCGTCGACCTCGCCGCGCTGGAGCAGCGCGGAGGCGAGGAAGCCGTAGTTGTACGGAGACGCGGTCTGCATCCCGTGGACGCCCGAGAGCGCGAGCGCCTCGCGCAGGTCCTCCTCGGCGGCCGCGAGCTCGCCGACGCGGCTCAGGAGGTGGCCGCGGAAGAGGTGGATCCCGGCCGACATGAAGATGTCGCCGCGCCGCCGCACCTCCTCGAACGCGGCGTCGTACGCCGCGCGCGCCGCCTCGAAGCGGTCGGCGAGCACGAGCGCGAAGGTCGCGTAGTAGAACGCGACCGACCCCGCAGCGGCGAGGCGGCCGGGCTTCAGCGCGCGCTCGGCGAGCTCGACGGTCCGCTCAAGATCCTCGCCGAGCCGGGCCTCGTGGTACGCCTCGCCGGCGAGCAGGAGGTCGGTCCCGAGCCCGCCGGCCCGCGGCTGCTCGGCGACCAAGCGCATCCGGAGAACGGCGATCGGGTTCAGGTCGGGCTCCCACCACGCCGAGCTGATCAGCTCCGCCTCGAGCCGCTCGTGCAGGTCCGGGTCGAGCTCGCCGACCGCGTCGCTCGCCGCGGTGAAGACGTCGAGCGCCTCGCGGTGCCGCCCCGTGTACCAGAGCGCGCGGCCGAGCTCGAGCGACGCCTCGCCCCGCTCGACCGGGTCGTCGAGCAGCTCGACCGCCTCGGCGAGATGCCGGGCCGCGGCGGGGCCGTCGACGCGGCGCTCCGCGAGGCCGAGCTCGAGCAGGATCCGGGCGCGCAGCTCAGAGGGAGGCGGCTCCTCGAGCGCGCGGCGCAGGTACGCGACGGCGGCGTCCGCGGCCCCGCCGGCGAGCGCGCGCGCGGCGGCCGTCCGCAGGCGCTCGACCACCGACGCGTCGCTCTCCGGAAGGGCCAGCATCAGGTGCGCGGCGATCTGCTCCGGCACCGCTCCGCGCTCGGCGAGGAGGTCGGCGGCGCGGCGGTGCAGGCGCGATCGGTCGCCGGGGAGGATGTCCTGGTGGATCGCCGCCCGGACGATCGGGTGGACGAAGTTCAGCGGCTCGGTCGTGCGCAGGATGTCGGCGCGGGTGAGGTCGAGCGCGGCGCGGGCGGAGCCGGCCCTGTCGCAGCCCGCGAGCTCCGCCGCCAGAGCGGGATCCGCGCCGTCGCCGAGGATCGCCGCGACGCGCGCGAGCTGCGCCGCGTTGGGCGCGAGGCGCACGAGCCGGAGCAGGATCGCGCGCAAGACGGCGCTCGGCCCGAGCTCGGTCACGCGGCCGGCGTTCTCGGCGGTCGGCGCCACGCCGTCCGTCTCGAGCCCGTTCGCGAGCTCGTGCAGGAGGAGCGGATTGCCGCCGACCGCGGCGTGGCACGAGCGGCAGAACTCCTCGTCCGCGCCGCCGAAGCGCTCGCGCAGGTATTCGACCGCGGCCTCCTCGCTGAGCGGCGCCGGCCGAACGACGACCGCGAGCGGGTCGGCGGTGATCTCGCCGAGCAGCAGCTCGTCGACCCCCGGCTCCGCCGTCCGCAAGCCCACGGCGACGAGCACGGGCAGCGTCTCCATTCGCCGGACGAGATACGTGAGGAAGCGGAGCGACGGCGCGTCGCACCAGTGCAGGTCGTCGACCGCCAGCACGAGCGGCCTCTGCGAGGCGAGGTTCGCGACGACCCAGAAGAGCCCGTGCAGCATCGCGAACGAGACGTCCTCCTCGCCGCCGGGCTCGGCGGCGGGTGCGGTGGGGTCGAAGAGCGAAGCGGCCAGTGCGGCGGGCCCGCTCAGCAGCTCGGCCCGCTCCTCGGGTGGCGAGAGCGCGAGCGCCGGCTCGAGCAACTGGCGGACGATCCCGTACGAGAACTCGCGCTCGAACTCGCCCGCGCGCGCCGCGAGCACCCGGGCGCCGGCCTCCTCGGATCGGCGGCGCGCCACGCCGAGCAGCCGCGTCTTCCCGATCCCGGCCGGCCCCTCGACCACGACGAGCCGCGCGGCGCCGCCCACGGCGGCGTCGATCGCACCGCCGAGGACAGCCAGCTCGGACTCGCGCTCGAAGAGCGGCGGCTCGCCGCCCGGGGTCGCGGCGACGCGGGTCGCGAGCGGCGGGAAGCTGTCCGGCAGGCCGTCGATCGCGAGCTGGTACAGCCGCTCCGGCTTCTCCGCCCCGCGGAGGCGGTGGACGCCGAGGTGGACGATCCGCACGTCGGCGGGAAAGGACGTGTCCGCGTGCAGCACGGTCGACCCGGACACGACGACTTGGCCGCCGTGGGCGACGTCGCCGATCCGCGCCGCGTGGTGGACCGCGTAGCCGATCCAGCCCTCGCTCCCGCGCACGGCATCGCCGGTGTGCAGGCCCATGCGCACCCGAACGTCGGTCCCCTCCGGCCACTCGGCCTCGGAGAGGGCGCGCTGTGCGGCGCTCGCCGCGCCGACCGCCTCGCTCGCCTCCCGAAACACCGCGAAGAAGGCGTCACCCTGCCGGTCGACGTCCAGGGTGCCGTGCTCGGAGAACGCCTGCTGGAGGAGCGCCTTGTGCCGCCCGAGCAGCTCGGCGTACCGCTCGTCGCCGAGCGCCTCGAGCAGCTTCGTCGATCCCTCGATGTCGCTGACGAGGAAGGTGAACGTGCCCGAGAGCAGCTCGGTCGAGGTTGATCCGGCTATTCGAGAGACCCCCGCAGAAGGAACCGCAAGAAGCCGGTCGATTCTACCGCTGCACCGCTACTGACGGTTCGGTGCCGGCTCGGCCTCCGGCTCCTCGGGGAGCTCCGCCGACTCGTCGAGCGAGAGGTCGAAGTCCTCCTCCCACGGGTCGAGCGCGGCCGATTCCGACGCGCCGTGGATCGCCGGGAGGACTCGCACGTGCCGCGGCGGGATCGCCGCCTCTTGCTCTTCCTCGCGCTCCTCGCCTCGGCTTCGCTTCCACCAGCGGCGGCGCCTTGGCTCGGCGCCGTTGTCCGCCTCCAGCGCGAGCGGTTGCGGCTCCGGCTCGAGCTCCGGCTCGGCTTCCTCGGGCTCCGGCTCGGGTTCCGGTTGGGGCTCGGCGATCGCCGCCAGCTCCTCGGGCTCCGGCTTCGGCTCCGGGGCAGGCTCGGCGATCGCGGCCAGCGGTTCCGGCTCCGGCTCGGGTTCCGGCTGGGGCTCTGGCTCGGCGATCGCGGTCAGCTCCTCCGGCTCGGGCTCCGGCTCGGGTTCCGGCTCCGCCTCGCGTTCCGGCTCGGGTTCGGGCGACGCGGCCATCGGAGCCGCCCAGGCCTCCTCGGCGACGACCGGCGGCAGTGCGGGAGCAGGCTCCTCGGCGAGCTCGGGCTCCGGTTCGGGCTGCAGCTCGGGCTCCGGCTCAGCGGCCACGGGAGCCGCCCACGCCTCCTCGGCGACGACGGGCGGGAGCGCGGGAGCAGGCTCCTCGGCCGGCGCAGGCTCAGGCTCTGGCTGCGGCTCGGGCTCGGCGGCCGGCCGCGGAGGCGCGGGAACGGCGACCCGCTCGCGCGAAGCGGCCCACTCGACGACGCCGACGATCAGGACGGCGAGCGCCATCACGCCGGCGAGGACGATCGTCCTCAGGTTCGCTTCGTACGCGCCGACCGCGACGCCGATGACGAAGAGCGCCTCGATCGCCATCCGCGGCACGGCCTCCGGGAGGCCGGTGCGGGAAGGCGAGACGGCTGTCGTCCACGGCTGCCACGGCTGCTGCACCCAGCCGCCCATCCGCAAAGCGCGCAGCTCCTTCCGCAGCTCCTTCGCCTGCGCCTGGAACGCGTCGACCGCCTCGAGCGCGCGAAGGGTCGTGTCCAGTCGGGCCAGGTGCCGGTAGAACGAGTCGAACGCCTCGCGGACTCGCTCCTGGTCGTAGCCGCGCTCGACGACCGGGAGATCCTCCACGCGCGGCAGCCCCGGCTGAGTCGGCGGCTCGACGGACGGCCAGGAGTCCTGCGTCACGAATGAAGTATGACCATCAGCCGGTGACGTACAACCCGAGGTCGAGCTCGGGCAGGAGGTTGCCGTCGCGCTCGACCTCGAGGCCCGGTCGGAGCGGAACCGTGACCGTGACGCCGCCGCGCCGGAACGCGCACCGGTCCGGCCGGAGGTCGACCGGCTCGTAGGGCGCCGCGAAGTCGGCCGGCCGCTCGCCGCGCAGCGCGAGGACGCGGCGGATCAGGCGAAGCTTCGACGGCTCGCGGCCCGAACGAAGCGCCCGGCGCCGCAGCTCCCAGTCGACCGGCCGGCGGTTGTCCGGGTCGACGAGCGAGAGCGACTCCAGCTCGTCGCCCTGGTAGATGTCCGGCACGCCCGGAACCGTCAGCTTCAGCAGCGTCTGGGCGAGCGAGACACGGCGTCCCTCCCCGGCCACCCGCGCGACGAAGTCCTCGAACCCGTCCGGGAGCCGCTCGTAGATCCGCCCGATCGTCTCCTTCACGCGCCGCTCGTGCGCCTCGTTGGGCTCGATCCAATTCGTGTTCACCTTCGCCTCGCGGAGCGCCTTCTCCATGTACGCCTCGAGCCGCTCGCGCTCGATCGGCCACGCGCCGACGAGGGTCTGCCAGAGCAGGTAGTCCTCGTTCGGGTCGTCGAGCGCCCGCCAGCCGCGGACGTGCTCCGCCCACTCGTCGGCCATCCCCGCGAGCGCACCGATCCGCGCGCGCACGTCGCCGCTCCGCTTCGTGTCGTGCGTCTGGGTCGCGAGGAGATGAAGCGGGAACCGCTCGGCCCGGCGCAGGTTCGCGCGGTGGAACTCCTCGACCGGCAGCGAGAAGCGATCCGGATCGCCGCCGACCTCGTTCAGCGCGACGAGCCGCACCCAGCGGTAGAGGGCCGTGTCCTCGACGCCCTTGGCCATGACGGCCCCGGTCGTCTGCTGGAACCGGGTCGTGAACTCGCTTCGCGGCTCCGCTAGCACGAGCTGCGCGACGCTCTCGGGCATCCCAGACTCGTGGATCAGCGCCTCGTCCTCCGGGCCGGGGAGGTACGTGCGGTAGACCGGGAGGCTCGCGAGGGCGACGGCCAGCTCGTCGGCGTCGAGGCCCGACAGGCCGGCTAGGCGCTCGACCTCGGGCCGGAAGGTCGTTCGCGCCTGCTCGAGCTTGGCTTCGCGCGCGACCTCCCCGAACGACCGCCGCTCCCCGGTCAGCTCCGCGTACAGCTGCGTGAGCGGCGCCTCCCCGCGCGGGTCGACGAAGAGCGCCGTCACGTCGTTCGCGAGCTCGTAGCCGGTCGTCCCCTCGACCGGCCAGTCGCGGAGCTCCTCTCCCGGCTCGAGGATCTTCTCGACCCAGACGTGCGGCACGCCGCGGTCGCGCAGCCGCTCGAGGTACTCCGCTGGCCGCGCGAGCCCGTCGACGTGGTCGATCCGAAGACCTTGGACGAGCCCGTCGCCGACCAGCTCGAGCACCTTGCCGTGCGTGAGCTCGAAGACCTCGGGATCCTCCTGCCGCACGCCGACGAGGTCGTCGACGTCGAAGAAGCGCCGGCCGAGGTCGAAGACCTTCGGATCGGGCCAGAACGGGTTGGCGTCGTCCGCGGCCATGTGGTTCGGGACGACGTCGAGCACGACGCCGAGCCCGGCCTCGCACAGCCGCCGGAGCTCCGCCTCGCCGCCGAGGTCCTCGGAGATCCGCGTCGGATCGACGACGTCGTACCCGTGCGTCGACCCCGCCCGCGCCTGCAGCGACGGCGAGAGGTAGAGGTGGCTCACGCCGAGCTCGCGCAGGTACGGCACGAGCTCGCGGGCCTCGCGGAAGCCGAGCGACGGCCCCAGCTGGAGCCGGTACGTGCAGCGAAGCTCAGAAGTCACGCCGAAGCAGGACGAGCGAGCGCGCCTCGACCGGCACGGGCGCCCGCGGCGCGAAAAGCTCCGCCGCGGCGGCCGGGTCGGCGGTCGACAGCTCCAGCGCCCACCGCAGCCCGAACCGTCGCGGTGGGAGCACGAACTCGCACGGCTCGCCGTCGGCGTTGAAGAGGAGCAGGAACGACTGGTCGCCGATCGGCTCGCCGTGCGCCCCGCGGGTCGGGATCTCCTGGCCGTTCAGGAACACGCCGAGCCGGTGCCCGCCGCCGTCGTCCCAGTCGCGCCGCGTCATCTTGCGCCCGTCGGGCCGGAACCACCAGACGTCGGGCAGGCCCGAGCCCATCTCGGCGCCCGCGAGGAAGTCGGTGCGCCGGAAGACCGGGTGCGCGCGCCGGAGCGCGATGAGACGCCGAGTGAACTCCGCCAACTCGCCGTCGGCCCCCTCCCAGTCGAACCACGAAAGCTCGTTGTCCTGGCACCACGCGTTGTTGTTCCCGCGTTGCGTCCGTCCCAGCTCGTCGCCGCCGAGCAGCATCGGCACGCCCTGCGAGAGCAAGAGCGTCGCGAGGAAGTTCCGCTGCTGGCGGCGGCGCAACGCCAGCACGTCCGGGTCGTCCGTCGGCCCCTCGACGCCGCAGTTCCAGCTCCGGTTGTCGTCGGTGCCGTCGCGGTTGTCCTCGCCGTTCGCCTCGTTGTGCTTCTCGTCGTACGAGACGAGGTCCGCGAGCGTGAACCCGTCGTGCGCCGTGACGAAGTTGATCGACGCGAACGGCCGCCGCCCGTCGCTCTGGTAGAGGTCGCTCGAGCCGGTGAAGCGGGACGCGAAGTCGGCGACGCGCGCCTGGCCACGCCAGAAGTCGCGCATCGTGTCGCGGTAGATCCCGTTCCACTCGCTCCAGAGGACGGGGAAGTTCCCGACCTGGTAGCCGCCCGGCCCGACGTCCCAGGGCTCCGCGATCAGCTTCACCTGCGAGAGCACCGGGTCCTGGTGGATGACCTCGAAGAAGGCCGAGAGCCGATCGACGTCGTAGAGCTGGCGCGCGAGCGCGGAGGCGAGGTCGAAGCGGAAGCCGTCGACGTGGCACTCCATCACCCAGTAGCGAAGCGAGTCCATGATCAGCCGCAGGACGCTCGGATGGACGGCGTTGAGCGTGTTGCCGGTGCCCGTGTAGTCCATGTAGAACCGCGGCTGGTCGGGCACGAGCCTGTAGTACGACGCGTTGTCGACGCCCTTGAACGCGAGCATCGGCCCGAGGTGGTTCCCCTCGGCCGTGTGGTTGTAGACGACGTCGAGGATCACCTCGATCCCCGCGCGGTGGAGCGCCTTCACCATCCCCTTGAGCTCGCGCACCTGCTCGCCGCGCGTCCCGGTGGCCGCATACAGCGCGTGCGGCGCGAGGTAGCCGATCGAGCTGTAGCCCCAGTAGTTCGAGAGCCCGCGCTCGGCGAGGAACTGCTCGTCGGCGATGTGGTGGACCGGAAGAAGCTCGACCGCCGTGACGCCGAGTGCCGCCAGATACTCGAGCGCCTCCGGAGACGCGAGGCCCGCGTACGTGCCGCGCAGGTCCTCGCGCACGCGCGGGTGGAGCTTGGTGAAGCCCTTCACGTGCGCCTCGTAGATGACCGTCTCGTTCCACGGCGTCGCGGGCGGCCGGTCGTCCTCCCAGTTGAAGGACGTGTCGACGACGACGCACCTCGGGATCGCCGCCGCGTCGTCCTCGCCGTCGAGATGCAGGTCGGCGTCCTCGTCGCCGCTCGGCACGTACGGGAGGACGTTTGCCGCCCGGTAGGCGATCGGGCCCTCGATCGCCTTCGCGTACGGGTCGAGCAGGAGCTTCGCCGGGTTGAACCGCTGGCCTCGCTCCGGCTCGTACGGGCCGTGGACGCGATACGCGTAGCGCTGCCCCGGCCCGACTCCCGGGAGGTACGCGTGCCAGTTGAACGCCGTGCGCTCGCTCAGCGGCACGCGCGTCTCGCGGTCGTCGCCGTCGAAGAGGCAGAGCTCGACCCGCTCGGCGTGCTCGGAGAAGAGGGAGAAGTTCGTCCCGCCGCCATCCCAGGTCGGGCCGAGCGGGAACGGGTTGCCGGGCCACGTCTCGATCA
>Ga0081539_10005936_pt1 | contig 12056 bp, 9 predicted proteins | sample TabmetS4T2R2_FD_71023 | JGI IMG/M metagenome (GOLD analysis project Ga0081539, IMG submission 71023) | Tabebuia heterophylla rhizosphere microbial communities from the University of Puerto Rico - S4T2R2 | ecosystem: Host-associated > Plants > Roots > Rhizosphere ...
TGGAAATTTGCTGCAGGGCTTGCGCTGTCATCTGATTCCCATTTTTGGCCGACGACTTACGCTGTTTTTTAGACATAATATCCTCGTTTCTTTTAAGTTGGAGTAATCCGTTGACGGATGGGGACTTTATCATAACACCCTCAAAAAGCTAGTGCAAGTATAAAGTGCCCATTTCAATGTTAACGTTGTTCAATTTTGAGGCTAATATGCTAAATTCTTAGGGAGGATTAATTGAATCCCCAAGCGAATTTGGTCAATTCTAGGCTCCCAGGATTCTGTCGCACCACAATCCTTGGTGTTGAGATTTCTCCGTCATTCTCATCGCTACAATTAGTTCAACGAAAAGACCAGCATGGAGAGGCTGTTTGAGCTTCTCTTGCGCCAGATCAGCTGCAAACTGTGATCCGCCAACCATTCAGTAAATAACCGCCCCAAGAGGAATTTAGGCTGAACGTCCATGTGTCGAAATAATTACTGACCCAGTCTATAAAGACGGTAGCCTGCAAACATCACCCAGACTGTTGTGAGAATGGACGCCAAGATAATGGTCGCACTCAGAGCACTAACAAACATAGAACCCACCACAGCAACAGTTGCAAGGATACCCGTGGCCAAACCCATATAGGCTGTACTCTTACTAAAGATTCCTTTTAACATAACAAGACCGATCATGAATATTCCAACGCCGAGGGTGAGCGTGTTGTAGACAAACAAAAGACTGGATTTCAATATCATTGTGGGATAAATTGCAGCTGTGACGAAGACAGCCCTTTCAGCGTCGTTCGTGGCTGTGGCATAGTTACTGCTGAGCATGATAAGCGAGGCATAGTTTGTCCAGGTAATTGCCAGGTCTAAGAGGATAAACAATCCAACACAAACTACTGCCATCAGCATCATGTTTCTGTTGATCTCTTTCAACGCCAGGTAAAGCGCTACGGTAACGGGTACAAAGAGAAAGTCCGTTAGGACCGAGAGAGCAAGGATCATCCACCAAAGCGTGGTATTCTCAGCCAGATATAGGAGCCGCGCCTCGGCTTCACTCGGTGGAGCTCCGACAGGAAGATACAACATTATGATAATGATATAGCTGAACCCTAAGGCAAATGCAGAGATACCACCCACTCGATACAGCCATTTCCAATCCAACTCAACTGGTGCAGCCATCATATTTTGTGCGCGCATTTGCTGTTTTCCTTTTCCAACGATATTGAAGCGTTTCACGGTTTAAGCTGGATCAGGTCTGGGATCGGGTTCCTCGGCGCTATCCGTGTCGTATTGGACCGACCTGACCGTCTATGTCACTTGCTCAAGATGTATACACTATACCGGCTATACAACATCGCCGGAAAGACACTTTGGTGTGGTTTGGAGTGTTGTTCTAGCCAGCACCACTTGAACCGCCACCAGAAGCTCCACCTGCTGCACCACCATCACCTGCACCCGGAGAATCAGACACAGACATTATTGCCACAATCGCACCAAAATCAGCATCGCCAGCTCCCATTGCATGGAACAAGATCGGCAGTGGAACACGGCCCAATTCTTGAAAATATTTTTCCCAGCGAGAGCCGATGCCAAATACCGCAGCATAGGCAAGATAACGTTCGAAATAATCTTTGTGGACGGCGGGCTCTTTCCCTTTGCTGACCTGTTTGAGATATTCCGCAAAACCTTGCCACAGACGCGAGCGTCGAATAGGTAGTGCCATTAATCAATAAGAGGATTGATACGAAAACAAGCCGACGCTGATGCCCGCGATAGCAGCTGCCTGTATCGAAGAGCTGGCAGAATTGGCAAAACATTTACCGAGTCTTAACAATTGCATTCCGGGCTTGAATTGAAAAGTCACCATAGGTTGTGCAATAAATTCTTTCTCAGAACATGGGATTATATACGCGCAAATCTACCAGTGGAACTAATCTTCCACCGTACAGGGGGATCAGTTGAGGTTGATCAATTTCCTGATCCAGGTGAGAGGAGTAACTAATATACCGGAAACTCCTGCGACTTAGTCTGTCCGCCAGGCGATTCTCTCGCCGTGGCACCCAGTTCCACGTCAGGAAAGGGAAGTGGCTCGCTAATAGCCGAGCCCGCTGATGCAGCTCCACAGTTAAAGGTGAACTTACCGGAGAGTTTCCGCTCATTTGATCGATCACGCACTTGGCATCCCCACGAATTTGCACCGACGCGTCATTGATCCGAAGATCTACTAATGCCTCCAGACCCTCAATGAGGGCCAGATATTCTGCCACGCTTGACCCAACCATGGACCTCCCCACAAAGATGCCAAAGCCGTGTGCAATTTCAACGTTATTTTTTTCGATCAGCCAGCCATAGCCCAGTAGTCCTATAAAGGTTTGCCAATCATTATTTAGCGTCCGAAGCATGCCGTCAAATTGAAGAATATACATAAGTTTTCCAATACAAAACAGCGACACGGTACCTTGTCGCTGTTTTCAGGAGATGAAGTTGTCAATAAAGCCTGGGAGTTACGTTCATCTAAAGGATAATGCTTAGCTCTATGACAATCCATGCTGGTTGAATTATTCTATAAAATCCAAAAAAATGGGTTAAGGCAATGTAATGGTCGAGTTAATAGGAAATTACAATCGTTAACCAGAAATAGGCTTGTCCTTCTCATAAGAATGAGGAGATTCCATAAAGACTCTAATCTCCTCTTCGAACTTTGGTGACTGGATCTTGCCACCATCTCTAAAGGAATTTTACATTTTGCCTTTTAACGCCGAATTAAGAGGCCGTTAATAGTTGATTTCTCAGAGTTACATCGAAGATATTTGAATCGTGACACAGACTCTCTTCGACTACTTTCAGCATGACGTGAATCATGGTTAAATTGCGGAGTAACTTTCTGTGTGATAATTCACAGCCAACGGCAAGATGAAATCTACTAGCTTAGACAGACTGCTTCACACCAAATTGATGCCGCCGCGCCTTCCGCCGGCTGTTATTCAGCGTGATGATTTGTTGAAGCGGTTGGATATGGGGCTAACGAAAAAAGCAATTCTAGTTGCGGCGCCCGCCGGCTTTGGCAAGACTACTTTAGTCCGCATGTGGATCGAGCACCGCGATTTCCCCTCCGCGTGGGTAACATTGGATGAGTATGACAACGACCCAATCCGCTTCTGGACGTATGTCATCTCAGCTCTACGCACAATTTACTCCGCGCTTGGAAAAAACTCACTTTCCATGCTAGTGACTTCTCAGCCTCCACCTTTTGTATCGGTACTCACACCCTTAATTAATGACTTGGTGCGATTAGAGAAACCTTATGTGTTGATATTGGAAGACTATCACGTTATCACCTCAACGGAAATCAACGCAGCGGTTTCATTTCTGATCCAGCAATTGCCCGAGTCGCTTCATTTGGTTCTTACCACGCGGACCGAACCTCAGATGCTGCCTTTTCCGATCCTGCGCGCACGCGATGAATTGATCGAGATCAATCCAGCGCACCTGCGATTCTCTCCGGAAGAAACTCAAGCCTTTTTGCGTATGGCTGTACGTGCGGATTTTCCGTTGTCCGCTGTGGACAAACTGGTTCAAAAGACAGAGGGCTGGGCGGCAGGTTTGCGTTTATTGACCTTATCGCTACAGAACAAAAGCAACCTGAATTTTGACCAATTACTTGAAAGGTTTTCTGGGAGCGATCGTTATGTTGCAGATTATTTGATCAAAGAAGTCTTCGAAGGTCAAACAAAGGACGTTCAATTATTTTTACTGAAGACCTGCTTCTTTAGGCGTCTGACAGGGTCTTTGTGTGACGCAATCCTTGATGCGAATAATAGTGCGACTGTACTTGAACGACTTGCACGTGACAATTTATTTATTGAACAACTTGAACGGGGCGGCGATCAGGTCTGGTATCGTTACAATCTCTTGTTCGCAGAGTCCATCCAATTTCTTGCAAAACAACGACTGGATGAAGCGGGCATAAAGATACTCTTTGAAAAAGCCAGCGGTTGGTATGAATATCATGGATTATTAGATGAAGCCATAGAAACTGCACTTGCAGCAAAACTATTCGAGCGAGCCATATTACTCATCAAAAGGTTCATTGAGATTCATGATATCACCCAGTGGCAAACGCTGAGCCGTTGGCTGGAGAATATCCCTCAGCAGGAAATTTTGCTTCATCCTGTGATTTGCTTCTCGTACGCTCAAGTGATTTTATACTCCACAGACCGGTTTGCGCTCGCAACGCTCACTCGCATAGAACCATTACTGCGCGCAGCAGAACAGGCCTTTCGCCTGGAAGAGAATCATAAAGGCATTGGCGAAGTACTATCATTTCGAGGCATAGCAAATTGGTGGCAGGGAGATTTCAACAAGGCGTTTGGATACGCTCACCAGTCGCTGGACGAACTCCCCGAAGATGATGTTTTATATCGCGGGACGAGTCTGTTGATTATCAGCTATGAAGACCTGAATTCCGGCAGGGTTTTGGATGCACAAGATAAGGCGCTGGAAGCGCGGGCACTACTTGGAGCGGCGCAAAATATTTTTGGGGTTCTGGGTGCCATCCAGATGTTGAGTGAGATTTTCTACTGGCAGGGCGAGTTCGAACAATCAGAACAATTGAATCAGCAAATTCTAGCGGAGGCTCATGGCGACGAATCCATGCTGGACGATCAGGGAATTGCTTCACTAGGGCTCGCGCATATTGCCTATGAACGAAACGACCTTGCCCAGTCTGAGCAATTAGCTACGCGCGCGCTTGATCTGGGCGAAAAACGCGCGAATGAAATACTACAGCTGCAAGCAACTATTCGGCTTGCACACATTCATTCTGCTAAGGGCGATTTGTTACGCGCGCGAGAGATCCTAAAATCGCTGGAGGCCAGGATTCAGAATCCAAATTTGCTGCGTGAACTTCAAAACGCTCAGGCGCTACTCTTGGTTCGGGTGTATGACCTTTCACCATTGGATTGGTGGATGAAAATCATTACAGATGTGCATCAAGAGATTTTGCCTCTGCAAAAAGAACGTGAGGCTTTCATACTGGCACGTTTGCGAATTGCAGAAGGTAAAGTGAATGCAGTGCCAGATTTACTCAATGAATGGAAAATGGATTCCGCCAAGAATGGACGAGTCCGTAGCCAGGTAGAAGCATTATGTTTGGAAGCGTTGGCATATTATGCAGATTCAAATTTGTCGGAAGCAACCCGCCCGTTCATTGAAGCCCTATCCCTTGGACAAGCAAAAGGATTTCGCCGAATCTTTCTGGATGAAGGGACGCGTATGGCTGCACTGATTCAGGCAATTTTGTCGTCTCTTCCCAGTCGGAGCTTGAATCTGTTCGCCACGACCTTGCTGCATTCCTTTTCATCCGAGATGACTGCCCATCTAAAGGGATCTGGCTCGACAATCCAAATCGAGCCATTAAGTCAGCAGGAATTACGCGTTCTGCGTCTGCTGGTGGCTGGCCTAGCCAACGCTGATATCGCCCAGGAGTTGGTCGTTTCCACAAATACGATCAAGACGCATGTCAAAAGTATTTATCGCAAATTGAATGTGAAATCGCGTGATGAGGCACGAGAAGTGGCGCGTGAACTGAAGTTGTTATGACACATTTCCCAACTTACCCTCAAATTGAAGTTCCGGTTTTGGGGAAAGAGCGATCACCCTCATAATCACCCGCGCGGGGTGAAGCGGAAAACGATGAAGGAATCTACAATGTGATCATGTCCCTAATAGTCTTTTCCACAAAAACATTTGACGCTCAGGAAGAGGCCGATCTATCGTACCATCCAGTCCACAAAGAAAATCATTAGAATTTGTTTATCAAGGATTATTTGAATGACACAACGATCGATTTTTGCAGGAAAAAATCAAACAATTATTATCAAGGTAGGAGCCACTGTGACCGTAAGGGGTCATGAAAGTGATTTGGTCATTGCAGAGACCACAGACATGGGAGGGTTATCTGTGGAGCGTCGCAGTGAAGCTGAGATTGGACGGGCGCGGGCAGCGATTGGCGACCATGTGCTTTTTGACGTGCGAATAAAGCTGCCACATCTCAAGGAGAAGCAGGCCTCCGATGAGGTGATCGAAGTCCAAATGGGTGGGAGTGGTGAAGTGCTAGTCCCATTGTCTTCCTACCTGAAAATCTATGCAGGGAAAGATATTGATGTTCAAGATGTAAAAGGACGGGTGGATGCTTATTCAGGGTTTAGTTTAAAGCTGGAGAATGTGTATTGCCTGGGAAACGTCTCAGCAGGCCGGGCAATGAGTATTGACTGCCAGACCATGATCGGCAAAGATGTCACCTTCGGAGCAGGCAGTGATTTGCGCTTCCATGTTGCCGATTTGATCAGCGTGCGACTACGCGTCAAAGATATTGGTGGATATTGGGAGGCGCGTATCGGTGATGGAGAGAAATCGGTTTATCTCAAATCTGGCGGTGATGTCACCTTTGTGACCAATCAAGAGGTAGAGGCGCTTCCACCGAATTATATATTGGGGAAGATTGAATGACCAGCGAAAGCATAAATATCACTTCCTTTTTGATAACCGCCTCGTACATACGAGGCGGCTTTGTTTTCTACAATCACCCTTCCAATCACCCATTATGGGTGATGCTTACTCACTACATCGAACGATATGATCTGCTCACTTAGATACAAAAGGAGATGGCATATGATCCTGATTAGTGGAGCAACCGGTAATGTTGGAAAAGAACTCGTGCCGCAGTTACTTGACAAGGGCGCGCAGATTCGTGTTCTTATTCGCGACGAGCGGAAAGCAGCCGCGTTCGACAATCGGGTAGAGGTCGTGGTGGGGAATCTCGATAAGCCCGAGACACTGGCAGCAGCGATGCAAGACATCGATCAGTTGTACTTTGTCACACCTGTTACAGAACAAGTGCTTCGATTGCTGCAAGCCGCGAAAGAGGCACACGTCACGCATGTTGTAAAACTATCCACCCTTGAGGCAGACCGATGCCTCGGACCAGGAAAATGGCACCGTGAACAGGAGGAGCTTGTCAAGTCCATGGGATTCGCGTCGACAATCATCCGTCCAACAATGTTCATGTCCAATTCGGTCGAATGGTGGGGCGCGACGATCAAGTCACGGAACGCCGTGTATTTCCCAGGCGGGCATGGCAAAGTTCCTCCGGTCGATCCACGTGATGTCGCGGCCGTCGTGGCTGCCGTTCTCACAGAAGATGGCCACGAAAGAAAAATTTATGAGGTGACCGGACCGCAGGCACTTACGATTGGCGAGATGGTTCAGGTACTGGCAAAGGTTTTGTGCAAGCCACTACGGTATACAAACATTCCCGCCTTTCTGGCTGCGATCTGGTTGCGGAGATTTGGGATGTCTCGTGAATTGGTAAAAGCGCTTATGGAAACGTTGGGAGCACTCCGTCGAAACGAATATGCGTACGTGACAGATACAGTTAAGCGGGTTGGCGGAGTTGAGCCTCGCACCTTCGAGGCATGGTGTCGTGAACATATCATGGATTTTTTGGCATAAGTTAGAAGTTTGATCAACCAAATAACAATGTGACAGTCTGACAATCACCCGTCCATTCACCCGCGCAGGGTGACGTCAAATCATCCTATGGAGCAGTAACATACGAAAAATAAACAAGGAGAAACAAAATGGAAACTTTAATTCAATCCTGGCTCAACCCGATCAATCTGGGTGTTTTCTTCCTATGCCTTACAGTTGGCATCTGGATCTTGAGCAAAAGTGCTCCTACCCATAGGGACAAATAACAATAAGGAGTTACTATTATGAAAACTCATACGATTAATAAATCAAAAGGTGCCTTGGGATTTGTCTTCAGCGTCGTCCTACTCGACGTGATGGGCCTAGGACTTCTCCTACCGATCCAGGCGTATATTGTCCGCCAGTATAGCGATGAAGCGCTGATGGTCGCCATGATCCCGGTGATTTATGCAGCAGCTCAATTCTTTGCTGCGCCTCTACTTGGCAAACTTTCCGACCGCTTTGGGCGACGACCTGTGATTTTGTACAGCATCACCGCCTCCGCCTTTGGATACTTCCTGTTTGGGATTGGCGGCGCGCTGTGGGTGCTGTTCCTCTCGAGGCTCATCGATGGTTTTGGTGCAGGCAGTGCCTCGACCGCGGGAGCCTATGTTGCCGACATTACACCGCCACAGGATCGTGCCAAGAATTATGGTTTTCTTGGCCTGGCATTTGGACTTGGTTTCATACTTGGTCCAGTGTTAGGCGGAGTGCTCAGCGGGATCAGTTTGAACGCACCAGTCTATGCTGCCGGCATCCTTTCATTCCTTGCTGCAGTCATCGGCTACTTCATTTTGCCTGAATCATTACCAAAGGAAAAGCGTGAGAGGAAGCCTTTGCAACTCGTTGACTTGAACCCGTTGGCGTCCATCCTCGAGATGCTCCGGCGGCCAACCGTTGGCGGATTGCTCACTGCACAGTGTCTATTCTTCTTCGTCTTCAACGGCAATAGCAACATGCTGCCAGTGTTCATGATCGAGAAGTTCACTACCGAACCCTGGCAAGTTGCTGCGCTCTTCGCAACGGGCGGGATCGTGATGGCAATCATACAGGGCGGGTTGGTTGGGCCACTGGCGAAACGTTTTGGTGAGAAACCATTGGCCGCTAACAGTCTTGTAATTCAAGCATTGGCAGCCATAGGCGTAGTCAGTGTTCCGGTGCTCTGGATGTTGTATCCCGTCACTGTGTTGAACAGCATAGGGACAGGACTAGTCTGGCCTACGCTTGGTGCATTGCTTGCAAATAATGTGTCGTCTGAAGAGCAAGGCAAAGTGAGCGGTGTTAGCACGGCACTGGGCAGTCTGATGAGTATCTTTGGGCCATTATGGGCCGGGACTGCCTATGACCATATCGCTCCTGTTGCTCCATTCTGGATCGGTGCGATCATCTTCGTGCTGGCAAGCCTCATCCTGACACGGATCAAAATCAGCCTGCATGGAAGCAGCCGAGTCGATGTGCACGCGATGGCAGACTAATCAATAAATCTATCGAAAGACTTCGGGAGTCATGGATCTTGAAAAACAGGCTTCCGAAGTCTTCTCAATGAAAGGGAACACAATGCATACAGATAGCAAGACTCAAACAACAGTAGCAGCGCGTGAACGCTATACTATCGGTTACGTGACCTCGAAGGATGGCACAAGGATTGGTTATCGCCAATACGGTCACGGACCGGGTATCGTGCTAGTGCAAGGCACGATGGGGACAGCCCATAACTTCATGCAGCTTGCCGAGTCCTTAGCTGACGCGTTCACGGTCTATGTGCCAGATCGTCGTGGGCGCGGACTCAGTGATCCGACCGGCAATGCATACAGCATTCAAAAAGAAGTTGAAGATCTTAAAGCAATACTCGCCCAGACGGGCACCCACTCCATCTTTGGGTTGAGTTCAGGCGCCATCATCTCACTCCAAGCGGCCCTCACTCTGTCTGCTATTCACAAGCTTGCCATCTTCGAACCACCACTATTTCTCGATGGTGCAGTGCCGACTGCTCTGATCGCGCGTTATGAAAAGGAGATGCGTCAGGGTAGGGTAGCCGCAGCGCTTATTACAGGCATGAAAGCAGGCCAGTTTGGTCCGCCGATATTCAATGCCATGCCCCGTTGGCTGCTCGAGTCACTTACAAATATAATGATGAAGAGTGAGGATAAAAATGGATCAGGTGGCTACGTTCCAATGCGGCAGCTCGCTTCAACACTTCACAATGACTTTCAGTTAGTTAATGAAATGAGCGACAAGCTGCCGAGCTTCGCTGCTGTAAAAACCGAAGTGCTTTTGCTCGGAGGAAGTAAAAGTCCGTCTTACTTGAAAGTTGCGCTGGATGGTTTAGAGAAGGTCTTGTCAAATGCTAAACGTGTCGAACTCGCCGGGCTTGATCATGCGGCTGCTTGGAATACAGATAGAGGCGGCAAACCGGAAGTAGTAGCACAAGCACTACGCGGGTTTTTTGCCTGACTACAAAATTTCCAACATCGTCTTCCATTTCCCCTTGGAGAGGTTTATCTTTCCAGGAAGAGGGAGTATTCAGTGTCGCCCGTATTGGATCTTGAGGCTTTATGCTTCGAAATGCTTCCAGGTTTGATGGGATTCCTTCCCACTTGAATATCGGTCCCTGAAAGATTGTTCCATAAATACAACAGATATGCAATCTGATTCTCGTTTCGGAAAAGGAAAGCAAGTGCCAATCTGGTAAGTATCATTATGGCATAAAAGAATTTCATACTGAATTTCCTTCTCTTGAGAACGCTATATTATTCCTTGTCGGACAAGTGTAACAACGTTCTTATTCGAACATTGACTCCAAAATATCGGATTTATTTTGAGAGTGGCTGCTAAGGCTTTGAATCTTCTGCGTATCCGCGCTCAACATAGCTCTATACAGTTCTGCGCTTACTGTTTTCTGCTCCGATGCTGAAAGCGTCTGGAGATAGTTCCGCACCTCCATACTGGGCATCTGCAATAGATCATTAATAGATTTCTTCGGCAATGGTGTCATACGGTAAGTATGACAGATTTATGCTAACAATTTTCAAACGATTTCTTAAGAATGGTTTAACGATAGATACAGTGAATACCAATTAAGTCTTGCTGTTTCTCTCGCTTCAGCTTGCCTGTGTCGAAAACTGTTAACATTTCAGAAGTTCCGCCCGTATTTTAAAACTCCGGCTCCTTTTGAATGGCAATTGCGAACGGAATTTGCAAGGTGGAATATAACTTGTTATTCCCAGATTGTTATAAAAACGTTAACCAGCATTTAAAAAGTTGTTTAGAGGTGGGCAATAAAATGGGTTGGTGCAAGACCCTTAACCCATGAGACAAAGGAGATTAATATGAAATTCCGAAACAAAACGATTTACAGTAGTTTACTAATCGTGATCCTATTGTTTGCTACGCCAGGTACGGCACTGGCAAACTCGATCACAGGACCGAGCAGCTCACAATCACCCTATATCGTTCAAAGTCAGCCAGGAGTAATAACAAAAGCAATTCTAACCGTCGGTGACTCTGTCAACTTCAAGGCAGATGGGGTCACCCCTTACCGCATGGTTGGAATTCCAGATGGCTTAGGCGCCTTCGATAACGGTGATGGAACCTTTACACTTTTAATGAACCATGAATTAGGCAGTTCTGCGGGCATCACTCGGGCTCATGGCGCCAAAGGCGCTTTTGTTTCCAAATGGATCATCCGTATCAGCGACCTGACCGTTCTACACGGCGAAGACTTGATCCAGAACGTACAAGTTTGGGGGTCTGGCGGCTACCAACCCGCGACTGTTGCACAGAAGAGTTTCGGACGTTTCTGTTCTGCAGATCTACCTGCCCTCTCGGCGTTTTACGATTCCGCAAGTGGACTTGGCTATAACGGTCGCATTTATATGAACGGGGAAGAAAATGGCGTGGAAGGCCGGGCATTTGCTCACCTCCTGAATGGCACCAGCTACGAACTCCCCAGGCTGGGCAAATTTAGTTGGGAAAACTCCGTTGCAAACCCTGCCACCGGTACTTCGACTGTCGTTGCGGGCACAGATGATAGCAACGGCGGTCAGGTGTATTTTTACGTTGGTACCAAAACATCCTCTGCCAACTCTGTCGAAGCGGCTGGACTCACCAACGGTAATCTGTTTAGCATCAAAGTCGATGGGCTGGATCTAGAGACAGACAGTACTACCTTGAGCGGACCTGTGTCTTTTACCGCCTACAACTTTGGCGATGTTTCTGGGATGACAGGCGCACAACTGGAAGCCGCCACCAAAGATGCGAGTGGTGCTTTCCGCGTAACTGGCTTTCAACGCCCCGAGGATGGAGCCTGGGACCCAAGTAACCCAAACGATTTCTACTTTGTCACCACGGCCAGCTTTACAGGCAAAAGTCGTTTATGGCGTGTACATTTTAATGACCCAGCGAACCCTGCCGCTGGCGGCACGATTGAAATGATGCTGGATGGCACGGAAGGCCAACGGATGATGGATAACATCACTATCAATAAGCGTGGCCAGGTCGTTATACAGGAAGATCCAGGCAATCAGCCTCACATTGCCAAG
>Ga0081539_10005937_pt1 | contig 12055 bp, 11 predicted proteins | sample TabmetS4T2R2_FD_71023 | JGI IMG/M metagenome (GOLD analysis project Ga0081539, IMG submission 71023) | Tabebuia heterophylla rhizosphere microbial communities from the University of Puerto Rico - S4T2R2 | ecosystem: Host-associated > Plants > Roots > Rhizosphere ...
GGGGCGGGGCCGCCCCCCCCGGGGTTTGGGGCGGGGGGCGGGGGGTGGGGGGGGGGGCCCCCCACGCCACTGGTGATGCTGCCGACCGCCGACGCGCGGGCGACCGATTCGATCCAATGGTAATGCGCCTCGACGTCCGCCTGCATCGGGTCGATACCGTGCTGAAGCAGGCGGGATTTGGCGGCCGCGACCAGCGAGGCGACGGGCTCTTCCTGCGCGATCGTCTCGACGTCGGGCGAGTGGTCGCCGATGAGCAGGCGCTCGGCGAGCGCTTCGTACCGGTCGAGCCGACGAGAGCTGTCCGGTTCACAGATCCAGGCGCGCGGCGTGGACCCGGCCGTGAACGGCCGGCTTGTGTTGGCAGAATCGATCTTCGCGAGCCCCGCGCCGACGGTCAGCAGTTCCTGCTTCATCGGCTCGGGCAGCGTCCAGTCCGGCAGCGGCGCGACGCGCGCGTTGGCGATCTGCGCTTTGAGCTGATCGACCCCCCGCCGCTTGTGACCGACGATCGGGACGACGGGAACGCCGAGCTGCTGCTCGAGCTTGGCCGGGTCCACCGGCGTCCCGCGCCGCTCGGCCACGTCCATCATGTTCAGCGCCACCACCAGCGGCCGGCCGAGCTCGATCAACTGGCTGACGAGGTAGAGATTCCGCTGAAGGTTCGACGCGTCGACGACGACCACGACCACGTCCGGCGCCGCGGTGTCGCTGCGCAGGCCGCGCACGACTTCCATCGCGATGTGCTCGTCGATCGAGCGGCTGATCAGCGAGTACGTTCCGGGCAGGTCGATCACATCGGCGAATCGATCGTCAGGCAGCTTGCACCGCCCGGTCTTGCGCTCGACGGTCACGCCGGGGTAGTTGGCCACCTTCTGCCGCAGGCCGGTGAGGGCGTTGAAGATCGTCGTCTTGCCGGAGTTGGGGTTGCCCGCGAGCGCGACGGTGAGGTGGGCCTTGCCGGCGGGAAGAGGGTCGGACGTTGTACAGCAGGAAGCCATCGCGAAGTAATGGGTGATGAGTGATGAGTGACGGACGATGCAGCTCATCACCCATGACTCATCACTCATGACTTCAAAGTTGCGGCAGCACCATCACGTTCTTCGCCTGCTCGTCCCGCAACGACAGGTGATACCCGCGCAGGCGGAACTCGATCGGGTCGCCGAGCGGCGCGCGGCGGACGGCCTCGACGCAGGCGCCGTTGCAGAAGCCCATCTCGAGCAAGCGGCGGCGCAACTCGGCGTCGCCGCCGATCGAAACCACGCACCCGCGGCAGCCGATGGCCAGCTCGCTCAAGCAGCACGGCTTGACGGCCAGCGTCCCGCCCAGACCCAGCTCAGGAAGGGATTGAGTAGTCGTTTGAGCGCTCATTGCAATGTCTAAGTATACCCTGCTGAGACTCAGTTGCAATTATCTCAAACCCGTCAGAATTCCAACGCGGCGATCAGTCGAACTTGGAAATCCGGCTCGTCGTCCACGCTCGTCACCTGGAACGCCGGCGTGAGCGTGACCCACCAACCAAGGTTGTGGTTCGCCACATCAAACCGCCCGCCCTGGTAGCTGATCGCCGGACCGAGGTAAACGACCGTGTCCTCGTAATGACTCCAGTCATCGAAGATCGATTCCACGGTCAGTTCTCCTCCCACGCGCCAGGCCGGCGAGAGGCTGTACGCAATGCCGAAGTCGTGTCCGATCACGCCTTCGACTTCGTTCTCCTTTTCGTCGTTGAACACGCCCTCCAGTTCCGTTTCCAGCACCAGGTTGTAGGCAAACGTCCAGTTCCCGATGTCCTTGTGCAGGATCAACTTCTGCTCGAACTCCAGGGCGTCTTCCCCGACGACGAACTCTGCGTAGAGCCCGATCCCGACCGGGTCGGTGACGGGGTTCGTGAGGTAAACGATGCCCTCGATGCTGGACTCGTCGAAGTGGGTGCCGGTTCGCTCGTCGGAGTCCTCGTACGACCAACTTGCGACGTAAAGCGACAAGTCGAAGTTGTCGGCCACGCCGATCTCGAACTCATGGCGGAAGGCCAAGCGGGTGAAGTCGCTGTCGTTGTCGGTGTGGCGTTGGAACGTGACCCATTGTTCGTATTCGACGTTGCCCTTGCCTTCGGGGTAGGCGTCGTAGGTGAACGTGAACGGCCGGGGATCAGCGACGACCGGTGACGCTGTGAGCAGGCAGAAAAGCAGGCCGATGAGGGTGAGACGAGGCATTGGCAGGTCGCTCCTTCTGTTGAGACAGAGTCTCAATAGCAGGATAAAAGCGATCCGTCAATCCGATGATTCGGTTTTTTCTTCACGCCGCCGGTCGCTGCTGCGAGCCCCCGCTGGCCTGCTTCAACGCGAACACTCGCACGCAGTTCCGCCCGCTGTTCTTGGCGTTGTAGAGCGCCAGGTCCGCGGCCTTGATGACTTGCGAGAGTTGCGTCAGCGGTCCGCCGGGCTCGAAGCAGGATACGCCGATGCTCACGGTCACCGGGATCTGCGTCGCGCCGTGCTGCACCGGCTTGGCCGCGATCGCGCGACGGAGGGTCTCGGCGATCGTCGCGGCGGTCGTGCGGTTCGTCCCCGGCATCACCAGCGCCATCTCCTCGCCTCCGTAGCGCGCGGCCAAGTCCTGCGGGCGCGCCGCCGTCTTCAGCAGTTTGCCCAGCACGCGCAGCACCATGTCCCCGCCGGGGTGGCCGTGCGTGTCGTTGATCTTCTTGAACTTGTCCACGTCGATCATCAACAACGAGAAGGGCTGGGCCTGCTTGGCCGATTCGGCAAACGCGTCGGCGGTGAACTGGTCGAACCGCGCGCGGTTGGCCAGCCCGGTCAGGCCGTCGGTGATCGCCTTTTGCTTCAGTTCGATGTTCTGTTGCTCGAGCGCCGTCGCCTGCTGCTGGCTCTGGAGCGTGATCTCGACGAGCGCTTCGTTGGCCTTCTTGAGGATCGCGTCGTACTCGGTCGACGAGCCGATGTTGATCTCGAAGAGCGACGCGGCCTCCTTGGTGCGGTCGCCGATCTCGCTCATCAGCGCGTCGCAGTCCGGGCCGCTGACCTTGTGGCGGACGGCGAACTGGTCGCGCACGATCGCGATCGCCGGCGCGGCGTTCTCGTCCACGAACACGTCCGCGCACCGGCCGGCGAGGTTCACCAGCTCGGCCATCTTCTGGAGCGCCGCGTCCTTCACGAACTCGGGCGCGTGATGTCCGGCCACCGGCGCGGTCAACAACGGCGGCAGCTTCCACTGCTCGGCCAGCATCCCGCCCACCTCCGCGTGGGTCATGCCCAGCTCTTGCTGCTCGATGGGGGCGAGTTCCTGGTGATTGGTGACCTTTGAATGAATCTCGCCGTACTGCTCGCCGAGCACCGTGTCGAGCACCAGCATGCCGATGTCCGCCAGCAGCGCCGCGAGGAACGCCTCTTCCTGCTGCACGACGCCGAGCTTCAGGGCGACCTGCCTCGCCGCGGTGGCGGCGTAAATGCTCCGCTTCCAGTACGTGATGTGCTTGAAGCCCTTGGCCTTGTTCTTCGACAGGTTGCTCACCAGCGAGAACCCAAGCACGAGCGTCTTCACGCTCTGGAGGCCGAGGATCACCAGCGCGTGGCTGATCGTGCCGACGTGCTGCGAGCGGCCGTAGAAGCTGGAGTTGACGGTGCGGAGGATCTTGCCCGAGAGCGCGGGATCCTTGGAGATGATGCGCGCGATCTCGGCGATGTCGGCATCGGCGCGCTGCGCCAGCTCCAGGACCTGCATCGCGATCGACGGCAGGGTCGGGAGGTTCGGACACTGGCGGATGCGTTGGACGAGTTGCTCGTTCATGTCGGAGCTGTACGGCCGATAAACCAAAGATCTGGCGTCGTGCGGCGCGGCGCGGGCCGCGCAACGCGTACGCGTTCTTCATGAAGAAAGGTGGCGCGCGCGGGCGCTGAGGGGCCCCGACTCAACGCGCGTCCTCAAGTTCCTGATACCTTCTTTATCGACGCATGACCCCAAACACTTTCCAGTGCTCCGGGCGCGGATAAAGATGTCTGCGAATGTGGTCGGAGTGTGGCGAACCGTAGCGCGGCGGGCGTCACTTTTTCAGCACCGCATCGATCGCGGCGGATAGGCGCTCTTCGCCCCCGTCACCCCAGCCGATCGAAACGTGCCGCACGATGCCGGCCCGATCGATCACGACCGTTTGAGGGATGCCGTCGACGAGGAACTTCTCGGACACCTTTCCATCCCGGTCGAACAGCACGTTCAGTCCAAGCTTGGTCTCGTCGACGAACCGCCCGACCTTGTCGGGGTCTTCCTTGAGGTTGATCGCAAAGGTCTTCACGCCGTCATTCGCGCGGGCGGCGGCGACTTTGTCCAGCACGGGCAGCTCGCCGCGGCACGGCCCGCACCACGTCGCCCAGAAGTCGAGCACGACGACGCTGCCCTTCAGGTCCGATAACGACACGGACTTACCCGACGCATCGGCAAGCTTGAAGTTCGGCGCCGGCTTGCCCACCAGCGCCGCCGCCGGACCTTCTCCACCGCCAGCACCTGCGACGGACGGGCCGCCGCCGGACAATTCCGGCGCGTCCGGCTTCAACGGCGTCGCGCCGGCCGGCGCCGCCCAGGCGAACCGCGCCGCCGCGTCTACCGGTCCGTCGGTTTGCACTTTCGAGTAATCGATCGTGGCGGCCGCGCGGTTCACGCGAGGCACGTTCGACTCCGCCAGCGACTTGCGCATGTCGATCCGAACCTGCCGCAGCAAATGCGTCGTCGGCGAGATCAGCCACTGCACGTCGCGGTCGGGGTAAGCGAACTCGATCGTTGTACACGTCGTCCCGTCGGCGAGATTCACGTCAGCAATGCGCTTCACGCTCGATGCGCCGGCGAGGTAATCATCCGTCGCCCCACCCTGCGCGGCCAAGTACAGCGAAGGGTTCTGCTCGCGGAGCAGCTCGTCGGCCGGCGCGGGCAGGCGGTCGGCGCGCGACTTGGGCGCGTCGGCGCCGACGAACGCGTTGCGCGCGAGGAAGTGCGCGAACAGCTTCTCGCCGGTGGAGACGACGGTGACGTCGTCGCGCATCTCGTGCCGCAGCTTGTTGGGCGACTGGTACGTCGCCGCGAACTCCGCCGCGAACTGCTTCGATTGGCCGGCGGCGTCGATGTCGAGCGCGTACGTCCCGGCAAGGTCGAGCGTGTTCAGCTTCTCGTACGCCGCGCGCGTCTGGTCGAGCAGTTCCTTCACGGCCGGCTCGAGCGCTGGAGCGGTCGTCGGCGCGGCCACCTGCGCGGGCTCCGGCGCCGTCACCGGCGCGGTCGCAGGCGCACCGTCGGCGCGCGTGAAGCCGAGGAGCACGAGCAGCACGACGAGGGGGAGGGAGTATCTCATCGGTACATGATGATACACCGATCACCGAAGGCTGGGCTTCGCGAAAGCAGGCGGGTCAGTGGTCGAACTCGTCCCCGCGGAACGTGCTGCCCAAGTAAGCGCTGCGCACGCCCGGATCGTTGATGATCTCCTTCGGCGTGCCTTCCTTGAACACCCGGCCGTCGTTGATGATCAGGGCGCGGTCACAGACCTTCAGGGTCTGCGCCACGTTGTGGTCGGTGATCAGCACGCTCTTCCCGAACTCGTCGCGCAGGCGGACGACTTCCTTCTGGAGGTCTTCCACCGCGATCGGATCGACGCCGCTGAACGGCTCGTCGAGGAGGATGAGTTTGGGGTCGGTCACCAGCGCGCGGGCGATCTCCATCTTGCGGCGCTCGCCGCCCGAGAGCGTCCAGGCGGGCTGATCTTTCTGCTTGATGAGGCCGTACTGCGCGAGCAGGCGCTCGGCCCGCTTCTTCCGCTCGGACGTACGGATGTTGCGCGTCTCGAGGATCGCCATCAGGTTGTCCCAGACGCTCAGCCGGCGGAAGTCGCTGCGTTCCTGCGACAGGTAGCCGATGCCCCGGCGGGCGCGCTTGTACATCGGCAGGCTCGTGATGTCCGACGCGTCGAACGCGACCGCCCCGCTGTCGGGCGTGACCATCCCCAGGATCATGCGGAACGTGGTCGTTTTCCCCGCCCCGTTGCGCCCGAGCAGGCCGACGATTTCCTGCTGCGCGAGCACGAAGCTGACCTCGTCGACAACGCGGCGGCCGTTGTAGCTCTTGACGAGCTTCGTGGTTTCCAGAAGGTTCATGGGCTTGGAGCGCGGGCGGCATAGCATCCCCGGGCGATGGAGAAAATCAAGGCGTGGCCCCAGTGTGGACAAGTCGTGGAAAAGGCGGCCGCTTACACACTCCTCGGACAAGCGCGTCAGCCTACGATGCAGCTCCGTTATGGCACCCGCGCGGTCATGAAAGTCATGGAAGATTGATCGCCGATGCAAAGCAGAATAACTCCTGTCAAATTCAACGCTTTCGCACTTGAGAAGTGCCCCATTATTCGTTCGAAAAGGGGCTGCACCAGCGACATTGAACATCGACTCACACCGCACCTCACCATTGCGAGCGTACCGCATTTGTAGCCGCGGGTGTGGATAAGTCGTCGCGTATACGAGGCTTCCGACGCGCACGATAACTTGCGAATCTTTTGCGTCGTGAGTCACCCCTCGACTAGACTCCGCGCCCAGTCACGCATCTCGCCTCCGCAGGCACGGGGAGGCGTAGAATTTTTCGCCGCCGATGGGGCCCACGGTCGCTTTGCGACGCCGACGGCTGGATGGGGCCGACGGGGATTGCTTGCCCGGATCGTTGCCTGCCCCGGATGCGCGCGGAGCACGCGTGTGTCCGTGCCGCTGTCACAGTTCTGCGGAGAGTCCCCAAAACGGCGCGCTCAAGCGCGCACGCGCATCCTCGCCAGCGGTCCCGCGCGTCATCACCTCTCGGTCGCGCGACTCGTTTGGCTCTAACGCGCGCGCGTGTCACCCGCGCACCCGCGGCTCACGCAGGCCGTTCACGTCTGTGGAAAGGAGTGGCTCTCATGGCCACTGGTAAGGTCAAGTGGTTCAACGATCAGAAGGGCTTCGGCTTCATCTCGTCCGACAAGGGGCGCGACATCTTCGTGCATCACTCGGTCATCGAAGGGCAGGGCTTCAAGACCCTTCAGGACGGTGAGACCGTCGAGTACGACGTCGAGGAAGGCCCCAAGGGCTCCAAGGCCACCCGCGTGAAGCGGATCGGACAACCCGCGAACGCGTAATGGCAAAGCGAAAGTAGGAAGGCGAAAGTCGAAAACGAAAGACGGAAGCCGGCGCATCCCGTCCGGCTTCCGTTCGATTTTCCGATTCTCGACTTTCGCCTTCACTTCCCCGACGCCGCCGGCGCTGCATGCCCCTTCGCTGCCGGCTCGCTATCCGACTCCTCGCCTTCCGTGGTCGGCTTGCTCCACTCGCGCAGCTTCTTGATCGCGTCCGGGAGCGCTTCCTCCGGCTCTGCGATGTTCGGCAGCCAGGCCTTTTCCCACTCGAACGTCACCCAGCCGTCGTACCCGATCCCGAGCAACCGGATCAGGAACTTCTTCACCTGCACGTCGCCGTCGCCGAGCTTGCAGTACGCCGCCCCGAGCGGACCGAGCTTGGCATCCTTGACCTGCGCGTAGCGGATCTTCGAGTTCAGCGTCGGCACCGACACGCTCGGCGGCTCGCCGATCAACGCGGCGTTGAACAGGTCCCAGCAACACCCAATGCTCGGGTGCATCAGCCGGTCGAGGATCAGCCAGATCTCCTTCGACCCGCGGAACGACAGCGCGTTCTCGACGACCAGCTCGACGTTGCGTTCCGCAGCGTAATCGCCCAGCGGGAGTAGCCAATCGCCCAGTTCGATCGCGGCCGATGCGCGGTTCTGGCGCGCCTTCACCTGCATGTCGAACACCTTCACCAGCCCGCACCCCACCGCCGCCGCCGTGTCGATGAACTTGCGGCACTCGTCGGCCCGCTGACGGTCCGCGCGCTTCGAGCTGGTCATCGCGATCGAGCTCGCGAGGCACGCGATCTGGATACCGTGGTAGTCGAACAGCGACTTGACCTTCTTGGGGTCGGAGAGGAACAGGTTCGACGCGGTGAGCACCGACTCGTTGAGGAACCCGCGGATCTCGACGCCGTCGTACCCGTACTCCTTGGCGCGCGATGCGATCGTCTCAAAGTCCCACTTCGGGCAGCTCACGGTGCTGAAGGCGATGTTCATATCGATTGGCGACGAAGCGTAACCGGTTGCGCGTCGGGGTCAAGGAACCGCCGATGAACGCCGATGCACGCAGATAGAGCAGATCAATCGGTTTCAATCTGCGTTCATCGGCGTTCATCAGCGGTTTCAACTGAATCTCACCCGAGCACGACGAACTTGCTCCTGATCTGCTGCTTCACGTACGTCCGCGTGATGTCCACGACGCCGCTGTCCTTGGCCGGTTCGTGTTCGGCTCGGCCGTGCGTGGCGAGCCACTTCTGACCTCGCGCGAAGAAGTCGTCGAACTCGGTGGGTGACATCTGCTTCGCGAAGTACGCGTCGCGGCGAAACGGGATCACCCGGGCGATCGGCTCGCCCTTTTCGATCGTCACGCGCTTGGCGTCCTCCGATAGCTCGAGCACCGCGTGCCACGGGTAGCTCGCCGGATACCAATCCGTATCGATCACCGCGCTCATCGTCCGCCAGCCGCGGTTGGATGGTTGGTTCGGGACGTCGGTCATCATCAGGAGTTCGTTCGCGTCGGTCTTGAGGAACAGGTAGCTGCTCACCTTCACCTGGTTGCGGATCTCGGCGTACACGTTGTCGCTGATCACGTGCGGGAGCTTCTGCCCCTTCTGCCAAAACCACGCGTACTGCTGCACCAGCGGCTTGCCCGGCGCGTCCTCAGTGCCGGCGTAGTCGAAGTCGCTTTCGATGGTCATGTCGCGCTCGACGCTCCAGTCGCCGCCGCGCGAGCGGGTGAACGTCACGTCGAAGTTCGCCAGCAGGTCGAACCCGAACGAGTTGGCCGCCCGGATCGGCGGGCATTCCTCCGGCCACCCGCGGCCGGGCTCGCGCTTCACGTAGACTTCCCTCGCGGGCGCGGGGTCGAACAGTTCCTGCCGGAACTTGAAGTAGTGCAGCATGGCCGCACAGGATACTTGCCGGGCGTCGGCAATTCTTCATATGGTGTTTGAAGGATCCGCGCCCATGCCCACCGCCAAGGTCAGTGCCGGCCTGCTGATGTACCGCCGCCGTCCCGGCGGGCTGGAGGTGCTCCTCGTCCATCCCGGCGGGCCGTTCTGGAAGAACAAAGATGCCGGCGCGTGGACGATCCCGAAGGGCGAGCCCGCGGCAGACGAAGACTTGATCAGCGCCGCGCGACGCGAGTTCGTCGAAGAGATCGGCGTCGAGCCGAGCGGCACGTTCACACCGCTCGCGCCGATCAAACAGAAAGGCGGCAAGCTCGTCCACGCCTGGGCCGTCGAGGGCGACCTCGACACGAAGACGATCAAGAGCAACACGTTCACGATCGAGTGGCCGCCGAAGTCGGGGAAGCAGGTCGAGTTCCCGGAAGTCGATCGGGCGGAGTTCTTCGGCCTGAGCGATGCGCGAATGAAGGTCAACGTCGCACAAGTGGCGCTGCTGGACGAGCTGGAGCGGATGGACCCGTGAAACGGAGGAAGAAGAAACGCCGCCGCCCGCGCGACGAGGGCTCGTACGTCTGCCCCACGTGCGGCGAGCAGATCGTGATCCCACTCGACCCGACCGGCGGCGGCGAGCAACAGTACGTCGAAGACTGCCCCGTCTGCTGCAACCCGAACGTCGTCCACGTCGAGTTCTTCGACGACGGCGAACCGCCGCGCGTGTGGGCGGAGGCGGAGTGACGACCCCAGTTGGCGCGCGCGCTTCCGACTCCCTCTCCTGGTACTCCGGGAGAGGGTTGGGGTGAGGGTCTTCACTTAAAACATGAAGACATGAAACATAAGGACCCCTCACCCCCGCCCTCTCCGGCTTGACTGAGCTCGCCGAAGTCCGGAGTACCGGGCGAGGGAGGATGTTCCTCGCGCGAACCACATGTGACTTCCTCCGCACGACGGACGCACTGCCGCCGAGGCCACTTGCCCGCCGCGCGGTTTTCTGCATAGTGTTTCCCCGCACGCGCGAGTGCACGCCTCCAGCCCGGCCCCGTCGTCTAGAGGCCTAGGACACGGCCCTTTCAAGGCCGCGACACGGGTTCGAATCCCGTCGGGGTCAGTAACGTTACATTTCTCTTGAAGCGCTCCGGGGGGGTTCACAACCTGGGGAATGACTCCCGATCCTCTAGCCAAAGGGTGTTGTCAAATGGGCCAGCGCGTTCGGCGGGCGTGCAGCGTTGTGTTGTCAAACGGCCAAGACCCGGTCAGTCAGAATTCTGACTGGCTGGAGTTTGACTAAGTGAGAGTTCGCTCGGTGAATCCGGGGAATCCGCCCCGCGCCCGTCGCGGCGATGGTCGATTGTGGGCACGTTACCTCTTGACCGCTAGAATCCACCGCAGATGGGCAAGAAGAGCTTCACAGTCATTTCGATCTTCAGCGGCGCGATGGGGCTGGACCTTGGACTAGAACGGACGGGCCGATTCAGTGTCGTCGCGTGCGTGGAGAAGGAACCGGCCTTTTGCGAGACGATCAGGGTCAACCGCGATGCTGGGCGTCTTTCCCGCAAGCTGCAAGTCTTCGAGGGGGACATCTGCGACTTCGACCCGTTGAAGGTTCTGGAAGCCGTCGGCCTGAAGCCGGGCGAACTGGATTTGCTCGCCGGCGGTCCGCCTTGCCAGTCGTTCAGCACGGCTGGGAGTCGCGGCACGGTTCAGGACCATCGGGGGACGCTGCTGTGGCAGTTCCTTCGCTTCGTGGAAATCATGCGTCCGAAGTGGTTCCTGATGGAGAACGTCCGGGGACTTCTGTCGGCGGGGCTGAAGCACCGGCCGATCAACAAGCGACCCGACCACGGGGGTCCGCCGCTGACCGACGAAGAGAAGCCGGGGTCGGTTGTGCGTCAGTTCGCCAAGGATTTGGAGAAGCTCGCGGACCCATACCGGATGGATTGCTTCGAAGTGAACGCCGTCAATTACGGAGCGCCGCAACTGCGCGAGCGCGCGCTTTTCATCGGCAACCGGTTCAACGCAGTCGTCGACTTCCCCGACCCGACGCACGGGTCACGGGACGACGACAACGACGCCCCTTGCCTCTTTGCGGAGAAATCCGCGTTGCTCCCGTGGCAGACGCTGCGGGACGCCATTGGTTCGCTGAAGGAGGAGTCGCCTGAAGTCATGGACTTCAGCCCTCGGAAGAAGAAGTACCTTGCGATGGTCCCGCCGGGCTCGAACTGGCGCAGCCTTCCCGAAGATGTCCAGAAGGAATCAATGGGGAAGGTCTGGTTCGCGAAGGGCGGACGATCGGGATGGTGGAGACGGCTAACGTTCGACCTGCCCTGTCCGACGCTCGTCACCATGCCCAACCACGCGGGTACCAGCTTGTGTCACCCGACCGAAACCCGCGCGCTTTCCCTGAAGGAATACGAACTGGTCCAGGAGTTTCCGCCCGACTGGGCGTTGTGCGGGACGACAGCGCAGAAGTACGCGCAGATCGGCAATGCCGTCCCCGTGCGACTCGGTGAAGTCGCGAGCCGTGTGATCGCGTCGGCGCTGGACGCGCTGGCGAAGAAGAAGTGGCGAGTGGACCCGACGAAGCGGGAGCGGTATCGGATCATGTACGTCCAGTCACACGTCCGAACTCGGCAATGGTTCAAGGGCGGTCAGACGCTCGTTTGGAGCGACGAGGACCACAACGGCCACCCGACCTACAGCAAACCGAAGACGATGCGGCGCGTCAGCGCCATTTAGGGGGACGGACGCCACGCCCGAAGAAGTTCCCAGACTTCCTGACGGAGATTTACAGAGACAATGGGAGTCGATCCACCGAAGCGAAGTGCCGCGTCGCGACGCGGAAAGCAGCAGACGGCTGGGAATAACCAGTCGTTGGAAGCGGTCCTTCGCGGGCCTTCTCACAAGCTGAACACGGACGAACTGACGGAGCTGTTCGGGCAGGTGGACCGCAACCGCGTGGCCCACTTGACCGACATGCTGACGAAGTACATCGGCCAGAACCTGCCCGTCGCGAT
>Ga0081539_10005938_pt1 | contig 12055 bp, 10 predicted proteins | sample TabmetS4T2R2_FD_71023 | JGI IMG/M metagenome (GOLD analysis project Ga0081539, IMG submission 71023) | Tabebuia heterophylla rhizosphere microbial communities from the University of Puerto Rico - S4T2R2 | ecosystem: Host-associated > Plants > Roots > Rhizosphere ...
CTCCGCAATCCGATCTCCGTATGTCGATTCATTATATTGTTCTTGCATTGGCGTGGGCCGGGGAAAAAGTTTCCACGGAGGATGTTCCCACCAAAACGGGAATGGTTGCGCGAACGAATAGAAATGACCTTCTACCTTCCACTCCCCTTCTTCAAATACCAGCGGAGTGGATGCCGCTACAGGCTTTTCTTCATGCTCCAATTTAGCCTCGTAATCAATGACGAAGTATTCGCCCTTTGGCCCCCGATTAGAGAGTGAGTCGGTGTAACGGATGGCTCTGGCAATTCGCGAAGTTATTCTACCGTGTTTCGCGACGAAGCTCCTCCTGACGGCCTCGAACTGTTGCGGATTGATCTGTGATCTGAGCTGGTTCGACCCACGCCGGCAGAGTTCCTCAAAGTCGTTGGCATCGAGCAGCTCCAGCCAGCTTTGCGAAACCGCCAACATGGTTCGCCTGGTCTGCTCATCGAGTTGGTTGAAGATGAAATGATATCTCCATGCCTTCCATTTCCCATCGACCTTCAAATATCCCGTGATTTCAGAAGGCGGTTGTTCCCCAAAGCTGAAATCATCCGGAATCTCCGCCTTGAAATTGTAGCTCCAGACTCTCCACTCTCCCGTCTCGTTGACCAGCGTGATGAGCTCTTGGACCTCTTCCCGGAGATCTGTTCTGGTCTCATAAGCAACGCTGATGTATCTCTGCGAAGAAGAGTACAACGGCGGAGAATGCAGCGGTTGATCGATATCATGAATGACCTTTAAATGCCGGGATTGTGGCTTGCCGTGCTTCGCGATGAAGCTCTTCATCGATGATTCGAACTGCCCGATGGCAAACCACGGTCTGATATTTTTCGTCGCTCGAGCCCAGGCTTCGGCGAAATTATCGGCATCGACGAGCGCCAGCCAGTTTTGCGAGGCGGTGAATGCAGCGAGCTTGGTCGGGCCGTCGGCTTTTTCAGATTGGTCGGTCATGAAATAGTAGTCCCAGATCTTCCACTCGCCCCCCGCAAAGACCATCGGGGTGACCTCGCGATACGGCTTCTCATGCGGTCCATCGACCTTGGTTTCATACTCCACCAGGACGTAATCGGACCTTGGGACCGGCCTTCCCGCATCGATGTAACGGATAGATTTGAATTCGCGCGAAAACGTCCGGTTGGATCCCCTGACGGAATTCCACATGAGCGATCCGGCCTCGAGAAGCTGAGGACTGATCCGCGAACCGAGATCCTCCGCGGCCTCATTCAGGGCCTCGACAAAATTGCCGGCATCAACGAATTTCAACCAATCTTTCGATGCATTCAGAATAGCCTGCATGGTCGGCTCATCCATTTGCATGATTCTCCTCTTTTCGGGAAATGTTGCTGGGTCTCTTGCACTACTTCGATTGCTTCCTGGCTATTAAATCACCTGGCATTCAGTCTTCCCAGACACAATGTTGTTCTTTGCTCAATTCCGGCGCTGACATTGTATTGCAGATCCGCGGGGGAAAGTATCAGAGGGATCCAGTTTCCGGATACTTCTCTATTGACATCCGACAGGTCAGCCTTTACTCTGCTCCTATCGGGCAACGAGAGGATAACTATGGGAAAGAAGAAGAAGACAGACATGTTGCAGGGGATGCTGGACCTGCTGATCTTGCGTGTGCTACGGCACGGCCAGCTCAATGGCTGGGACATTATGCAGCGCATCCAGCTGGTCTCGGGCGAGGTCCTGACGGTGATCCCCGGATCGCTCTATCCGGCGTTACACCGGCTGGAGACAAAGGGGCTGGTTGCCGCCGAGTGGGGCGCATCGGAGAACAACCGGCGCGCGAAGTTCTATAAGCTGACTGCGGCCGGAAAGAGGCAACTCGACGAAGAGTGGGAGACCTGGAAACGATTTTCAGGCGCGGTCGAGATCATCCTGCGCGACGCTTGAGCGGTTGTTTTTGAAGTAGTTCGTCTAGCGATCCCGTTTGCCGCGAGGATCGAATCCCATAAACGAGAAGTGTGTGAAGAACAGTTCGCTCACCGACCCGACACAGCCCTCCTCGACTCGGTCAGGGTTTTCGTGGCGTGGACGGCGTCGCCGCGCCAGATGAATCCTGAGGGCTTTTCACATCACTCCCGCCCAACTGATCGGCCTCTTTGGTCAGCCGGGCAAAAGCGGCGCGTGCGCGATCCGCATCCGCCCTTCGATTGGCGCGAGCATAGGCGCGCGCCAATGCAAAATGGATCTTGGGCTCGTTCGGCAGCAAGCGCTCCGCCGTCTCCAATTCGGTGATCGCCCGCGCTGTCTGACCGGTTTCGAGCAGGAACGAACCCAACAGGTAATGCCCGAGCGGCAACCGCGGGTTCAGTTTCACGGCCTTTTCGGCGAGGGGAAGCCCGCCCACGAAGTCTTTAAGCTTGAGCTTGCTATCGGCGAGAAAAAGATGCGCCGGCAAATGCAGAGAGTTGTTTTCAATCTCTCGCTGAAAAGCCGCGACCGCTCCTTCGACATCGTTGCTCGCGAGGAGATATCGGCCGAGGGCATATTGAATGTTCGGCTCCTTCGGAAAATCATTCGCGAGCCGTTGATATCCGGTCAGCGCCTCATCGAATCGCTTTCGCGCCGCCAGATGCTCCGCGTGGCCGGCGCGCTCCACTCGGTTGCGCAGCGCCGCATCGCCCGCCAGTAACTCCGAAGGACGAAGCCTGAGAACGGAAAGCCCCAGCGCCACGGTCAGATCATCGTTCTCGGCGCCCTCGCGGCTCATGCGGCCGAGCGTCTCTTGCGCTTGCTCGAACTCGCCTTTGCCCAGCAGCAGAACGCCTTCGTGATAGAGCATGACCTGTCTGAATTGCGGATCGGCGCTCACGCCCAAACGGCGTCCTTCTTGAATATGCTTGAGCGCATCATCAAATCGATTCAGCTTGAATTCACATAACCCCAGCATGACCCATGCCGTTCCGATCTGCGGACTATAATTGGCTGCCTTGCCAAACGCTGCGGCCGCATCGGCGAAAGCATCCTGGTCGTAAAGCAGCGTGCCCAGATACCACCAGCCTTCGGCCCATTGAGGCCGCAAAGTCAGCCCCCGGCGATAGAGTTCGATCGCTTCCCCGATCCGATTTTCGTTGCGTGCCTGTTCGGCGCGCGCCGCCACTTTGCCGAAATCCTCGTGACTTGAGTTGTCCTGTTGCGCCAACGCGAGCGGAGCGATGAACACCACCAGGACGACGATCACGATCAGGGAAGAGAGATTCTTCGGCATATGAATGCGCCTTGAGCTGCAAACAGAGAATGGGAGGAAGACCAACGCTCCCTCCCATTCACTCTATCAGAAGCTGAACCGAACTTGAATCTCGGCCACTCGCCCAGACAGCGCGTGGATCGCCCGCCCAAAGTCCACGTGTTGAATCTGGGTGTTGTCGTTATCATCAATGTGCTTGAATGGTGTGAGGTTCAGCCGGTTGAAAAGGTTGTAAGCGTTAGCACGAAGCTCAATCGCGGCGTTCTCTCCGAGGAAAGGCAGCGACGGAAGTGCGAAGCGCTTGATCGCTGTCATATCCACACTGAAATATCCGGGACCGCGAAAACTATTGCGCCCGATCCCGGGACGCGGCGGAGATGCGAACGAACCCGAAGGAGGAGGCGTGAAATAGCTCAGGCCACCGCCCGGAAACTGACCGGCGCCGAGGAAGGTATCATTGCTGGTGCTGCCGGTCGCGGCCTGTTTGATTTGCGCGCTGGGCCGCAGCGGACAGATGCCCCCGGTGGCCACCGCCACATTACAGGCCGAACCACCCACGATCGGCGTCCACGGAAATCCGGAACTAGTGGTGAGAATGCCGCTCAACTCCCAGCCTCCGACCAGTCTGGAGACGGCGTCTTTATGCTTACGGAAGTTGGGGAGAGTCCAAACGCCCGCGGCCTTGAAGACATGACGAACGTCGAAATCCGAAGGCCCGTACTCCGTCGATTGATCGAAGGGGTAACTCTGGCGGCAATCATGATCGTTGGAACAGGTGTCGAGACTCTTGCTCCAACGATATTCAGCATTGAACAGGAACCCTTTTGAGAACCGGTGCGACGCGCCGGCCAGCATCGCGTTGAAGTTGCTGTTGACGTCGGTCAGCATGAGGTTCACATTTCCAAACCTCGGATTGGGAGCCACGAACTTTTGATACGGAACCAATCGCGGCAGCTTGTGCGCCGCACTGCCCTGATAGGTGAGCGAGGTGACCCAACCGCCTCCGACCTCATATTCCGCCGCGAGCGAGTAACGATAGGCATACGAATTCGGCGCATTCTGAAGTATCGCGCTCACATTGACCGGCGCGCCGCTCACCGGAAGTCCCGTCGCCGGATCAAAGGTCAGCCGGGCCGCGGGGTTCGCGGGATAATTGAACGAATTAAGATCGGCAGCCGTCGCGTAAAGAAGGTTTCCGCTCGCCCGATCGAACGAGAAACTCGCGAAGAACGGCGGATTGAACCGCGATTCGAGCACCCGCGATCCGGGAAGCCGATTGAACCCGATTCCGAAGCCGCCGCGCAAGACCATCTTTTTGCTCATCGCCGCCGGACTCCAGGCAAACCCCAGTTGCGGTCCAAAATTGTTCCGGTCCGGTTTGAACAGATCGCCTCCGGCCTGGATCTTCGCGTTCAGCAGAGATCCATCCTGCCCGATGACGAGATTCGAGATTCTGCCACTGGCGCTCCGCAACGGCGTGAAGTACTCCCACCGTAGCCCCAGGTTCAAGGTCAGATTCCGCCGCGCCTTCCAATCATCCTGGACGAACGCCGCGTAATATTTGGCCCGCACATATGCCGCGAGATCCGTGAAAGCTCCGGTCGCCGGATCGAAGAAGGCGGATTGATTGGTCGGCGCATCATTGGCGAAATTCCAGAGCGTACCGAAATCGAAGGTCGGCCGGCCGGCCCACGGCGCACGATCGTTGTTCTGCTCGTTGATGATATCGACGCCGAATTTCAATCCATGCGCATTGACGACCTTGCTCACCGTGTCGCGAAAGTTATAGGTCGTCTGGTAGAAGACCCCCGGACCGACGTGGTTTGCGAAATTCACGCATTGCTCGAAGCAGACATTGGCTACCGGGAATCCCCAGCCGATGTTGGGATTCGACTGCTGCTCATTGAAATACCAGCGGGTGACGTTGAAGCGCGCTTCGTTGACCATGCTCGGCGCGAGCGTTCGCGTCCAGAGCAGCGTGCCGACTGTGTTGCGCCGGGACGAGGTGAAATCCAGCCCGGGGCGGCCCCGATTGCCCCAACCGTCATTGAAAGTCCGGGTATTCGGAATAAAGTACATGCTGAACGCTACCAGATCTTTTCCGGTCACCTGGTAATCGATCCGCGGATTGAATTGTTGCGCCGTGCTTGTGTCCGGCAAGACGATGTTGGCAAAGCGAATGTCCGGAATGCCGTCGAGGCCGCCGCCAACCGAGGAGGCAACAGGCTGGCCGAGATTTCCGGTGAGTGAGCCGATGTCCAGCCCTCCGACGACAACTCGGCACCGTGCGGGATCGTTGATCCCCAGGAAAGCGCAATCCCGATTCTGAATCGAAGCGATCCGCGAAGGCGTCATGCCCGGAAAGTTAAGCATCCGATTGGCAATGCTGCTTGGGCGCTGCGCGCGGATCTGATTGACAAATTCCGGCGCCTCAATCCATTGCGCTTCAAAATTGGTAACCGCCCGGCGAATGGTCTCATACGAGAAGAAGAAGAAGAGCTTGTCTCTGCCGCTCCAGACGCGCTTGCCGCCGATGCCGAAGAGCGGAAAATGGACGGGGCCGCCGATGCTGCCGCCATACTGGCTCAAAAACTGGTTGACCCGCTGCGGATCCTCCCGAATCGCCGTGCCGGCGCGCACAAAGTTCTGTTCGGAGTTCAACCCCGGCGTGTTGCGTTTGAAAAAGAAGCTTCCGTGAAAAATGTTGGTGCCGTTCTCGGACACGACCAGCACCTGCGCTCCCGTGTTGCGCCCATACTCCGCCGAGTAGCTGTTAGCCAGCACGCGAACTTCCTTGACCGACTCCTGATTCGGCGTCACGACCGCCGCCCCGCCCCACGCCTGGCTCATGGCGGTGACTCCGTCGATCTGAATGTTATTGGCCTCGACACGCTGGCCGGCGGCGCTGATCGCGGGCCGGTTCTCTGTCGCGAAGATCTGATCGTTGGATCCGCCCGGCCCTTGCGAGTTCGGAAACCCTTCCGAGCCGCCCGTGCCCGAACGTGCGCCCAACCCAAAGACTCCGGGAGTCAGCCGAACCAGCTCATAAGGATCGCGCCCCAGTTGCGGCAACCCTCGAATCTCTCGCGTGGAGATCGACCCGTCGATACTCGCGCTCTCCGTGTGGAGCTGTTCGGTCGCCTCCACCGAGACCGTGATCGTCTCCGAAACGGCTCCCGTCTCAAGCTGGATGTTGACGCCCTGCACATCCTCTGCCTGGACCTGCACGCTCTCTAACACCATCTTCTTGAACCCCGCCATCTCGACGGTGATCGTGTATCCGCCGGGAGCGAGCTGTTCAAAGCGATAAAATCCTTCTTCTCCGCTCTTGGTCTTCTGCGTCTTATTTGTCTCTTTGCTGGTCAGCTGGATCGTCGCACCGACCACCGCCCCGCCTTGCGCGTCGGTCACAACGCCCTGAACTCCCGCTCTGAATTGCGCGTTGGCCGTCGGACAGAGCAAGCCGAGCACGAACACTACAAGCCAATACCCGGCGGTCCCTGAAGCCGCGCCTGAGAATAAATCTCTTCGTCGCATGCTTAATTCCTCCCTAGCTAGTGTTGAATGGAAATACTTCCGGCCGGCTCACCTGCCATTTCGCAAATGAACAGCCCCGCCCAAGGAATCCCAGCAAAGCCCGTCTGAGGTCAATCTAATGCTGCGTCTCTCTCGTTTTGAACTGTAAATCGTTTTAGTGAATCGTTTTGGTAAATCGATTTAGTGATCAGGGTGAATAATTACCATTCTTCTTAAATTGAAGTCAAGAGTAAAGTTAGAGACATTTCAATCTTGATTAATATAGAAGCGGCGTGCGATGATGAATTATGTCTCGTCGAAGTAATAAAAGCGCGAACCCGGAAAACGGGGACGGGCCTGTTGAACGTCCGGTCAGCTTGAAAAAACTGGCGGCTTATCTTGGTCTTTCGCCAACCACGCTGTCATTGGTTCTGAACGACTCTCCGCTCGCGAATACCATTCCGCAGGAAACCAAAGACCGCATCTTCGAAGCGGCCCGGAAATTCGACTATCGTCCAAACTTCATCGCCCGCTCGCTCCGTTCGGCGCGCACCTATACGCTCGGCGTCCTGGTGCCGGAATTGAGCGATGGATATTCGGCGATGGTCCTGAGTGGCGTCGAAGACCACCTCTTGAAAGAAGGCTATTTTTACTTCGTGGCCAGCCATCGCCATCGTCCGGGACTGATCGAAAAGTATCCGCGGCTGCTGCTGGACAGATGCGTCGAAGGGTTGATCGCGGTCGATACCCCGGTACCGACAAAACCGTCATATCCTGTCGTGACCGTCTCAGGCCATCACGAGATCAAGGGCATCACCAATGTCCTGCTCGATCACCGGCGAGCGGCGAAACTCGCACTCGAATACCTGGCCGGCCTCGGACACCGGCGGATCGCCGTGATCAAAGGCCAGGACTTCAGCTCCGATACGCTGGTGAGATGGGAGACGATTCGGGAAGAGGCCGAGCAACTAGGATTGTCGATTGAGCCTTCCCTGGTGGCGCAACTCGAAGGCGACTTGCCCTCTCCGCAGACGGGCTTTGTGGCGGCGCGAAAGCTGCTGGCCGCGGGCCGGCAATTCACGGCGCTCTTTGCGTTCAACGACGTTTCGGCGATCGGCGCCATCCGCGCCTTTCAAGAGGCCGGATATCACGTGCCGGACGAGATTTCGGTGATCGGCTTCGATGATATTTACAGCGCGGAGTTCCACAATCCGGCGCTGACCACGATCCGCCAACCGCTCTACGAGATGGGCCGGCAGGCGGCCGAGCATCTGCTGAAACGCATCGCCGGCGGGCCTGACGCAACGGTCCCCGAAGAGGTCATGCTCGAACCGCAGCTCATTATTCGCCAGTCTACTGCCACGGCGCGAAACTGAAACAAATGATGGGGACAATTTCACCGTGGCGTGGTGAAATTGTCCCCATTGTTTTGACCCAATTTACCGATCAGTTGTTCACTTTATAAAAAGTCCCCTCGCTCTCAAAGATAAGTTTATATGCGAGGTAAAACCTATTATTCCCTTTAACCAGGTCTACTTCGGCTTCAAAAGGCGCGGGGAGTTCCAGGCTGTAATCATTTCTGTATCCCCACCACATAATCCCTTTGCCTTTAATCCGATTTCCGTCTGTCACAATCAACTCGTGCCACTCAATACCATCCAGCCATCTCTCCCGATGTGACCATTGAGATGATTCTAAAGATAGCTTCTCCATTAACAGATAAACCAAATTGCTGCTCAGCCGATTCCCGCAAGCCTCGGACAGTTTTCCGGCCGGAATGTCTATCGAATTGAAACAATCCCGTAAGGTTTCGATCAGAAATTGCTCTTCCTCGCGAATTTGTTTCTTCCGTTTCCTACGCTTCATGTTTGCCCTGATCGGACGTCTTGGCTTGTCGCTCTATCAGACTTGTAGCAGGTTCCATCTCGATATAATGAATTAGCCCCGCTTGCGGTGAGTATACTAAAACTCCTTGTTCGAGATATGCCCAATACTGCTCCGGATATTCTTCAGAAAACTCTCCGGCGCCAATCAAAGCGACAATAACCCCTTCGGCCCCGGGCCACAGGACAACTCTATCGCCAAGGCAAACTTCTTTCCCATCAGAATAGTAATTGGTCATAAGTCGGCAAGATGATCATGCATCCTTTAAATTCTTGATCGCTGTTTGTGCGGCCTGCCTCGTATCGGGATGAGGGTCATCCAATAATAGGTACAGAAAAGGCAGCGCCTCCGGATTATTCAGTTCGTCCAATTCATCAATGGCATTATCACGCACGATATTATGAGGGTCTTTCAGAGCAGTTACTAATAGCGCGAATGACTCATTGGGATATAACCGTCTCATGTATCGTAAAACGCTGCCTCTCACATATGGAGACTCGTGGTTGAATAGCGGTAATACTTTACCCAGCGCTTCCCTGACTTCCTGGCCGCTTAAGCCATCAATCGCTTCCATCACGATGATCGGCCGTCGATCACTTAAATGTGACAGAAATAATCCGGATAGATCGAGACGATCAAATTTCCGGAAAGCCAGCGCAGAAAGAATGCCTCGTAACCTCGCAGTATCTGCGTCACGAACTTCATCCAGTAGAAACTTGCCCCCCTCATCGCCCTGCTGAGTGATTACCCAGGCCACCTCTGCATAGTAAAGATCAACTTCATCTGGGTACATCAGATAGATATCGTGACGTGGCTGACGAAACCTGGTGATGAGATCCTGTAGATTTAGATCATCCAATTCGGGATAGAAGCTCATGATCCGCTCCTTCTGTTCATGCAACAACCTAGATCCCTTTACGCTTGGATTCAGACGCCCGGGTTTTTATGTAGCGATCAATACACATTATTGCTGACGACATAGAGCTTTTAGCGGCAATTGTAGGTTCTTTGCTCATCACCCCCCTGAGAATACTTAAGATGAACTGCGCCAGAGATCTGTCATCAAGCAAAGTCGGCAACGCGTTTGCCACTGCGCATCGGATGCGATAGTCACGGCTTTTCAAAAGAGCGATCAGCTTGAGCAGATATCGATCATCTCCTAAACGGTAGAGCGCTTCATATATTCCCATTTTTGAGTGCGTATCTCTCTCATGCTTGAGCCGTTTCACGAGTTTTTCAGCATCAGCCGCATCGCCAAGCATCCCGATGGCCTGAGCCACATAGCTCCTGACAAGCGAAGAAGAATCGTTAATGGCCTTCCATAAATCCGGCAACGCTTCTCGGTCACCTATTCGCCCCAAAGTCTCTGCAGCCGCCACTCTCACAAGGTCGTCGTTGTCTTCAAGCATTCCGATCAATTCACGAGGAGCGCTATTTTCGGTTAATAAGACGCCGAGCCTTTCAACTGCGCGCATTCTCACCTCATAGTCCCGATGACCGAGTTTAAACAATGCGATTTTCACCGAATTACTCTTGCGGGCCATGCGATCACACTATTTAAAACCATGAACGGTTCCAGGTCTCCCGAAATACTGAGCATATTTTTTTGACATGACTCGCGCCGTTAAGCCTCAACCGAATAGCTCGACAATGGCGATCTGCCCGTTTTTAGCAGCTAAATCGGCTGCGGTCTCACAACTATCATTTTCGATCTTGATGTCAGCTCCGGCTTCGAGAAGCCTCTTCACAACTTCCCGATGCCCAAAGAAGGCCGCTTTCATCAAGGCCGTTTCGCCCTCTCCATCAACCGCGTCTATTCTGGCGCCTTTCTCCAACAGTTGCCCGACAATTTCCAGATGTCCATACTGCGCAGCCCGCATTAATGCGGTATTTCCGGCATATGGATATGATTGATGATCATTTTGCGCGTTCACATCGGCTCCATGCTCCAGTAATAAATTAACTACTTGTTTGTTTCCTTTATGCATTGAGAAGATAAGAGGGGTAATGCCATGACCGTCAACTCGATTTACATCCGCCTTGTAATCAAGTAGTAATTTCACAGTATCAGCGTCGCCCTGTTGCGCAGCGGCCATCAAAGCAGTATAGCCATCAGAATAATGCGAGTCCGGATCTATTCCGCTATCTAGGAACTGTCGAATGAGTCCGTAATCTTTTTTAGAAACTGCGGCCAATAATTGGTCAGTATTTGAGCGATTCATGATCTTTAAATGATCGGTGAGTCTGGCAAGTTATCTCTTTACTGTTTATCTACCGAAGCCCTTCGTAATTGCAAGTTTGCCAATTCCATCCCCTCAAGATATGCACTGCTCAAGATCGGATCGATCTGCCAGTCTGCAAAATAATTAGCCACTTCTTGGCTTTGAAAAAGATGCTCCAATATAGCAGTAATCATCCCCCTTCTTACATCATCGCTACCGTGCCGATAAAGCTGTTCAAGCCATTGTTTGAATTGCAAAAAGTTGTGGCGAGAAATGGACTGGTCCTCCCATAAAGCAATAAACCATTTAGTAAAATCCCACCCCGCCGTGGTTCTGGAGTCTGCCCATTCTCGATCCGGATTTTCAGAGATACATCGCCCATAATAGTACAGGGCGAATCGAGAAAAGCCGTCAAAGTCTAACGGCGGCTTGATACGCCGATAATGTTTTTCTTCCGTTATCAGGCTCATGAGCGCGCCTGATACTTCGAGATCTGGATTTCTCATCCAACATTCGACACTCTCCCGGGATATGGGCAACGTCCTTCCAAGCTCAAATACAATCTCGTCTAGCGGTGACATGTTTCCTCGTTCATAGAAGAACTACCTCGAATATCCCGGAAGCCAATAACAGTCGGCTGAAATATAGGTAGATATTTCCAGAGCCGGCGCCATCTATCTTATAGGCTCTTATCTATCGATGAGATTCCCGAAAATATTTCATCAATCTTGGCTTTCCACGATCGATGTTTTTATATAATCTATATCCATCTGGATGGTTTCTCACCCAGTCTAAAAATTTTATAACCGTGTTCATTTGATCCTCATTAAAAGGTCTCAGCCGATCCCGATACAATCCTGAGCTACCAGCAGTTTCTTTACCGGGCAAGAGCCTATTTACTGTGTCTACAAGCAATCCCGAATAGCTAAAAGGCCCATCTATTGAATATCGAAGGTAGGCAGGGAGGAAGTAATGAAATGCTTCCGGAGTAAATAATGAGAGCACCGGATTTGATTCAACGGTTTCTCGATCCAAATCTCTCCAGTCCCTACCGGCAAAAGTCCTGGTGATCTCTTCAATCTCCCAATCATTCTGGCATTCAGCAATGTTATCAGCCGAAGGAGGAGTAACAGTCGCGAAGTGTTTTTCGATGTCAGCGATAAGGCTAGCCAATTCATCGTTATTCTCTATTGTACTCATATCAGTGCCAGCAAGT
>Ga0081539_10005939_pt1 | contig 12054 bp, 10 predicted proteins | sample TabmetS4T2R2_FD_71023 | JGI IMG/M metagenome (GOLD analysis project Ga0081539, IMG submission 71023) | Tabebuia heterophylla rhizosphere microbial communities from the University of Puerto Rico - S4T2R2 | ecosystem: Host-associated > Plants > Roots > Rhizosphere ...
CGCCGACGCGGTCGTCGCTCCGGAGCCGGAGCCGGTCGAATATGTTCGCGTTTGCGATCTTTACGGCGCCGGCTACTACTACATCCCCGGAACCGAAATCTGCCTGAAGTTCGGCGGCTACGTGCGTTACGACATCGGCGTCGGCGACCTGTTCGGCGACAGCACCGATGGCGATCCGAGCGATGCCGAAAGCTACCACAAGCGCGGCCGCTATGCGTTGCGCGCCGAGGCCCGCACCGAGACCGAGCTCGGCACGTTGCAGGGCAAGGTGCAGATCAACTTCAACTGGGCGACCAGCAATGGCGGCGCGCCGGACGCCGAGTTCCATCCCGTCGGCTTTGGCTCCGGCATGGAGCGCGCCTGGGTGAAACTCGGCGGCCTGATGTGGGGCGTCGAGGACTCGCAGTTCGTCGCTTGGACGGGCTACGCGTCGGGCGTCGTGCAGGACGGCCTGATCCCCTACGGTCCGTTCACCACGCACCAGATCTCCTACACCTTCGACGCCGGCAACGGCTTCTCGCTGATGGCGGGTGTGGAAGAAGGCAACAATGACGACTCGGCCTACACCGCGGCCGGCGCCATCACCGACTACGCACCGCATGTCGTGGCCGGCGCCGCCTACAAGACCGGCATCTTCGGCCTGTCGGCGGTCGGCGCCTGGGACTCGGTGCAGGACGAGTTCTCGATCAAGGGCCGCATCGACGTCACCCCGAACGACATGTTCTCGGTGTTCGTCATGGGCGCCTGGACGGATGACGACGACGACTCGGGCGGCAACTTCTACGCCACCTGGGGCGGCGACTGGGCGATCTGGGCCGGCGGCGCGGTCAACGTCAACGACCGCGTCACCCTCAACGCCGAGTTCGGCTACAACGACTTCTCCGACTACTCGATCGACGTGGACGTCAACTTCACCGTCGTTCCCGGCCTCGTCGTAACTCCCGGCGTCGGCTTCCGCCATGGCGACGGCGATCCGCTCAGCGCCATTCCCGCGGACGACCAGTGGGGCGGCTACCTCCGCACCCAGTTCACCTTCTGATCATTCGATCAGGGGACGGGCCAAGAGCCCGGCGGGCGACCGCCGGGCTCTTTTCTTTCGGAAAGCGATTCGCGGAGCGGCCAACCGGAATTGCCGATCAGCGATATGTCTTGTGTTCGACCCGCACGATGAAGTCGCGGATGATGCTTGGCAGTCCGGCAGTCTCCAGAAGCGGCGCGTGACCCTGGCCTTCGACGGTGACGGCCTGGCAGTCCGGATGACGCCTGGCCATCTCGGCAAAGGTCGCGGCCGAAAGCAGCTTCGAGTTCGCGCCGCGGATAGCCAGAAGTGGAACGTCAGCCAGGCCTTCGAATTGCGGCCACAGCTCGGGCAAGGGTTTGCTCGGATCGAAATCCTTCAGCAGGTTGAGCAGCTCAGGGTCGAAATCGGCGACGGGTGTGCCGTCTTCCAGCCTGTAGAGCGCGCCGACCATGCGCTCCCAGTCGGCGGTCCGCAGTGCAGGAAAGGCCGTGCCATGCGCGGCGCGCTGGATCGCCACGGCTTCAGAAAAGCTCGTCGGCTTGGGCGCGCGCTCGAGGTAGGCGCGGATATGCGCGAGACCTTCTCCGTCGAGCACAGGACCGACGTCGTTGAGGACGATCGCCTTCAACACGGCCGGTCGAATCGCGGCAAGCACATGTATGACCAGACCGCCGCGCGAGGTGCCGATGAAGACGCCGTTATCGACGCCGAGCGCGCTAAGCCCCGCGATGACGTCTGCTGCCTCCACCGGCACCTGATAGTTGCGCCAGTCGGAATCGTATTGCGACTGGCCACGGCCGCGATAGTCGAAGGCAATTACCTGGCGGGGATGGAGCGAATCGCCCGCGAGCTCTAGCGCGAGCATGTGGAAGTCGCGAGCGTTGCGTGTAAGCCCGGGCAAGCAGACGACCGTAAACGTCCTCTCGTGCGGCGCACCATAGACACGCGCATGCAACCTGAGCCCATCCGGGGCTGAGTAGTACGCATCCCTGAAATCCGCGCCGTCGTTCGTCACCTGCCGCTCCTGGCTTGCCCAGCACGGGTCAGTGCCATGGAAGGAGGTGGCGGGCAACGGGAAGTGCGGCGACGGACGCACAAAACAGAAAAGCGCTGAGATCGCTCCCAGCGCTTTCTGTTCAGGTCAGGTCGCCCAGACTGCCGATCTCGAAAGAAACGGCATGCCGCGTCGACCTTGACGCTGACGGTCGCAGCAGTTGCGTTTCCCGCAGGAAACACCCCTTCTGGACCGCGCCGCCGCATCCCATTAAGGCTGCAGGAAGCGCACCATCGGAAGACTTTTAGTCCGGCCTTCATGGCAGCATCGGATTACCGTCTGGCGTTTCGAACCGCTTTCAGGCAGCACCCGTTCGACCTCCGGAAAATCATCCGCCTCGATGTTTGACCACCTGGCTGGTCGATCCCGGCACGGGTCTCAGGTCTCCTTCGTTTTCGGCCGGTCGTTGCCGCTACGTCAGGGGCTTGAGATGGCTTCACTGTATCGCGTGGACGGGCGGCGAACAGGCCATCCCTAACGTTATCCGCACTATCCCCGTTATCCACCGCTGCCTTGATCAGCATCTCGGGTCGTCCTGACGCTCGGCCCCTCGCGACAGGATCGGCTTTGCAATGCTCAGACCGGCAAAAGCGGTCAACGCCCATGGACGAGGTCGTCGACGATATCGAAGCGGCCCGACAGACGCATCTTGTAGACCTCATAGTTCTCCATGACGCGCTGCACGTAAGTTCTTGTTTCCGTGAACGGGATTCGCTCGATCCAATCGACGACGGCGTCGAGGTCCTTGCCCCGCGGATCGCCGTATTTACGGACCCAGTCCTGGGCCCGGCGCGGCCCGGCGTTGTAGCCCACGAAGGTCAAAATATAAGAGCCGTCGAAGCGCCCGAGCTGCTCGCTAAGGAAGGCCGAGCCGAGTGTTGCATTGTATGCGGCGTCGGTGGTCAGACGGTCCTTCGAATAGGGCAGGCCGGCTTTCTTCGCCACGTCTTGGGCGGTTCCCGGCAGGAGCTGCAGCAGGCCGCGCGCGCCGGCTCCCGACACCGCGCCGACGTTGAACTCGCTCTCCTGCCGGGCGATCGCATAGGCGAGAGCCATACCCGCCCCCGAGATGTCTGCCGAGTCGGGAATGACGCCGATCGGATGCGCCAACGCTCCGATGTCGAGTCCGCGGTTCGCCGCGATCTTGGCCACGCGCAGAGCCAGAAAATGGTTGGCGCGCTTCTCGGCCATAGCAGCAAGCAGCGCCAGTTCGCCGGGGCTAGTGAGCTGCTGGGCGAGGTCGCGGTAGAGGATATCGGCGCGGGCTGGATAGCCGGCATCTTCAAGCCGGCGAATCGCACGCACCGATTCGCGCTCCGCGAAAGCTTCACGATCGGCATCGGTCGGCGCAGGCGAATCGACCGAGATGGCCTGGCTGCCTAGCCGTGCGGCGGCGAGCTGGCCGTAGAAGGCGGTGCCGAACGCGGCCGCCTTCAGGTAGTAGGTTTTGGCTTCGCCCGGCCCGCCGGCTTCCGCGGCCCGGCCGAGCCAATAATAGGCGCGCGCCAGCGAGATCGGGCCGTCGGCTATCTCCGCGATGCGCGCGAAATGCCTGGCCGCGCCTTTTGGATCATTCAGGCCACGCAGAGCGTACCAGCCGGCGTGGAACTCGGCGTCGACCACGTTGGCCGGCCGCTCGGCCGCGTGCGCTTCGACAAGCTTGTACGCGGTTTTGATGTCGCCATGGTCGACCAACTCGCGCGAGAGAACGCGGCGCTCTTCCCACCAGCCGTCCGGATCGACCAGCAAGGTCTTGTCGCGCGGCGCAGTCAGCATGACGGCCGCTGCCTCTTCGAATTGCTTGGTTTTGCGCAGATATTTGGCCTTGGCAAAGATGTAGCCCGCGGACCGCTGCGCCGCCGGCACTGCTTCGAGCAGCTTCTTAGCTTGTCTGTCGCCGCGCAGCACGGCGGCCCACGCATCGGCGAGTTCCTTGGCGCTTGCCAGGGCGACCACGCGCTGCGCCGACTTGGCGCGCTCGGCGTAGAGCATCCTTTCCAAGCGGAAGCGGTGGTCGGCCAAGGAAAGGACACCCCCGAATTCCTTGATGATCGCGGTCTCGTCCGGACCTTCCAGCTTCTCGTTGCGCCAGAACGGCGAAAGCACCGCGCGCGCCGCATCAGTCCGGCCCGTCGCGATGTAGGCGCGTGCGAGGATGGTGACACCTTCGGCAGTCAGCGGTTTGCTGCCTGCGAGCGCCTTGATGACGGTCTGCGAGTCGGGATTTTCGCGATAAAGTGCCTTTTCGCGATTCTTCTTCAGCGAATCCGCGCCGGGCCACTGCGCAAGGGTCGAGGCCGCAACGGCAATCTCGCTGCTGGTCACCTCGCCGTCGCCGCTCATGGCGATCGCCCAGGCGAGGATATGGCGGTCGAGCGCTGCGGCCGGCAGGCTGTCGCGGGCGTTGCGCACGGCGGCGATATCGCCAGCGGCAAGCGCATCGAGCCCGGTCTTCAGCGGGCCGATGCCCTGATCGCCGATCTTTGGAATCTCCGGCAGAATCTCGGGCTTCGTCGGAATCCCCGCCGTCATGGCGCCGCCGTCGACTGCCGCCTTCTCGCTGCCCGGGTTATAGACGATACGAACAGTATTCTGGCTGGCGGGTGCTTTGGTTTCGACCGTCGATCCGAAGCCTCCGAAGCCGAAATTGAGGACAGGCAGGCGCACAATTTCACCGGACGCGATCGCCGGGACGAAGGCGAGCACGACGTCGAGCACCAATATGACGCCAACAATGACGACGCTGATTTGCTTGCCCTTCGGCATCAGCCGGAAAACTCCCTCTCCAGGCGAGAATACATGCAGGCGGGGGGTAGCAGAAGCCTATGGCGACATGGTGAAGGGCCCGTAAACGCGCCTGCCTCGTCGATTCCCACCCGTCAACGGACTGTGCGGCATTCATATGACATTACTATGGTGCGGTCTGGCCCTTTCCGCTAAAAAGCCGCGCTGCCAGGCTGGCAGATACAAATTGGTCAGGGAGTACGGAAAATGCTGAGAGGGTCGATCCCCGCGCTTGTGACACCGTTCACGAAGGCTGGCGCATTCGACCAGAAAGCGTTCCGCGAGTTGGTGGACTGGCAGATTGTGGAAGGCTCGAGCGGGCTTGTACCGGTCGGCACGACCGGCGAGTCTCCGACCCTTTCGCATGAAGAGCACCGCGAAGTGGTGAAGACATGCATCGAGGTGGCGAAGGGAAGGGTGCCGGTGATCGCCGGCGCTGGTTCCAACAATACCGAGGAGGCGGTCGGCCTGGTCCAATTCGCCGAGAAGGCCGGCGCGGACGCCGTGCTGGTTGTGACGCCTTATTACAACAAGCCGACACAGCGCGGCCTTTATGCTCATTTCGCTGCGGTGGCCAAGGCAACCAGGCTGCCGATCATTATCTACAACATCCCGCCGCGCTCGGTGATCGATATGATGCCGGAGACGATGGGCAGGCTGGCTCACGATTTCAAGAACATCGTCGGCGTGAAGGATGCGACCGGCAAGGTCGAGCGCGTTTCCGAGCAGCGCATCACCTGCGGCAAGGAGTTCATCCAGCTTTCCGGCGAGGACGCTTCCGCGCTGGGCTTCAACGCGCATGGCGGCTCGGGCTGCATCTCGGTGACAGCCAACGTGGCGCCGCGGCTCTGCGCGGAATTCCAGGAGGCTTCGCTTTCCGGTGATGGAAAGAAGGCGATCGAGCTCCAGGACCGACTGATGCCGCTGCACAAGGCGATCTTCATCGAGCCGGGCGTGTCGGGCGCGAAGTACGCTCTGTGGAAGCTGGGCAGAATCGAGAACGTGCTACGCTCGCCGCTGATGCCAGCGGAGGATTCGACCGCCGAGAGGATCGATAGCGCGTTGAAGCACGCCGGCTTGATCAACTGACGCCGGGTCCCTATTTGCCGGCCCCATGGCTCAGAAGAAATCAGATCCCAACAACAAGGTCGCTGCAGAGAACCGCAAGGCGCGGTTCTCCTACGAGATTCTTGACACCCTCGAAGCTGGTCTGATGCTCACCGGCACCGAGGTCAAGTCGTTGCGCGACGGCCATGCGAACATCCAGGAATCTTACGCCTCGGTCGAGGGTGGGGAACTCTGGCTTATCAATTCGTACCTGCCCGAATATCTGCAGGGTAATCGCTTCAACCATGACCCGCGTCGGCGCAGGAAGCTCCTGGTTTCCAAACGCGAGATGGCGCGGCTGGCCCAAAACGTCGAGCGCGAAGGCATGACCATGGTGCCGCTGAAGATCTATTTCAACGACCGCGGCCGCGCGAAGCTGCTGCTGGGCGTGGCGCGCGGCAAGAAGCTTCACGACAAGCGCGAAACGGAAAAGCAGCGCGACTGGGCGCGCGAGAAAGGCCGGCTGCTGAAGGCGCGGGGTTAGGTCGGCCTCCGCCGAAATCCTGTCACGATCATTGGCGACACAGGCGCGGTGGGTCGCCCGCCCGGTCTTGCCGCTGCTCTTGCATTGGTGATTTGCGCCATCACCGTTGGCGGCTACTTCTATTTCATGAGTTTCTCGCCGGACCGCGACAAATACCCGGTACGTGGCATCGACGTTTCCAACCACCAGGGAACGATCGACTGGCGGCGCGTAGCCGCCGATGACCTCGCTTTCGCCATCATCAAGGCGACCGAGGGCGGCGATTTTGTCGACAAGTCCTTCGCCAGGAATCTGGCAGGCGCGCGCTCTGCCGGGATCGCCGTGGGCGCCTATCACTTCTTCACCTTCTGCCGGCCGGGTGCCGATCAGGCGCAGAACTTCATCGCAACGGTGCCACGTGACGGACCGCTGCTGCCGCCGGTCGTCGATATCGAATTCGGCGGCAATTGCTCGGATCGGCTGTCGATCGAAAAATTTGAGGCTGAGCTGAGGTCCTTCCTCGCCCCGGTCGAGGCGGCCTTCGGGAAAGAGGTGATCGTCTACATTATCGGCGATGCACAGGAGACCTATGCCGGTGTCGTTGCCGGCCGCCAACGTTGGGTTCGCTCATTGGCCATGCATCCGGGCCACGAGGACTGGATCTACTGGCGGTATCATAACAACGGCAGCATCGACGGAATCAAAGGGCCTGTCGATCTCAACGTTCTTCGGGGCGGATCGTCAGTTCTGGACGGCTCAATTCAGCCGGCAACGTAGTCCTGCGTCGCTGTCCATTCCCTTGGGCCGCTGGGCAACTTCATGCAACGGCGACCAGGTTGGATGTTCATAGCAACGCCGTCGCAAGATGCTGTTGTGAACCCACCAAAAGAGGTTCAGTCTGTCACTGCCAGTGAATCGCCTTGTCCACACTGGCAGCTCAAGCATTCGTTGAACGGAGGGGAAGAATGTCTATGTCACTGGATGCAGCAGCGGAAGTCTTTCGCGATGCGATGCGGGAGGCGGTCAAGCGTTACTCGCTTTGGTATTTGATCGAAGGCGTACTGCTGGTGGTGGCCGGCATGCTGGCGATCATCTTTCCGATGGTATCGTCCATCGCCGCGATCGTCCTGCTCGGCTGGCTGCTGATCGTCAGCGGCATTTTGCAGGGGTTCAGCCTGCTCGGCGCGCGCCATGTGCCGCATTTCTGGCTTCAGCTCATTTCCGTCGTGTTGTCGATCCTGATAGGGTTTCTGTTCTTGCGCGACCCCGAGCAGGGGTTGCTGACGATCACGCTGCTCCTGATCGTCTTCTTCATGATGGAAGGCATCTCGAAGGTCGTGTTCGCGCTCACTATAAAACCCTTCCCGAATTGGGGTTGGGTGCTGGCGAGCGGCGTGGTCGGCATCGTTCTGTCGGCACTGCTCTGGGCCAGCCTGCCGGTGACCGCTGTCTGGCTGGTCGGCTTGTTGCTGGGCCTTCAGTTGATCAGCGTCGGAGCCGCGATCGGCTATCTCGCCTGGCAGGTAAGGCAGGGCTGACTACCGTTAGGGACCGAGACAGCGTAAGGTTCGAGCGCGTGCAAAACTGGCAATTGACGTCTCGAATTAAGAAAAATTTCTTTGCCTGGTCGTACCACTGCCGCGGCTCGAGGCCTGGCGGATACAGGATGACATCCACCTTATATGCAGCCGAAATGGGCCAGCCTGGCTCCGTTCGCGGATTGTGCTTGCGTTGCTGGAGGTTCGTCGTGAGGCACAGGGTCAGCATCCAGGATCTCAGCTTGCTTCTGCTGGGTATACTGGTTCTTCTCTACGTGGCTTTTGAAGTCGATATCTTCGTCACCGAGGGTTCCGTCGACCAGGCGCAAGAAACGATCGAGCTGGACGAAGCCCTGCTGCTGGGTGCGGTGCTTGCGATCGGGCTGCTGATCTTCGCCGTGCGGCGATACTACGACCAGAAGCGTGAAGTCTCCCGCCGCGTTGCGGCAGAGCGCAGAACGCGCGAGCTTGCCTATCAGGATCCGTTGACGGGCCTCGCCAACCGGAGACAGTTCGAAGAGGCACTGCGGATGGCGGCTGCTTCGCCGCCCGCGATCGGCTCCGCCCATGCCGTCTTCCTGCTCGATCTCAACGGCTTCAAGCAGATCAACGACAGCTACGGCCACGCGGTCGGCGACGAAGTGCTCGTGCTCACGGCGCAGCGCCTGCTGAGCGCGGTTCGAGCAGGCGATCTGGTGGCGCGCCTGGGCGGCGACGAGTTTGTCGTTCTTGCAGAACACCTGCTTGGTCCGGAGGCAGCGACCAGCATTGCCCTGCGCATTATCCAGGCTCTGGCGGAACCGATGATCGTTGGTGGCGTCGGGCATCAGGTCGGCACCGGTATCGGTATTTCGCTGCTGCCGGCGGATGCGACGACTGCCGATGAGGCGCTGCGCCAGGCCGACGTCGCTCTCTACCGCGCAAAAGCTGAAAGACGCTCGGCTTTCCGTTTCTTCGAGGAGGACATGGACCGGCTCGTGCGTGAGCGCGAGGATATGGAGCGGTCGCTGAAACAAGCGATTGAGGCCGATTTGATCAAGCCGCGTTTTCGCCCTTCCTTCAATCTGAAAACGGGGACCGTGATCGGGTTCGAAGCCGTCCCGAGCTGGACCTCGAAGGAGGGCATCGACATACCGCCGGAGCGCTTCTTGCCGATCGCGGAAGAGACGGGACTTGTGCACGCGATTGCAAGGCGCGTTCTTGAGCGGGCTTGCGCGGCGGCGAACCGCTGGCCGAAGACGGTGACGCTGTCGATCGACATATTGCCGGGCCAACTCAAGGATGGCGAACTCGGGCGCGGCATGCTTGACGTCCTTCGCAACGCGTCGCTCGATATCCACAGGCTCGAGATAGAAATCGCTGAAAGCATGATCGTACGCGATCTCGACGCCGCAAGGGCTGCGCTCGCTCCACTGCGCGAGGCCGGCGCCACCATCGCGCTCGACAATTTCGGCACGGGTTATTCCAACCTCTACCACATGCAGGAATTCAGGATTGACAAGGTCAAGATTGACCGCCGGCTGGTGGAGAACATGGGAGAAGAGGAGACCGGCCGTATTGTCCGTGCACTGGCGGGACTGGGTCAGGGCCTCGGCCTGACCGTGAGCGCTGACGGCGTCTCCGGTCCACTCGCAGGTTCGACGCTGTTGAATGACGGCATCCAGGAGGGCCAGCGATCAGGCAGCCTTGTCAGCACTGAGGAAACGGTGCGTTTCTTCGAGACGGCTTCACTGCAACTGTGAGCGCCGCCGTCAGGCCTCCGCCTCATGCCGCTCTTCCCGCGCCGCCTGCCAGACTTCGCGGGCGGCGTCGGCGTTCACGGCGGCGATTGCCAGGCCGACGGCCAGGTCCGGCCACGCCGACAGGGTGGCCGCCGTCATGAACCCGGTTGCGATGATTGCGATGTTGGCGAGTGCGTCGTTGCGCGCCGACAGAAAGGCCGCCCGGGTCAGACTCCCCTTGGCATGGCGGAAGCGCACAAGCAGGAACGCGGCGCTGAGATTGACGGCAAGCGCGCCAAGGCCGGTCAGTGATAGCGGGATCGATGCCGGCGCCACTGGATCCATGAACTTCTCCCAAGCCGTCCACAGGGTCGCGAGCCCAGGCACCAGGATGATCAGGGCGAGCGCCATGCCGACGCGCGATCGGTTTGCCGCCGACCACCCCACGGCGACGGCGATCAGGAGGTTGATCGAGGCATCTTCGAGAAAATCGATGCTGTCGGCAAACAGCGAGACCGAGCCGATCGCCAGCGCGACCGCGAATTCGACCCCGAAATAGGCGAGGTTCAGGAGCGCGGCGAAGATGACGGCGCGGCGCAGGGATTGGTTTTCGGATGATTCCATCTGTGAGGTGCCGCAGGTTATGTTCGTTTGGTGGGTCGGCTAGCTGCCTTGGCGGAGACGCCAAAGTGGCTTCGGAGGACGGTTGCGAATCTAGAGCATGTCTCCCGAAAGTGGCCCCGGTTTCGGGATAAAGACATGCGTAAAAACAAAGAACTAAAGCGCGGAAGCGAATCTGAAAGATCGCGACGCGCTTTAGGAATTCAGAAAGCGTCGCGCGTCTGTAAATACGGCCGTGAACATCTCCTCCGTCAGCACACCGGTGTTGGTGTTGTAACGCGAGCAGTGGTAGCTCGAGAAAAGTGTAACGCTGCCAATCCTTCCCTGAGCGCCGTGCTTGAACGGGTACGTCGACGCGCGGCCTCCCAGCGTGCGGACTACGGACTGATGAGCGACCGCGCCGAGCGACAATACGGCTTCGAGGCGCGGCAACGCGACGATGGTTGCCGCAAGAAACTGTCGGCAAGTCACGATCTCCTGCGGCAGCGGCTTGTTCTGCGGCGGTACGCACCGCACAGCGTTGCTGATTGCCGTTCCGACCAGAGTCAGCCCGTCGTCGGGTCGCGCTTCGTAGTGGCCCTGGGCGAAGCCATGCGCAATCAGCGTGCGATAGAGCAGGTCGCCGGCATAGTCGCCGGTGAAGGGCCGGCCGGTACGGTTCGCGCCGCGCAGGCCGGGCGCCAGGCCCACGATCAGCAGGCGGACGGCATCCGGCCCCTGGGGCGGCAGGAAGGTTGGAACCGGGCCGTTGAACCAGCTCGGTTCCTTGGCGCGCCATGAGGCGACAAAGTCATGAAGGCGAGGGCAGAGCGGGCAGTCATATGCGGGCTCCGCCGCTGCCGCGATCGTCGCCGGCATCAATAGTCGTCGTCGTGCTCGGCGGGCTCCGGTCTTCGCATCGGCCGCTCGGACGGGTCGCGGCCGATTTCGGCGCGCAGGCTGGCAAGGTCGATGAAGTGGTCCGCCTGACGGCGCAAGTCGTCGGAGATCATGGGCGGCTGCGAGGTCATGGTCGATACGATGCTCACTTTGCGCCCGCGCCGCTGCAGCGCCTCGACGAGGGTGCGGAAGTCGCCATCGCCCGAAAAGATCACATAGTGGTCGACGACATCTGCGAGCTCCAGCGCGTCGATGGTGAGCTCGATGTCCATGTTGCCCTTGATCTTGCGGCGGCCGGCGGAGTCGGTGAATTCCTTCGCCGGCTTCGTAACAACCTTATAGCCGTTGTAGTCGAGCCAGTCGATCAACGGCCGGATTGAAGAATATTCCTGATCTTCGACCAGCGCGGTGTAGTAGTACGCCCGGAGCAGATAACCGCGTTTCTGGAAGCTGCTGAGAAGTTTTCTGTAGTCTATGTCGAAGCCCAGCGCCCGGGAGGTGGCATAGAGGTTGGCGCCATCGATGAATAGGGCGATCTTCTCGCGCGGATCAAACATAGTCATTATCCCAATAGCTGTCTCGTCAATCGAAACTTGCGCCTGCCGGCGCTAAAATGGGTGTCGCAGAGGCGCAAGTGCAAAACGTCAGCAAATCAACTGACGCCATGCGAATATCGTTCCAACCCGCCTTCGCGGGAAGACAAAAAAATTTGATTGCACTCCGGCATTTGGTCGCAACCCCAGAGGGGCAGGATGTTGCAAAGCTGTCGGTAGCTTTTGGAGTTGTCCGGTTTTTGTAGCACATCAGTTGTCCGCTTTGGGTTGACGGCGAGATCGGATGAAAGCGGAACGACAGCCGAGCCGATT
>Ga0081539_10005940_pt1 | contig 12053 bp, 11 predicted proteins | sample TabmetS4T2R2_FD_71023 | JGI IMG/M metagenome (GOLD analysis project Ga0081539, IMG submission 71023) | Tabebuia heterophylla rhizosphere microbial communities from the University of Puerto Rico - S4T2R2 | ecosystem: Host-associated > Plants > Roots > Rhizosphere ...
CGGAGTCAGGCGGGCGGCGGGGTCGGGCGCGGCGGGATCGCCCCCCGCGAGGCCGTCGCTCCCCGCAGCGGGGTCGCTCCCCGCGAGGCCGTCGCTCCCCGCGACCGCGCCGCTCGCCTGCGCCCACAGCGCCGTCTTCGGCCGCGTCCCCTTCGGCGGCAGCAGCAGCGACAGGGCGCGGGCGGGGGTCGAGCAGTACTCGGCCGCCATCCACATCGCGAGGTCGACGAGGTCGGGGGGCAGGCGCGTCTGGAGGACGCGGCGGGGCTCGATCGGCTCGTGCTCGGACTCGTCGGCCAGTCCCGTCACGACGCCGACGACGTCGCGGTGGCCGAACGGCACCACGAGGACCGAGCCGACGTCGACGCCCTGCGGTCGCAAGTAGTCGAACGGCCCGCGTAGCGCGCGGGCCGTGGTAAGCGGCTCGACCTGGACTACCGATGGCACCGAGGGCCACGATAATGTCGGCACGCGATGGACCTGCACCCGGGAGAGGAGATCGTCTTCGAGGGCCGCCCCGTGTGGCGCTCGATCCTCAGCTTCTACATCACGGGGTTGATCGCGGCGGTCGTCGTCGGCGTCATCGTCGGGCTCATCGGGTCCGCCGCCCTGGGCGTCGTCGTCTGGCTCGTGCTCTTCGCGGTCGTCGTGCTCGTGGGGTTCATCCGCCGGGTGTCGACCCGCTACACGATCACCAACCAGCGGCTGCGCATCGAGCGCGGCCTCCTGTCCAAGCACGTGCAGCAGACGCGCATCGAGCGCGTGCAGAACGTCAACACGAGTCAGACGGTGGTCTCGCGGATCCTGCGGGTCGGGACGGTGGACTTCGATACCGCGGGCACCGACGACTCGGACTTCACCTTCATCGGCGTCGGCAGCCCGCACCGCGTCGTCGAGGCGGTCGACCGCGCGCAGCGCGAGGAGCGCTTCAGCCGCGACCGGGCGGACGACGTCGGGCGCCAGGGCCTGTGAGCGGCCGCTGCTTCGGCGACGGCGACCCGCTCTACGAGGCCTACCACGACGACGAGTGGGGCTTCCCCGTCACCGACGAGCGCGGCCTGTTCGAGCGGCTGTGCCTCGAGGGGTTCCAGTCGGGCCTGGCCTGGATCACCATCCTGCGCAAGCGCCCGGCGTTCCGCGAGGCGTTCGCGGACTTCGTGCCCGACGCGGTCGCCCGCTTCGACGGCAAGGACGTCGAGCGGCTCATGGCCGACGCGGGGATCGTGCGCAACCGGGCCAAGATCGAGGCGACGATCGCCAACGCGCGGGCGACGGTCGACCTGCGCGACGGCGGCACGCCGCTCGACGAGCTCGTCTGGAGCCACCGGCCGAAGCCACGTCGGGCGGCCAGGCGTCTCGCCGACCTGCCGGCGCAAACGCCGGAAGCGGCCGCGCTGGCCAAGGCGCTCAAGCGGGCCGGCTTCCGCTTCGTCGGGCCGACGACGGTCTACGCGGCGATGCAGGCGTGCGGCCTGGTCAACGACCACATCGCGACGTGCCCGGTGCGCGAGCGCGCCGAGGCGGCGCAGGCCGCGGTCGGCGGCTGAGCGGCGCGGTCGGCGACTGAGCGGCCGCCGCCGGCGGCTGAGCGCCGCGCGCGCTGCGTGGCCGCCTCGCGAAACCGCTGCAAATTCGCGCTTTTCGCCCCCTAAGGGGTCCGCTTGCGCGCGTAAGGCCTTACGGCCGCCAAGTCGCTCCATCCGCCCGATGTGGGGCGAAGCGGCGCAGTCCATGATGCCGTTCATGTTCAACGACAACCTGCTCCGCCCGCTCTCCGAGACCCGCGTCGCCGACGCCCGCCGCGATCTTCGCCAGCACTCAGAGGCCCGGGGTGGCCCGTCTGCCACCGCGACGCTCAGACGCGTCGCGCAGGACGCCCCGCTGACGATCCGCCACGCCGCCGCGGCGGACCTCCCCGCGCTCGAGCGCCTCGCCGCCCTCGACTCGCGCCGCATCCCGACCGGCGAGCTGTTCGTCGCCGAGGCCGAGGGCCGGCTCCTCGCCGCGACCTCCATCGACACCGGCGCCGTCATCGCCGATCCCTTCGAGCACACCGCCTCGATCGTCGAGCTGCTGCGCGTGCACGCCCGCGCCGTGCAGCCGGCCGCGCCGCGCACGGTCGAGATCGGCGGCGGCGAGCCGGTCGCCGCGCTCCCGAAGGCCGCCTAGCAACCGCGAACGTCCAGCATCCGCGAACTGGGTTCGCAACTCCTGGACGTTCGCGCTGTCAGGCGACCGCGGCGAGCTGTCGGCCCGCCCAGCGCCGGTCGCGCCCGCTGGCCCGCAGGATCTCGAGCAGCGCGTCGGCCAGCGCGCTCGGGCGATCGGCGGCGATCGCGGCGCGGACGCGGCGCATCGGGCTGGCTCCGCGCAGCGGCCGGATCGCGATGTCCTCGCGCGCGTTGCCGAGCGCCAGCGACGGGATGATCGCCACGCCCATGCCGGACGCGACCATGCCCTGGATCGCGGCGTAATCGTCGGAGCTGAAGCTCGCCTGCGGCGTGAAGCCGGCCTCGCGGCACGCGTCCAGCACGATCGTCGTATCCGGGCAGCTGTTGTCCACGCCGGTGACCATCCACTCCTCCTCGCGCAGGTCGGCGAGGGCGACGGCGCCGCGCCCGGCCAGCGGATGGCTGTATGGCAGCGTGGCGAGGAAGGGATCGTCGAAGAGATCGGCGACCTCGACGTCGGCGGGGAAGTCGAGCGGCGCGTTGACGGCGTCGATGATCACCGAGAGGTCGAGCTCGCCGGTGCGCAGCGCATCGAGCGAGTCGGGCATCTCGGCGACGCGCATGGTCACGGCCGCAGCCGGGTGCGCCGAGCGCAGCTCGGCCAGCGCGGGCGGCATGATGCTGGCCGCGGCGCTGGCGAACGCCCCGACCCGCAGCCGCGGGCGCTCGACGCCGGCGACCGCCTGGACCTCGGCCTGCGCCTCGCGCAGCTGGGCGAGCATCGCCTCGGCGTGGCGAAGGAGCACCTCGCCGGCGGGCGTCAGCGTCACCCCGCGCGCGTTGCGCGCCAGCAACCGCGTCCCCAGCTCGCGCTCCAGGCGCGCGATCTGCTGGGACACCGCGGGCTGGGTGAACGACAGCGCCGTCGCCGCCTCGGAGAACGAGCCGCGCGTGGCGACCTCGCGGAAGACCGTCAGCAGCCTCGCATCGAACATAACGGCACCTTATCAACGCAAGAACGGAAGATCATTGGAATTTATCCGAGGTCGGCCGCACCATGGAGGCATGACCTCCACCGCCTCGCTCACCATCCGCCACGCGAGCAGCGCCGACGAGGCGGCCCTCCGCCGCCTCGCCGCCCTCGACTCGAGCCGCGTCCCCAGCGGCGAGCTGCTCGTCGGCGAGCTCGACGGCGCCCTCGTGGCCGCCCTCTCGGTCGACACCGGCGCCGCGATCGCCGACCCGTTCGAGCACACCGCCGCGATCCTCGAGTCGCTGCGGGTGCGCGCCAGCGCGCAGTCGCGCCCCGCGCGGCGCCCCGCCCACCTCGGACGAGTGCTGCTGGGTCGTGCCTAGGAGCTCGCGTGTCTGATGCGGTCGCGCGCCTCGGCGTAGGCGATCGTCTCGTACAGGACGAGGGCGGCGGTCACCGCCGCGACGACGCCCACGGCGAGGAGCGCGGGTATCGCCGTCGCGATCGGCGTCAGCACGACCAGCGCTGACGCCGCGACCAGGCGCGGGTAGTTCCACGACCCGATGTTGCGGCGCTTGAAGGCGCTCAGCGAGAGCAGGTAGAGCGCGACGCCGCCGCACAGGGCCAGCGCCGGCACCGGCTCGAGGTCGCCGCCGATGTGCGGCAGCGTCTTCTTTATGCCGACGGCGAAGAGGATGATCCCGGCGACCATCGGCAGGTGCAGGTAGGTGAACGAGTCGCGGGCGATGCGCACCCGCTCGTCGCGCGGGGCGCCGCGCAATCGGCGCTCGGCGACGAGCGCGACGAAATCGAAGTACACCCACCACATCGCCCCGGCGACGACCATGCCGAGCAGGCCCGTGACGATCAGCCCGGCGTCGAGGTCGAGGCCGCCCGCGCCGGTGCCGACCGCGACGATCGACTCGCCCAGGGCGATGATGATGATCAGCCCGTGGCGCTCGGCGAAGTGCGAGGCCTCCACCCGCCAGCCCTCGACGCCGCGGACGATCAGCCCGCCGTAGTCGATCAGCAGGGCGCCGATCCAGCACGCCGTCCGCGGCGGGCCGGCGTCGACCACCCCGGCGAGGACGAGCAGCGCCGCCGCGGGCAGGATCGTGCTGGCCAGCCGGATCACCACCTCGCGCAGCTCCGGGTCCTCGCGCGAGACGATCACATAAGCGCTGATGTGCGCCACCCGCACGACGAGGTAGGCGACGCCGAACACGAGCGCGTCCTCGTCGAACGCGTGGGGCACCGCAAGCGAGGCGACGAGCAGCGCGCCCATCGTCGATAGCAGCACGACGCGGATCGCGCCCTCGTCGGAGGCCGCCGTGTTGGCCAGCCACACGAACGCCTCCCACGCGAACCACAGCACCGCGAGGATCGCCAGGCCCTCGAACAGCCGCGTCCACGTCGGGTCGTGCGAGACGAAGCCGCTGACCTGGGTGATCGCGAAGACGAAGACGAGGTCGAAGAAGAGCTCGAGCGGGCTGACCTCCTGCTCGAGCTCGACCTCCTCCTCCTCAACGCGATCGGCGACGGCGCTCATGGCCGCCACCTATGTTGCCAACCCCAGAGATCGTGTCGCTGTCGCGACCTGGGGGCCCGACCGAAACGGCCACGTGGCCGTTTCGCCCACCCCTAGACGGTCGCGCCGGCGCCGAGGCCGGCGGCCTCGCGCAGCGCCTGCGCCCTGTCGGTGCGCTCCCACGTGAAGTCGTGGTCCTCGCGCCCGAAGTGCCCGTAGGCGGCGGTCTTCTGGTAGATCGGCCGATGGAGCTTGAGCTCCTGTCGGAACGCGCCCGGCCGCAGGTCGAAGTGCTCGTCGATGAGCTGCTGGATCTGGCCGCGGCCGATCTTCTCGGTGCCGAAGGTCTCGACCATGACGCTGACCGGGTGCGCGACGCCGATCGCGTAGGCGACCTGGACCTCGGCGCGGTCGGCCAGCCCGGCCGCCACCACGTTCTTGGCCACGTGGCGCGCGGCGTACGCGGCCGAGCGGTCGACCTTCGAGGGGTCCTTGCCGCTGAACGCGCCGCCGCCGTGGCGGGCCATGCCGCCGTAGGTGTCGACGATGATCTTGCGCCCGGTCAGCCCCGCGTCGCCCACCGGCCCGCCGATCACGAAGCGGCCCGTCGGGTTGACGAGGAAGTTCTTGCGCAGCTTGCCCGCGTCGTAGAGCTCGGTCGGCAGGATCGGCTCGACGACGTGCTCCCAGAGGTCGTCGGGCAGGAGCGCCTCGGCGCCGTCGCGGTGCTGGGTGGAGATGAGGATCTTCTCGATCTCCACCGGCTTGCCGTCGAGGTAGCGGACGGTGACCTGGGTCTTGCCGTCGGGGCGCAGGTAGTTGACGACCTCGGCCTTGCGCACGTCGGCCAGGCGCTTGGCGAGCTTGTGGGCCAGCGAGATCGGCAGCGGCATCAGCTCGGGCGTCTCGCGCGTGGCGTAGCCGAACATCATCCCCTGGTCGCCGGCGCCGGCGACGTCGAGCTCGTCGTCGTCGGAGGCGTCGGTGCGCGCCTCGTAGGCCTGATCGACGCCCTGGGCGATGTCGGGCGACTGCTTGTCGATCGCGTTGATCACCGCGCACGAGTCCGCGGAGAAGCCGAGATCGGCGTCGACGTAGCCGATCTTGCGGATCGTCTCGCGCGCGATCTCCTGGATGTCGACGTAGGTGTCGGTCGAGATCTCACCCGACACCACGACGAGGCCGGTGTTCACCAGCGTCTCGCACGCCACGCGGCCGGTCGGGTCGTCGCGCATGACCGCGTCGAGCACGCCATCGGAGATCTGGTCGGCGACCTTGTCGGGGTGGCCCTCGGTCACCGATTCCGAGGTGAACAGGAACTCGTCGGCGTGGCTCATGCGCGGGTGACCTCCAGGAGGTAGGCGACCATGACGTCCTCGTCACGGAAGCGCAGGTGGTAGGCGTCGGACAGCTCCTCGACGCGCTCGATCTGCTGCTTGCGCTGCTCGAAGAGGGAGTGGAAGGCGAAGAACTCGAAGTCGGCCACGCGTACCTGGAACCCGGCCTCGGCGACCAGCTCGGCGGTGCGCTCCTGGCCGAGGATCGACAGCTGCATGAGGTAGGCGACGCCGTCCTCGGTCATCAGCTTGGGCAGCAGCGTGATCAGGTGATCGAGGAGGTTGCGGCCCCAGAAGTCCAGCGGGCGGTGGCCGCTCGGCTGGTCGTAGGGGTCGACGGGCATCTGGTAGAGGCTCGCGACGACGATGTCGTAGCGGTCCTTGGGCACCCACGGGTAGAGGTCGATCGCCTCGCCGGTGATGCGGTCGGCCACGCCGTTGCGGAAGGCGTTGGAGAGTGTGTTGGCCACCGCGCGCTTGTCGATGTCGATCGCGTGCACGTGCTCGGCGCCGTTGCGCGCGAGCTCGATCGCCAGCAGGCCGGTGCCGCAGCCGATGTCCACGCAGCGCTTGCCTTCGCCGATCGCGTTCTGGAAGAGGTGCTTCCACACGAGGAAGCTGCCGTGGGTGGGGACGAAGACGCCCGGCTCGACCACGAGCTCGGGGAGCTCCAGCGGATACAGGCGCCGGCCGCGCTCGTCGGCCCACGGCCGCAGAGCCGGGCGCGGGAGCCGCGGCTCGATCGGCGCGGTGCTCGCGAGGGCGGCCTCGGCCGCGCGCGAGCCGCGCGGCATGTCGCGCACGCGGGCGATCGCGCCGCCGATGTGCTCGGGCCGGGTGCCGCAGCATCCGCCGATGAGCTGCGCGCCCTCCTCGCGCCAGATGGCGGCGAGGTCGCCGTACTCCTGGGCGCCGACGGTCTTGTCGAAGCTCCAGCCGTCGTCGGTGAAGTAGCCGAGGTTGGGGTAGACGCCGAGCGGCAGGTCGGTGAAGTCGCGCAGCCACGGCAGCATGCCGGGCACGTGGTCGGGCGGCAGGCAGTTGATGAGCAGCGCCTGCACGCCGAGCTCCTGCAGCCGGCGCGCGGCGCGGCCGAACTCGTCGCCCTCGGGGCCTCCCCAATGCTGGCCGAAGACGCCGCAGACGCCGTGCCGGCAGCGGCGGAAGCTCGTCCACACGGGGATCCCGGTCGCCACGAGCGCCTCGATGGCGTCCATCGTCAGGCCGTTGCGGATGAGGGTGATCGTCTCGAGGAGGATGAGGTCGGGCGGGTTGTCCTCGAACGCGCGCGGCAGCAGCTCGACGAACTCCTTGCGCGCCGGGCCGTCGACGTCGCCGTTGATGCTGAAGGCCAGCGCCACCTCGCCGGTCTTGCCGGCCTGCTCGATGGCCTCGCGGCCGACCTCGATCCCGCGGCGGGCGATGTCCATCCAGTGCACCGGCTGGAAATGGGCGGCGCGCTGGGTCTGCATCTCGGCGGTGAGGCCCCAGGTGTTCGTCGAGATGACGTCGCAGCCGATCTCGACGTAGGAGCGGTGGACGTCGCGGACGACGTCGGCGTCGTGGATGAGCGCCCAGGTGCCCCAGAGCGCCTCGTCCTGGCTGCGGTCCGATCCCGGCAGCCGGCGTCCGAGCTCGGTGGCGATGCCTCCATCGAGCATGACGCAGCGCTCGGCGCCCAGCAGCTCCTCGATGCGCTGGTACGCGGCGTTGGGCTCGCGGGCAGCGCCGAGACCCGTTCTCTCCTCAAGAGCGCTCATAGCAGGCATTCTGGATGCGCCCTGCCCGCCTTTCGCCTCTCTGGGGGTAGGGATGCCCCTGCCCGACGGGGAGGGGATCAGCCTTCCCGTCTCAGCGAAAGGCGCATGTAGCGCGAGGTCGCCTCCGCGCGGTTGGAGGCGTTCATCTTGCGCAGGATGTTCTTGACGTGGAACTTCACGGTGCCCTCGGAGACGACGAGGGTGCGGGCGATCTCCGCGTTCGTCTCGCCCTTGACGAGGTGCTCGAGGACGTCGATCTCGCGCGGGGTGAGCAGGTCGCGCAGGGCCGAGCGCGCGGCGGGGGGTCGGTCGTCCTCGCCCTCGGGCGCCTGGCGGTCGTGGGCGAGGTCGATGGCGCCGTCGGACAGCTCGGCGGTGCGCGCGTCGGCCCAGCTGGCGATCCGGCGCAGCTCCTGGCGCTCGATGCGCAGCCGCCGTCGCAGCACCGCGCGCTCGTAGACCTCGCTGAAGCCCTCGGCGAAGCGGGCGAGGGCATCGCGGTCGAGGGTCCGCAGGGGCTCGCCGCCGGGCGCGCGGTCGCCGTGCAGGAAGCCGACGACGCGCCCGTCCATGATCACGGGCGCGGCGAGGTACTCGTGCCAGCGCATGACCTCCCAGTGAGCCTGGTGGATCGCCGGCTCGTCGTCGGGCGCGACGATGGCCGCGCGCCGCCGGCGCAGCAGCTCGGCCTCGATGAGCGGATAGCCGATCTGCGCGGGCGCCGCGCGCAGATGCGCGAGGGTCTGCTCGGCCGCGCGCTCGTCGCCGGCGCAGTGCAGCGCCTCGGCGACGAGGTACCCGTCTTCGAGGCGGCTGAGAAGGACGCGGTCGAGGTCCAGCGCGCCGGCGGCCTCGCCGGGCACGCGCTCGATGATCTCGCTCACCGGGCCGGCGTCGGCCAGGCGGCTGACGGCGCTGCGCACGCGCTCGAGCGCGCGCAGGCGGGCGAGCGAGCCCTCCTCGGCCAGGCGGCGGGCGAGGGTGCGCAGCTCGCCGTCGGTGGGGTCGGCGTCGAGCGCGGCGGCGACCGCCTGGTGGGCGGCGAGGAGGTCGTCCACACTGCCTTGGAGCGCCTCGTCCACGCGCGCGCGCAGGTCGCTGGTCGGCGTCACGCTCATGCGTGCCGCACCTCGAGCAGGTAGGCGACGATGACCTCCTGCTCGCCGACGGTCAGGTGGTAGGCGTCGCTGAGCTCCTCGACGCGCCCGATCTGCGCGCGGCTCTCGGCCTGATCGGGCGGGAAGGCGAACATCGTGTAGTCGACCGGGTGGGCGACGAGGCCGTGCCCGGCCAGCAGCTCGGCGGTGCGGTCCTGGGAGAGGATCGAGAGCTGCACGACGTAGGCGACGCCCTCCGGCGCGAGCGCTTCGGGCAGCTTCGCGATGAGCTGGTCGACGAGGTTGCGGCCCCAGTAGTCGGGGACGCGGTGGCTCGAGAGCCGCTCGAACGGGTCGGTCGGCTTCTGGTAGAGGCTGGCGACGATGACCTCGTAGCGCTCCTCGGGCACCCACGGGAAGAGGTCGACGGTCTCCGCGGTGACGCGATCGGAGACGTCGTTGCGGAAGGCGTTGGCCAGCGTGTTGGCCACCGCGCGGTCGTCGATGTCGATCGCGTGGACGTGGTGGGCGCCGTTGCGCGCGAGCTGGACGGCGAGGATCCCGGTGCCGCAGCCCGCGTCCAGGCAGCGCTGGTGGGCGCCGATGCCTTCGCGGAACACGTAGCGCCAGGTCATGTAGCTGGCCGCGCTGGGCTGGGCGACGCCGGGCTCGACGGCGAGGTCGGGGAAGGGGAGGGGGTAGAGGCTTCGGCGGCGGCGGTCGGTCCAGTGCTGGCGCGGCGAGGTCGCGGTGGCGGCGGCGCCGTTCATCGCCGCCTCGTCCTGCAGGGGCCGGGCGTGACCGGGCTTGGTGTCCTGCAGGCGCCGGCCGGCCGCGGCGATGTGCTCGGGGCGCACGCCGCAGCAGCCGCCGATGATCTGCGCGCCCTCCTCGCGCCAGCGCAGCGCCATCTCGGCGTACTCCTCGCCGCCGACGCCGGGGGTGAAGCGCCAGCCGCGATCGCTGAAGTAGCCGAGGTTGGGGTAGACGCCGAGCGGCAGGTCGGTGAAGTCGCGCAGGTAGCTGACCATCCCCTCGACGTGGTCGGGCGGGATGCAGTTGATGAGCAGCGCGCCGACGCCCATCTCCTCGAAGCGCCGTGCGGCGCGGCCGAACGCGTCGCCTTCGGGGCCGCCCCAGTGCTGGCCGTAGATGCCGCACAGGCCGTGGCGGCAGCGGCGGAACGACAGCCACAGCGGGATCCCGGTGGCCAGGAGGCCTTCGATCGCCTGCTCCAGGGTGGGGGTGAGCAGCGAGAGGGTCTCGAGCAGGACGAGGTCGGGCGGCTCGGGCTCGTCGGCGAACATGCGCCCGAGCAGCTCGACGGTCTCCGAGCCCTCCTCGGAGTCGACGTCGCCGTTGAGCGAGAAGGCGACCGCGGTGTCGCGGTTCTTGTCGCGGACCGCCTGGCGCGCGAGGCGCAGGCCGCGGCGGCCGACGTCCATCCAGTGCACGGGGCGATCGCGGTCGCGGTTGTCCCACAGGCGCGGGCCGTCGGAGGCCAGCGCGGACGCCAATCCCCAGGTGTTGGTGGAGAGCACGTGGCAGCCGGCGTCGAGGTACTCCTCGTGGACGCGCAGCACCGCGTCGGGGCTCTCGATGAGCGCGCGGGTGCCCCAGAGCTTCTCGTCGAGCTTGGAGCCCGCAGCGATCGGCAGCTCGGTGCCCAGGCCGCCGTCGAGGAGGACGCAGCGCTCGGCGGCGATGGCCTGCTTGACGCGCTCGTACGCCGAGGTCGGCGCGGCGACGCCGTCCGTGCGCTCGACCCTCTCCCTCGACGTTGTCAGGAGTCAGAAGATACCGGCCACCGGGACGGCGGCCAGCCGCGCAAGGGCCTCTGCGCCGACCATCGACAGGCCCCGCGAGCGGCCCGCGTCGAGCAGCCGGCGCCACGCCTCAGCGGCCTCGGTGGCGTCGACGACGAGCAGGTAGCTCGCCGCGGAGTCGCGCAGGAGGATGGTGGGGGACTCGGCGAACCAGCTCTCGCGCAGGGCTCCGACCTCGAGGCCGTTCTGGAGGCCGGCGTCGGCGAGGACGTGGTGGGCCTTCGGGCCGACGAGGGCGAGCACGGTGCGGTCGCGCTCGGGCTTGTGGAGGGTGCTTCTGTCGCGGCGCGGGCCGATGAGGACGGCTCGGTCGGACGCGACGCGGCAATACCACGTGCCCGCGATACGCCGCGCGCGCCCATGGGAGGGAACCTGGCTGGCAAGCCATCCATCGGGGACCACGTCGAAGGCCGTGAGGTCGGAGCGGACCGCGAGGCCCACCCGCTTGACGCACACGGCGACCTCGGTGGCGATCGAGCCGAAGTGGGCCGCCACCTGATGGCCGTCGCGCATCACCATGACGCCGCCGGCCTGCCGCAGGCGGTCGGCGAGCGCGGGCGAGGCGACCTCTCCGTGGATGACGGCCATCGGCGGGGACGCTAGATGCGGGGTGATCGCGCCGCGCCTGCCCATGGGCAGGTCTTCCCCTCCCCTTAGGGAGGGGGCCTGATCCGTCCGGTCTCGCGCCTAGCGTCAGGGCCGCCGTGGAGCGCCTCCTGGACATCCCTCCTGCCCCGATCGCCTCCGTGCGCGCGCTGGAGCGCGCGTTGGGAGTGAGCTTCGCGACGGCGCAGGTGCTGGTGCGGCGGGGCCTGGGGCAGGTTGACGCGGCGCGGGCGTGGCTGGCGGCGGACGAGCGGTACCTGGCGGCGGAGTTCGCCGGCATCGACGCTGCGGTGGCGCTGGTGCTCGAGCACGTTTCGGCCGGCTCGCGGGTGACGGTGCATGGCGACTACGACGTCGACGGCGTCTGCTCGACCGCGATCCTCGTGCGCTGCCTGCGCGCGCTGGGCGCCGACGTCGACTGGTTCCTGCCCAGCCGCGGCGAGGACGGGTACGGGCTGGCCGCGGCGACCGTCGAGCGCCTGGCCGCCCGCGGCACGCGCCTGTTGGTCACCGCCGACTGCGCGATCACCGCGGTCGAGGAAGTCGCCCTCGCGCGCGCGAGCGGCATGGACGTCGTCGTCACCGACCACCACGCCCCCCGAGCCGACGGCTCCCTCCCCGACGCCCCGATCGTCCATCCGGCGGTCTGCGGCTACCCGTGCCCGGACCTGTGCGCGGCAGGCGTGGCGTACAAGTTCGCGAGCGCGCTGGTCGCAGCGACCGCGACCGAGCCGCTCGCCGCGGCGGGGGGGCGG
>Ga0081539_10005941_pt1 | contig 12049 bp, 4 predicted proteins | sample TabmetS4T2R2_FD_71023 | JGI IMG/M metagenome (GOLD analysis project Ga0081539, IMG submission 71023) | Tabebuia heterophylla rhizosphere microbial communities from the University of Puerto Rico - S4T2R2 | ecosystem: Host-associated > Plants > Roots > Rhizosphere ...
CTGTTCTCGTTGACGTTCAGCGTTGTGACGCTCGTCTGAATGGCGATCGCCGGAACATCGTTATCGACCTCGCTCACGTTGACATCCACACTGGTTAAACCAGTCGCAGAAGCTCGAAACACGGCTGTCCCGTTCGTCTGATCCGCATCCTCGGCCGCGCTGATCGTCACCATCTGGAAAGTACCGAAATTGGCCGGTGTGAAGGTCAGGGTTGCCCCGCCAGTGACCGAGAGATCCGTGTCTCCAGAGGCGCGCGCCACGGTGACGGTAACATTGGCTTGCGGCGCGGCTGACAACCGCACGCCAAATTGCGCCGTGCCGTTCTCATTGACATTGAGCGTCGTGACGCTCGTTTGAATGGCGATCGCCGGAGTATTCCCGCCGCACGTCTGGCCATTAAGCGTAAAAGTTGTAGGTAGCGGGTTGCTGCCCGACCAGTTGGCATTGAACCCGAACGTGACCGTTCCGCCGGTCGGAATGCTCGCATTGTAAGAGGCATTCTTCACTGTCACGTTCGCGCCGGACTGCGTATAGGTGCCATTCCACAACTCGTAGATGGACTGAGTGCTCGGAAAAGGCCAGGTCACGGTCCAGCCATTGATCGGCGGCCCGCTGTTAGTGACGCTCACCTCGGCTTGAAAGCCCGTATTCCATTGGGTGGTGATTCGATAGGTAATGTTGCAGGTCGTAGTTGATTGCCCTTCAGTCTTGTTCATCGTCCCCAAGACGCTCACAAGCATTACTACGACTAACATCAAGAGCAGCCTGAAGGGATGCCGTATTGGCCCAGACCGTTTCAAGAGCGGACTCCAATCCTCACGTTTTGACATGATTCTGCCTCTTCGATTGTTTAAATATTCGAGAACTTCGTCGGGATGTTTGCCCTGCCGGACCTTGGGAATCCCGCTTGCGATGCTTAGTTGATGGATCCTGTCGAACGAGGCTCGCGATGCGGCCTCGCTTCATGCTGCGGTTGGTTACCGCCGACCGGATATGGTCGGCGGTAACCGGGATACTCCTAGAAGTGCCCCATTTGCGTATAACTCACGCCTCCGGTGGTATAGGTCACCGTATACGTGTCGCCACTTGTGGGATGGACCGTTCCGCTGCCGCTCGTTTGAATTGCGAACATCCGATTCGTGGCTGGTCCGAGCGTCTGTCCAGACGCCAGGGTGAACTGGTAAGTGAGCGCCGTCGATGTGCTGCTGTTACTCTGGAGGATCTGTGTACCGACAGTGTTGTACTGGTTGTTGTGACTTATTCCTCCGGCGCGTTGAATGACGATCGTAATAGATAGAGAGGTGACGGTCCCGGTATTGGCCAGACGAATCGCCTGCTCGTTGAACCAGGGAGTATTCGAACTGACGACCGGAGTAACGGTGACGCCGCCGTTGCCGCCGCCGCTCACCGTCAGGCCGATTGACGTAGTCCGCGTCATACTTCCGCTGGTCCCGGTGATGGTGACTGCCGTGGAGCCGACCGCAGCTGTGTTCGAAGCGGTAAAGGTCACGACACTGCTCGTCCCACTCGTAGAGGTCGGGTTAAAGCTCGCAGTGACGCCGTTCGGCAAGCTGCTCGCGGTGAAAGCAACGCTGCCGGCGAACCCACCGGTGCGCGCGATGGTGATCGTGCTGGTCCCATTCGCGCCTTGATTCACAGTCAAACTCGCAGGGCTTGCTGAGAGGGTGAAGTCCGCTGTGGGCGGCGCGTTGACCGTGAGCATCAAGGTGGTGGTCCGCGTCAGGCTGCCGCCGGTGCCCGTGATTATCACACTCGCGGTTCCGGTTGTAGCTGTGGTTGAAGCAGCGAGCATGAGAGTACTGCTCGTCCCGGTTGTCGATGCCGGGTTGAAAGTAGCGGTCACGCCGGCCGGCAGATTGCCGGCGGTCAAAGCCACATTGCTCGTAAACCCGCCACTACGCGTAATCGTGATTGCGCTCGTTCCGCTCGCCCCGCGATTGATCGTCAGATTGGCAGGTGTAGCCGACAGAGCAAAGTCAGGCTGCGGCGGCAAATTCACGGTCAGGCTGATCGTTGCCGTGCGAGTGAGACTTCCTCCGGTCCCGGTGATGGTAATTGTCGCCGGACCGGTCGCGGCTGTGGCCGCAGCCGTCAGAGTGAGAATAGTGCTCGTTCCGGTTGTCGAGGTCGGATTGAACGCGGCGGTCACGCCGCTCGGCAATCCACTCACGCTGAAAGCCACGCTGCTCGTGAATCCGTTCAGTCGGGTAACGGTGATCGTGCTGGATCCGCTTGCGCCGCGGTTGATCGTCAGACTCGCCGGGCTTGCCGAGAGCGAGTAATCGGGATTGGAAGTCGTGGACGGCTCGCCGTAAATGATCCCTCGGCCATTGGTGCCGATGTAGACGCGTCCATAAACTCGTGGGTCGCCGGTAATGGCCGAGTTGGTGATCCCGTACTGATGCTGATCGTCGTTGATCCGCACCCAGCTTGCCCCGGCATTGTCGGACCTGAAGATGCCGCGGACGCCGCCGATCTGCGCGCTGGTATAGAGCGCCATGTAATTCTGGCCCGGCGCCGCTTTTCCGAAACCGATAAGGTCGGCCTCTTCCACATTCGAAAGCTTGGTGAAGCTCGCGCCTGAATTGGTCGAATGCCACAATCCATAGACGCCGCTCTCCGTGCTGCCGCCGGCCAGCCAGATCTCCCCTTCGATGCCGGGGACGGCTTTGAACTTGGCCGATGCTGGAAGCCCCGTTGCGGCCGTCGCGGCAAAACTCGCCCCTCCGTTGGTGCTCACATAGAACGTGCCGTTTGCCAACCCGTAAAACTTCATCGGATTGACGCGGTCGGAAGCTACCCGAGCCCCGGCTGGAAGACCCGTCGAGGCCGTCCATGAGCTGCCGTTGTTGGTCGAGAACTGCGCCACTGCGCCATCAGGAGCCCACACGACGCGGCTGGCGTTGGCCGCCGCCGCAACCGTGCCGCCGCCGGTGACTCCCCCTGGCTCAGTGCTCGCCTGAAACCAGTTCGTGCCGCCGTCAAAAGAGAACCCGGCGCGATTGACATTGGGATTGGCGGATTTATCAACATTCCCGACCCGCACGATAAAGCTCGGGCTGAGTTCCGCGTAATCCAGACTGAGCGCGGCAAAGCTCGGAGTGGTAAATATCTTGGCTGGCACGACAGTGAGGTCATCGTGGCGGAACCCGTTGATGTCGCCCAGGCCGCTCAGCAACGGCGCGCCGGATGGCGGGCTGATCAGGTCCAGCACGGCGGTCTCTTCCAGCCCCCGCGCCATGACCGAGATGTGAATCGTTCCGCCCGCGTCCCATGAGGTCAGATCATTGCTGCCGTAGATCGTCGCGCCGGTGCCGTACATCATCCGGTTCGAATTGAATGGGTCGATCTCAAGATCACCAACCATCCAACCCAACTTCGGAGTGATCTCCGGCAAAGTCGGATTAGTACCAAAGGTCAACCACGGCGCTGCGGTAATGTCTTGCGCATATCGGAAGGTGCGATTGGGATAACCGGCCCAGTCCCAGATCCGCGTCCACGTGGCGCCGCCGTCAGTGCTGCGAAAGATAATGGTATCCGGCCACCACGAGTTCAAAGCCGCTACCATCAGAGTATTCGGACTCTGCGCATCGACCGCCAGCCCGCCGTACCCAAAGTAATCATCGGTGCTCGCCGACGGTATCGGACTGATCATCGCCCATGCTCCGGTCGCCGTGTTGTACTTCCAAACGTCGCCTTTGCCTCCATCGTATGGGCCTGCGCCGTCGCTGTAGCTGATGTACAACATCCCGGTCGATGCCAACACGCCGTGATGCGGCAGGTATCCGGTCGGCTGGCCGGGAACCGCCGCCCAGGTTGCGCCGCCGTCAGTACTGCGATAGATGCTGTTGGCTTTGTCCGCGACGCCGACATAGATCGTTTGCGTCGGATTGCCGGAGGTTCCGGTTCGCGGATCGAACGTTACCCACACGACGCCGACAATGTCGCCCGTGTACGAGTTGCTAGGATCCTGAACATATGTGCCTGGATTGGGAAAGCTGGTAACTTTCGACCAGGTCTCGCCGAAGTTGGTACTCCGCCAGAGACCGTTGCCGCTGCGGGCTCCCAGGTAGAGGATGCTGTTCTGATTGGGATCGATGGCCAATCGCTCGCCCATCGAACGGCCCGGCATATTGCCGCCGGATTTGAAAGGCAGATTCGTCCGCTGCCATCGAGTGCCCCGATCCGTCGAGCGCAGAATGGCGCCGTTCATGTTCGTCCACTCGTTGGTATAAGTACCGGCGAGTACATAAAGGCGGTTTGGATCTACCCGGTCAGTGGCCAAACTATCAACACCGGTCAGATTCCATTCATCAAAGCTCACCCAATCCAACAATGGAATCCAACGATTGGTACTGGGGTTCCAACGATAGGCGCCGCCGATATCGGTTCGAGCATAGATCAGGTTCGGTTCAGTCGCGTTGAAGATAATGCCCGGCACAAAACCGCCACCTACGATCTCGACGTTACGCCAGGTATATGACTGCGTCGATTGCGCAAGAGTGGAATCAGGCGCCACGCCCATCTTGATGCCGAGCGCTGCTGCCAGGCAGACGCTGAGGAGCACGGCAGCACGCAACGCTATATTCTGAGGTATTTTTAGCATGTTTCCTCCGTAGCTAGAGGACGGTCAGACGGCACACGGATTTGATCGATCGCGACGGACTCCGACGGATCGATCCACTTCGTCAATGTCGATCAGTCAAATCCGTGTGCTGATGGAATCGCAGTCACAGTTTATGGCGCGGCGACACAGGTACGTCCATTGAGCGTGATAACGCTTGGATTGTTGTTAGTCCCTGTGAAACTGGCCTGGAAACCAAAGTTGACTGTGCCGTTGGCTGTGATCGTTCCGTTATGACCTGCATTGCGCACACTCACGTTAGGTGGAGTCTGCGTCAAGACGCCATTCCATAAATTGGAGATCTGCTGATTGCCGGAGAAGGCCCACCCGACAGTCCATCCGTTGATCGGCGTCGTGCTCGTGTTCCTGATGGTCACGTCGCCAATGAAGCCACTGGTAGCGCCGTCGCGCCATTGATTTACCACCCGGTATGTGACAGCACAACTTCCCGGCATTGGTGTCGGTGTCGGTGTTGGCGTCGGTGTTGGCGTTGGTGTTGGTGTTGGCGTCGGCGTTGGTGTTGGTGTTGGCGTCGGCGTTGGTGTCGGCGTCGGCGTTGGTGTTGGTGTTGGCGTCGGCGTTGGTGTCGGCGTCGGCGTTCCGTTCGGCTCCGCGCCGAAGACCTTGGTAGTACCGTCGTAGAGCGAAATGTTAGGCGCTTTGATCGGCGAGGCGCCTGGCGTCGTTGCGATCCCCTGGAAGGACCAGTCGTTGCTCGTGCTCCACGCCCCGGAGCTGGCTATTCTGAACTGAACCTCTTTGCGATATGCCGACTGTCCGCCCGGATAGATCTTCACGCCGGTGAAATCGACCTTCACAAAGTAGGTATTGCCCGAAACCAGTTGCGGAGCGGAGATCGTGCTACCCTGATTAAAATTGGTGGTCACCGTGATCATGCTCGGCGTTACTCCCGGCTCCAGCGTAAAGAAGTAACGAAACGAGAGCTTGTCGCCCATCCGCGCAGGCCAGGCAGATTTATTGATCACAAAAGCTCTGATCTCGGTGAAGTTGGTACCTGAAGCATTAATGCCGGCTTCGACATACATCTCGTCGCCATCCGGAACTTCCGCCACGGGAAAGTTCGCCAATGGTGTCCCACCAAATTCCTGGTAGAGCCGCGCCAGCGCGCCGGTAAAGCCGGCGTTATAATCGGTCGCGACCTCATTCTTGGTGAAATCGCCGCGATTGTCCGCATAGCCGTCATCGGTCCCCGGCCCGCCGACCAGCGCACCATACAAGATGTGACGGCTGATCGTCGGATCGTTGATGTTATCGCTCCACGATCCGTGGGCAGTGCGGTGATGAACATTGCGCGGAGGATTGGCGCCGAAACCGACAACATAACTACTGTGGCGCGGATTATCACCGAGCGCATAGTTGATCTGTCGGAGGGCGAAATCATGATAGCGCTGCTTCTTGACCGCATCAGTGAGCTGATCGCTATAAATTAACGCGAGAAACGCGGTGTTCGCTGCGTATCGCAGAGCCCCCCACCCGGCCGAGTCGACGTAGGCGAGCCCGCCCGGCGTGCGCAACCCGGCGCCGATGCTCCAGTAATCCAGCCATCTTTCGGCGTCTTGCCGGTACTGCGCTTTGCCGGTCAAATTCGCCAACAGGACATAACAACCGTAAGATTTATCGTCCCAGGCATGCGTCCAGCGGAACGACTTGATTGTCGATTGCGGCTCATTGCTCAGATTGGCATAGTAAGATTCGGCTTTGGCCAGATATGCCGCCTCGCCCGTGGCGCGATAGAGCCAGATTGCGCCCCAGACCAGTTCATCATTGTAACCGCTCCACGAGTTATAAAAACCTGCAGCATCGGTAATACAAGACGAGTAGGTGCCGCGGTTCGTATCGGCAAAGTCATAGAGCTGTCGGGCATGCGCCAGGAGCGTCGCACTGTAAGTAGGATCGGTCGCGCGAAAGACCATCGACGAAGCGGCCATGGCCGCCGCCGTCTCGCCCGCCAGGTCCGAACCCGGGCAACCGGCATTTATTCGAAACGCCGGCCGCGCCATCTGCATCACCTCAGCCGGCCCCCACCAGGCATGATCGATGCCACCCTGGCCGATCTGCCCATACAGCTCGCTCGGCGCCGTGTGCGCCTTGATGAAATAATCATTAACGAAGCGAAGGGTATTGAGCAGCGGGGTGAGTTGTCCGCTGCTGACGTAAGCATTCCGGTATTCGACCGCGCCCCAGGCCAGCATCGTCGTCGAACCCGCCATCGGAAATCCGAATTTGACGTGATCGCCCGCATCGTACCATCCACCTGTCAAATCTTTCCCGACGTCCGAGCCATCGTTCAATCCGGAAGGGCCGCGCCAGGTCACCCGGTTAGAGGCCGACAACCGGCCCGATTGCTGCGCTTCATAAAAGAAGAGGGATTTCTGTAAGGCTTCGCCATAGTTGAAAGTCGTAACCTGAGGTGGATAGGTCGCAATTGACACCCGGGCTCCGGCGAAGAGAATAATGATAAAGACAACAGCTAATGTCACCCTGTACTGATGCTTTCCGAGAATGGATCTCCTTGCTAAATCTCTCAGCAATTTCATCTTTCCTCCTGATGTTTGCGCCAGACCCGGCACAAACTAAAGTTGCCAAAGTTGATGAACCGATTTGTTAAGTTTTGCTGGGTGGAGCATCTTCGTTCGGCCGGCACTACACCAAATGCAGCATCCCCGATGGTGGCCGCTCTTCATTAAACGAAGATCGGCACTCAGGCATACTTAGCCTCTCTCGCCGAGACGAAATAATCTTACGGCGCGTAAATCGCAGTTATCTTTTCTGACACGTGTCTCTCGCGGCCCTCTGACAACTATTAAGAGAGACACGTATTGGAAGCCATAAACTGCCTTAATTCACCGTGGAGCTCTGGTTGCTTATTGTTTGGGGTTTTCTCTGCGTAAGATGTCAACGCGAGGTCAGCTTATACATACGATTTTCAGAAGGTCAATAGCCTTACCGCTATCTAACAGGACATATTACTGATAATTAACAGTTAATTCCCCTATCCCTATCAGGCTTAGCGCATTACCGCTAATTAGAAAGCGAGGCTGTTATTCTTATTCAATAGTTAAAGCTGAGAGTAGAAGACAGGAAGGCAGGCGTAACATCAATGAAAGAAAAATCAAAATAAAAGAAAAATCAAAGTCAATTTAATCGTTATGAACGAACACAATCGTTACGAACTAATTTATGTAGCTAATGTTCACGGTAATAATTACCCTCGCGCTGCTATTTCGTTCTTATACCAGCGTTATTAGAAAGCGGGTCACCGAAGCCGGGGCAAAACTACAGGTCAAGGCGCCGTCGTTTCGCAGCACGGCTCGTCCATCCTTTGGTTCAATGGCACGCGGATTGTCAAAGCTATTATGAGCATGCATTTCACTGGCGGAGAGGACTGTTACTTTGACCTCTTTGACGGAGGCACCGCGGAGGGCAATCTCGGCCTCCCGCGTTTGTGAAAGGTCGGGATTGGTAACGGTGAGGGTCAATTGTCGATCGCGCCGTGAAGCTGACCCTGAGAGCCCGCGAATAGTCGCGGGCTTACCATTTCGCGTGTAACTCGAACGCGGGGCGGAAAAGATGGTTCTGACCGACTCTCCGTCCTGATGTGATGCATACATCTCAAACACATGGTAAGTCGGAGTAAGGGCGAATTTATCCTCGTGCGCCAGAAAGAGCGCCTGCAGACAATTGATCAGCTGTGCGATATTTGCCATGGCGACCTTGTCGGCATGGCGATGAAATGTATCGAGGGTGAGTCCTGCCAGAACGGCATCACGAATTGTGGCTTGCTGGCCGAGCAGATGCGAGTTGTGGCTTTCGGTGCCGGGTTTGTACCATGCTCCCCATTCATCGACGACCAGTTTGATCCGGTGTTGGCGATCGAATTCGCCCATAATGGCCCAGTGATCGGTGATCAGCGATTCCATCTGATCCGCTTCGCGCAGAAGTTCGTACCACTCCTCAACCGGATAATTGAGCGCGTCGCCCTTGCCTTCGTACCAGTTTGTGGTGCGGCCCGAGCTGACATTCCATGAATAATGGTGCATGGCCCAGCCCCACATGCGCCCGAAGCCCCCGCGTTCCGTCAGCCGCGAGAAAAACCGGCGCGTCCAGCTTAAATCTCCGCCGTTCGGCCCCGAACCGATGAACGCCAGATTCATGGCGTAGCGCGGCACCCACTCTGAAAACCGGCGATATTCGGCGGCGTACTCTTCAGGTGTGAAATTACCGCCGCAGCCCCACGATTCATTGCCGACGCCCCAATAGCGCACCTTGTATGGTTCGCGTTGTCCAGCGGCGGTGCGGATCTCGGCCGACGTCGTGCTGCCTGTGGGTGAGTTGCAGTACTCGACCCATTCGTAAAAATCTCGCGCGGTCAAACTGCGCAAATTGGCGGCCAGATAGGGCTGCGCGCCAATCAGCCGGCAGAACCGTAAAAACTCATCGGTGCCGAATTGATTGGGATCGTATTTCCATGGGCCGTCGGGCGCGCCCTTCGGCCATTCCATGGCATCCACCCAGAAGTTCGTCCGCCGTGGGCGCTGATTCCTCGGCCCAATGCCGTCGCGCCAGTTGTAGCTGTCGGCAAAACAACCGCCAGGCCAGCGGATAACGGCCGGCTTGATTCTCTGCATCGCTTCGACCAGCGCTTTGCGAATGCCGCCGATGTTGGGAATCTTCGAATCTTCGCCAACCCAAATGCCATCATAGACCACTCCACCTAGGTGCTCGGCGAAATGCCCGTAGATCTCCGGAGCGATCTTTCCAATCGGCTCTTCAAGCAGAATTTCGATTCTCGCATCGGCCAGCTTTGCCGGTATTGACGGCCGTGCGGTCGAATGTCTTTCGCAGATCAGTGCAACGCTTCCAGTCAGTGCAGCATTTAAAAATTGACGACGCTTCATGGCTTGTCCTCAACTCGGCATTGGCTATGATGATGTCGGCGCTGACATCATCATAGCCAATGCCGAGCATCACGATTATGACATTGGAGAATACCTCTGACTTTGGCTTTTTTATCGCGTCGGCGCGTTACACCGAAATGATAAAAAAGCCAAAATCGAATTGATCACCAGCTCAGCAAATGGAACCCAAAATAGCTGCTCATTTAGGGCCAAAATGAGCATGGTGTCAAGATAGTTCAACCAATTTGTCAATAATCACCCACTCGATGTATCTGATGGCGCGAATTGGGCGGCGCGAATTGGGCGGCTTTTGGCACACTGCCATCGCTCAAATGTCTAACGGTGAATGATGAGGACGTGAAGGATGAGGGACGAAGTGCGGAACTTTGTCTTTTTTATCTTTGATGCTTGTTCCTTTAATCTCGCGTAGAACCGAAGAAGAAAGGTATGAAGAATGACGGATGACAGATAAAGGAGCGGAAATAAGGGAAGAAAGAATAAGGATAGGTGTGAAAGATGAAGGATGAAGTATAGAACCTCACCATTTTTATTCGTCCCTCACCCTTCAATACCTATCCTTCTCTTCCTTTCCTTATCCTTCTCTTCCACTCCTTCGTCCCTCACCCTTCATACTAATCCTTCCCTTCCTTTCTTCCTCGGTTCCACGCGAGATTAAAGGACCAAGTATCAAAGATAAAAAAGATTAAGTAGTCTGTTCTCCTCACCTGATGACCATCAGCTGGTTGGCGACTCGATAGGATTCCTCCAAGATCAAATCGGTATTGGCATCCTGGTTGGCGACGACGGTCAGGACGCCTTTCACGCCGAGACTGAGCAGCAGGATGAGCCCCTTGTCGCTATTGATCCTGAGTTCTTTGGCATCACCGAGACGCAAGTCTGTCGACTCTCTTCTGGCAACTGCCAGAGAGATCGCGCTACTGGCTCCGATTCTCACTTTCTCTGCGTATGAAGCCATCGTGTGTTCAGCCAGGCGGCCTTCATTACTCGTGATGAAGACGATGAGAATACCGGGGTCTAAATTCTTCAGCTCTTCCAGCAGCATTTGAGTATTGCCGCCCAGTGGCCTGGCCGTTTCAGCGCTGCGAGAGCCCCGATATTGATCTGGTTGCGGTCCGAACCTTCTTGTCGGAATAGGCTGCTCCGACCGGCCGCCCGGTCTGGAGAGTCGATCCGTCTCGAAGAAGCTTCTGGGCTTCTCGGAAGCTCTGTTTGTCTGGCCGTCTTCTCTCCCTTGCTCTCCCGGAGGACGGAAAAACGAGAAGACCTTCTGATTCTCGGCCCCCTGCCGGTTGACCGTTTGGACATACTTTCTGGGGCTGGCGGGAGTTTGTTCGGATTGATCGACCGCTCTGGTCGGCCGATCGTCTTCCAGAAAGAAACTGCGACGTCTCTCTTGCGATTCGTTTGACCGGCTCTCCTGCTTGATCGACTCATCATTGTTATCGCCAACAAAGAAGCGGAAAAAAGAGAACAATTTCATAGTAATTCCTCAGCTCGACAATCGCCTGGGCGCGAGATTTCCAACAAAAACCTGGTTGGCGATAACGAGCGGACCAACCACGGCCAGGAACAGATTTACCCACTGGTTCGGATGACCAAAAGCAAGCAAATAGACAGCTCCCACGACAAATAGAACGCAAACAAGATAGACGAAGAGGGGATGTTGCCTGGCTTTCACCAAGAGGTAGAGAAGCAAAACCGTCACTCCTCCGAGAAAGAAGAGATGAGCATCGTCGAGAGTCTTCATCAATGCCCAGAATGGATAGACGATCAGCAGACCAACAGTGATCATTGTCAGCAGGATGTCCGGATCCAACTTCAATCTTCTCCTGGTTCGGGCAGAAGATGCCGCAATTGAAACATTCCGGATCGGCCTCTTCTGAATCCTCCGATAGAGAAGAAAACAGAAATAGAGGCCGGCGAGACTTAGATAATAATCAGGCAGCGCAATTTGCCAGCTGATTCCTACTAACGAGAAAGCTTCGATGAAAGCAAAGACCGTCATGTCCTCCAGCACACCGTGCCTCCAGACCTTACGCAGCAGCAGGTAGAGCAACCCGATCAGGAAGGCTGCCGCAATCGGGATCTGGCCGGCTTTTACATAAAGCGCCGCCCAAATCAGGGCCAAGAACGCAAACCCTTGGACGGCGTGACGCATGGTTGTCGTCGAAACTTTGCTCTGGACCTCAACGGCCAGCGATTGCGAGAGGCCGAAATGAAACCAGGCCCAGATGACCAACGCCAGACTGGCATAGGCCAGGGGCCAACCCGACAATTTCAACCCTGAGATCAGTAAAAACGCTCCGGCCGCATGTGCTACCCAATAGCCCGCGATCCGCAGACGCCGATCCTGCTGTTCGGCCTCGATCTCGAACTCTCGTCCCGGTTGAACTCTGCGTCCTTTCAATCCGATCAGGAATCCGAGCCAGACCAGCAGGTAGACCAGCGCCGAGAGCTGTCCCCA
>Ga0081539_10005942_pt1 | contig 12046 bp, 10 predicted proteins | sample TabmetS4T2R2_FD_71023 | JGI IMG/M metagenome (GOLD analysis project Ga0081539, IMG submission 71023) | Tabebuia heterophylla rhizosphere microbial communities from the University of Puerto Rico - S4T2R2 | ecosystem: Host-associated > Plants > Roots > Rhizosphere ...
TCCTGCGGTTCGACGATCTGCAGCCCGGGCTTCGGTGACTCCTCGGCGACCGGAGCGGCCGGCGTCGGCGCCGTCGCGGGTGCCGGCTCTGCGGTCAGTCCCGGCGCCGGCGCGGTTGCGGGCGCGGCGGCAGCGGCGGGCGCCTGTTCCGGTGTTTGCGTGACGGTCGGCGCAGGGGCGGGCGCCGGCTCTGCAGCTGCTGCAGGCGCGGCAGCCGGGGACTGGGTCTGCGCCGGCGTTTCAGGCTGCGCTTGCGCCTGGGGCGTCGCGGTCTCGCCGGCCTTCTGCGGCGCCTCTGCCGGCGCGGCAGTGGCGATGGCGGTCGGCTGGCCGATGAAGGCGACGTTGTCCCGCTCGAGGTCGTACTGCAGGACGAGGGTGTTTGCGCCGGCCTCGAGCGCGAAGACCGGTTTGCCGGGCGCGATGAGCACCTGCGACTTCAGGATCTCGTCGCGAATCGCCGGGCGAACCTGAACCGGCTTCCCGCCCGTGAGGTTCATGAGCGCCTGATAGACCGTGCGCGCATTGGCATCGGCCGGCAGGCGGAGCTTCGTGCGCAGCTCCGGCTGCACGACGACGTCGTCGGAGAGGATGAGCGGCGCGGCTCCCGTGATGAAGGCGCTCGCGATGTAGGAGCGCGCCTGCTGCTCGGTGGTCTTCGCCGCCGGTTGCTGGGCCATCGTCGGACTGGCGGCCAGCGCGGCGATCAGAAGGTAGGTTTTGATTTTTCTCATGAGCTGCACGATAGCGCAGAACAGCCCGCCTTGCTTCGCGCCCATTCAGGGCGCCGCGCGGCAAATTCCTCATTCTCGGGCTGCTCGTCGTACGGCCGCTCGATCAGGCGCATCAGGCGCTCGAGGAGCGAGGCATCCCCCGCTTCCAGGCCATCGATCGCCTGCTGCGCGAGATAGTTGCGGAAGACGTACTTCGGATTGACGCCATTCATGCGCTGCACGCGCCCCGGGGCTTCGAGCCGCGCCCGGGCGGCGTAGCGCCGTAGCCATGCCAGCAGCTGCGGATGCGCAGCCGCCGGGTCATAAAACGCCGCCACGAGCGGCGCTAGCAATTGCTCGTCGCTCGCCTCGAGCGGCAGCGCGGCGAGGCGGCGGAAGAAGAGCGTGAAATCCGTCTCGGTTTCCATGAGCGCAGTGAGGAGCTCGCGGGCGAGCTCGTCATCCCCGGGCTGCTCGGCTGCAAAGCCTAACTTCGCCGCGAGCGCGCGGCGCCATGCCTGGTTGAAGGTGTCCGCGTAGAGGTTGAGGCCCTCCTCGAGCGGCTCGCGCTCGACGATCGGCAGCAGCGCCTCGGCGAGGCGCGCCAGGTTCCATTGCGCGATGCCGGGCTGGTTGCCGTAGCAGTAGCGCTGCGTCTGCGCGTCGGTGGTGTTCGGCGTCCACATCGGGTCGTAGCCCTCGAGCCAGCCGTAGGGACCGTAGTCGATGGTCGCGCCGAGGATCGACATGTTGTCGGTGTTCATCACGCCGTGCACGAAGCCGAGGCGCATCCAATCGACCATCAGCAGCGCCGTGCGCCGGCAAAGCTCCTGGAACCAGCTGGCGTACGTATGGCCGGCGTAGTGATGGCGGATCACGTAATCGGCGAGCGCGCGCAGCGCGTCGAGCTCATTGTTCGCGGCGAGGATCTGGAAGTTGCCGAAGCGCACGAAGGAGGGCGAGACGCGGCAGACGATGGCGCCGGGTTCGGGCGCCGGATGGCCGTCGTAGAACATGTCGCGGATCACCGCCTCGCCCGTGCCGACGAGCGAGAGCGCGCGCGTGGTCGGCACGCCAAGATGGAACATCGCCTCGCTGCACATGAACTCGCGCAGCGAGGACCGCAGCACCGCGCGCCCGTCCGCCGTGCGCGAGTAGGGCGTCTTGCCGGCGCCTTTCAGCTGCAGCTCCTGGCGCGAGCCGTCCCTCGCGATCATCTCGGCGAGGGTAATCGCGCGCCCGTCGCCGAGCTGTCCCGCCCAGTGGCCGAACTGGTGGCCGCCATAACGTGCGGCGTAGGGCTGCATGCCGGGCAGCACGCGGTTTCCGCCGAGCACCTGCACCGCCTCGGCGCCCGGCCGTGCGAGGCCGAGAAAGGTGCCGAGCGCGTCCGAGCACGCGAGCAGGCGCGGCTCCGCGACCGGCGTCGGCTCGACGCGCGTATAGCAGGCGTTCGCCACCTGCCGCGGCACATTGACGAGCACCGGATCGGCCGGCAGCGACTCGACGAAGGTGTTCTCGAAGCGCGCCGCCGTCAGATCGACGAGCGCGACGCGCGTTTTGGCGGCAGCGAGAGCCATGCGCTCATTATCCCCCCGGCGTAGCGAAGCCAAGCAGCCAGCGGTAGATGCGTTCGTCGCCATAGGCGACGCGCGCCGAGCCGACATGATCCTCGCCATCGTCAGCCCATACGCGCTCGGGCGTGCCGAGACCCAGCGCGCGCACGAACGCCTGGCGTTGCGGGCGCGCAATGCTGCCGGCCGACAGCCAGAGCGGCGGCGCCGGCGGTTTTTTGGGCACTCGCGTAGGGTCCACGGACCACAGCGCCGCCCACAGGTCGGGTTGCGCAGCTGCGAGGTCGAAGACGCCATTGCCGCCATAGCTGAAGCCGGTGAGGTAGAGGCGCGTCGTATCGGCCGACTGCTGCGCACAAGCTTCCTCGACGAGCGCGCGCAGCTCATCGGCATGGCGCACCCAGAGGTCGCCGGCCACGGGAAGCTGCGGTGCGACGATGATGAACTCGCGCGTCGCAGCCGCCGCGGCACTCGCGGCGAGCGGCCCGTGCAGCCGCACCGCGCGCTCGATGGGCATCGGCGCGGCTTCGCCATAGCCGTGCAGGAAGCAAAGGAGCGGCGACACCGCGGCCCGGCCCGGCGCGCTGACAATATGAAGCATTCTCTTCATGCGCGCGAAGCGGCGAACAGATCCCAGGCGGCGATGAAGAGGGCGGCAATGAGCGGGCCGATGACGAAGCCGTTCGGTCCGAACACCGCCATGCCGCCGAGCGTCGAGATGAGCACGATGTAGTCCGGCATGCGCGTGTCCTTGCCCACCAGCACCGGGCGCAGCACGTTGTCGACCAGGCCGATCACGAACACGCCGTAGGCGATGAGGATGAGCCCTTGCCAATGCGCGCCCGTGGCGAGGAAATAGAGCGCGACCGGCAGCCAGACGAGCGCGGTGCCGACCGCGGGCAGGAGCGAGAGGAACGCCATCAGCACCGCCCAGAGGAGCGGCGCGTGGATTCCCAGCACCCAGAAGATGAGGCCACCGAGCGCGCCTTGGACGATGGCGACGACGATGTTGCCTTTCACCGTGGCGCGTACCACCAGCGCGAATTTGCGGAAAAGCTCCCGCTGGTGCTCGGCGCGCAGCGGCACGGCCGCGCGCATGCGCGCGTAGAGCGCGTCGCCATCGCGCAGCAGGAAGAAGAGCAGATAGAGCATCACCGCCAGGCTCACCAGGAATTCGAGCGCGTTCTGGCCGATGTTGAGCGCCTGCAGCGCGAAGAACTGGCTCGCGCGCGCGAGGCCGGCGGAGAGGCGGGCCTGGATCCCTTCTACATCGGTGAGGCCGAAGCGCTCGAGCAGGCCGAGCGCCCACGCGGGCAGGACCTCCAGCATCTGGCGCAGGTAGCGGCCGAAGCTGAGCTCGCCCGAGCGCACCCGTGCGTATACGCCGGACGCTTCCTCGACCAGCAGGACGGTGAGGAGCGTCATCGGCACGATGACGATCACCACGATGATGACGAGCGTCGCGAGTGCGGCGAGTGTGCGCCGGTTGCCAAATTCACGCGTCAGGCGCTGGCAGAGCGGCGCGAACAGTATGGCGAGCGCGGTGCCCCACAGGATCGCGCCAAAGAAAGGCCAGAGGATGACGGCGAACGCGGCCGATACCGCGATCAGCAGCCACAGGAAACTGCGGTCCTCGAGCGAACTCATCCGTTTAAATGCAATTCCGTACTTCGTACAGAACTATTTATCGGCGAGTAGTTCGACGATTCGCGCCGGACTGATCGGAGCCTCGCTGATCGGCACGCCGATCGCATCCTCGATCGCTGCGATCACTGCCGCGGCCACGGGCACCGTGCCGCCTTCGCCGACGCCCTTGGCGCCGAGCGGATTGAACGGCGACGGGCTCTCGTGCAGCAGCACCTCGATCCGCGGCACCTCGGTCGAGGTCGGCAGCAGATAGTCGGCCAACGTGGTCGTGATCGGCTGCGCCGCCTCATCGAAGCGCATGCGCTCGTAGAGCGCGTTGCCGATGCCGTGCACCACGCCGCCGTGCACCTGGCCTTCGACGATGAGCGGGTTCACCAGGCGCCCGCTGTCCTGAAGCGCGACGTAGCGCAGGATCTTTACGCCGCCCGTCGCCGTATCGACCTCGACCTCGCAGGCGTGGAAGGAGTGTGCGTACGCCAGCTGATCCGTCTGCCAGTGGACGCTCGCCTCGAGACCCGGTTCGACGCCCGGCGGCAGCGAATAGCCCGGCACGCCGCGGAGGAGCCGCGCGATCGCGCTGAGCTTCATCCCGCGATTGGTGCCGGCGACACGCGCTTCGCCATCGGCGAGCTCGAGGTCGCTTTCCGCCGCCTCGAGCTGCTGCGCCGCGACTTTCAGCGCCTTGTCGCGCACCTGGCGCGCGGCGAGCTGCACCGAGGAGCCGGCGGTGACGAGCTGGCGGCTGGCGAAGCCGCCGAGGCCGAGCGAGACGTACGCGGTGTCGCCGGTGATCACTTCGATATCCTGCGGCGCGACGCCGAGTTCCGCGGCGCAGATCTGCGCGAGCGCCGTGTGAATCCCTTGGCCCATGGCGAGCGCGCCGGAGTACACCGATACCCGCCCGCTCGGCGAGATGCGCACCGTGCCGGACTCGAACGGCCCGCGGCCGGTGCCTTTCACGCCGTGCGCGATGCCGATGCCCAGGTGGCGCCCCGCGGCGCGCGCCGCGCTCTTACGCGCGGCGAAGTCCGAATAGCCGATCGCGGCGAGCCCCTTCTCCTGGCCGCCGGCGTAATCACCACTATCGAGCACGATCGGCGCGCCGGCGCGATTCTTCAGCGGCTTCTCGTAAGGCATCTTCGCCGCGGGCACCAGGTTGCGCCGCCGGACCTCGGCGCGATCGAGCTTTAGCTCGCGCGCCACGCGATCCACCAGGCGCTCCATCGTGAAGCACGCCTGCGGATAGCCGGCGCCGCGCACTGGAATCGTCGGCACCTTGTTGGTCTGCATCGCCCACACCTCGAGCGCATACGCCGGCACGATGTAAGGCCCGGTGACGGAGGTGGCTGAGTTGTACGCGCAGTTGGTGCTTTGCGGCGTGTACGCGCCCTGGTCATGCACGAGGCGTCCGCGCACACCGCGGATCTTCGCCTCGCGATCGACCGCGATCTCGACGTCCCAGAGCTGGTCGCGCTCCTGGATCGCGGCAACGAAGTGCTCCATCCGGTCCTCGATCCATTTCACCGGCTGCCCGAGCAGCCGCGCCGCCGCGGCGACGGCGATCTCTTCCGGATAGACGAGGAACTTGGCGCCGAACCCGCCGCCGACGTCGGGGGCGCTCACGCGGATGCGATCGTCGGGCATGCCGAGGAGCGCCGCGAGCGTCATCCACAGGTCGTGCGCCATCTGCGTCGATGACCACACGGTAAGGCGGTCCTCGCCGGGCTCGTAGCGCGCGACCGCGCCGCGTCCTTCGATCGGATGCGCGGCGCCGCGGTGCTGCTCGAGCCGCTCGCGGAAGACATGCGCGGCGCCCGCGAAGGCGCCTGGCACATCGCCGTATGCGATGGTGAACTGCGTCAGCATATTGGACTGCGCTTCGCGCCGCACCTTCGGCGCGCCGGGGGCGAGCGCGGCTTCCAGATCGGCGACGGGGGGCAGCGGCTCGTAGTCGACCTCGACCGCCGCCGCCGCGTCTTCGGCCACGTAACGCGACTCGGCGACCACCATCGCCACCGCCTCGCCGACGAAGCACACCTCATTTGGCGTGAGCACGAACGGCGTGATGTTCTCCGGCAGCATGGTCGAGGGAAAGCCGAGCGGCATGCGCAGCCGCACGCCGGCTGCTTCCAGCTCTTTCGCCGTGAGCACGGCCGCGACGCCCGGCATGTCGCGGGCCGCGCGTAGGTCGATGTTGCGAATCAGTGCATGCGCATGCGGGCTGCGTACGAACGCGGCATGCAGCATGCCGGGCAGCTGGATGTCGGCGGCGTAGCGACCGGCGCCGCGCAACAGCCGCGGATCCTCGATGCGGCGCGTGCGCGTGCCGACGATCATTTCTGAAGACGCGCGGCGGCCTCGAGCGCCGCGGCGACGATGTTCTGGTAGCCGGTGCAGCGGCAAAGATGCCCCGAGAGCGCTTCGCGAACCTCGGCCTCGGTCGGCGTCGGTTTGGCGGCGAGCAGCTCGGTGAGCGTCATCAGCACGCCCGGGGTGCAATAGCCGCATTGCAGCCCGTGCTTGTCCCAGAAGGCGGTCTGTAGCGGATTCAGCTCGCCGGCGGGCGCGAGGCCCTCGACAGTCCGCACGTCCTTGCCGTTCGCCTGCACGGCGAGCGTCAGGCAGGCGCGGGCGGTGTGGCCCTCGAGCAGCACGGTGCACGCGCCGCACACGCCGTGCTCGCAGCCGAGGTGCGTGCCGGTGAGCTGCAGCTCCTCGCGCAGGAAATCCGCAAGCGTCAGGCGCGGCTCGATCGTGCGCTCGTGCAGCGTTCCATTGACGGTGACACCGACGCGGCGCAGCTCGGGCGGCTTCAAATCTTGCTGAGCTCGAAGGTCGACGGCGGAAAGAGCTCCTCGATCTTCACCTGGCGCGCCGAGAGCCCCTGCTCATGGTGATAGCGCGTGAACGCCTCGAGCACGTGGCGGTTCGGCTCGATGCCATAGCTCCAGTAGTCCTCGCCCATCAGCTTGCGCGTGGCGTCGAACTCGGCCACGCCCCACGGCAGGCTGGTGAAGAGATGGCCGATCTGGCCGAGCTCGTACCAGCACAGCTCCTTCGCCTTGATGAAGGCCTTCAGCACGTTCACCGCGAGCCACGGATGCTGCTCGGCGAGCGAGCGGCGGATGCCGATGACGTGCATGATCGGGAACATCTTCGTGCGCCGGAAGTAATCCTGCTCCACGGCGCGATAGTCGGGGAAAAGGCGCGCGACGTTCGGCGCCCCGCGCAGAAAGCACGACGGGGCGCGCGCGCCGATCATGCCGTCGAGTTCGCCCGCCTCGAGCATCGCCGAGAGCGTGCTTTCCTTCGGGATGGGCTTCAGGTCGATGTCGGACGGCAGCTTGAGCGGCGCGCGCTCCTCGCGACCGGGGTCCTCGACGCCGCCGTTTCGCCAGTGCACCTCGCGCGTGTCGACGCCGTACTCGTCCTTGAGGATGCCGCGGATCCAGACATTGGCCGTGATCTGGAATTCGGGCAGGCCGAGCGTCTTGCCCTTCAGGTCCTGCGGCCGCTTGATGCCGCGATCGGTGCGGATGTAGATGCCAGAGTGCCGGAAGAGGCGTGAGACGTACGCCGGGATGGCGACATACGGATTCTCGCCGCGCGACACTTGCAGCGTGTAGCTTGAGAGCGAAAGCTCGCTGACATCGAACTCGCGGTACTTGAAGGCGCGATGGAACGCTTCCTCGGGCTCGATCGCCGTGGCGATGACCTCGCAGCCCTCGATGCCGACGCGCCCGTCGAAGAGCGCGCGCGTGCGGTCGTAGTCACAGCACGCGAGGCTGAGCGTGAGCTTCGCCATCCCTATTCCGGCTTGATGTTGGCAAGCGTGATGGCGCGCGAGAACTTGTCGAGGTCGGAGCGCACGAGCGCCATCATCTGCGGCGGGTTGTACTGAAAGAGATCCAGTCCAGCATTGCTCAAGCGCGCGACGAACTCCGGCGCCGCGAGCGTCTGGCGGATGTCGCCCTCGATCTTGGCCGCCACGTCCTTCGGCGTGCCGCCCGGCGCCATGAAGCCGTAGTAGTTCTCGACCGCGAAGTCCTTGAGCTCTGGAAGACCAGATTCCCGGAACGTAGGAAATTCCGGTGCCGTGGGCGAGCGCTTTTCCGAAGTGAGGCCGATGACGCGGAGCTTCCCTTGTCGCGCAAACGGCAGCACGGCGGCGAGCGACGCGACGACGTAGTCGATCTGCCCGCCGACCGTGTCGGCGACCGCGGGGCTGCAGCCGCGATGTGGGATGTGAACCGCGAAGGTATGCGTCGCGTGCTTGTAGAGCTCCATGGCGAAGTGATGAGCAGTCGCGACGCCGCAGGTCGTGTAATCCACCTTGCCGGGTTGGCTGCGCAGGAGCTCGGTGAACTCCTTCACCGATTTGACCGTCACCCGGGGATTCACCGCCAGCACCATCGGCGTCGACGTGGTGAGCCCGAGCGGCGTGAAGTCCTTCAGCAGATCGAAGCCCTGGTCCTTGTACAGCGCCTGGTTGATGACGTGCGTGTTGGAGAAGAGAAGCAGCGTGTAGCCATCGGCCGGCGAGCGGTGCACCGCCTCGACGCCGATGCGGCCACCGGCGCCGATGCGATTCTCGACCACGACCTGCTGCTTCCACAGGTCGGCGAGCCGGTCGCCGATCAGGCGCGCGGTGAGATCTGCGGCGCCGCCAACGGTGAAGGTGACGATCACCTTCACCGGCTTGCTCGGAAAATTGTCAGCGCTCGCGTGCGCGGCGCAAAGGAGCAGCGCGGCCGTGCACGCGGTCAAGAGGGTTCGCAAGCGGGGTGCCTCCTCGTCGCGTGTAAGGGTAGCATTGCCCAGCCGCCATGCGATTGGGTTTCGCACTGCTGTTGTTCCTCGCCGCGAGCGTGAGCATCGCGCAGGGCCCGTATCCCGCGAAGCCGGTGCGCATCATCGTCACCTTCACGCCCGGCGGCGCCGCCGATTTCACCGCGCGCCTCGTCGCCGACAAGTGGTCGGAGCTCTGGCAGCAACAGGTAGTCGTCGAGAACCGCATCGGCGCCGGCGGCAACATCGGCGCCGAAGCCGTGTACAAGGCGCCGGCCGACGGCTACACGCTGCTGCTCGTCGCGAGCGCGCACGCGTTCAACGCCGCGCTCTATCCGAAGCTGCCGTTCGACATCGTCAAGGACTTCGTGCCACTCGGCATCGCGACGTCGACGCCGATGGCGCTGGCGGTCAATCCGCGCATGGCGGTCGCCGATTTGAAGCAATTCACCGCGCTCTTGCAGGCGAAGCCGCACCAGATCCAGTACGCGACTTGCGGCGTCGCTACCGCGCATCACTTCGCGATGGAGCTCTACAAGTACCAGACGAAGACCGACGCCGTGCACGTGCCTTACCGCGGTTGCGGTCCCGCGGTGGTCGACGCGGTTGGTGGGCAGATCGATGTCGTCATGTCGTCGCTCACCACGGTGCTCCCGCACGCAAAGGTGGGCAAGCTGCGCACGCTCGCCATCACTTCCGAGAACCGCTCTGCGTCCGCGTCGGAAATCCCGACCTTTCGCGAGTCCGGTGTCCCGACACTCAAGGACTATGCGGTGGAGGTCTATTACGGGCTGATGGCGCGCGCCGGCACGCCGCCCGATATCATCGCCCGGCTGGAAGGCGATCTGCGCAAAGTGATCGGCATGCCGGACTTCGCGCAGCGCATCAGCACTGCGGGCATCGACATGTTCCCGAAGTCCGCCGCCGAGATGGGTGCGATCATGAGCGCCGACGTCGCGCGCTTCCGCGACGTCATCCGCGAAGCCGGCATCCGGCCGGAATGAAGCCGCCGCGCTTCGACTATCACGACCCGCAGAGCGTGCCGGAGGTGATTGGCCTCCTCGGCAAGCTCGAGAACGCGCGGCTCCTCGCCGGCGGGCAATCGTTGATGCCGATGCTCAACATGCGGCTCGCGGCGCCGGACCACATCATCGATCTGAACGGGGTCGCCGAGCTCGCTTATATACGCGAGCAGGGCGACGCTCTGCTGATCGGCGCCATGACGCGCCAGCGCGATGTCGAATTCGACGAGCGCATCCGCGAGCGCTGTCCGCTGATGCACGAGGCGGTGCTGCAGGTCGGCCATCGCCAGACGCGCAACCGCGGCACGCTCGGCGGCTCGCTTTGCCAGCTCGATCCGTCCGCCGAGCTCGTCGCCGTCGCGGCGGCGCTGGACGCCGTCGTCACCGTGCAAGGCCCGAGCGGCGCGCGCGACGTTCCGTTCGCGCAATTCCCTGCCGGCCTCATGACGCCGGCGCTCCGCGATGGCGAGCTAGTCACGGGCGTGCGCTTTCCGCTCTGGCGTAAAGGCCACGGCTTTGCCTTCATCGAATTTTCACGCCGGCATGGCGACTTCGCCATCGTCTCGGCCGCGGCGCTCCTCGAGGAGGATACGGGCGGCAAGATCACGCGCGCATCGCTCACCCTCGGCGGCATTGCGCCGGCGCCGGTGCGGGCGCGCGACGTCGAAAAGACGCTGACCGGTTCACGTGCCTCGGCGGAGCTCTTCCGCGAGGCGGGCGAAGCCTGCCGTCAGCTCGAGGCGATGGAGGATGTGCACGTCACCGCCGCCTATCGGCACCAACTCGCTGCGGTGCTTTCGCGACGGGCGCTGGAGAAGGCCCATGAGCGAGTCGCGCGCAATTAGCGTCACCGTGAACGGCGCGCGCCGCGAGGCCGACGTGCCCGTGCGACTGACGCTCGCCGACTTCCTGCGCCACCGACTCGAGCTCACCGGCACGCATCTTGGCTGCGAGCACGGCGTCTGTGGTGCGTGCACCGTGCTGCTCGACGGCCGGGCGGTCCGGTCGTGCCTCTTGCTCGCGGTGCAGGCCAATGGCCGCGACATCACTACAATCGAAGGGCTCGCGCCTGCGGGCGGCTTACATCCGCTGCAGCAAGCCTTTCGCGACCATCACGGCCTGCAATGCGGCTTCTGCACGCCGGGCATGCTGACGACGCTCGTCGAGTTCCTCCGCGAAAATCCCAATCCGACCGCCGACGAGGTGCGCATCGCCATCTCCGGCAACCTTTGCCGCTGCACCGGCTACCAGGGCATCGTCGACGCGGCGCTCGACGCCGCGAAGCGCCTGCGCGCATGAGAGTCATCGGCCGCTCGGTGCCCCGGCTGGAGGACGGGGCGCTCCTCAAGGGCGAAGGCCGCTTCATCGACGACATTCGGTTGCCGGGCATGCTGCACGCCGCGTTCGTGCGCAGCCCGCATGCGCACGCGGGCATCCGCAGCATCGACAGGGCCGCGGCGCTCGCGCTGCCTGGCGTCCATGCGGTGTTAACGCGCGCCGATCTGCTGCCTCAGCTCGCCACCGAGTTCATGGTGGTCGGGTTGCCGAGCGCGAGCTACAAGCAGGACCTGAATCGCCCGGCGCTCGCGGGCGATGAGGTGGTGCATGTCGGCCAGGCAGTGGCGATCGTCGTCGCTGACGATCGCTATATCGCGGAGGATGCCGCGGCGCTCGTCGACATCGACTATGAGCCGCTGCCTGCAGTCTCGGACTGCCGCGCGGCGCTGGCAGCGGATGCGCCGAGGGTGCATTTCAAATCGCCGCACAACCTGCTGGCCGAATTCGACATGGCTTACGGCGACGTGGACGCGGCGTTCAAGAAGGCTGCCCATGTATTTCGCGAATCGCTGTGGCAGCATCGCGGCGGCGGCCACTCGATCGAATGTCGTGGCGCCGTCGCGCTGCATGACGCCGTGGAGGATCGGCTCACGCTGTGGAGCTCGACGCAGATGCCGCACGCGGCGATGCGCCTCCTTTGCGACATGCTCGGACGCGACGAGAACCAGGTGCGCGTCATCACGCCCGATGTCGGCGGTGGTTTCGGCCCGAAGCTGGTCTTTTATCCGGAGGACGTCGTCACCAGCCTGGCGGCGATCCTCCTCAAGCGCCCCGTGAAATGGATCGAGGACCGTCTCGAGCATTTCGTCGCCACGACCCAGGAGCGCGACCAGTACTGGGATGTCGAAGTGGCAGTGGACCGCGAGGCGCACCTGCTCGGCATCCGCGGTGCGCTGGTGCACGACCATGGCGCCTATACGGCGCGCGGCGTGAACCTGCCATACAACTCGGCGGAGAACGTGCC
>Ga0081539_10005943_pt1 | contig 12045 bp, 8 predicted proteins | sample TabmetS4T2R2_FD_71023 | JGI IMG/M metagenome (GOLD analysis project Ga0081539, IMG submission 71023) | Tabebuia heterophylla rhizosphere microbial communities from the University of Puerto Rico - S4T2R2 | ecosystem: Host-associated > Plants > Roots > Rhizosphere ...
CAAGGAGCTCGACGCCGAGATGCGCGCCGAGCGGCACCGCGAGAAGGAAGTGATCAAGCGGCGCCTCGGGGCATTGACGGAGCGTTCGCCGGCAGTGCTCGCGCACATCCGGCAGGCGGTGACGTACTTCAACGGCGTCGCCGGCCAGCCGCGATCGTTCGACGCGCTCGACGAGCTGCTGTCGGCGCAGGCGTATCGCCTCGCCTACTGGCGCGTCGCCGCGGAGGAAATCAACTACCGGCGCTTCTTCGACATCAACGATCTCGCGGCGATCCGCATGGAAGATCCCGCGGTCTTCGATCGCGCACACGCGTTTGCGTTCCAGCTGCTGCAGGACGGCATGATCGACGGCTTCCGCATCGATCACGTCGACGGCCTCTACGATCCGGGCGATTACCTCGAACGGCTGCAGCGGCGCGCCCGCGAGATCCGTCCCGACGCGTTCACGCACGACCAGCCGCTCTACCTGATCGTCGAAAAGATCCTCGCCGCCGACGAGCTGCTGCCCGACTGGCCAATCGCGGGGACGACCGGCTACGACTTCCTGGTGCTGCTGAATGGCTTGTTCGTCGATCGCGGCAACGAGCGCGCGGTCAACAGCGCCTACGAGCAGTTCACGCGGCTGAAAGTGCCGTATCGGGAGATCGCGTATCGCGGCAAGCAGCTGATCCTTCGCGTCAGCATGGCGAGCGAGCTCAACGTGCTCGCGCATCGCCTCAATCGCTTCTCCGAGCGCAGCCGCCATTACCGCGACTTCACGCTGAACAGCCTGAATCAGGCGATGCGGGAGATCATCGCCTGCTTTCCCGTGTATCGCACCTACGTCAACGGACGTGAGCCGCACGTCAGCGCGCGCGATCGGGACTACATCGAGCGCGCCGTGCGCGAGGCCAAGCGCCGCAATCCGAATCGTCCGGCCGCGGTTTACAACTTCGTCCGCGATTTGCTGCTCAAGCGCGCCGACTTCGTTCCCGACGCGGCCGAACACATGGAGTTCGTCGGCAAGTTCCAGCAGGTGACGAGCCCGGTCACGGCCAAAGGCATCGAAGACACGGCGCTCTACATCTATGACCGGCTCGTCTCGCTGAATGAAGTGGGCGGCGAGCCCGACCACTTCGGCCTCGCGCCGGCCGATCTTCACAAGGCGATGGCCGAGCGGGCCAGGCGTTGGCCGCACGGCTTGTCGGCCACCTCGACGCACGACACCAAGCGCAGCGAAGACGTGCGCGCGCGCCTCAATGCGCTCTCGGAGCTCCCGGGGGCATGGAAGCAGGCAGCGTCACGCTGGGCGCGCACCAACCGCCGCGCCCGCACGCTCATCGAGGGGCAGTCCTATCCCAGCCGCAACGAGGAATATCTCTTCTACCAGACGATCCTCGGGTCGTGGCCGCTCGACGAGATGAGCGAGGAACAAGACCGCGAGTACATCAGCCGCATCGTCGCCTACATGCACAAGGCGATGCGCGAAGCGAAGGTCTATACGAGCTGGATCAACCCGAGCGAGCCGCACGAGCAGGCGATGGCGAAGTTCGTGGAGACCACGCTCGCGCGCGACAACACGGCGTTCCGCAGCGACTTCCTCGAGTTCCATCGCCGGCTCGCCTTCTTCGGCATCTTCAATTCGCTGGCGCAGACCGCGATCAAGATCGGCGCCCCTGGCGTGCCCGACTTCTATCAGGGGACCGAGCTGTGGGACTTCAGCCTCGTCGACCCCGACAATCGCCGCCCGGTGGACTACGAGCGGCGGCAGAAACTGTTGCGGGAGCTCGATTGCGAGGTGGCCCGCTCGGGGCGCGCCGCGCTGGCGAGCCAGCTGATCGCCACGCCCTCCGACGACCGGCTCAAGCTGTACGCAACGGCAACGATGCTGCGCTACCGCCGCGAGCACACGGACATGTTTGCCGATGCCGGCTACCTCGGGCTCGAGGCAGAGGGAGCGCGCCAGCACCATGTGTTCGCGTTTGCCCGCACGTCGCGCGGCCTGGGAGATGAAGTCGCCGCCGACGCACTCCCCGGCGGCATCCTCGTGATCGTGCCGCGACTAGTGGCGGGGCTGATCCCGGACGCCGATATTCCGCCGGTCGGCGACCGCGTCTGGAGCGATACTCATGTCGTGCTGCCAGCGGCCGCCGCATCGAGCTATCGCAACATCTTCACGGACCGCTCCGTCGACGTCGTGTCCGAAGGCACCCGCGCGCTCGTCCGCGTGGCGCAGGTCTTCGAGTCGTTCCCGGTGGCGATTCTTGAACCCGAAGAAAGAAGATAGAAGGAAGGAGAAAGAATGAACGATTCTTCCTTCTACCTTCTGGCTCCTCTCTTCTGACCAGTGGTGCGCGAATGGGCTGGACCATCATCGGCATGGCCTTCATCGCCTGGCTTGCGCTGGTGCTGCTGTTCACGCCGAGGATCGATTACCACGTCACCACGCCGCTGCGCCCGGACAGCGATGAGTTCCGGCACGTCATCCAGTCCACCTGCCAGGCGACGATCCACGCGCGCAACAAGGTCGATATCTTCGCCAACGGCGCGCAGTTCTACCCGGCGATGCGCGACGCGATTCTGGCGGCGCAGGCGTCGGTGAATCTCGAGGCCTACATCTTCCGCCCCGGCGACGCGGCAGACATGCTCGTCGATGCGATGGTCGAGCGTGCCGCGGCCGGCGTCGAGGTGCGCATCACGCTCGACGCCATCGGCAGCGCGCGTCTTGGCGGACGCATCGCACGGCGGCTGCGCGACGCCGGCTGCCAGCTGCAGTTCTACCAGTCGATCCGCTGGTACCGTTTGCACCGTCTCAACAACCGGACGCACCGCGAGCTGCTGGTCGTCGACGGACGCGTCGCGTTCACCGGCGGCGCCGGCGTCGCCGACTGGTGGCTGCGCCCGCATTCGGGCAAGCCGGCGTGGCGTGACACGATGGCGCGCATCGAAGGGCCGATTGTGGCGGCCTTGCAAGGCGTGTTTGCCGAGAACTGGCTGGAGTGTTGCGGAGAAATCCTGACCTCACCCAGGCAATGGCCCGAGCTGCAGCCGCAGGGCGAGGCCGAAGCCATGCTGGTGAAGAGCTCGCCCGCGGATCGCGCCACCGCGTCGCGCGTGGTGTTTCAGATGCTGATCGAAGGGGCGGTGACGAAGATCGACATCAGCACACCGTACTTCCTCCCCGATCGCGCGCTGCGCCGCTCGCTCGTGCGCGCCGCACAACGCGGCGTCCGCGTCCGCATCATCGTCCCGGGCAGCTCCACCGACCAGCGCCTCGTGCGTCTTGCCAGCCGACGGATGTACCGAGAATTACTCGAAGCCGGCGTTTCTCTTCACGAATACCGCCCGTCGATGACCCACGTGAAGATGCTCCTGATCGACGAGGCGTGGGCGGTGATCGGGACGACCAACGTCGACAATCGATCGTTCGAGCACAACGACGAAGTGAATGTTGCATTCCGCGAGACTAATGTCACGTCGACACTCCGGCATCACTTCGAAGCGGATCTCGCCGCCAGCGACGAAGTGACGCTCGACACGTGGCTCGGGCGTCCGCTGTTCGAGAAACTGGTCGAGCCGGTGTGCTGGATCCTCGAACGACAGCAGTAACGGATGTGGCACTACTGTTGCTCTGCGCATCACGCAGGAGTAACACCGCTGTGACACGACGTTCTTCCCGCTCTCTTCGCCCAGTCATCCTGGTGGCCATCTTGATCGCGCTTGGGTCCCTGTCGGGCAGAGCCGGTGAAGTCGTCGAGATTCGCCTGCACGGCCGGTACTATTCGGAGCCGGCGACGGTCCAGATCACCGTGGCCGTCGAGCCGGATCACGCCAACAAAACCCTGCGTGTCGAAGCAGATGGCGACCGTATGTTTCGCGCCACCGAGGTGACGCTGCTGGGCGAGCAGGACAAGCGGCTCCACGTCGTCGAGTTCAAGAATCTGCCGGCGGGCGAATACGAGCTGCGCGCGGAGGTGCTGTCGAACGTCGCGGTTCGCGGGCTTGCGCGGCAGGAGTTGTACGTCAGCGGGATCGGCGGACGCTAGCTCAACTCCCAACGCCCCACGACCAAGACGGTTCTGACGCTTTTCGTTTGCGCCCGACAGTTTCTTGACGCTTTATTGGGACTTGGCAGTTGGGAGTTGTAGTTGATCGGTCAGTGCGACTTGTCGATAGCGGCTGTCCACTCCGCCACTTGCTCCTCCGTCATCGACCCGCGCGGCGCGACACGCGCATCTTCGTAACCCCATTCGTCGACATCCACCAGGTATTGGGCGCGCGAGAGCAGCGTCCCCTGACACACTTTGCTGTCGCGCGTCGGCACGTCGAGCTCCGCCGTCAGGCGATTCATCAGCTCCTTGATCACCGCTGACGGGATCAGCGCGCGCTCACCCGGGTAGATGAACCCGAACAGCGTGAGGTGCGCCAGCAGGACGCGCCAGTTGTTGCCGAAGCGCCGCACGAGCCGCTCCCAATTCAAGAGCCCGCTGCAATGACGGAACAAATGCGCGACGTCGGCTCCGTCGTAGCGCTCACGCTCCATGATCATCGCCTTCGACCAGATCATCTCCTCGGCCGGGCAGAGCTTCACCGGCACGCCGAGCACCTCTTCGTCGACGGCATGCGCGAACCACTCGTCGTCGACTTCGGCGACGCCGTTGCCGGAGCAGAAGATCACGTCGATGAACTTGTCGCCATGGTGGGCCTTGGCCAGCCAGTGGGTGAACGCGATCTCCGTCTTGAAGCCGGCCTTCTTGAGCACATCCAACGTGCGCTGCACGTCGCGCGAGCGGACGAAGATGTCGAAGTCCTTCGTCGTGCGCGAAATGCCCGCGTAGTACTGGAACGCATACGTGCCGCCGACCATGTAGGGCACGCCGCTGCGATTCAGCATCGACAGCCCGGTACGATACAGCTCCGCTCGATCGGGCGTCGTCAGAATAGGAGTCTCAGCACCCATCACGCGGTCCCTCTCCGGTGCACGAATCACGCCGTCTTGACGATCGGTTCGGCGAGCGCTGGCGAGGAAGGCTGCGAGGGCTGCGCCATGTCGGCGTCGAGCGGCAACTCCACGACGAGATATGGCGGCCGGTCCGGATTCAGCCGCGCGAGCAGCGGCAGCGCCACGTTGTAGACCGGCACGCCCGTCGCCGTCCGTCCTTCGGGAGAACCGCGATGCGCGTGCCCGTGGAAGACGGCGCTCACCCGATATCTGTTGATCGGCTCTTCGAGACGGCTCGAGCCGAGGAACGGAAAGATTTCGATCGGCTCGCCTTCGACGGTGGTCCGTATTGGCGAGTAGTGCAGGACGGCAACGCGCCGCTGCGTGCGCAGGCGCGCGAGCGCCGCTTCGAGCTTGAGCGCTTCGTCGACTGCTTCCTGCACGAACACCTTGATTGCGTGCTCTCCCCATGGACCGAGCGCGCCGCGGCCGAACCCGCCGCAGAATCCCTTGACGCCGGCAAAGCCGACGCCTTCGACTTCGGCGACCTCGCCATCGAGGACACGCACGCCGGCGTCGGTGAGGATGTCGCGAATCTCATCCTGCTTGCCGCCTTCGAAGTCGTGATTGCCGAGCACCGCGATCACCGGAATCTTCACGTAGAGATTCAGGTCGCGGGCGAGGACGTGCGCTTCTTCGGGGAGGCCGTAGTCGGTGAAGTCGCCGCACAGCAGCAGCACGTCCGCCGACGTGCCGATCTGCGTGAGCATCGCCTGGAACTTTCCCTGGCCGGTCTTGGTGACATGTAGATCGCCGACCGCGGCAATTCGCAGGTTTTTCCGTTGAGTCGAGGCCCGCTCTGCCATCAGAGCAGCCTGAATCAAACGATGGACCAACTCCCAACTCCCAACTTCCACCTCCCAGCAATCAGATGAGATGCCGGGAGTTGGGTCGTAAGGTTGGTCCTTGGCTGGGAATTGGGAGTTGAGCTAGTTCTGCTGAGCCTGCCCGCGCCGCTGCTGGCGGAAGGCCTGCTCGCGCCTCGCGCGGTCGGCCTGCAGCTTTTTCGCCTGTGCCTGCTGCGCCGGCGTCAGCACCGCCCAGGTCTCGCTGAACACGTGCGCCTGGACGATGGCGGCATTCGTCTGTGCTTCGGCGAGGTCGGCCGTGGTCGAGCGGATCGACCCTTCGTTCACCGGGGTGGTCTCGACGGCCTTGCGCTGCGCCTCGAGCGCGTTACGCACTTGCGTCTCGGCCTGACGAATCTCGTCGCGATGCTGTTCGCGGATCGCGCGGATCTGATCCTGCTGCGCGTCGGTGAGATTGAGCTCACGCAGCGCCAGCATCGGCCCCGGTCCGCCGGGACCGCCGCCGCGGAAGCCGCGCCCCGGACGGTCGGGCGGCTGCTGCGCGTAGGCCGTGCCGCCTGCAAGCATGCCGAGCATCAGCGCGCCGGCGAGAAAGGAACGAGTAGGTTTCATACATCCCTCCAAGGAGGCCTTGAGCCTGAAGCCCGAAGCCCGTAGCCATTGTTTGCTCACTGAGTTTGACGGATGGCCGATGGCACTCGCGCGGTGAGTTCGTGACAGTTCTGTGAACGCGCTATTCGAAGCGCAGCGCGTCGATCGGATCGAGCGCCGCAGCCTTGCGAGCTGGATAGAACCCGAAGAACACTCCTATGGCCGCCGCGACGCCAAACGACAGCAGCACGGACTGCATCGTCACGACCGTGGACCACTGCATCACACGGCTGACACCGTAGGAGAAGCCGAGGCCGACGAGGATCCCGATCGCGCCGCCGGCCAGGCTCAGCACGATCGCTTCGACGAGGAACTGTGCAAGCACGTCGAGATCGCGCGCGCCGACCGACAACCGGAGGCCGATCTCGCGCGTCCGCTCGGTCACCGACACCAGCATGATGTTCATGATCCCGATGCCGCCGACGATCAACGATACGGCGGCGATGCCGGCCAGCAGATACGTCATCGTGTTGGTCGTCGACGTCAGCATCGACGTCATCTCCGCCTGCGTTCGCACCATGAAGTCATCGTCCACGCCGTCCGGCAGGCGATGGCGGGTGCGCAGCACCGAGGCGATCTCGGCCGACACAGTATCGAGCGAGACGCCGTCCTCCGCCGCGATCGTGATTCCTGTGATGTGCTGAATGCCGAGCAGCCGCTTCTGCACGGTCGTGAACGGGACGATGACCGTATCGTCCTGATCGGGCCCCATGGCCGCCTGCCCTTTCGGCGTCAGCACGCCGACGATGCGGAATGGCTGGTTCTTGATGCGAACGACCTGACCCACGGGATCGGCGCCGGCACCGTACAGCTGGTCGCGCGTTACCGACCCGAGCACCGCCACCTTGGCGGCGCTGCTCACGTCCTGCGCTGTGAGGAAGCCGCCGAACTGCAGCGGCCACGACCGAATCGCGGCGAGCTCTTCGCTCGCGCCCTGCACCTGCGTGTTCCAGTTCGCCGTCTCGGCAACGATTTGCGCGCGTGTGTTCGCGCCCGGCGACAGATGCCTGATGCCGGGAACTTGCTGGCGAATCGCCTCGGCATCCTGCTCCGTGAGCGTCGTGACCGCACCCTGACCCTGACGGACGGGACCGAAGCCGCCAGACCCCGCGTTGACCATCACGATGTTCGATCCGGCGTTCTTGATCTGTGTCTCGATCGAGGTGCGCGCGCCGGTGCCGATCGCCACCATCACGATCACGGCTGCAACGCCGATGATCATGCCCAGCGCCGTGAGCGCCGTTCGCATCGCGTTCCGGCGCAGCGCCTTCACCGCGACCAGCATCGTCATCAATAACGACATGTCAGGCGGCCTCCTCAATCACCTTGCCGAGCTCGGTGAAGGCATCGCGACGCGTCTCCACCGGTTGATCAGCGCGCACGACGCCATCGCGGAAGGCGACGATGCGAGTGCCGTACTCGGCGATGTCGGGTTCATGAGTGACGAGGACGATCGTCAGCCCGCGTTCGGCATTCAGCCGCTGGAAGATGCCCATCACCTCGATGCTGGTGCGCGTGTCGAGATTGCCGGTCGGCTCGTCGGCGAGGAGCAGCTTGGGCTGATTGACGAGCGCGCGCGCAATCGCGACGCGCTGCTGCTGACCGCCGGAGAGCTGATTCGGATGATGGCCGAGACGCTCACCCAGGCCGACGGTGCGAAGCGCATCGACAGCGCGCTCGCGCCGCTCGCGGGCATTGAGCGTGCCGGCATACAGGAGCGGCAGCTCCACGTTTTCGACAGCGCTCGTGCGCGGCAGGAGATTGAATCCCTGGAAAACGAATCCGATCTCCGCGTTGCGCACGCGCGACAGCGCCCGCTTCGGCAGCGTCGCCACGTCCTGACCGTTCAGCAGATAGCTGCCCGAGGTCGGCCGATCGAGGCATCCGAGCAGATGCATGAACGTCGACTTGCCCGATCCCGACGGTCCCGTGAGGGCCACGAACTCGCCGCCGCTCACGTCGAGCGACACGCCGCGAAGCGCGCGGACCTGCGTTTCACCGAGATCATAGGTCTTGGTCATGTCGCGAACCGCGATCAGCGTGCTCATCGCGCACCGCCTTGGCGGCTGGCGTTGGCCCCACCGCCGAGGCGCCCGCGGCCGCCGAACGGCAGGAGCGGCGAGCCGCTGGCCGATGCTGTCGCCGTCGCCAGCGTAGTCGACCCGGTGAGCACCTGCGCGTCGTCCGACAATTCGCCGTCGACAATCGCTGTCATCGCGCCGTCGCTGATACCGGTCCGCAGGCGGATCGCCGCCGGCTGATCGTCGGGGCCGAGCACGAACACGCGCGCCATTCGCTCGCCGTTTTCGGCTTGCGTCATCCGACCGCGGGGTTGGGCTCCCGCCGTCGTGCGACGCGCCTCATTGTTGCTCTCTGCCGCCGACGGACGGAATCGCAGCGCCGAATTCGGGACGCGCAGCACGTTCTCCGCACGGGCGATCTCAATCGACACATTGGCGGTCATCCCCGGCTTGAGCTTCAAGTCGGGGTTGGGAACATCGATGATCGTCGCGTAGCTCACGACGTTCGACTCGACCTTCGGCTCCAGCCGGACCTGCGACACCTTGCCGTGAAACGTGTCGTTCGGATACGCGTCGACCTTGAAGCTCACCCCCTGGCCGGGTGCAACACGGCCGATATCCGACTCGTCCACGCTCGCGTTGACCTGCATCTCCGAGAGGTCCTTCGCGATGACGAAGAGCGTCGGCGCCGACATGCTCGCGGCCACGGTCTGGCCGACGTCGACGCTCCGCGAAATCACGGTGCCGTCGATCGGCGCGCGGATGATCGAATGCTGCAGGTTGACCTGCGCTTGATTGACCGAGGCTCGCGCCTGCGCCACCTGCGCTTCCACCGACTTGATCGATGCCTCGGCCTGATGCGCGGTCGCCTCGGCAGTCTCCAGATCGGTGCGCGGGATCAACTGCTGCTTCCATAGCTCCTGCGCGCGTCGGAGCTTCAGCTGCGAATCGTCGACCTCCACCTTCGCCCGCTCGACGTCCGCGAGCAGCTTGACGAGCGACGCTTGCGCCTGGTCGACCTGTGCCTGGAAGAGCGACGGCTCGAGCTCGGCGACGATCTGTCCCTTCTTGACCTGCGAGTTGTAGTCGGCGTGCAGCACCTTGATCGTGCCCGACACCTGCGTGCCGACCTGAACGGTTGTCACCGCGGCCAGGGTGCCGGTTGCGTCGACCTTCTCCACCACGTCTCCTCGCGTCACCGCCGCCAAGGTGAACTGCGGCGTCGAGCTCGCTCCCGCCGTTTTGTAATAGGCGGCGAGCGAGACCGTAATCGCAGCGAGCACGGCAGCAATGAGAAGTACCCTGTTCCTCATGCCTCCATTGGACGGGATCGCCATGGCCTCGACGTGGCGTGAATGTGAAGAAGCCGGGGCGTGCGTGTCATCGTTTTGTCATCCCGTCTGCTGACCTGAAGTCGCAGACTACGTCTAAGAAATCATTCGATGTGCAGCCGCCTTCTTTCGACGACTTTCACCGCGAGCGCCGGGCTCGTCGTATTCGTCTTGACCGCGACTGTCCTCCAGGCCCGCCAGACCCGCACACCTGATACGACGGCGGCGTGCCGCATCACCGGGCACATCAAGGGCGGCGGTGGAGCGCTCGCCGGTGTTTCACTCCCTGGCGTCACCGTGACCGCGAAACGCGGCGATGCCGTGCAAGCGACCACATCGACCGACGTCGGCGGCGCGTATCTGCTTCGATTGCCCGAGGGCGACTATTCGCTCGACGTCCAGCTCACCGGCTTCACAGCCGTCGCGCAAAGCCTCTCCGTCACGTCGGAGTCATGCCAACAGACGATCGATCTGACGCTGGCGCTGGTGCCGCGCGCACAGCGGGGAGCGGTGAACGCTGGATCCGCGGCTCCGCCTTCGCCTGCAGCGGACGGTCGCGGTGCCGTCGGCGGGCGTGGCGCCCGCGGACGTTTTCAAACGCTGACGGTCAGGCCCGAAGCCGCCGCCGCTATCGACCTCGCCGAAGCGGAGACAGAGTCGGCGCCGCTGTTGCTGCCTCCGGGCTTCGGCTCCGAAGCGGCCGCCGATGCGATCGCGCTCAATGGCGATACGGCGCGCGTCGATCGCGGCGCGCTTGGCGATCGTCTCGCTGCGCTCACGCGCGGTGACTTCGCGTTGAACGCGGGCGACCTGCAAGGTGCGTTCGGAGCCGGACCGGGCGGCAGGCCCGGAGGACCAGGCGACTTCGGCGGCCCTGGCGGCGCGGCAGGCGCTGCCGCTCCTGGACTTGGAGGCCAACCTGGACCCGGTGGTAACGGCGGGCCGGGCGGGTTTGGGCCGGGCGGCGGCGGTGGCGGACGCGGCGGCTTCTTTCTCGGCGGCCGCGGCGGCGCACAAAACCGCCTCGTCGCAACCGCGGACTACACCTTCGGCGGCTCTGCGCTCGATTCGGCACCGTATCAGTTGCGAAGCGACGTGACGGCTGCCAAGAAGCCTTACACGCAGCAGAACTTCGGGTCGACCATTGGTGGACCGCTGAAGATCCCCGGCGTCTACGACGGCGCGCGGCGCACCACGTTTACTTTCAGTTACAACGGCGGCCGCGGCAGCAACCTGTTCGATCAATACGCGACGGTGCCGACCGCGGCGATGCGTGCGGGGGATCTCTCAGGGATCTCGGCCTCGCTCACCGATCCGTTCGGCGGCTCGCCGTTCCCCGGCAATCAGATCCCGGCCGATCGCGTCAGCGCGCAAACGCTCGCGCTGCTGCAGTTCATCCCCTTGCCGAACCTTTCGGGGACAACGCGCAATTACCACTTCACGACGACGACGCAGTCAGTGAGCGATTCTGCGAACCTGCGCATCACGCACAACTTCATCGGCACGGCGCCGGCGGGACGACGCGGAGGCGGGGGCGGCGGCGGAAGGGGTGGCGGCGGCGGCGGTCGCGGCGCGCTGCGATCGCAAACCAGCGTCGCGCTCAACGCTCAGCTGCAGTACCGCCACGACGAAGGCGATCAGGCCAACGTCTTCTCCGCACTGAGTGGCCCCCGCACTTCGACGACGTTCACAGCGCCGACGGCGCTGAACATCGCGCACGGCCGTACGTTTCAGACGCTGAACGTCAACGTCTCGCGGACAATGTCGTCGACGTCGAACCTGTTTGGCGGCCTGCGCAACATCGCGGGCGAAGCAGGGATTGGCGGCACGACGAGCGACCCGTTTGGCTGGGCGGTGCCAACGCTGTCGTTTGCCAGCATCACCGGCCTGCGAGATGTTGCGCCCTCGTCTCGCAACGATCGCCGCACCGCGGTCGCCTACTCGTGGTCGCACCCGCTGCGGCGTCACACGGTTCGTCTGGGCGGCGACCTGCGGCTCGATGCGTCGCGCAGCCACACCGAGACGAACGCGAGCGGCTCCTTCGTGTTCACCGGACTCTATACGTCGGCAGGCGTGCCGACGATTGGGGGTGCCGACTTCGCCGACTTCCTGCTCGGGCTGCCGCAGCAGGCGTCGGTGCAGTATGGACCGGGCGAGGTGACGCTGACATCGAGAGCGATGAGCCTCTTCGCCCAGGATGACTGGCGGGGGGGCTCGCACCCCACCGGGGAAACAGGCGTGGGGTCCCATCC
>Ga0081539_10005944_pt1 | contig 12045 bp, 12 predicted proteins | sample TabmetS4T2R2_FD_71023 | JGI IMG/M metagenome (GOLD analysis project Ga0081539, IMG submission 71023) | Tabebuia heterophylla rhizosphere microbial communities from the University of Puerto Rico - S4T2R2 | ecosystem: Host-associated > Plants > Roots > Rhizosphere ...
GAAAATATTTATTGATTCTAGTATCAACATTTATTGTCGTACTACCACTATCAGCCTGCGGCTCTTCGAACACAAACGCGCCTGTAAATGCTGTGGAAAATTATCTGAATGCGCTCGTCGAGAAAGATGAGAACCGTATCTCGACGCTCGTTTGCGGTGAATGGGAAGGGGACGCGCTGATCGAGCTTGATTCATTCCAGGCAGTCACCACGCGTCTTGACAGTCTTGCTTGCGAGCAAACGGGAACTGATGGCAGTATCGCTCTCGTTCAGTGCAACGGCAAGATCATTGCCAGTTACGATACTGAAGACCAGGAAATTGATCTCTCTGTACGGACTTACGAAGTGACCCAGGAAGGCGGGGATTGGCTGGTATGCGGGACACGCTAAGAAATTTATGGGGGCACATCGCGACGCCTGAAAATATTTGGGCGTTTGTGCTTTTTCTCATCCTGATCGCCCTGATCGTTTTTACAACAGATAACAGTCCCATCTGGATCTATCAGGGCTTCTAAATGGGACTCATTGAAATCGGCATTTCCATCCTGGCTGCATTGTTGGTCGGTGTGCTTACGCGCGGTATGCTGAGGGTATATCTTTTACTCGCGCTCAGCGTTTTGGCGGTTTACTGGTTTCAGCCTGTCCTTCCATTGCGTTCATTTGATTTCTGGCTGCCATCTCTCTCACTGGCGTTGGTGATTTTGGTTTGGCTCATTACTTCTCAGCCTGAGTCATGGCGTTCGCGCGAAAACCTTTACGGATTGCTACTTATTGTTGGACTAATGACCGTTCTTGATCTTTCACGTTACCTTTTTCCAGTTCCGCTCTTCACCGCAACAGTTCCTCCACACTTCATTCTCTTTTTTGTTTTTAGCATTGTACTGGCAGTCCTGATTTTATTCATGGCGCGACTGTCACGCATATACAAACGGATATTATCACTCGTAATTATTTTATTGATTTTAATTCTTGTAGTTCTCAAATCTCCAGTTCTCTCTCTACAGGCAAGCATATTTCTAGGTAAGTTTACAAACCGTTCTGCAGAAAATGCATCTGCTTCAGACCTGCGCTGGCTGGGTTTTTCCTACATTGCCTTCCGGCTCATCCATGTATTGCGTGATAGGCAAACGGGCAGGCTCCCTGAGCTGACTTTGCCGGAATTCGCTACATATGTCCTTTTCTTCCCCTCGCTTTCTGCCGGTCCCATCGACCGCGCCGAACGCTTCGTTCAAGATATACAAAGGGACTTTGTTCTTACACAGGAGGAAACGCTTTTAGGCGGTCAACGCCTTGCCATCGGACTTTTCAAGAAATTTGTCATTGCAGACACCTTGGCATTGCTCGCACTGAACGACGTGCTTGCCACACAAGTCCGTACCACTGGCTGGATGTGGATCGTTCTCTATGCGTACTCATTTCAAATCTACTTTGACTTTAGCGGCTACACGGATATCGCTATTGGCATCGCGCGGCTGGTTGGAGTTAAACTCCCTGAAAACTTTTCTGCGCCGTATATTAAGCCTAACCTTACTCAATTTTGGAATGGCTGGCACATGACACTTACACAGTGGTTTCGGGCGAATTTCTTCAATCCCTTTAATCGGTGGATGCGCGGCTATAAGAACATTCCCACGTGGTTCATGATCCTACTCGGTCAACTTGCGACGATGCTACTGATCGGCTTGTGGCATGGAATCACATGGAACTTTGTCTTGTGGGGAGCCTGGCATGGAATCGGCCTCTTCCTGCAAAACCGATGGAGTGACTTTGTTCGCGTGCGCTTTCCACATCTAGGGCAAAACACACGCCTTCAATCTGTTTTACAATTCAGTGGTGTATTACTCACATTTCACTTCGTCGCGCTGGGATGGGTTTTCTTTGCATTGAGTGAGCCATCCCTTTCGCAGACTGTGTTTAGGAAATTATTTGGTATATGAGATACTTTCGCGCTGAGCGGAGAGCAGGTGTTTGTCCCGCTCGCAGTCGAAGCGAGTATTTCAAATAGCACCCGCGCTTTGTCTACTCCTACAGCTCTGCTCAGCGCGTATTCGGTTATGGAACAAAACAATCCCCGCCTTTTCGCAGTTCTCTTAAAAGCAATATTATTGATTGCTTTATTCAACTTTGCATTTATCTTGCTAAATGAGGTTCCCTTGGGAAAATTCTCTCTTTATAACGGCCTCTTCCCTGGGCGAGAACGGCTGCCATTTGGTGATCATCCCCAAGCCTATAATATAAATCTATTTGATCTGGATGCGATGTTCGCGTCACATGTCCTTACAGGAACGCCAAAGGGTCCAGATGAATATCGCGTTTTGCTTATCGGCGACTCATCCGTGTGGGGTACACTGCTCAGGCCCGAAGAGACTCTTGCAGGTCAATTGAATTCAAAGGCGATTCCTGCCTGTGGTAAAACGGTCCATGTTTACAACCTGGGTTATCCCTATATCTCGCTGATGCAAGAGTTGATGATCTTGGATGAAGCCTTGAAATATCAACTGGATATGGTCATCTGGCTTATCACATTGGAATCCCTGCCCAGCGACAAACAGTTTGGGTCGCCGCTCGTAGCAAATAACCCCGAACGCGTTCGCGAACTTATTGTAAAGTATGGATTGGAGGCTGACCCGAATGACGAGGCGCTGGTCCACGCGTCGAAATGGGATCAGACCTTCGTGAGTCGGAGGCGGGCAGTAGCAGACCTCCTGCGGCTGCAAATTTATGGAGCGTTATGGGCAGCGACGGGTATCGACCAATACTATCCTGACACCTACGAGCGCGCGCAGATCGACTTGGAAGCCAGCGACGATTTTCACAAACTGAAATCCTTGCAAAACGCGTTGGCCTGGGATGTGCTCGATGCTGGTATGTCGGCGGGTCCAAACACAATTCTTGTCAACGAACCGATCCTCGTCAGCAACGGCCTGAACAGCGACATCCGCTATAATTTCTTTTATCCACGCTGGGCGTATGATGAATATCGAGTCTTGTTAAGTGAATTCGCTGCGCAACGCAACTTGCCTTACCTTGATCTCTGGGATATTGCTCCAATCGAAGAATTTACGAATAGCGGCGTCCATCTCACACCCACGGGTGAAGCCCTTCTCGCAGACGAAATTTCCGGGGCAATCCAGACCGCTTGTAAGAAATAGGATGATGATACAAAAAATCAGTTTTCCTGCTTTGCTACTGACTTTATTGGCCGCTTGCTCCTCCGGAGTTGAGTCAACACCTATTGTTTCTCATACAACTGACACAACACTTCAAACCTGGCCGACAATTGATTCTGAGTCCCAAACGATTGCCTCAACTGCAACCTTTCCCGCTCTTACATCCACACCAATCCCACTTGATGTTGACTGGAAAAACTGGCCTGTCATTCCCACTCTAAGCTCGGAAATGCTCACTGTATACGCCAGCGGACAAGGCATGGGACGTGATGCACATGTCATTTCAGTAGTTGGTGATTGCGAAAGCTCGTCTGACTGGTTTTTGAAAGATTTCTCAAAAGACGAACGTTTTTATAATCTTGGACCATACACGAATCTTCAGAAAACGATTGATTATTTCAATCCCTCGCTGGGTTATAAGAGTTATGCTGCCATTCGGGGGGCTACTGCGTCCACAGTGCTTGCATCACTCCGGGCTGACAGTGAAGCCTGCGAGAGCAACGAGACACCGTTGGCCTGTGAATACCGCCTACATAACCCCTCATTCGCTTTTATTGCGTTGGGTACCAATGACATTCATAAGCGGGATCAATTTGAATTGAGAATGCGTGAGATTATCGAATACACTTTAATGCAGGGTATTATTCCCATTTTGGTTACCAAAGCTGACAATCTCGAAGGTGACGAAAGCATTAACCTCACCATGGCACGTCTGGCCGTCGAATACCAGCTTCCAGTCTGGAACTTTTGGGCGGCAGTGCAGCCTTTGCCTGGACATGGGCTTCAGGGAGATGGCGCTCACTTAACGTTTGCATCGAATTTTTTCGATAATCCACAAAAACTTGAGAGCGCCTGGCCGGTGCGAAACCTCACTGCCTTACAGGTTCTCGAAGCCATGCGCACCGCGGTCGGGGCGCGGGAGTAAATGATGGGTAAATATTTTATTGCGGCTCTAACTCTTGTTATGCTCACTGCCTGTTCAATGCAACCAGCGCCAACGCAAATTAATCATGGAACAGATGAATCGTTTCAATTTCAACCGATAACTGCTCTTCCTACCCATACAAGTATCTCCCACATCATTAATACGTCCACACCTGAGCCGCGCTTGGCCACACCAAAGCCTCCGCTTGCAAAAGACGCATGGATGAAAATGCCTGTTGTACCACTTGACATAAGTGACCGCGCAAGAGAGATCTATGAGCTTGGTCTAGAAATGGGAAACGATCCAACGCATTTTTCCATCATTGGCGATTGCCAGAACGTCTCGTCTTACTTTCTTTCGACATTCGACAAGCCGGGTGATTTCAGCCTCGGTGATAAATATTCTTACCTCAAACCAACCATCGATTATTATCAAGGTTCCTACTCACGCGTCAGCCTGGCTGTAAAAGGTGGGTTCAATGCTGCTGCGGTGCTTTCTCCCTTGCGCTCAAATCCGAAATTCTGCAATCCGAATGAGTCGCCTCTCGACTGTGAGTTGCGCGTCTGGAATCCATCTATTGTCATTGTCAGTATGGAGACGTGGTGGTCTGAAAAGCCAGCAGAAGAATACGATAAATATATGCGCCGCTTGCTCGATCGCATCATCGAAACAGGCGCCGTGCCCATCATCGCCACCAAAGCTGATAACCTGGAAGGTGATCACAGCATCAACGCAACGATTGGGCAGATTGCCTATGAATATGACATCCCGTTATGGAACTTCTGGGCGGCGCTTCAGTCTCTATCTGATCATGGACTAAGCGGCGATGGTTTCCATCTGACCTTTGCCCGTAACTTTTTTGACGATCCAGTTCGAATGAAAAGCGCCTGGCCGTGGCGCAATCTCACTGCTTTGCAAACATTGGACGCCGTGCACAGGGGATTAACCGAAGAGCAGCCGTAACATTCTGTCTTGTGCGTTAATACAATCGTTTTTCTTATTGAGAAATAACCTATTTTTCCCAAATTGGGCTATACATCTTGACAAATTAGAACAAGTGTTCTATATTAAGGCATTGGTTTTTTACGTGTAGTATGTTGTGTGGCCCTTTCGATCGCGCACCAGGACCACAGGAGGTTTCCATGAAACGCTCGATGCCAATCAGTTTTAAACTACTTCCCTTTCTTGAGAACGCTGCCCACAAGCGCGGCTTAATTTTTGGAGCCATCATTCTGGTCGCGCTGCTTGCATTTGAAGTCTTTAACTACTCCAGCACCTTTTTCGCTTTGAGCGATATCCTGGGCGATCTATCCTTTGGACCTCTCCGTTGGGCCACCATCCTCGCCTTCGCCTTCTGTGGAATTGATTTCGCAGGCATCGCCCGCATCTTCACTCCCGAAAAAGGACGCGATGAACCCGCAGAGGTTTGGTATCTCTTCGCCGCATGGTTCCTGGCTGCCAGCTTCAATGCAACGCTCACATGGTGGGGCGTCTCAGTTGCCATCCTCAAGCACAGTGCCGAAGGTGGTGCCTTACTCGGTCAGGATATGATGACCAAGGCTGTTCCTGTATTTGTTGCAGCCATGGTGTTGCTCATTCGTGTCCTGTTAATCAATACATTTTCCATTGCCGGTGAGCGTATCTTCTCGCTTGCAGAAGATCGATCATCGCCCTATCAAAACAAGTCATACTATCGTCCTAACCCTGTTAGTGAACCGGCCCGCACACCAGATTCGTCCTTCCCTCGCCCTGCGCCCAAGCCTGCACCTGCCGCAGCTTCGCGGCCGCTCTATAACGAGCCAACCTATCACCCCGTCGGCCTGAGCGCCCAAGAGCGAAGTGATAATCCCGCTACGCGGAGGTGACCCGATCCTTTAGACTAAACTTCCACTAGATCTTCGACCTCCTACATTACATCCAACATAACACAGACGCCACGAATGTGACGTCTGTGTTATTCATTATTGGATTTGCTGCCTGCTACTTCAACATTGCATCTACAACTGTCAAATTTCCTGAGAAGTTATGTGTATGCACCGCCAGAATATCTCCTTTTTCTGGTGGTTCGAGTCGTTCCAATAATTCTTCCTCATATTCATTTGTAGTCAGTTTTGTGATGCGATTCATATTTAGTGCATATCCGTACCGAAGCGAAGAATCTTGAGAAGGGCGAATCAGCTCACCATCCCGGCTGAAAATGCGGCCAGCAGGGCGCGCAGAACGCACATCTGAAACAATTGGGTTCATCGGGTGCGGAGTCCATTCATCCGAGAGAGGGTCGTTCGCATAAAAGAGATGCAGCTCGTCCCACGTTGAGCTGCCTTTGCCCGCAATGTTCACAAACATCCACCATAACCCGGTATGTTCGATCAACGTCGCGTCCACTGCGCGCAGATCTCGCATGATGGTTTTATGATGTTCCCACTGATCAGGAAAGCGCGTACAACGATACATGTCAATGGCATGGTGCTGCGCGGTTTCGGGAATCATATAAAACTCACTGCGATATTCAAAGATAAATGGATAGGAAAGATGGTAGGGTTTCTCCAAAACCGCCCGGGATTGACTGATCGTGCCATCCTGTTCAATTTCAACATAAGATATGCGTCCGAGTTTCGTTCTATGAATGAACTCCTCGAAGAAAATGTACGTCTTGGTATCCTTATGGACAATGAATGGATCAGCCCAAAAAGCGCCAGCCGGAGGGACAATCGGCTTGAGTTTATCCCAACTGAGCGTGTCTTCGCTTGAACGAATCCCGGCCATTAATATCCAGCGATCTTCTGCACCGCGTTTCCATACTTTGTTCTTGAATTTGCCAACAAACTGCTTTAATGCAAGATCGACAATCTGGCTGGCACCCGGTTTTGAAATTTTCGTTGCTAATCCAACAAATTCAGCATACGCAAAGAATTTCTCCTCCCCATGAAGATGGAGTTGTTTAATCGCATAGGGGATTAGAGATGCAGCTCTCCATAGGAAAGACTTCTGATTATGCGTAAATGAATAACGATTGGCGGCCATGACCGATTTGGCGATCACTTGTACAGTTGCTCCACGTTGCGCTTCCACCGCACAATGAATGAGCGATTTATCATCCTGCAATTCAAGCCAGCCAATGGCTGTAGACGTTGTAATTCGTCTGTCATTACTACGCAAGGACCAAATGCCATACCTTGCGGCATTAAGAAGAGTGTCAGGAAGACGTTCCTGGCTCAAATTAATGAATATATCCAGATCTGCAAATTTGAGCACGAAGCTCCATTTGCTGGGGTGTGACTGCAGCAAGGGAACATTTGGGAGAACCTTACGTATATCGAGCTGTTCCCAAGGATTTGGGTCTGGACGAAAAACAGCTTTATCGAGTTCAAGATGAAGCTCAGAAAGTCGGTTCGCGAAAACTTCTCGTGTTGTCGAGTTATCCCCAATAAAAGACAACACAATTATCTTTGCATGAGATGAATCTCGAATCTGCTCGAGCATACGTGCAACCCAGACCGGCACGTTTACATCCGACAGTATGACACCAATGCGTAATTTCTTCATGAGAGACCCGCATTAGGGCGAAATGCAGAGAAATACAATATTGGCCCCTGCACTTCATGTTTTGTCTTGTACGTTACTTGATATACATGGTTATATGAAGCGATCATGGCTGCTACAGCCCACCAGTTTTCAATATCAGTGCTTGAGTTGTTCATAAAGTTAAGACGAATCCCCGCTTTATAAGTTACCAAACGAAAATGACAGTACCATTGCCCCAAATATTTTACAAAAAAGCTATTTGATTTATTGCTCTAATGTGCTTTCCCCATTAGATAATACATAAAAACTGCGACCCTGGTCGAAGACAAAATCGGTCACAATATAGCCTTCCGCAAAAGCTGTTTCAAAGACCTCCCGTGAGAAGAATCGCCAATCGCGTGCGAGCGAAAAATCTGCATCTTTCAAGGCCATAAAATCGGCTGGAATTTCCGCTAACGCAAGGTGTCCCTCCAGTGGTGAAAAATGTTCAGCTGGCCGGGGCCAACTCTCCGTTTCGTGATGAACCGAATAGAGGGGGTGAAGGCCTGCTTTTGCGAAGTTATCCAGCTTCAACGGGCGGCGAGCACGTTTGCTCAATCTTCTATCGACGCGGCGGGTGTTGATCCACCAATCCACCTGAAAGCGGTCCGAAGGCAAACCTGCATTCAAGCCATCGCGCATGTCACCATATTCGGAGCGACGATAGGTATTGCAGACACCACCGAGTTTGGCGATATTGAGGCGTGCATTTCGACTGAGTAATGGATCATAAGTCCATGTGATGTGGTCGAGTCCCTGATGTCGGACCATCTGCCATTGCGCACGCTTCAGCGCGAAGCCGACGCCTGAATCACGATAATCGGGGCGGATGCCCATCATGTGTGAACAGTGTTTCGGGCGCGGTCCATCGGGCGTGGACTCCAGGCCTGGGAACCCAAATACAAAACCAATGATCTGATTATCAACAAATGCGCCAATCACAAAACCGCCATTGTGAACCGCGGTGATGAATACATGCGCTGGGACAACGTCCGTTTCACTTCCCTCCCATACAATACGCTGCAGGGATTCAACGGAGGACATTTCATCTGGAGTTTCAAGTAATTTGATAACGGGAGCAGGCATAGGTCTTAATAAAGAACGCGCAAGGTCAGCGCGAGAGACGTAAGGTTTCCTGAATCCTTTTTGCAAATTCAGAATACCAGGGTTTACGCTCGAGATATTCCAGGCGATAAGCAAAGCGTGCCGGCATCAAGCCGAATGTATGGGGCAGGTTATCCACCGGGCATGTACGGTTGACAGCAACATAATCCAGCCAATAGGTTGAGATAGTGAAGTTCGGAATAGAAGCATCGAGCATAACGAGAAGCGCTCGCATATAGGGCATCGGAAGAGGCAGGAGCATGCGGCGTGTATTCGTAATATTCATCAGCGTTTCGAGGATTTGGCGCAGTGTGAAATATTCACTGCCACCAACCTCGTATGTTTGATTGACCATTTCGGAACTTTGCAGAGCCCAGTTAAGGCAAGTAACAAGGTCTTCCACCCATAGAGGCTGGAGTAGTCTTCGTCCATCATTAGGGATGGGAAACAATCCTGGCGATGTGCGCAAGAGGCGCGCCAGAGTATTTGTGAAGCGATCCTCCGGGCCAAACACGACAGACGAGCGAATGATCGTATAAGGGACACCGCTACGCCGAATATGTTCCTCTGCAATACCTTTGGATTTCTGGATCGGGAAGGCTGACGCGCGGTCCGCACCAAGGTGGCTCAGAAAGATGAACCTCTGGATGCCCGCATCATTTGCAGCTTGTGCGAGCACCCGCGTACCTTCTATATCGGTATTGAAAAGGTTACCGCGCCGGCCCAATGACCCCGCGCTGGCAAGATGATAGATGTGATCCACACTGCGCAGTGCAGCCCGTACCCCGCGCTCATCATTTAAACTGACAACTGCTACTTCCACCGGAACCCCACGCGGCAAACGCGGAGAGGTAGGCGAAGAGCGCAGGAGCACGCGCACCTGTTCTCCTGTTTCGGACAACTGACGAACAAGTGCTCGTCCGATAAATCCGGTCGCGCCAGTGACTAAAATCATACCGAAGATTATAGCAGAGGTGGAATTATGGACTGATGACCAACTACAAGGTGAAACCCCTACAGCGGCTACCTTAGAGACAATGGAAACCGTAACGGAGCCCGCCACGCCCACAGCAGATACAACCAACTCACTCCCACTGATACAACACAAACTCCCGCTATTCCGGTGACGGGAGATGTTATCTTATTGGAGTGCCAGTTCTGTGTAAATGCGATGGCACACGCCCTGTTGGTCATCCCTGAAACGGCAACTTTTGAGCTGACCACAACCGCGACAGGAACCGATACAGGCTGCAATACTGTTGATACATTCGATGGCAAACAGGTTGTGCTTTGTCGTGGCGAAGAAAATACTTCTATAACGCTTAATATCTGCACCGATGGTAATTGCACAGAACTTGCTGTTGATCTGCAAGCTTGCCCAGTTTCTGGCACGCCTCAACCTGGCGCAACAGAAACGCCTGGGGCTGCAACAGATACGCCTCAAGCCAGCCCGACAACTGGCGTCCCAACGAGTACCCCGACACCTTAATAAAATTCAACAAGGAGCCGTGAAGGTCATAAAATCTTCACGGCTAAATCTTTAACACATGCTATCGTTTGATCCGATAAAATTTTAATTGAACGATACCGCAATATTTTGTAAGAGCAGGGTTGTCCAATTTTCTGATCTTGAGAAACTAGAGTAAAGACAACCCTGCATTCATTTCGTTTTTCCTATTCAGTACAGTCGGCGCGCGGAGGTTTCAATGAGGGCGATCAAAAGCAGACTGCCCATCAGCATGAGAACAGGAAAAGAAGTCCCAGTCGCCGCTGCACCCACCAGTAGTGTTCCCATTACAAAAGTAATCAAGATTTGCCGAAGCATGTCGATTTCTCCTATCCCATCAAATGATGGACTAATAGTTTTCATGTATCGAAATCAAAATAATGAAGCCCCTGTTGGCTGACCAGGGGCTTCGAGGCAATAGCTCTCTTTATCTCAAGCACTATTTATATAGTGGTGAGGGAGCTAAGACCTCAGCCAAGCCACCGATGGCTGCTGATCCTAAGGCAACTAGAAGTTCCGGAGTAGCCAATCCATTGACGGCAAGAATGATTGCGCCAACAAGACTGGACAACACATATAGACCCAACGCCCTAACGACGATTCGGAACAACCATATATCTTTTTGTTGTTTTTGCTCTTTCATGGTAACTCCTTTATGATTCGTACAGTCTATTTCCATAAACGAAGACATGGTTGATTTTCAGGTATCAAGATACAAATTAAACTGTCTAAGTTAATTTGGATCGCATTACCTTTTCATGTTTTTGTCAAATAACCATGTATTGTTGGCGGCATCATAAATAAGCCACATTTCGAAGTTATATTCACTCGAATTGCATTGGACTCCGGCATAGTAAGTAAAGTGTGCCCATACTACAGCAGAATAGATATCCTGTCTTATCAGTTCTACATTGCTGACCGCAATACTGCAAAGATCCATTTGTTGATAACCAAGCACGTAACTGTTGTAATCATTATTATGGTTGGCTTGTCGGAAACCAGGAGATAACTGTGCCCATGCATTCTCGTATCTTTTATCACTCACGTTTTGCCAGTAGGAGATGACAAAACTCGTAGGGTCAGGCCTTAATGGCACAGGAGTATCAGTAATGACAGTAGGAGATGGACTCGGTGAAGCAGTTGGCGTACTGGTTTGATTGGGCTGCGGAGTCAGCTGTTTTTCCTCCATAGAAACGGCTGATGGTGTATTTGTGACATTTCCTAGTGCATTTGTAATTACTGCTGGATTCAAAGCCAGAAGAATAAACACAGCTCCTAAAATAAACGCAGTGAAGCGGATCACAGGACTGGAGATGGTGGTCGATACTCCAAAGCTGAAAATATTAAACCCACCACCAAGTAGTGAAATCAATATCAACACTGCTCCAAACGCAAAAAATCCTAAAGTTAGATTTTCGGGCATTTTATCTCCTTGTTTTAAACCTTTCTCTACTCAATAAACGTTGGTCTTGCTGGTTTTCGGGCAGCAAGAAATAAAAAACAGCCTCTGGTGAAGACACCAGAGGCTGAAGAGATGTAGGCGGAACAGAATTTAGGTAGGAAGTGGTCCTTGTATTACATGTATCACTCTCTCACCATCGTCTGTACGCGTGCTTTGCATCCGTTCTTGCAGGGCCCATTTGACATTCTCTACATTAATAATCCGACGATCAACTGGGTTGACAGGTCCCCTAGAGTCGGCGGGCTGGCTGCACCAATTCGCTACAATACCAGTGATGTGAGGTGCTGCGAAGGATGTGCCGGCCCACCACGCAT
>Ga0081539_10005945_pt1 | contig 12041 bp, 12 predicted proteins | sample TabmetS4T2R2_FD_71023 | JGI IMG/M metagenome (GOLD analysis project Ga0081539, IMG submission 71023) | Tabebuia heterophylla rhizosphere microbial communities from the University of Puerto Rico - S4T2R2 | ecosystem: Host-associated > Plants > Roots > Rhizosphere ...
CGGCACCGAGACAAGACCGTCCGCCAAGCTCAACTGACCGACGATGCGTTCAACCATGTGCCGATCCTCCGCGAATCCTCTGCACGATTGAATCAAGTGTCAGCAATTGTGCAAAGCCCTCACGGGGGGAGAGGGCGCAAATGCGAGCGCCGAATCTTTCGACGCGGCAGGACTGCCGCGCGCTTCGAACGTCGAGAAAAATTTGCAGAACGATGTCGATGTCCGACAGTCGGCATCGTGATGCCGAGCGATCTGGCGGCCGCTTACTTCACCACGACGGACGTACCGACCGGCACCCGCTTATAGAGATCTGCCACGTCCTCGTTCCTCATCCGGAAGCACCCGGACGATTCCGCCTCACCGACCGAGTCCGGATCGTTCGAGCCATGGATGCGGTAGAGCGTGCTGCCAAGGTACATCGCGCGCGTGCCGAGCGGATTGTCCGGATCGCCACCTTTCATGTGCCTCGGCACATCCCGTTGCCGCGCGATCATCTCCGCCGGCGCCGTCCAAGCCGGAAATTCTTTTTTCGCGGTGATCTTGTGCGTACCCTTCCACTGGAAACCAATCCGGCCGACACCGATGCCGTAACGCAGCGCCGAGCCGTTTGCCTGAATGAGATAGAGCCGCCGCTCTGCCGTATTGACGACGATGGTGCCAGGCGCAAATTTGCTTTCATAGCGCACGGTGGTGCGGCCGAGGCCGGTGCCGTCCAAGCCAAAGATGTTGTAGATGCCCTTCTTCGTCGCGCCGCCGCGCAGCAGCTCTTGCCGCTCGCCGTCGGACTGAGCTTGCGCGAGACTGACAGGACCAAGCAGGGCGGCGATTGCCGCCACGGTCGCAACATGACGTGCCAACACGAGTTCCGTCCCCGGCAAATGGTGCGGGCGCCAAGCTACGGCCTCTCGCGCGCGAAGGCAATTGCCTCAGGCGTGACTTAGCGCCTGCGCTCCGCAGCCGCTCGCCGAGCCTCGTCGGCGCTCATCTGCAATGCTTCGACCTGCATTCCGGGGAGGTTCTTGAACACGGCCGCGGCTTCCTTCATATCGACCGTGCTTCGATTGAAGGCGCGCTTGTTGAGCGTCGCCGCGATATGCTCCTCGAACATTGGGGAGCGGAGACTATCCTGCGTACGGCCCAGTGCGGAATCACTGTTTTTGCTTTTGCCGCAATCCGCAACGACGCGGCTTTCCTTGGGCGAGAGCGAAGTGATGACGGCCTCGCACTCCAAGAGGGGCGCCCAGCTTGCATATTTCATATTCAGTCTGACGCCCTTCGACGAGCGCCCGGCGGCCCAGATCTTGATCATCTCCCCCGGCCCGTCGCGCCGCGGAAGCGTGGTCTTTGCGTCCACCAACATGGTCTGGACCTGATCCTTGGAATAGGGGAAGACCGACGGGTCGGAGCTGAGATTGCAGCCACCCACCACTAACGCGCCCGCGAGAATAAAGACGAGCTTTGCGCTCATTGGCCGCTCCCTAGTTCAATTGTCCGATGTTGTTTAGACGAAGACGTTTGAACATCTCTTATGTGATTAGCTCAAATGCGATCCGGCACGTCAGCCTATGATCCACGATTACGATGCGGGCACCCTGGTTGGGACGATCACCGCCTGGAGGCGCGGTCGATGTTGTGCCGCTCGCGATCCGACGTTGCGGCTTCCTGCATCGCCGCGGTCTTCTGGACATTTGATGCCGCCATTCGCAGGACAGCGGACAACGTAGCAAGCGTTGTCGCCGGTATCACCGTGACGAAGTTGAATTCGCGGCCTTCCAGCGTGGCGGCGACCCTTTCTTTCACCGCGATCACGTAGAGGTGGTGGATCGTGCGATATTCGGACAGCCGGCGCTGCACATCGCCGAAGGGCCCCGAGGTTGGACCGCTGATCTCGATGCGGACTTTCGTCGAAGCAGGATCGACCGGCGACAGCAGCGCCGCGAAACGCATCGCCTCCCTGCCATCGTCCTTGACGATCCAGACGACCTTGCCGGGATCGCGCGAGTCCACATCGAACTGCTTCGGCTCACTGCCAAGGACCTCAACCGGCAAAGGCGCCGACTTGAGAAGCCCATGCGCCCGCGCCACCGGCATGTTGTAGACCTCGGCGCGCTCGCGCCAGAAATCATAGGCAATCACGCCGCCGATGAGCGCGGCCGTCAAAGCGAAGCTTTTGAAACAGCCGAACGGGTCCATCGGCTGGAGTGTAAATCAAGCGGCGTGCCGTTCGGTTAATCTCGTCGCGCGCTGAACCGCACGCCAGTGTGCACTTGATTAACCTTACGGCGCGCCCGGCGCTGTCAGTCGCCACCTGGGCGCCGGCGTCCTGGCGCAGAGGCGGCTATCCGTTGTGCACCGCAAGCGACGCCCAATCGCTGTAATTCGGGTCCGTCTTGATGGCCGTCTGCAGGCTCGTGACATCCGCCGTGGTGAAGTAAATGGTGTCGCAGCCGGTCCAGCCCTTCTTCATGATCGCATCCAGCCGCGGCTGGACGATCGCGACGGCTTTGTAATCGGGCGCCGTGGTCTTGCTGGGCATGTTTCCTTTAGCTGCCACGAGGTAAAACGCCTGCGCGAGATAGGCGATCGTTTCGTCGGCCAGCACGGTGATTCCCGTGGCCTTGTTGTTGTTCATGTCACGGCCATTGTAGAAGCAATCGAGAATGGCATGGCTGGATTCGTGGATCAGCAACGCCTTCTGATAAAAATACGTCTCGCCATAGCTGCCGTCGCTGGCGATAAGCTTGTTATTGTCGGCATCGTACTTCGCGGTGTCGTCCAGACTCGAATCGACCTCGCACTTGATCGTGCCTCCGTCCACCAGTCCGTACAGCGACCGATACATGATGGGCGACATCATGCGGTTGGCGAAGGCAAAATTGATCCATTTGACTGGCGTGGAAGACAAGGTTGCGAGCACGTTCGATTTCAGGCCCATCGCAGGCTCTCCGTTCCGATTCGGGTGAGCGAGATGCTCGCTCGCGCATGCGCAGGCTCGCCTTCTCTCCGCGATTAGTTGCTGCAACTCCTTGTCTGGTTCATCGCTTGGAGCCCAAACGGTCGTCCATTACCCGCAGGTCTGCAGCGGGTCGTGATCAACAAAACTCACAGTGAGCATAATGCGTCCGCTTTCGCTCTAGCGTCGCACGCTGAGCCATACACCAGCGAGGATGAGCAGACCGCCGATGAAGTGGTAAGCGGAAGGGCCCTCACCCAGGAACAGCATGGAAAGCAGCACGCTCGCGATCGGTACGACGTAGGTCATCAGCGAAGCGCGCACCGAGCCGAATGTCGCCGCAAGGTACGCCAGACCCGCATAGGCACCGATTCCAGGTACGATCGCGGCAAAGAGATAGGTCAGGAATGCACGCGCCGAGAACACGGCCTGTGGCGCCGCCAATGCCTCGTGCAGGCAAAACGGCAGGCTGAAAACCGCACCCGCGAAGGCAAACAGGCAAGTGCGCGAGATCGAGGAGACCTCGGGCAACGTGCTCACCTGCAACAGGTTGTAGGCGGTCCAGCCGAGCATGGCGATGACGACGAGAATATCGCCTGCAGCAAAATTGACGGTGCTCAGTGTTTCCAGCGAGCCGCGCGCCAGGATCAAGCCGACGCCCGGCAATGCCACAGCGATGCTGACCACCTGCACGGGCTTGATCTTCTCCAAGCCGATACACCATGCGATCAACAGCACGTTGACGGGCGTCGCCGCGAAGATCAGTCCGATGTTGATTGCCGTCGTCGTGACTCCGGCCAGATAGACGGGTCCTCCGCACAGGAACATCCCGCAGAAGCCTGCGGCCGCGACCATCCTGAGACGCGGTGAAATCGCAGGCCACTTTGCGCCTATTTCGCGAAGCGAGAACGGTGCGAGGCCCACCGCGACAATCGCCCAGCGAAAGAATGCGAGCGAGAACGAGGGCACCTCTCCGGCATTTGCGCGGGCAACGATGGTGTTCGATGCAAGCGCACAGGCAATGATGATGAAGCCAATGACTGCGAGTGCCGCCGACGACCGCGTCTGCTCCATGGCGCGCGATTGTGCTTCACCGACGACGATGAGCCAATTATGCGCGAGGTAAGGTTTACCGAGTGCGCGCGACCACATCCTGATAGCGCGGATCGCCGCTCAAAATTCCTCGCGCACGCGCGAAGGCGTTCATGCCGGCGACGAACTCCGGCGTGATGGCGGTGTCGTAGAACGGCAGGTCGCGCTCGATCAGCGGCGTGATCAGCGCCGCTTCGCTCGCCGGGAAGCGCTGCCGCCCGACCTGCTCGGCCAGCGCGACATCAGCTTTCAGCGCCGCGTGCGTCGCCGCGATCGCATCGGCGATTTTGGCCGCATCGCCCGGCCGCTCGGCAAGGAAGCGATCCGTCACGGCGAGCGAGGCCATCGTGTAGTTGAAGCACTCCTTCGGGCCGTCGCCGCGGCGGACGTCGAGCACAATCTTGCCGGCGCCGCCACGCACGGCGACCTCCGCGCCCATGCCGTTGGCCCAGAAGCCATCGATCAGCCGATCCTGCAGGGCGCGCGCGGCGGTGAGGCCGAAATTGGTGCTGGCGCTCGCCGTATTCGGCACCGGCGCGATCGTGACACCATCGCGCGCCGCGTCGATGCCGGCCGCGACCAGCAGCTGTTTCAGCCCGAGATCGACCCAGGGCGCGGCGCCAATCTTGCGGCCTTTGACGACGCCGACGTCGCCGCGCGTGCATTCAATGTCGGAGCGCATGACCAGAAACCAGTACATGCCCTGCGCTTGCGCGCAGGCGAGCTTGACGCCCTGCCACTCGGGAAATGCCGCCAGCGCGGAATGCGCCGAGCCGGCAACGCAGTCGACCGCGCCGTCGCGCAAGGCCGCATAGGCCTTGTTGACCGGGAAGATCAGCTCGACCTCGGCGTCGAGGCCTTGCGCGGCGAACTTGCCGAGCGTCACGGCCGCGACCGCCGGAAAGTACGAGTTCGAGATCAGATCCGGGACGGCGATCTTCAATCGCCGACTTTGGGCCGTCATGCGGCTGCTCCCAGCTTGCGCACGCTCTCCAACAGCGACGTGCGCATCAGGAAGGCGCGATGCGCGGCGGGATCGGCCGCGGTTCGGCGCAGATGCGCGAAGTTCGCGTTGCGTGACGCCGCATCGCGCTCCTCGAGGCGCCTCTTGTTGGCGATCGTCTGCTGCTGCACGTATTCGATATTCACCGGACGGCGGACCGCATCATAGCGATCGAGATCGCTCTCCGGACGCTCGCCGCGCAGCACGGCGGGGAGCACTTGCGCCAGATACATCGCATCGTGGATGCCGCAGTTCAGGCCGAGGCCGCCGATCGGGTTGTTGACGTGCGCCGCATCGCCGGCGAGGAACACGCGGCCCCGTCGAAAGCGCGCGGCGACACGCTGGTGGACGCTGTAGATGTTGCGGTGAACGATGTCGTAGCGGCCGGCCTTCGGAAAAAATCGTTGCAACCGCGCTTCGGTTGCGGCTTCGTTCAGGACCTCTTCATCGGTCTGCCCCGGCAACGTCGGAAACACCGCGCGCCAGCGCCCGCGTCCATCATCGCCGGCGACCTTGAACAGGTTGGCCCATTCGTCCGGATCGGAAAAATAGGCGCGGTAGGCAACGCCATGCTCCGCGGCGAAGTCGAACAAGGTCGTCAGCACCAGAAACCGTTCGGGAAACGTGTAGCCCTCGAACGCGATGTCGAGCGACTTGCGCACCAGCGAGCGGCCGCCATCCGCGCCGATCAGATAGCTGCCGGACGCCGTCTCGCGCGCGTCGTTTCGCTCCACCACGATGTCGACCCGACCGTCCGCCGCGGTGATCGCGGTCACCGGCGCGGAAAAGTGCACCTCCGCATGCGCGAGCGCGCGCAGCCGCGCGATCCCCATGTTGACGAGCTTGTGCTGCTCGCACTGCACGACGAACGGATGGGGCGTATCGTCCTTCAATAGCGCGTGGTCGAACTCCGCCACGAGGCTCCGTGTCGGCCGGTCCCAGAACTGGAAGGTCCGCGCCGTGAGTCCGCGCGCGACGACTTCATCGAGCAAGCCGACCGACGCGAGCATCTCGAGCGTCGCCGGATGCAAGGTCGATGCGCGCGGCGCGTCATTGACGCTTTCCGCCGCCTCGAACACGCGCACCGGAATGCCCTGCTCGGCAAGCGCGAGCGCGGTGATGATACCGACCGGTCCGCCGCCGGCGATCAAAACGGGAGCGATGGGCACCCTTGCGCTCCTAGTGCTGCCTGGCGCCGGCGACGTCGACCGCTTGCGCCCAGGTGGCGATGTCGCGCGCCAGCATGGCGCGATAGTCATCCGGCGAATTGCCGAGCGGATCGGCGCCGAACTCGCGCAGCCTGGCCGCGAAGGCCGGATCCTTCACGGCGGCGGCTATTTCGGCGGCGATGCGATCGATGATCGGCTTCGGCGTCTCGGCGGGCGCCATCAGGCCGTTCCAGGTCAGGACGCTGAAGCCGGGAAAACCGGATTCGGCGAGGGTCGGCACCTCGCGCGCGAGCGGCGCGCGCTGCTCCGATGACAGCGCGATCAGGCGGACATTGCCGGCCGCGGCTTGCGGCAGCGCGTCCGAGAGGTTCGAAAACATCGCCGGAATATGTCCCGCAACGACATCCGACAGAGCCGGCGCGTTGCCCTTGTAGGGCACATGCGTCATGTCGAGGCCGGCGCGATTGAGAAACAGCGCCATCGAGAGATGATTGAGGCTGCCGATGCCGGCCGAGCCGTATGAGAGCTGACCCGGCCGCGCGCGCACATAAGCGATGAACTCGGGAAGCGTCTTGGCAGGAAAATCCTTGTTCACCGCCAGCACGAACGGATTGGTCGCGATGTTGCTGATCGGCGCGAAGTCCTTCAGCGCGTCGTAACGCACCTTGCTCATCGCCGGCACCACCGCCATGACGGGCAGCGCCGCGACGAGCAGCGTGTAGCCGTCGGGCGTCGCCTTGGCGACCAGCTCGGCCGCGATCGCGCCGCCGGCGCCCGGCTTGTTCTCGACCACGACCTGCTCGCCGAGCGCCTCGCCGAGACGCTGCGCCGCGATGCGCGCGATGCCGTCGGTGTTGCCGCCGGCCGCGAACGGCACGATCAGCCGCACCGGCCGCTGCGGCCAGGTTTGTGCGCGCAGTTCAAGAACGCCGAGCGCGAGCGAAACCGCGACGATTGCGAACAGAAATTGAAGGCGCGCCCACATGGCTCAAGTCCGATTCAACATGCGACGAGGTGCGGAAGCCGAATAGCTCAGACGCACGCGCGCGCTTGTCAAGCGCGGCGCTCACGCTTCGAGAAGATCGAGCAAGGATGCGATGTCGCGCACGCTGATTAGCGTGCCGAACACATCGAACGACATCAGCTTCGGTGTAGTAGCCCGGATGAGCGCGTGAGCGCGAAATCCGGGGCCGTCCCGGGTATCGCTTCGCTCACCCGGGCTACGCGCTGCCGACCACCAGTACGCCAGCACGCGCATCTTTAGGAAAGGGCGCTGCGCGAGCGCGACTGAAATTCAGGCAATCATGACGCCAATATCGGCACATTAATCGCGTTTATGAAACGAATTTGTACTTCAAATTTCGTCACATCGAAAAGTACTGCTAGCCTCACGTCAAGTCATATCACTGAGAATACCTGAGTTGATCGACGCGTGCACGCAAGTGCATTGGGCGCAGGGGAGATTTTGTCATGACTGGCCATAGTGATCATTCAGAAAATACTGGAAGAAGCACAGTAAAGTCACAGTCAAAACCGCGACCGAACGGCGGTCTGTCCCGGCGCGCCGTGCTGAAGGCGGGTGCGGCCCTCGCGGGCAGCGCCGCCGGCGCCGGCGCGATCCCGGGCTTTCCAACGATCTGGGCGCAGGAGATCAAGGACATCGAGCTGCGCCATGTCGGCGTGTCGTACTCGGTCGTGAAAGCGATCGGCGATCAGGCCTCGAAGGATCTCGGATTCAAGGTGACGATGCAGAACCTCGACACCTCGGCCGCAATCAACCGCTTCATCACGCAGCCGAACACGGTCGACATCGCCGACGTCGAAGGCTGGCAGTCGAAGCTCGCCACCAGGCGCGGCGTGCTGCAGGGCATCGAGGTCAAGAAGATCAAGGAGTTCGACAACATCCTGCCGATCTTCACCAAGGGCGAGATCAACGGTCACAAGATTCCGCGGCAGGGGATCTCGCCCTACGAGGCGATGTACATCGCCAAGGCGGACGCGACCGACCTGCACGAAGGCGTGACCGACTGGATGACATTCCTGCCGCAAGTCTACAACGCGGACTCGATCGGCTATCGCCCCGACCTGATCGGACATCAAGTCACCGAATGGAAGGACCTGCTCGACCCGAAATTCAAGGGCAAGGCGGCGATCCTCGACGTGCCGGCGATCGGGATCATGGACGCGGCGCTGTGCTTCGAGAGCGCCGGCCTGATCAAGTACGGCAACAAAGGCAACATGACCAAGCAGGAGATCGACTTCACGGCCGACAAGCTGATCGAGCTGAAGAAGAGCGGTCACTTCCGCGCCACGTGGACGACCTTCGACCAGTCGGTGCAGCTCATGGCTGCCGGCGAGGTGATCATCCAATCGATGTGGTCGCCCGCGGTCGCTGCGGTGCGCGTGAAGGGCATTCCCTGCATCTACGCGCCGGTCAATGTGAAGAACGGCAAGGAAGGCTATCGCGGCTGGTGCAACGGCATGGCGCTGATGCGTCATCTCTCCGGCAAGAAGCTGGAGGCCGCTTATGAGTATCTCAACTGGTATCTGTCGGGCTGGCAGGGCGGCTTCGTGGCGCGCTACGGCTACTACAGCCCGGTGCCTTCGACCGCGAAGAAGTTCCTGAACGCCGCCGAATGGGACTTCTGGTACGAGGGCAAAGCTGCTCCCGCGGTGATCAATGATCCCTACGGCACGGCGATGGAGCAGCCCGGCGCGAAGCGCGACGGCGGCTCCTTCATCGAGCGCGTGACCAACATCTCCTGCTGGAACACGCTGATGGACGAGGCGGCCTACATGAACAAGCGCTGGAACGACTTCAAGGTCGCATGAGGCGCGCGCGGGCCGGCCGCTTCCCTCAGCCGGCCCGCTTCTTGCTTGACATTCCCTGGACGAGGCGAACATGGCCGCACGCGCAAGCATGGCCGGCTGGCTCTATGTGTCACCCCTGCTCATGGTGCTGGTGCCGTTCTTCGTGGCGCCGATCCTGGTGGTGATCGCCGCGAGCTTTCTCGAGAGCGACGGTTTCGGCGGCGTGCTGCCGAACGTCACGCTCGCCAACTATGTCGGCATCTTCACGTCCAAGCTGACGCTCAATCTCTATGCCGAGACCATCAAGTTCACGCTCCTGACCTGGCTGTTCGCGCTGATCATCGGCTTCTGGGTCGCCTATTTCCTCGTCTTCCATGTGCGCAGCCCGTTGCTCGCGATCGGCCTGTTTCTGTTGTGCACGGTGCCGTTCTGGACCTCCAACATCATCCGCATGATCTCGTGGATCCCGCTGCTCGGGAAGGAAGGCCTGATCAACATGAGCCTGATCCGGGTCAGACTGGTGCGCGAGCCGCTCGAGTTCCTGCTGTTCTCGCCTTTCTCCGTCGTCGTCGCCTATGTGCACCAGCTCACGATCTTCATGATCGTGCCGATCTTCAACGCCATGGCGCGCATCGACAAGCGCGTGGTCGAGGCCGCGCGCGATGCGGGCGCGAGCCGCCTCGACATCATGCGCCACATCGTCGTGCCGCTCTCGAAGAACGGGATCGCGCTCGGATCGATCTTCGTCGTGTCGATCGTGATGGGTGATTTCTTTGTCGTGAAGGTGATGAGCGGCGGCGGCTCGGCCTCGGTGGTCGGCGCGTTCTACGAGGACATCGGCGTGCTGCAGTATCCCACGGCCGCCGCGAGTGCCGTCGTGCTGACGATCGTGGTCACGCTGCTCGTCACCGCCATCCTGCGCAGCGTCGACGTGCGCAAGGAGATCACGCAATGAGCCTACGGCGCACAGGCGTTGTCAACGCGAGCGGCCGGCCGTGGACGTTCTATCTGCTGCTCGCGCTGTTCGTGCTCTATGTACTTGCGCTCTACGGCCCCATGATCTGCATCTACATCCTGTCCTTCCAGGACGTGCGCGGCGGGCTCGTCTTCCCGATGAAGGGACTGTCGTGGCACTGGTTCGTCGACCTGTTCACGCAGGTGCGCACCGGCGACGTGAAAGGCTCGTTCGACCGCTCGGTCAAGCTTGCGGTCATCGTGACCGTCATCACGGTCGTCGTGTCCTTTCTCTCCGGTCTCGCGTTCCGCCGCCGATTCCGCGGCGACGGCATCGTGTTCTATCTGATGATCGGCAGCTTGGTGGCGCCCGGGCTTGTGCTGAGCATCGGCACCGGACTGCTGTTGACGTTCATCGGCGTCGAGGCGCGCTGGTACGCCTCGGCGGTCGGCGCCCAGCTGTCCTGGACCTTGCCGTTCGGCGTGCTGGTCATGTTCGCCGTGATGTCGCGCTTCGATCGCGCCTGGGAAGAGGCGGCCTACGATCTCGGCGCGACGCGCTGGCAGACGATCCGCCTGGTTGTGGTCCCGATCCTGATGCCGGGGATCGTCGCCGTGGGACTATTCGGCTTCACGCTGTCCTACGACGAGTTCGCTCGCACGCTACAGACCGCGGGCTCGCTCAACACGCTGCCGCTCGAGATCTGGAGCATGACGCTCAACGTGACCTCGCCGTCGCTCTACGCGCTCGGCACGGTCACGACGATCGTCTCCTTCCTGATCATCGGCGCCTGCCTCGGCACCATCGCGCTCATCCAGAAGCGGCGTGCGAGCCGCGTCCCGGCCCATTGAGGAGACCAGTGATGGGCGCACAAGTCATGGGCGCACAAGGACATATCGAGCTCGCCGGCGTCTGCAAGAGCTTCGACGGCTTCAACAACGTCGTCGACGGCGTGAACCTGAAGATCCCGGACGGTGCCTATTGCTGTCTGCTCGGCCCCTCGGGCTGCGGCAAGACCACGATCCTGCGCATGATCGCCGGTCACGAGGATCCGACCGCGGGCGAGATCCTGATCGGCGGCGAAAATGTCGTCGGCCTGCCGCCGGTCGCGCGTCGCACCGCCATGATGTTCCAGTCCTACGCGCTGTTTCCCCATCTTTCGGTGCGCGACAACATCGCCTTCGCGCTGCGCGTGCGCGGGCTGTCGAAAGCCGAACGCTATGCGGCCGCGGACGCCATGATGCGCAAGGTCCGCCTCTCCGAGCTCGCCGACCGCCTGCCCGCCCAGCTTTCCGGGGGCCAGCAGCAACGGGTCGCGCTCGCGCGCGCGGCGATCACCGAGCCGCGCGTGCTCCTGCTCGACGAGCCGCTCTCCGCGCTCGACGAGCATTTGCGCGTGCAGATGCGCCAGGAGCTGCGGCAGATGCAACGCGAGCTCGGCATCACCTTCGTTCACGTCACGCACACGCAGCTCGAAGCGATCGCGCTCGCCGATCTCGTGGTGGTGATGGAAAAGGGCAAGATCCGCCAGCACGGCCCGGCACGCGATGTCTATGCCAGCCCGCAGGATCGCTATGTGGCGGAGTTCCTCGGCGGCCAGAACATCCTGGACGGACGCGTGCAGACCGTGAACGGGCATCATGCCATCGTCGCCGCGACCACGGGGCGCGACATCAAGGTGCCGCTGACGCCCGGCGTCCGTGTCGACGCGGGCGATCCGATCGCGGTCGCGGTGCGCCGCGACGACATCGAGCTGATGCGGCCGGATGCCGTCGCGCCCGAAGGCGTCGTGTCGCTCGCAAGCCGCATCCGCGCGATCGAATACCAGGGCTATTTCGTCAAGGTCATGCTCGAGGCCGATAGCGAGGAAGAGTTCGTCGTCTACGTCTCGGAACGAAAGTTCTACCGCAACCCATTCGAAGTCGGTGACGCCGTGCTTGCCACCTGGCCGGTCGACGTCGCGCGCCTGCTCGCCTGAGAACATCCGGAGTCATCCATGCACATCAGCTTCACCCTCAATGGCAAGCCGGTCAGCGTCGAGACCGAGCCTTCGACGCT
>Ga0081539_10005946_pt1 | contig 12038 bp, 10 predicted proteins | sample TabmetS4T2R2_FD_71023 | JGI IMG/M metagenome (GOLD analysis project Ga0081539, IMG submission 71023) | Tabebuia heterophylla rhizosphere microbial communities from the University of Puerto Rico - S4T2R2 | ecosystem: Host-associated > Plants > Roots > Rhizosphere ...
CTCGTCGGAGGGCGGAATGTTGTCCGCGGCCATCGGGCTGAACACGTTCCGCACGAAGCGCACGTCGCTGGTCGTCAGGAAGGCCTTGGAGCCGGTGTCGTAGGCCAGCTCCCACGGGAAATCGTTGACCCATGGGATGCTCGAGGCGAAGCCGACGTTCAACCGGCGGAACCGGTGCCGGTGCCGCGCTTGATCGTACAGCCGGCGGACCTCGCCGCCGAAGAGGATGTCGAAAAGCATCATGCCGTACTGCTGGATGCCGGGCATCTCCGGCGCGTTGCCCTCGCCGTCGTCCATATAGGCGCGGTAGTCCCGCTGCTTCGCGATTGCGTCGTGCCAGCGTCGGCCCGCCTCGCCGCCGCGCAGGTTGAAGGGGACGAGCACGCGCGCCGAGCCGTATGTGGCTAGAAGCATCGGATTGACGTTCGGTTTCTCCGCCGTGCCGCCGACGCCCGTCGAGACGTCGCCGGCCGGGAGGATCATCAGCTGCAAGGCGTCCTCCGCGCTCCACCCGTAGGGTGCGAACAACCTGCACTGCTCAGCCACCGCTTCCTTCGCGGCCTCGGTGGCGACGCCGAGCGCAGCGGCCTTCTCGGCTGCGGCAGGAGTCGCTACCGCCGCACCCGTGCCCGCGGTCGCCACCATGCGTGCCATCGCGCTGCGGCGTGGCGGGGTGGCCGAGAGCGGCGGAAGCCCCAGCGGCCGGCCCGACAAGGCGTTGACGATCAGCTCGCGCGACTCGGGGTGGGCGAAGAAGTTCAGGTGGTGAATCGGGTCCGCACCCGGGCCGGCGTCGAGATTACCACCGGGACCGAAGCAGCCGATCTGTCCCGCGGCCACGTCACCGTCAGCGCCGGCCTGCCCGAGATCCCAGCCACCCGCCGTCGGGACGACCAAGTCGTTGCTGGACTCGAAGAAGGCGTCGACGCCGATGTCCGCGAGCCGCGCGACAAGGTTTTCGGCCGGCTCGTAGTTGGCGGCAAGCGCGAACGTCGAGTCGGCCGCAAGCGCGACGTCGCGCAGGCCCTTGATGACGTCGCCGCGCGCGTCCATCGACGCGATGCCCGGCAGCACGTCGTCGCGGAGCAGGTTCTGGGCCAGCCACGACAGCGATTCCGCCACCCAGTCCGCTGCGGTCGTGAACGGGTTCTCCGGGAAGATCTCCAGCAGGTTGGCGAACCATCCCACCGTCTGCTCCCAGCGGTGTGGCGTCGCCAGCGGCGTACCCTGATTCGGCGAGGCGACCAGGACCGCCCGGCCCAGCTTCAATTTCGCCGCGCCGTCGCGCGCCAGTGTCCGCAGGACCAAGCCCCCGCGCGAATGCGTGACCACGTCGAACGTCCCGGCCACGCCGCCGCCCGGGAGCGCGGCGATCATGTCGTTAACGTTCTGCTCGGGACTCTTGCTAATCGTGAAATGATCGAAGCCGTATACCTCGTTGCCGTAAAGCGGGCCGACGGCATCGAAGAACCCGTCGGCTGCGAGGGAGCGGAACGCCGAGCGCGTGTGCGAAAACGTGCCGTGGATCAGCAGCAGTCCGCGCTTACCGCCGCCGAGGTTCGGCACCGCCGGTTGTAGCGGTCCATTCGACGCGAGCGCCTCGCGCGTGACGCGGACCCAACCCTCGGCCCGCGGCGCCTTGCGCCAGAGCCGCTCTTCAAATCGTCGGGCCAAGGTGGCCAACACGGGTCGGGCGATGACGTCGACGACCTTCATCACGACGACCTTGACGACCTTCGAGATCAGGCCGCGTCGCGCGCGGATGTCGGGCGTGAAGACGGTGTCGCTGGGGACGGACGGGATTTCGAAAACGACCTCCCTGCCGCGCGCCGCGGCCGCGGCAGTGCCGTCCCCGCCTCGCCGTCGGCGGCCGTGGCGTACAGCGTCAGGCGGCCGGATCGAAGCGAGGTGGAACGTCAACGCACCGGAGTCGTGGCGGGCAACCGCGACGAACGGCTCGTCGGTCGCGGTGGTCACAGCCAGCCGGAGCGGTTCGGCGGCGGCCGATGCCGCCCCGGTAGCGTCGCGGCGCTGCTCGGCGGGCGTTTGCTCGGCAACGACTCCGGCCACGGGCTTGAGCTTTCCGTTCGAGGTCAGGAACGCTGGCACGTCCGGGGCCGCCGCGGACGCACCGCGGCGACCTTCTCCCGTTGGTTGAATTCTCCAACCCGCATTGAGCGACGTGACCAGCGCGAAGTCCCCGGGGTTTTCGGCCATGGATGCTCACCTCCCTTTTGAGAGTTGCCCAGACACCATGCCAGATCTCTTAGCAACACTCAACTGTTGTCGCGCGCGCGCGCGCGCGCGCGCGGGTGGATGCGGCGTCGCCTGTTCGATATTCCGACGCCACTTTTTCAGCATCGGCAGAACGGTGTCGCGCTGTTTGCGGCGCGGTGACGGCGGTCAAGGCCGTGGCCGAGGCGACGTGCGCGCCACGACCGTTCAGCTCATCTCGTGCCATGAAGTCCCCCTTTGAGTTGCGGCTTCTACCTCCCCTCCAAACCGGGCATGGTTGTCGCGGATCCTGACCCTGTCAACAATTACAGTAACTGCGTCTCCGACTCGGCCGCGCGGGTGCGCCGGTTGTAAACCATCTTAGCGATCGTCGCGCGCCGCGAGTTTCCTCGGAAACCTCTCGTCCATCGTCGCGGCTTTCCAGAGAAAACTTGCCATGATCGTGCTTGCCTGTTTCATGTCTTGGACTTGCACTCGGTCGTAGTTGTCCTGGCTGGAGTGGTGCGTGCGGCTGTTGTACTCGATCGGGTCCTGGATGAACTGAAACCCCGGCAGGCCGATCGTGTCGAACGAGATGTGATCGGTCGAGCCGGTGTTGGAGAGCGTCACCGTGGTCGCGCCGAGGTCGCCGAAGGGGACGAGCCACTTCTTGAAGATCGCCGCGGCCGGATCGTTGCCCTGGGCGTAGATGCCGCGGATCTTGCCGGTGCCGTTGTCGAGGTTGAAGTAGACGGAGAGGTTCTCGTAGTCCTTCGCCTTGACGATGCGACGTGCCGGGTGCGTGCTCGGTTGCGTCGCGGCGCCGTCGGCGTTTGCAGCGCCGGATGCCGGGTCGTTCTCCTGGCGTCGGAAGCGCGTCGGCCGCGGGTCGGGGTCGTAGCCGAAGTGTTGCTTCACGTACGCTTCGGAGCCGTAGATGCCTTGCTCCTCGCCGGTCCAGAGAGCGACGCGGATCGTGCGAAGCGGCTGCAGGCCGCACGCCTTGATGATGCGTACCGCCTCCATCGCCGCCGCGCATCCGACGGCGTTGTCGGTCGCGCCGGTGCCCGAGTGCCAGGAATCCAGGTGCGCGCCGACCATGACGATCTGGTCCTTCAGCACCGGGTCGGTGCCGGGAATCTCCGCGACGGTGTTGTACGCCATCGGATCGTTGTCGAAGAACTGCACGCGCAGGTCCGCGAGGATCTTCACGTGCTCGCCGCTCTTGAGCATGCGCGCCAGACGATTGTAATCCTCGACGGCGAGCGTGACCTGCGGCGGGATCGTCGGCGCGTTGCTCGCCCACACGTGCGGGCGCGTGGTCGGTCCGCTCGTCGGTCCGTTTGCGATCGATGCGCGTGACGTTGGCTCGGTGGTGGGCTCGGCGCCCACGCCGCCGAATCGACCCGTGTCGCCGGGGATCGACGCCTGCGAGACGAACAATGTCCCGCCGTCGCCGATCGTGCTCGGGGTGATCACGAGCGCCGCGCCCTCGTCGGCCACGAACTTGAGCAGCCGCGGCGCGAACGTGTCGAATCGGCGTCGGCCGCCGCGCGTCGGGCGAGAGGTCGGCTGTGTCGCGGGGTCGTCGCTCGGGCGGTTGCGCGCGACCAGGGCATCACCTTGAGCGCTGGACTCGGCGAACTGCGCGCGCCGCTCCGAAGCCGTCTGCGCCCGAGGCTGGCCCATCAGCGCGTTCGTCCCTGGCGCCGCGTCGGCGAGCTTTTGAAGCTCGGCATCGGTCATCCGGCTGGCCAGCGGTTCGAACCGCGCCTCGACCGCGCGCGTCGCGCCGGCCAGGACGATCTTGCCCTTGAGCTTGCCCTCGTACTTGTCCAGGTCCGACGCGCGCTGCGCATCGACGTGCACGACCTCCGCATCGAGCGGTTGATCGAACCCGGGCGACCACGCTTTCGGATAGCCGTTCAAGATGATCGTGTAAGGTTCGACAACCTGGAGCGAGAACCGCTTCACTTCCCACCCGCGTCCGAACGGGCCCCAGCTCTCCAGGTGCGCGTTCTGGATTCCCCACGACGCGAGCTGCTCGCGCGTCCAGTCGTTGGCGTGACGACCCGCCGGTGAACCGGTCAAGCGCGGGCCGATCACGTCGGAGAGTTGCGAGAGCGTCTCCATCACTTTCGATCGGTTCAGCCCTTCGTCGCGGATGCGGGCGATCGTCGGATCGAGCGGTTGCGACGTCGGCGCTCCGGTACCGTGCTCGACGATCGAGCCGCCGTTCGAGGCGCATCCCGCCGCGACCCACAGCACGAACCCGATCAGCAACGCTTCGCGATTCTTCATGCCGTGGAGCATAACATTGTCACTAATGGACAACATGCACCTCACGCTGAACCGACACCCCAAGCTCGAGAACGCCACGCTCCTGGTGGCTCTCACCGGCTGGATGGACGGCGGCGACGTCTCGACCGGAACGGTCAAGCAGCTCATGTCCGGCCGCAAGGGCGTGCGCGAGATCGGGCGAATCGACCCGGACGACTTTTACATCTACAACTTCCCCGGCAACATGGAGATCGCGTCGCTCTTCCGCCCGCGGGTGAAGTATGACACCGGCGTCGTCACCGAGTTCGAGATGCCGTCGAACATCTTCCTGTGCGACGAGGCGGCCAACCTCGTCTTCTTCGCCGGAAAGGAACCGAACCTGCGCTGGCAGTCGTTCGCCGACTGCATCTTCTCGGTCGTCAAGCACGTCGGCATATCGCGGATCGTCTTCGTCGGCAGCTTCGGCGGCTCGGTCCCGCACACGCGCGAGCCGCGACTTTACGGCTCCGTCTCGCACCCGCGCCTCCGCGCGCTCCTCAAGCAGTACAGCCTGCGCCCCAGCGAGTACGAGGGCCCGGCGAGCTTCTCGACGCTGCTCTTGTCCGAAGCGAAGCGTCACGAGGTCGAAATGGTCAGCCTCGTCGCCGAGATCCCCGGCTACCTCCAAGGCACCAACCCGCGCAGCATCGAGGCCGTCGCACGCCGGCTGGCGAGCATCATCAACCAGCCGATCGACTTGGACTCGCTGCGCGAGGCGAGCAACGAGTGGGAATCTCAAGTCACCGCGGCGGTCGAAAAGGACGAAGAGCTCGCCGGAACGATCCGGAAGCTCGAGGACGAGTACGACGACGAGCTGATCCAATCCGAAGGGGCGTGACGCGCAACGTGGGTGGACAGTGCGCACAGTGCATGCATCTATCACAATGAGGTGCCGATGATTGAATCCGTCATTGGTTGCATGCAGGTCAGCGGATCGGGTCCCGCCGCCGGTGGCAGCACGATGCTCGTGATCGCCGTGAGTGGGTTTGCTGTCCTAGGTTTCTTCAGCGTGATCGCTTGGTTGATGGGTTTGCGCTGAGTCCTATCCCATCCTCACGTGTGATAGTCGGCATTGATCCGCACGTATTCGCGCGAAAGGTCGCACGTCCACACCGTCGCATCGCCTTTCCCTAGATTGCAGCTCAGCGCCGCGACGACCTCTTTCGCGCGCATCGCTCGACTCGTCTTTCCCGCGTCGAACTTCACCGGTCCGCCGCGCTGGAAGACGCGGGTGCCTTGGAGCGTGAGCGTCGCGCGGTTCGCGTCGAACGGCACGCCGCACATGCCGGCGGCCGAGACGATCCGGCCCCAGTTGGGGTCGTTGCCGTGCATCGCGCATTTGACGAGCGGGCTGTTCGCGATCGATCGCGCGATCGTCGCGGCATCGGCGCTGGTCTTCGCGCCCGTGACGTCGATCCGCACGACCTTCGTCGCGCCCTCGCCGTCGGCGGCGATCTGGTAGGCGAGCGACTGGCACACCTCGTCGAGCGCGGACGAGAACCGCTCGATATCGCGAGGAGATTCGACTGCCACGCCGCTCATGCCGGACGCGAGGATCGCGCACGTGTCGTTCGTGCTCGAGTGATCGTCCACGGTCACCGCGTTGAAGCTCTTGTCCGCGGCCCCGCGCAGGAAGCTCTTCAGGTGAGCGAACGATACGCGCACGTCGGTCGTCAGGTACGCGAGCATCGTCGCGTGCGGCGGTTGAATCGCCAGCCGCGGGCCGATCATGCCGCTGCCCTTGCAGACGCCGGCGATGGTGACGGATCCCGTTGAGAGCTTCACGCGGGTCGCGGCGGTCTTGCGCACGAGGTCGGTGGTGAGGATCGCGTCGGCGAAGCGCATCGCATGCGCGCGGTCCGAACCGAGGTCGACCGCCGCGGCGCGGATGCCGCGCTCGAGCTTCGGCATTGGGAGGAGGTGGCCGATGATCCCGGTCGAGGAGGGCAGGATCGTCTTCGCGTTGCACTTCACTTGGGATGCTGCGACTGAGCACATCCGTCGCGCGTCACGCTCGCCTTGCTTGCCGGTGCAGGCGTTGGCGTTGCCCGAGTTGACGACGACGCCGCGCAGCCGGCCGGACATCAACCGCAGGTGCTCGCGCCCGACGGTCACGCCCGGCGAAACGACCTTGTTGGTCGTGAACACGGCCGCCGCGATGGCGCCGTCGGGCGCGTCGCAGACGAGCAAGCCGACGTCGAGCGCGCCGCGCCTGGACTTGATGCCGGCGCTGGCGGCGCCGGCGCGGAAACCTCTTGGTGAGAGCAAATGGAGATCGGTCGCCACGAGTCGTCATTTCCTCGACTAGGGAACGGACGGGTCGCCATCGCGCGGCCAACCCCAATGGAGCGAGTATCAGCTGGCGAGGAGCGGTGCCCGCTGGTCCACGGGTCCGATTCGCGACCCACATTCCGGACACCGATCGGTACTCGCCCGCACGTCGTAACCGCACTCGGCGCAGAGTCCCTTCCGCACACGCGCAGCGCGAGCCCGGGACAGCGCGATCGATCGCGCCCGCGCGGTCGGAACGATACCCGTAATGGTGAGCGGCAACCAACCAGGAACCGCAACGTTCCACCAGCGGAACGCGTACCCTTCGATGTCCACCCGGTCAAACACAAATCCGAGCCGGTTCCACGTGGATCTGCTCCACTCCCTTGGCCAGGGCTCCGCGTTGAGGCGAGAATAGAACCCGGTGCGTGCAGGGGGATTGCTGGCCATCACCGCCGGCGTCATCTCGGCGCCAAGTTCGCCTGTTCCGAATCCGATGCTGCCGCGCAACGCGAAAACGCCGACCCACTCCTGATACATCGACTGCTCACCATACACCCGGGACTCCCATCCGACGTTGGTCGGCGCGAGGTAGCTCAGCGCGTATAAGAGTGCGGTTATGCCCATCAACAGGGTGCACACCGCGACGACGTAGCTGTCGAGCCGTTTCCTCATGATCGAATTGCTGGGATCTTCAGCGCTTTCACATGAAACGCCAGCGCCTCGCGGACGTGTTCGTCCCAGTAGTCCCACGTGTGCCCGCCTGGGAACTCGGCATACTCGTGGGCAACCTTCTGCTCGTCGAGGAACGCGTGAAACCGACGGTTGTGCGTGATCAGACCGTCGTCCACGCCACAATCGATCCGGAGCTTGGGCAGCGGCTTCTTCTGCTTGAGCCGGCGTGCGACGAGCGCTTCGAGATCATGTTCTGAACCGCTCGGGTTCTTGCCGAAGACGCGCGCGAACTCCGCCTCGCGCGGGCCGCCGCGGAGTTCGCTGCCGCGGAGCAGGGCGCCGCTGTGGCTGTTGGCGCTGACATATCGATCTGGATATCCGAGCGCCAGTCGCATCGCGCCGTACCCGCCCATCGACAGCCCGCCGACGCATCGGCCCGCGCGCGTCGCCTTCGCCGGGAAGTTTCGTTCGATGAACGCCGGCAACTCCTCGGCGAAGTGCGTCGCGTAGGCCGGGTCCTCGTCGTTGTCCGTGTAGAACCCGCGGTAGCCGTCGGGCATGACCACGATCAGCGGCATGTCGCGCACGTACCATTCGACGCGCGTCCGACGGTGCCAGATCGTGTGGTCGTCGCTCATCCCGTGCAGCAGGTAGAACACCGCGAACGGCGGCTTGCCCTTGTCCGGGAGGATGACGTACAGGCTGGTTTGTTTCGCCAGGACGTTGCTGAAGAACGTGATGTCGCAGAAGGCCATTGTTGTTATTGGTTACTGGTTACTTGTGTGTGCGTGACTCACCAAGTCGCGCTCGGACATCGAACGCCGCAAGTAACAAGTAACAAGTAACAAGTAACCACGAACAAACAACTATTTCGGCTTCACCGCGTACACCTTCACGCTCGCGGCGTAGTCGTTGACGTTGCAGCAAGAGAGGGCACTGCCGATCGACTCGTGAACCGCTGACGCGCTTTCGCCGCCGCAGCAACTGCTGGCGATCGGCAATGCCCCATTCTTCTCTGACTGCTCCTGTATCGGAGGCAAACAGCAGCCGCTCTGGCCCTCGACCTTCGAGTACGCGTTGAGATCAGCGCCGCTGTCCACGACGTGCACGTTCTCGAACCCCGCCTCGCGCAGGCCGGCGACGTAGTCATCGATGAGGATTGCGCCGGGAATGCAACCGACGTACGCCTGCACGTCCTTCTCGATCTCGGGAGGGGGTGGCTGCTTGAGCGCGATGTCCGACACTGCGACTCGCCCGCCGGGCTTGAGGACTCGGAAGATCTCGCGGAACACCGCGCGCTTGTCGGGCGCGAGGTTGATCACGCAATTGCTGATCACCACGTCGGCCGACGCGTCGGGCAGCGGCATCGCATCGATCGTGGCCTGGCGGAACTCGACGTTGGCTAGCCCGCTCCCGGTCGCGTTCTTCCGCGCCAGCTCGATCATCTCGCTCGTCATGTCGATCCCGATCGCGCGGCCGGTCGGACCGACCTTCTTCGCGGCGAGAAACACGTCCAGCCCGCCGCCGCTGCCGAGGTCTACCACGACCTCGCCCGGGCGCAGGTTCGCCAACGCGGTCGGGTTGCCGCAGCTCAAGCCCATGTTCGCCTCGGCGGGGATCGAACCGAGCTCTTCCGCGGTGTAACCGAACGCCTCCGCGACCGCGGCGACGCCGTCGTGCTTGCTCGACAGGCCGCTCGTTGCGACCGCACCGTACTTCTCGCGGACGACGTCCCGGATGTTACTCGTTGTCATCTTGACTCTCCCGGGCTGACGTTCGTCATGTGTATGGAGCTCTCCGACTGCGCCGAGCCGGCTTGGAGCGCCCTCCAACAAGCGACTCCGGCCGCGGCGCCAAGCGGCGGAGCAGTGAGGTAAACCCACAGCGAGGTAAGTTCACCGCTCAACACGGCGGGCGCGACCGACCGCGCCGGGTTCATCGACGCGCCGCTGATCGGCCCGGCGAACAGCGCCTCGAGCGCGATCACGCCGCCCACCGCGATGCCGGCCATCGTGCCGACTTCCTTCGAGCCGCTGGAGACGCGCAGGATGACGAACGCGAGGACCGCGGTAAGGATCGCCTCCAGCGCGAACGACTGCCAGGCAGATCCGGCGGGTGTCGTCGCGCCGAGCGCCGCGCGGTTGCCGAACATGAGCCACAGGGCCAAGCTCGCCGCGAATGCGCCAGCGAACTGCGCTAGCACGTAAGTTCCGGCGTCGCGCCACTTGAACCGTCTTGCGAGGCAGAACGCCAGCGTCACCGCCGGGTTCAGGTGCGCGCCGGAGACTTCGCCCACCGCGTAGATCATCGCCATTACGACCAGCCCGAAGGTGAGCGCCACGCCCAAGTGAGTCACGCCGCCGGACGTCACGTCGTCGATGACGACCGCGCCGGTGCCGGCGAAGACGAGGCAGAACGTCCCGACGCACTCGGCCGCGAATCGTCTCATCGCGACGATCCCTTCGCTTGCGTCAGCGCCTCGGGCAGTCGCTGCACGAACGCCTTGATCTCGTCGCGCACGCGGCGGTAGTGCGGCAGGGCATCCTCGTCGGTCTTCGCGCCGGCGGCGAGCCTTGGCGGGTCATCGAAGCCGACGTGAACGACCTTCGTCTTGCCGGGAAAGATCGGGCACGTCTCGTTTGCGTGATCGCAGACGGTGACGGCGTAATCGAAAGCGATCTCCTTCAACTCGTCCACGTGTTTCGAGCGATGCGAGCTGATGTCCACGCCGACCTCGCGCATCACGCGCACGGCGCGCTCGTTCATCCCGTGCGGCTCGACGCCGGCGGAATGTGCTTCGACCAAGTCGCGCTTGAGCGCGCGGGCGAATCCTTCCGCCATCTGGCTCCGGCACGAGTTTCCCGTACAAAGAAACAGGATGCGGAGACGGCTCATAACAAGTCCATGAGCGACGCAATGAACCGACTAAAGCCCGGCCCTTCAGGGCCGGGGCATCACGAGCAACACCCGCTCTCGCACAGGCACACGACGTCTTCGGCCATTGTCTTCATCTCGCGTCCGCACGCTTCCACGCACTCGAGCAGCTTCGCGTGGACGCGCCCGCGTGCCGGCGCCAGGCGGTAGTACATCCACAGCCCCTGCTTGCGCTGTCGTACCAGGCCGCTGCGGCGGAGGTACGCCAGGTGTCGCGAGACGGTCGGCTGCGGCGCCGCGATGACGCGCTGGAGGTCGCAGACGCAAACCTCGCCGTCGCAGCACCGCGCGCCGCGGCCGTCGGTCCAGGTTCGGCGCTTCGCGCTCCACAGCAGGTACAGGATTCGCAGCCGGATCGGGTCGGCCAGCGCGCGAAACAGTTGATCGGCGCGCGCGGGAGGGTGTGCGGCGGTGCTCGCCATATTCGTCTAGGCGAATATAGTTGCCGATCGGCGGGCGGTCAAGCAATACATTCGCTTGCGCGAATGGAGTTCAGTGCGGGACTTCGTCCGCTGACGCGGGCGCCAGCTCGACGTGGGCGTCGTTCGGGTCCGTCGACGTGTAGCGGACCACCAGCGATGCCGCCGGCCCGACGCCCGTACGCTGTGGCGGCGAGAGCCGCAGGATTGTCTGAAGCGCGTGCGGGTAGATCGCCGCCTGGACTTCGATCGGCCCGCCGGGGGCGTAGTGTGACATGTCACGCACGACCCGCACCTGCTCGGCCAGCGTAGTGCCGAAGTGCATCTGGCGCGTCCCGCCGGTGCGGACGACGCGCGCGAGGAGGAGCGTCGTCGCGCCCGCGACCGCGACGATCTGCACCCACGCGACGACGCGACCGAGCGTCAGACGTGTGATGCGGTCAATCCCAATCCACGCCAACACCACCAGCGCCGCCCACGTACCGTTGTAGTAGTGGGGGTGTCCGTACGTGTGGGTGACGCCGTTGAGAAGGAGCTGCGCCAGCACCGTGATTGCGCCGACGCGGGCGAGTTCGATGGTCACGCTCTCACTACGCTCGCGTCGACGGACCAATGCGGCCGCCCCGAGGCACAATCCTAGCCACGTGATCGGGAACGCCAGCAGCGCGACGACGCGGCACGCCGTCAACAGCGTGTACCAGGTCCGGTCGCCGCGCAACCACGGCGTCGGGAAGAGGTACTCGATCCACGCCGCGCTCAGCACGCGAGGGCCGAGCAGGGCGAACCACCAGCCGTTGAATGTGGACGAGAGGTTGGCCCGATCGACGTCGCCGGAGAGCAGGTATGGCCAGTAGACCCAGCCCGTCGCAAACACTGCGATTCCAGCAATCGCAATGAAAATCAGTCGTGACCGCGCCTCGTTCCAACGGAAGATCAGCAGGTGCGTCCCGATCGCTGCGATCAGCGGTGCGGCCATCAGGTGCACGAGCAGCATCAGTCCCGCGAGGTACAGCGACAGCGCCAAGATCCACGACCGCGGCCGCGCCAGGAACGACGCGTAAGCCGCGAGCGCGAGCGTCCCCAGGCCGATGTTGAAGACGTTGTCCCAAAGCATCCGGCGGTAGAACCACGCGTACGGTGACATCGCGATCGCGAGCAACCCCCAGCGCCACAGGCCGGTCGCGCGCTGTATCCACGCGAGCCCGC
>Ga0081539_10005947_pt1 | contig 12037 bp, 13 predicted proteins | sample TabmetS4T2R2_FD_71023 | JGI IMG/M metagenome (GOLD analysis project Ga0081539, IMG submission 71023) | Tabebuia heterophylla rhizosphere microbial communities from the University of Puerto Rico - S4T2R2 | ecosystem: Host-associated > Plants > Roots > Rhizosphere ...
GCACGGGGTGCTAAGCCATGTACGAACTAACCCGGCAACTACACATATTCCACTAGTATTTGTTTCCGCCCTCCCTCGTGAAGATATGCCCCTTACCAGCGTGCAGCTCGGCATTTCGGACTACTTGACCAAACCATTTCGCGCGGCTGATTTACTCCGTGTCATTCGTGGATTGCTGGCCTCGACCTAAATTTGCCTCGAAAATTAGACTTTTCCGCCGAGTGAGGTTAGAGTTCATCGTTCGTCTTCACTGAGCGTTTTGAAGTTCCTATTTAATCACACCTTTACGATTGAGACGACGCAACCCGCATGGTCTTAGTTTCACTTATTACGCTGTGAGGTTTCCCAAATGGACCTAGGATTGAAGGGAAAAGTGGCGCTGGTCGCTGCGTCGAGCAAAGGGCTTGGCTATGGCGTCGCGCAGGCGCTGGCGCGTGACGGTGCAAAGGTTTCGTTGTGCAGCCGGAACGCGCTGGAAATTACGGAAGCGGCAACCCGGCTTTCGACCGAAACTGGCGCGGAAACGCTGTGCGCGACCTGCGATATGAGCAACGCCGAATCGATTGCCGCGTGGGTAGATCAGACAGTTACACAATGGGGTGTAATCGACGCAGTACTGGTGAACGCGGGCGGTCCGCCTGCTGGGATGTTCAAGGATTTCAGCGATGAGCAGTGGAACGAGGCTTTCCAGCTCACGCTGATGAGCAGCGTCCGGCTGATCCGCGCGGCGATACCTCACATGACCAACGGCGGCAGCATTGTGACGATTACCTCATCGTCGGTGCAGGAGCCTGCCGAGCGGCTGATCCTTTCAACGGTCATGCGCTCCGGCGTTGCAGCGTTAGTCAAGGCGCTGGCGGACGAACTCGCCCCCAGCCGAATTCGCGTCAACAACCTGATCCCCGGACGAATTGAAACGGATCGAGTCGCGGCGCTGGACGCGAACACAGCCAAAAAGCTGAACATCAGCGTCGAGGAAGTGCGTGAGCGGAGCATCGCCAAGATTCCGCTGGGTCGGCTGGGAACGATTGAAGAATTCGGCGCAGCGGCTGCGTTCCTGCTTTCTCCAGCAGCAGCTTATATCACAGGGGCAAGCCTGCGCGTCGATGGCGGATCGCTACGGTCGATATAGGACATAGCGACACATCAGTCCACTTTCGGTGTTGTAGTGAAGCTAGTCGTGAAGGTTTTAACGCTTAGTTGCGTGTTTGAGGGCTTCGTAATTACGCGAATTTTCAATGGCAATCGCAGCATAATCGCTCAATGCGCCCAGGAGCGCACCGTCGTAACGTGTAAAAACATTCCCGCTGGTCGAAATATTGGAAACGCCCAGCACGCCAATCACGGCTTCACGAATAACCAGCGGCACCGAGGCGATAGAGTGAGGCGCGCGGGTACGATTGCCGATTTGCTCAGGCGTCAAAATGAGCGGTTGAGCATTCTGGGCGACATGCTGTGCGACCTGATCGTCGGATTTGAGATTCACGGCAGCCGCGCGAGGGGAGCTGTGACGTTTGAGGGCGCGGCAAATAAGCATTTGATCCTCAAGCATAAAAAGCTGCCCTTCTTCGGCATTGGTCAGCTTGACGGCAGCATCGACGATGCGAGGAAGCAGCTCATTGAGGTCGGAGAGGCTGGTGACACTTTTTCCGACATTGTACAGAACATTGAGTTCCTGTAGGCGCTGCTGAAGCTCACGGTTGGACTGAATTAGACGCTCAGTCAGCGCGTCTTTTTCACGTCGCAGACGCATTTCGCCCAAACAGCGTTCGATGGCAAAGAGCATCTCCTCGACGGAGAACGGCTTCTTGATGTAGTCGCGGACGCCGAGGCGGTACACGTCAACCGCAACCTCTTCCGACCCGTAAAAGGTCATCATAATCACCGGGATGTTGACATCCATAGCCGAAAGGGCTTCGAGCACTTCAATGCCATTCATGCGCGGCAGTTGGTAGTCGAGCAAAATCAGGTCGGGGCGCAGCTTGAGAGCCATATCCAACCCTTCTTTGCCATCTTTCGCCATCAGCACTTCGTAGCCGTTGGGTTCGAGTATGTACGCCGCGATGAACTCGCGGTTCTCGCGCCCATCGTCCACGATGAGGATGCGCTCTGCTTTGTGGTCTTCCACAGGTTCCTCACAGGTCAATCTTCCCAAGCATATTCAAAATTATATCCATACCAGAATGAGGCGTGCATAAGCATCTATATAATCCATTAGAAATTTCGTGCTGTCGTCGCTGTGGATTGTTGGAAGCGCTTTCCGGGTTTATAATGGATGGTATTCCACCCTGAAGAAATGAGACTCCGCCTTGCAGCAGCAACAGGCAGAACCGCTCGCTCGCCCTAGCTTACAATATGGAAATTTCCGGCACACACTGCGAGAAATTGGCGAAACCGTCGTCCTCATCGCCATCATTTATGCGCTGGTCAACCTGGCGTGCGCTCGCTTCGTGGTCGAAGGTCCCAGTATGCAGCCGAATTTCTACACGGGTCAATTTCTGGTCGTGAGCCGGGTGAATTATCTGCTGAGCGACCCACAGCGCGGCGACGTAGTGGTGTTCCATTACCCGAACAACCCGCAGGAAGACTACATTAAGCGGGTGATCGGGCTGCCGGGCGACACGGTAGAAATCCGCGATACGCAGGTGCATGTGAACGGCATTCCGTTGACCGAGCCTTACATCAACGAGCCATGCCAACCAGGAAGCTGCCGCGACAATGTGTGGGAACTCGGAGCAGACGAGTATTTTATGATGGGGGATAACCGCAACCACAGCAGCGATTCGCGCTCGTTTGGTCCGGTGAAGCGCCACTATATTGTTGGCGAGGCGCTTATCCGATATTGGCCCCCGCAGGACTGGGGCATCATTCAAGGTTACAGTGGCTAGTATGTCGATGATCTCAGAAACAACGTCACGCCCAAGGCTACAGCGGTCGAATTTCGTGCGCGAAATCCTGGAAACTGTCATTCTGATCGGGTTGGTGTTCACACTGGTCAACTTGGCGACGGTGCGCTTCTATATTGAAGGTCCCAGTATGCAGCCCAATTTCTGGGCGGAGCAGTTCCTGATTGTGAGCCGCGTGCATTACCTGTTGGGCAACCCACAGCGCGGCGATATTGTGGTCTTCGACCCACCAGGTGACGATGGCACGCCGAACGAACCGCTTCTGATCAAGCGGCTAATCGGGCTGCCAGGCGAACATCTCGAAATGATCAACGGACAGGTTTACATCAACGGAACGCCGCTCGATGAAAGCTACACGAAAGAGCCATGCCGCAGCAATTGTGCTGATCGGGCATGGGATTTGGGGGAAAACGAATACTTCATGATGGGGGATAACCGCAACAACAGCCGCGACTCGCGGGTGTTTGGTCCGGTCACGAAAGACCGGATCATCGGTGAAGCGGTCATTCGCTACTGGCCGCCGCAAGATTGGGGACTTGTCACACGTTATCGTTTCCCTGAATCATAGTCTGTTTAGGAGGGAGTCCATATGTCTGAACAAACTGCTTGCCCTCGCTGCCAGATCGGCAACCTACAGCCCAGCACCGCCACTTACAGCGCCACGCATCATGGGATGCTTCTGAGCGTTCCCAATACTCCAATGTGGAAATGCGATATTTGTCAGTATACCGAGTTCGACTATGACACCCTGGCACGGCTTGAAGCGCTGACTGGGCGCTTCGGAATGCCCGACGACCACGCGCCACGGACCTCGAAGCTGCCTGCGGTCGATGCCGAAACGCCTGAGAGCAAACTGCCACATCGTATCAAGCCATAACCCGAAAATGAGTGGCAGAAGCATACAATCCTTCTGCCACTTTATCCCCACTTTTTCAATCCTCTCCCATTCCACAAGTTTATATATTGCAATACCATTGCTGTAGCCGAACCCCCATAAAGCGCATAAAATAAATACTAAGACTACTTTAACAGGTCGCTCCCAGCGCCGCACGCCTGCTGCCTCAATATGGGAATGCCCTACCTCAGGGGGAACCGATTGTGATTGTCCTTGTCGTCGATGATAACACCAGCGGACGGCAGCTTCTTGTCGATATTATGCAGAGCATCAGCTTGCAGGTGATCGAAGCAGCAAACGGCTTTGAAGCCCTCGAAAAAGCCCGCGCGCACAAGCCCGATCTCATCATTCTTGATGTGAATATGCCGGGGATGTCCGGCTTTGAAGTGGTCGAGCAGTTGAAATCCGACCCTGAAACCGCCGCCCTTCCCATCCTGATGCTCACGGCGCTGGCGACGATTGACAATCGCGTGCAGGGCTTAAAACTCGGTGCAGACGACTACCTGACTAAGCCCTACAACCCGCGCGAACTGATCGAGCGCGTAAAAACCCGTCTACGCTATAAAGTCGAAACTGACGAACTGCGCCGGGTACAGGATGCGATTCGCAGCACCTTCGCCCGTTTCGTTTCGCCATCCGTGGTTGAACAACTTCTGCGCGACCCAACACAGGTGAAGCTCGGCGGCACGCTTCAGGAAGTGACGGTGCTGTTTGCCGACCTGGAAGGCTTCACCAGCATTTCGGAATATACCGAGCCGGAAAAGCTCTTGAACGTGCTCAACGCATACCATACCATGCTCGTCGGCGCGATCCGCGATCACGGCGGCACTATCGACAAATTCATGGGCGACGGCATTATGGCGCTCTACAATACCCCACTGCACCAGGAAGATCATGCCTTGCGCGCCGTTCAAACCGCACTTTACATCCGCGACCTTCTCCCCAACTTTCGTCAGCAGTTTGAAGTGCTGTTCCGTATGCCAATCAACTTCGGCATCCACACCGGCAAGGCGATCATCGGCAACGTTGGCGCGCCCGACCTGATGAACTTCACAGCCGTTGGCGATACAGTCAACCTGGCGGCGCGCTTGCAAGGCATTAGCACCGGTGGGCGCATTCTGATCAGCGAGGCAACTTATATGCAGCTCAACAACGCCGTGCCTACGACCTGCATCGGGTTGCGCGCGCTCAAAGGGCGCACCGAAGCAGTGATGACCTACGCCGTGCTCGACCAAGCCGTGATCGGGCGCTGAAGACCACGCCTAGCTTATTACTTCCAGTTGTTCTCGCCGGGAAAGACGATATTGTATTTGGTGGCAACGCGCGGCTCCACCATCATCTCGGCAACCGTGTCACGCCACGCCGCATAGTGGGCGGTTTGCCTGTGCAGTTCCTGATCTTCCGGCGTGCGGTAGATCTCGATCAACAAAAAGCGTGTTGGGTCATCCTGCTGCTGGAAAAAGTCGAAGCGGAGAATGCCCGGCTCCTGCACGCTGTTGCGCGCATTTTCGACGGTGGCGATGCGAAACGCTTCCAGAAATTCCGGCTTGACGTGAAGAGTGACCTGAAGCAAGTACATGCGTTTATTTTCCTTTTTCGCAGACTATACCCTATTTCAGCAGCAACCAACCATTCGTAATTTTTGTGCAAGCGCAACGCAATAGGCTAGATTAAGCGCAGAATTATGCGGCGCAGTTGTGCAGCAGGGTCATGTATGGGAGCTATGGGGGCGTATGGCAGATTTCACTTCAATGAGCCAGCAGGGCTTAAGTGAACTTAGTCTTGTGATGGCGAACATCGACGAGCAAGTGCCGCGCCGGGTCACAGCCGCTATCATTCAATCGCGCCGAATCGCCTGTCATGGTGTGGGGCGCGAAGGACTGATGATGAAGGCGCTCGCCATGCGCCTGATGCACCTCGGCTTCAACGCGCACGCCGTTTATGAGATGACCACGCCGCCGCTCAACGCAGGCGACCTGCTGATCGTCAGCGCGGGACCCGGCAACTTGGCGACGGTAATCGCGCTCATGCAGGTCGCCCGGGGCGCGAAGGCGCGCGTGATGTTGATCACCGCGCAGCAGCAGAGCAAAGCGGCGCAAATCGCCGATGACGTGATCGTGCTTCCCGCGCAGACGATGGCGGACGATACGAGTAGCCCCAGTAGCATCTTCCCAATGGGCAGCCTGTATGAACTGGCGTTGCACCTCTTTTTCGACCTGATCGCGCTCGACCTGCGCGACCAGACTGACCAGTCAGACGACCAAATTCGCCGCCGCCATACCAATTTGGAATGAAACTCAGGCGACAAAACGTGCGTAGCAACGACTAAAAAGATATATCGTTGATGCACTTTGCCGCAGTGCTATATTGCAGCGGCATATGTTTCGCGTAAACTCTAAGCTCACGAAGAAGCCCTACGACATGGCGGAGCGCTCCTCATGGATGATTTGCGGAAACCCTTCTTTTTCGCCGCCGTGATTTTGATTGTGCTGGTCGTGCTGATCGAAATCGGCTCAGGCTTTCTCCTGCCGCGCGGCGTGACGGATGACACCGACATACTCGGCTCGATCACCAGCGGACTCCCCGATTCGCTAAAAGATGTTTTTGAGAACGATGTTGACCCGACCGATGTCAGTGAGCTTGCAGAGGAAGCGTCGGTCGATGTGCCCGGTCTTGGCATTCCCTACATGGCGCTGGTCGATGGAATGCTGCTGTTCACAATTGCGCTGGTGGCAACCAGCCTGTTGATCACTGACCGAGTGCAGGGGCGGGTGCAGGGCTGCGCGACTTTCCTACTTTCGCTTGTTTTGGTGATCGCGTCGATTGCACTGATCTTCGCTGCAATCTTTCTCCTGTTGCTGATGATCGCGCTGCTGCTTGCCGTCCCCTTCGGAACTATTGCTTACATGGCAATTTATGGCTTCTTCAACCGGGGCAGCGCCGCCGCCGTCCTCAGCCTGACCATGCTCATGAAAATCGGCTTTGTTGCGTGCCTGGTTCTGGCGCAGCAGCGGTTTCTGCAAAATCGCGGGCTGGTGCTGCTCACGCTTTCGTCGCTGGTCGCCAACATCGTGCTCAGCTTCCTGCATGGCTTTGTGCCCGGTCCGCTGGTCAGCATCACCGATGCGATTGGCGCGATCATCATGGGCATCTGTGGCTGTTTGTGGTGGCTGCTGGCGCTGATCGGCGCGATCCCCGCGATCATCAAAGTCATTCGCGCGCGAGCGTGAGTCGCAGCAAAATTGACGGGACGCAAAAAGAGAAGAACCCCAATCTTTTTCTTGATTTTCTTGGGGTTCTTCTTTACCTACATTTCTGTAGGGTTTGATGATTAGGTTAGTGCCTCAACCTGAATACTTCATTGGCATCAGTTTAATGTTAAATGAAATAATATTACACTTTCGACAGACTCAGTTGACGATGTTAATGACGCAGGCGCTGCTCCCGCTCGCCACGCACTCGTCGATGATCAGACTGCCGCCTGAGGGAAAGATAGTCAAGCTGATCTGGCGCTCACCGTTGTGGGGCAAATCCGACTCAATCGTCATTTCTTGATCTTCGACCGGCGACACAACCATTTCCAGATGCGCTGCGCCCCCCACAATTTCCAGCTTGAGTGAGCGAACATTGGCAGACGACTCCAGAATTTCCAACTCACATTCCCCCCCGCCAGGGATGATGAGTCGCTGCGCGCCTCGGTTATAGCAGCCTGAAGGTGACGCCTCAATCTCCTGCGGGCTGACTGCTGGGCTGGGGAACAAACCCGCCAGCATATTGATGACGCTGTCCACCGAAATACTGTCGATACCTTCGCCCGTGCCAACCCCTATCCCGACGAAGAACAGCACGACGAGGATGACCAGCACCACGATCAGAATTTTTGGCGCGTTGTCGCTCATTCCCTACTCCAGCACAATCCCCGGCAAGCGGCGCTTGCTGCTGAAAGCATAACCCATGTTCCGGTTTCACCCTATCACGGACTGCTCTGTGTCACCAGAAGTCGCAACTCGTTAAGCTGATTTTGCGTGAACGGTCGCGTAATCACCGAAATATCCGAGATGTCGATCAAGTCGTCGATCAGCCGCCGCCGCGTGAATGTTTGCGCGCTGGTTCCTCCACTGGAACTGACCGTCACGAGCAGTTGATTATTGTTCGCTGGCACTATCAGCAGTTGCAGTGCGCTGCCTGCCGCCGCCAACTGCGTCGGGGTAAACGGTACGCCCGTAAATGTGAACGTTCGGCTGGTTGTGAAGCAGATATTCTGATCAGGTGGGCAGCGCGAAGTATAGCTGACGCTCATCTGGTTGTTGCCCGTGCTTGTAATCCCTAGCGCCTCGATAATACCCGTGTTGACGGGTCGCCACGTGCCGACGAAGACATTGAGAGCTGCCTGTGTCGCGGCGGCTTGCGTCTGGGCAACCGCTGTGCCACCCAGCGCGACTGCTGTTTGCGTATCGGCGGCGTCGCGTGTGAGTTGCAGCGCGGCGACTGCTGTGCCAGTCGCATTGGCGTTGGCATTGTTCGCCGAATTGATCCCGATCACCACAATGGCGACGATCACCAGAATAGCGATAATGACCACCGGGATGATCCACACCGGGAACTTGCGCGGTTCCGGCTTGGGGATTTCGCGCACGGTGAATACTACTTCGGGGCTGTTGGTGAAGTTCTCGTCCGGGTTAACTTCATCGGCAAGCGTCAGCTTCATGGTGTAGCTGGCGGGCGCGGCAGTGAGCGGCACGGCGATTTTGACCTGGTACTGCTGGGTGCTGTCAATCGGAAAATCCCGCACGTCGGCAGTATCCGTTCCGGTTGTCTCCGGCGGCAGGATCGTCAGCCACGCCGCGCCATCGGTTGGCGTGACGGTCAGCTTTGCAGTGGCACGGATGCGGCGCCGCGTGGTGTTCTTCGCTGTGAAGGTTGCGATGCCTTCGCGTTTGTTGTCGAGGTTGACAGTATTCGATGCTGTCGTGATGTCAAATGGGCTGGGCATTTGGCTTCGCTTCTCCCCATGAACCTGACGGAACATAATTGAACCGAAACTAATATATCCTTGAAAGTATAAACCCGATCAGCACCAGAACCGCCCCATAGAAGAACACCGACGCGACGATCACCACCGGGTCGCTCCACGCCATAAACGGATTGCGCCAGCCGCCGACGTGATACGCCCACACTTCCCAGGGGTTGTTGTAGTAACACAGCGCCATGATCGTATCACCTAGCTTGGAGCGCCTGACAGCCGCGACGATCAGACTGGGGATAAAAAGCAGCACCATCCAGCCGACGTAAGTGAGCGTGAATAGCGGACCGAAGATGCGGTTCTGCCAGACGTGCAAATTCTCGTGATCCCACAGGTCATCACTCGAATCGACTTTCAGGTTGCTCATCACGTTCCCCTGAGTGAAGGCGAACGGCTGCTTGATGGCAAAACCGCCCTTATAGCGGTGATTGTTGCGGCGGCGGTCAAACGACTCATCGGCGTGTTTGCCCCAGGCAAAGTTGATCAGGTGCAGTAGGCAGGCATTAGTTGTGCCGGAAAGCCCCCACGTCGTATCCAGCAGAAAAGCGGGCACGCCCAGTGCATCCCAGTCGTAAATCCGCCAGATGCCGCAAAACATCCCCGCCAGCGCGCCAACCATCGCCGCAATCCACAAAATCACGTCCGGTGCGGTCAGTATCGGGTGCTGCACAATCAGATAAATCACCGTGTCAATCACGCCTATCGGGAAGAAGAAGCCCCAGCCCACCAACAGGCTGATTTCGGGCGAATCGTTCGCCGAAGCCAGCACGATGCTGATGAACATCCGGGCGATGAAGCCGCCGAGCAGCGTCAGCGCCGCCGTTTCCAACGCGGGGATGAACGCCTGCGTCCCCTCATCTTTGGCAACCGCCCCAAAGATCAACCGGATGAGGAACGCAATCACCGCAAAGATAAGCAGGAACATAATGGCAGGTATTTCGACGATGCGTTCCATAGCGCCTCACGCCTCAATCACGATTTCATAGGTCACGTAAGCGGGCTTCTCTTTGATGACGATCCGCTCGATCAGCGCCCTGAATTGCCCTGCCGCCTCCGGCACATGCACCCGGATATGAAACGGAATCGGCTCGTCCTCTTCGTCGAGCACCTGCTCGTCAATCCTGAAGCCCTTGACGCCGGTCGCCGTTTCGAGGAAGGTCAGCAACCCCCGCGCCGTCCCGCGCCACCGCGACAGGTACGCCGACGCCGCCACCAGTTCGCGCAGCCGTCCCACGCCGCTTGGGAATGGCGGCAGCGTCTTCGCCGTGAATTCCTGCGGGTTCGTCACCCACAGGTCATCCAAATCCACCCACCCAGCCAGGTATGCCACGAACGCATCCGGCGCGCGGTAGGGGTCGAAGTACTTGTCAATCGTCGCCAGCACCGCTTCATCCGGCTCATGCAGCAGTTCCATTACATCCAGCAGCAGCGGCAGCGGGTTGGCATCCTGCGGGTGCGTTGCATCGATCACCCGTGAACCGGGTGGCGGAATCGTCCGACGAATGATCTCCGGCAGCAGCAGTTCGATCTCAGCGCGTTTCATTTTCGCTCACCACGTTGATCTCATGCGCGCCGGATGCGAACAGCCAGGTTTCGGGCAGCGTGACCCGGTCGGTGAAGCGGCTGTTAGAGCTGAACGTGAATTTCCACGCTTTGTAATCATCGCCTTGATCCGCCGCTTTGTACACGCCCGCGCCGCTCGCCTGCTCATCACCTGCCGTGACGCCTGCTAAAATAAGCGTCCCCGCCGGATTTGCTGCGATAGTATCGACGTTGACGAAGCGCCCGCGTGCTAAATCACGCACGCGCAAACCGGAATTGGTGTCCGGCGACTGCCATTTGGGTTCTGCTTGCGTCGGGTCGAGGAAGAGGATACCGCCGCGATTCGTCGCCGCCAGCACCCCCCGCTCGATGAAGCTCAAGCCTCGGCAGCTTCCGGCTTTCCATTCCGCAGTGAAGGTTTCCCAGCCTTCCGGCGGGTCTTCGTCGCCGCGTAGCTCCCAGCGGTAACAGCCGCGCCCCACTTCGTCACCGAAAGCGAAAGTGCCTGCCCACAAAAAGTTGCGCGGTCCGTCAACCTGCACCGCCAGTACGCGCACGTCCAGCCCTTCCATGCCTTCAATTTTGCGGAAGGTATTGGATCGCCCGCCCTGAGTCGAGATGAAGACGCCGCCGCTGTTCTGCGCGGCAACTGCTACGGTGACGTTCCCTCCCAGATCAATCGCAGTGGTGACGCTGTAGAAACTCAGCGCCAGATTCTGCTGCGTGACCAGCACCTGCACCAGATTTCCCTCTGGCTTCGGGTCAACCAATTCGTACAAGCCTTTATCCGTCGCCAGCAGCAGCACGGGCGACTTGTCCCGACGCAGCCAGGTCATATCCTCGACGTGAAAATCGGTATTGGCGACCATCTGCCAGCTTTCGGCGCAGTCCGTGCTGACGAATATCCGCGAGGCTTCAGTATCGCCCACCCGCACCGCTGCTGCGACGTAGCCCGCCTGCGTCGGGTGCGTCCGTACAAACTCGACCCGTTCGTCGTCGGCAAAGGTGAATGCGACTTCCCAGCCATTGCCATCGTTCATCGAACGGAAAATCCGGTTTTCGCTGGCGACGTACCAGGTCTGGGGCTGGAAAGCATCGGCAACCACCGACGTGACCGCTTTGGGTACATCGTCCACCATCAGGCTGACGTTATCGACGTAACGCACACCCGGTTCCGAGAGCGCGACATCGTAGACGTTCGATACGCGCAGCGGTTGTCCGAACGCCCAGCCGCGCGCGTTGAATTTGTCGCTCGGCAGCGGGTTGATCATCCGGTGCAGCCGTTCCAGCACCCGGTTTTTGACCGCTTCTGGGTCTTCTTCACGCCGCACGACGATGTTGGCGGTCACGCGCACCGTTTTGTAGTGCGCGCAGTTGACGATAGCGGTTGTGCCCAGCGGTCGGCGTTCCTCAATGGCGCGCTGTACCTGCTGGCGCGCCTCGTCGGTGCAGTATTGTTCTAGTGTAGCGGCTGGCAGCCAATCGCCTTGCCACGCACTTTCGGGCACAGCAGACACCAGCACCACTTCAACCGCGCCGCGCTGCGCGTAGCTCCACAACGCCGCGCGCGTGAAAGCTTTGGCGCGGGCAACACCGAGCGTCTTGAGCGCGACCAGTTCAAAGTCGCTCGCGGTGACGGCTCGTTCCAGCGAGTGGAGTTCTTTCGGACCG
>Ga0081539_10005948_pt1 | contig 12037 bp, 16 predicted proteins | sample TabmetS4T2R2_FD_71023 | JGI IMG/M metagenome (GOLD analysis project Ga0081539, IMG submission 71023) | Tabebuia heterophylla rhizosphere microbial communities from the University of Puerto Rico - S4T2R2 | ecosystem: Host-associated > Plants > Roots > Rhizosphere ...
AGCCTGCCCGTCGAGCTGCACAACCGCTTCGACCTCGTCTACTCCACGATCGGCGTGCTCGTGTGGATCGCCGACGTGCGCGCCTGGATGCGCTCGGCCGCGGCCGCTTTGCGTGGCGGCGGCAAGCTGCTGCTCGTCGACAGCCACCCCCTGTACAGGATGATCGACTCGCTCGACCCGCTGCGGCTCGACATGCCCTACGGCGGCGGCGCGGCACGCGCGTTCGACGAGACGATCAACTACGCCCACTCGCTCGGCGAGATCGTCAACGCCGCGCTCGCCGCGGGGCTGCGGGTCGAGCACCTCGAGGAGCACGTGGAGGCCGACTTCGACCCGCGCGGCCGGATCCTCTCCCCGGACGACGACGGCCGCTACCGCCTGCCGCTCGGCGGCGAGGACCTGCCGGTGCTGTTCACCTTGATCGCCGCGAAGCCCTGAACCCGTAACGGTTAGATCACCCGCGCGGCGACGAGCCGGGTGTTGGCTTCGATCGTCCCCCAAACCATCCGTCGACGGCGCGTGCGATCTTGTTCAATCAGGATGGAGACACTAGTCAGATCAATTGCGGATTTTTCGCGGCCGTTCTCGGTCTGCTCGGCTTCGTGGGAAGGCCGCGGCGCCGCGCAGGCATCCGAGACGATCTAGCACTGCTCAGTGAACTTGCGGACCATGCCGACTTTGGGCGGGGAAGTTGGCCGCATCAAGCCCTCATGAACCGCGTGGCGCTCGATGTCGCGAGGCTGGCCGGTATCGCGCTGAAGCCACGCCGAATCGCATGGTCATCGGTGTTTCTCGCGATGATCATCGGCGTGCCGCTCGGTTACTGGACCTTCAAGCTGAACCAAGACGGCTTCGCGTGGTACTCCCTATTCCCTGGGACGATCGCGGGGCTGCTTGCGATCTCGATTCTCGGCATGTTCTTGCCGTCGCAGGACGAGTCGGCACCCCCCGAGCGCGACGAGTTCTTGATCCGGCCGCCTGCCGGTGACATCAACGCCCCTCGGGACTGAATCAGAGATCACCCTCGTGCTAGCCGACGCGGCCGCCGGCGAACTCACGGGGGATCACGCTTTCGGGGCGACGCGCGCAAGCTCAATCTCACCGGGGCCTCGTCGTGGCAACGCGACGCGTTAGCAGCGTCGGCGCTGCGGTGGGCCGGTGCTTCGAAGCCGCCCTCGACTGGGGGTCGTCAAGCGTGCATTTCGTCGCAATCGCGACGCCCGCGTTCGAGATTGCGACGTTTGTCCCCTATAGCCAGCACTTCGTCGCAGACGCGGTCGCCCGCGGAGGATTTGCGACGAAATGCTCCCTCCGCTGCCCTACCTGCCGCCGTTGACGTTCGGCGGCGCGCGCTACTGCACGATCCGCAGCTTCTTCCGACGGACGATGAAGTTCGGCGACCCGTCCTGGCCGCTCTCGCAGCGCAGCCGTGCGACGACGCGCCACGTGCCCGTCCCGATCTCGTCCTTGCGCGGCGTGAAGTGGCGGGTGAAGCGGCCGCTGTCCCGGATGCGGACGAAGCCGATAAGCACGGCGTTCTGATCGGACTGCAAGCGCAGGCGCACGCGGCGCTTGCAGAACTCGATCACCGGCCATTCGCGGCCCTTGATCGTCACCTGGTCCCCGAGGTGGACCGTCGACGGCGAGACCGACAGCCGCGGCGGACCGACGGCCGGGGCGGCGGGCGCGAGCAGGACGAGCCCGGTCGCGGCGAGCGGGATGACCACGAGTCTGCGCATGCGCCGACCCTAACCGGGCGCCGGACGCCGTGCACGGTCTCTCAGCGGCCGTGCTCGCGCGCCCACAGCGCGGCCTGCGTGCGGTCCGTGACGCCGATGCGCTCGAAGATCCGCGTCAGATGACCCTTGACCGTGCGCTCGCTGATCTCGAGCCGCCGAGCGATCAGCTTGTTCGGCAGGCCCTGGGCGAGCAGGCCCAGCACCTCCTCCTCCCGCTGACTGAGCTGCGGCTCGCCCGCATTCCAGCCCCTGAGCAGCTCGCGGGCCGCGCGGGGGTGCAGCGGCGCCTCGCCCGCCGCGGCGGCCTCGATCGCGCGGGCGAGCTCGTCGGGCTGGACGTCCTTGAGCAGGTAGCCGGCCGCGCCGGCGTCGACCGCGGCGAGGATGCGCTCGCGGTCCGAGAAGGAGGTCAGGACGACGACCGCGGTGCCGGGCCGGCGGGCGAGCAGCTCGCGCGTGGCCTGCACGCCGTCCTTGCCCGGCATCTCGAGGTCCATCAGGACGACGTCCGGCTCGCGTTCCGCGGCGAGCCGGACGGCCTCCTCGCCGCCGCCGGCGGTGCCGACGAGCTCGATGCCGTCGAGCGCCCCGAGCAGCTGCCGCAGGCCCGCGAGCGCGAGCGGATGGTCGTCGACGGCGAGCACGCGGATCATCGGCTGGGGGCGTCGAGCTCGACGAGGGTTCCCTGCCCGGGCGCGCTGTCGATCGTGAGGCGGCCGCCCGCGTCGGCCGCGAGGTCCTCGAGCAGCGCGAGGCCGCGGTGCCCTTCGGACCGCCGGGCGGCGAGATCGTCCGCGGTGAAGCCCGCGCCGTCGTCGCGCACCGACAGCCGGACCCGCCGGTCGCCGTCGCGCAGGCGCACCTCGACCCGGTGGGCGCGGGCGTGCTGGTGCGCGTTGCGCAGCGCCTCGTCGGCGACGCGGTACACGAGCGCCTGGGCGTCGGCACCGATGTCGGCGGCCACGTCGAGGTCGACGTCCACGCCGTCGCTCCGCAGCGGCGCCGCGCTGTCCGACAGCGCGGCCTCGAGGCCGACCCGGCGCAGGTTGGGCGGATGCAGCGCGACGAGCAGCGACCGCATCTCGCGCAGCGTCTCACGGGCGTCCGACGCGCCCTCCGCGAGCGTGCCCGCAAGCGGCGGGCCGGCCTGGCGGGCGGCGGCGTCCAAGCGCCACGCCAGGCCCGCCACCGCCTGCACGGGACCGGTGTGCAGGGAGTGGGCGAGGCGGCGGCGCTCGCGGTCCGAGGACTCCACGAGCCGCACGAGCAACGCCTCGCGCTCCGCCTCGCGCCGCTTCAGGCGCCGGGCGAGCGCCCACGCGAGCGGCACGGTGGCGAGCGCGAGGACGAGCAGCGCCCCGCCGAACCCGGGCAGCAGCGCGAGCCACTGCCGGCGGCTGCTGCCCGCGACGGCGCTGTAGCGCAGGTACTCCTCGTAGAGCAGCCGGCGACCGTTCGGGGTGCGCACCGGCAGGTAGACCTCGAGCAGCTTCCCGAGACCGCGCTCGAACGTGTTCTCGGGCCGCGACGCGTCGCTGACGTCCGCAGCGACCTGACCGGTCCGCGCGGCGTGCAGCTCGTCCTCGCTGAGGGAGAAGCGCCGGCCGATGAGCGCCGTCGCGTCCGAGTAGACGATGCGGCCGCCGAGCGTCCACAGCTTCACGCGAACGACCGGAGACCGCAGCACGCGCGTGCGCACCGCCCTGTCGAGCCGCGCGAGGGCGGCGGGAGCGTCGTCGACGAGCGCGTCGCTGAGGTCCGGCTCCACCGCGCTGAGCGCCGTGATCCGGGTGACTTGCCGCGCGGTGCGCAGCGCCTCCCTCGTGGTGGTCCGGCGCAGGGCGAGTCCGGCGCCGACGCCGACGATGGCGATCGCCGCCAGGCCGAGAGCGGCGAACAGGGCCACCGTGGCGGGGATCGATCGTCGCACGACATGATTGTGCCGGGGCCGTTCGGGCGCCCCCGTACGGAGGTGCCGCGACCAATGTCCCCTGGTGAGCGGTACCGCCTCGGCGTCACCGTCTTGGCATGTCCAGACGACTCTCTCTCCTCGCCGTCGCGCCCGTCGCGGCGGCCCTCCTCATCGCCGGCTGCGGCGGCAGCAGCAACAACAACGCCGGCTCGGCCAACGCCGCATCCACCTCGACGCCCACCGCGGGCGGCCAGGTGATCAAGGTCAGCGCCGACCCGGGCGGTCAGCTGCGCTTCAACATGACCAAGCTCACCGCCAAGCCTGGCAAGGTCACGCTCGAGATGGCCAACCCGATGTCCGCGGGGATCGCCCACGGCATCTCCGTCGAGGGCAACGGCGTCGACAAGGACGGCCCGATCGTGGCGGCCGGCAAGACATCGACCGTCACGGTGACGCTCAAGAAGGGCACCTACGAGTTCTACTGCCCGGTTCCCGGCCACAAGCAGGCCGGCATGGAAGGCACGCTGACGGTCTCATGAGCACGGCACTCCGCATCACGGGCGCGGCGGCGCTCCTGGTCGCCGCGGCCGTGCACGTCGCGCAGCTGCTGTCGATCTTCCATGCGGTTCCGTGGGTCGGCCCGCTGTTCGCCGCGGACGCGCTCGCCTCGACCGCTGTCGCGGTCGCGTTGCTCGCCACGCGCGGGCCGCTCGCGCCCGCGGCGGGCGCGCTCGTCAGCGCGGGCGCCCTCGGAGGCCTCGCGCTGTCGTCCACGGTCGGCCTCTTCGGCTGGCACGAGGCGACGATCCGCCCCGCCATCGTCATCGCGATCGCCAGCGAGCTGGCCGCCGTCGCGACGCTGGCTCCGCTCGCGCTCCCGGCGCCGCGGCGCGGCGCGCTGACCTGGCGCACGACGGCCGCCGCCGGGCTCGCGGCCGTGGCGGGGCTGCATGTCGCCGCCGCCGGCCCCGAGTGGCCCGACGCCCGCTACGTGTTCTGGCTGTTCATGGCGCTCGCGGGCGTGTGCGGCGCGTTCGCCGTGCGGCTCGGCCTCGGTGTCGATCGCTGGGCCCGCCCGGCCGTCCTCGGCCTGGCCGTCATGCCGATCGCGGGGTACGTCCTGAGCCGCATGACGGGCGTCCCCGGAGCCGCCGACGACATCGGTGACTGGACGAACCCGCTCGGCCTCGCGGCGCTCGCCGTCGAGGCGGGGCTCGTCGCGCTCGCGGTTCCGGCCGGACGGCACGTCGAACGCCCTCTCCGCGCGATCCGTACACCCGGATGACGACCTGGGGCCCGTCGCGCAGTACGATCCGCGGCGGGTCCCACGGAGGAGGAACAGAGGAGCATGATCGCCGAGCGTCTCGCCAGTCGCGTCACCGCGCTCGAGGCCGCCCGCGTCCCATTCGTACAGGCCACGGTCGTGCGCGCCGGACGCCCCGCGAGCGTGCGCGCCGGCGCCACCGCCCTCGTGCTGGGCGACGGCACGATCGAGGGCTTCGTCGGCGGGCACTGCGCGGAGCCGAGCGTGCGCATCCACGGGCTGCGCGCGCTCGAGACTGGTGAGGCGCTGCTGCTGCGCATCGAGCCCGGCGACGGCGAGTCGGCGGCCGCGGACGGCGCCGTCACCGTGCACAACCCGTGCATCAGCGGCGGCGCGCTGGAGATCTTCCTCGAGCCCCACGTGCCCGCCCCGCGCGTGCACGTGATCGGCGACAGCCCGATCGCGCTCGCCCTCGGCGAGCTCGGCGCGGCGCTCGGCTACGACGTCGTCGGAAGCGACGACGAGCGCGAGCTCACGCACGACGACGCCGCGGTGATCGTCGCCTCGCACGGCCGCGGCGAGGAGGCCGCGCTGTCCGCGGCGCTCGACGCCGGGGTGCCCTACGTCGCGCTCGTCGCGAGCCGCCGGCGCGGCGAGGCCGTCCTCGCCGACCTCGCGGTCTCGGATGACGACCGCGCCCGCGTGCACACGCCCGCGGGACTGGACATCGGCGCGCGGACCCCGCACGAGATCGCGCTGTCGATCCTCGCCGAGCTCGTCGCCACGCGCCGCCCGCAGACCGCACCCGAACCCGAGCTCGCAGACCACGGAGGGCACCATTGCCATGACTGACCCGTACGTCGCCGGACTCGTCCTGGCGGCGGGCGGGAGGCGCAGGCTCGGCCGGCCCAAGGCGCTGCTGCCCTACGGCGGCACGACGCTGCTCGGCCACGCGCTGGCGACCGCGCGCGCCTGCGAGTTCGACCAGCTGCTGGCGGCGGTCGACAGCGAGAAGGTCCGCGCGCGCGTGAACCTCGACGGCGCCGAGCCGGTGCCCTCGATCACCGCCGCCATGAACGCGCTCGACCCGCGCGTGACCGTGCTCGTCCTGCTCCGCGGCGACCAGCCCGGCGTCGTGCCCGCGACGGTGCGCGTGCTGCTCGCCGCGCGCGGGGAGGCGGGCGTCACCGTCTGCCGCTACGACGACGGCCGCGGGTTCCCGTACGCCTTCGGCCGCACCGCGTTCGACGGCCTGCGGGCCCTGCGCGCGGACCGCGACCTCCCCCGCGTGCTGAAGGATGTGGCGGAGGTCCCCGTGGCGGGGAGCGTCCCGCCGCGCGTCGACAGCTGGGCGGACTACGAAGCGCTCATCGCGGCGATGGCCGGGCACCGGCCGCAGCTCGCGTCAACCGGCGGTTGGAGGAGAAGGGGGTTACGGCCTTGACGGGATGGGTTGTGGGCATCGTCCTCGGCGTCGTCGTGGTCCTGGTGGCCGCGGCGATCGTCATCGCGATCGTGCAGCTGGCCGGCCGGATCGCCAGGCAGGCCGCCACGGCCGTCGAGGCCGTCGAGACGGTCCGCGCGCAGACCTACGAGCTCGGCGGCATCGCGCGCATCAACGACTCCGGCGTGCGCATCCTGCACAGCGCGCGCGCCCTGCGGAAGGTGGCGGTCGGGAAATGAGCGCGCACGGCTACTGGACGCTCGCGCTGATCATCGGCCTCGGCGCCGCGCTGATCGTCGCGACGCTGCTCGTGCTGCTGATCCGCTCCGTGAGCAGCATCGAGCAGTCGGTCGACGGCCTGCTGGCGATCGCCGGGAGGGTCGCCTCGAACACTGCCAACATCCCACAGCTCCAGGCCACCGCCCCGGTCCTGGCGCAGATCGTCGACGAGGCGGTCGTGCAGGACGGCTACATGAACGCCCTCACCGACGGGTTCGGCCAGTCATGAGCACGAACGACGTCCTCGTCCTGTTGAGCGTGCTGCTGGCGCTCGTCGTCGTGCTCGTGCTCGCCGCCGCACTGATCCGCGTGCGGCAGGGCCTCGAGCGGATCTCGACCGGGCTGGGCGAGCTCGCCGACGCGCTGGACGGCGTCGAGGCCGACCACCTGCGCCCGCTCGAACCCGCCGTCAAGGCGATCAACGCGCAGTTCGACGTCATCCTCGGCGCGCTGCCGGGCATCGCCCGCAAGGCCGCGATCGTCGCCGAGAGGAGGCCGCGATGACCCTCTGGTGGATCGGCGACGCCGTCCTGCTGGTCGGCGTGCTGCCCGTGGTGATCTATCTGCTCAACGGAGTGCTCCGGGAGGCGAGGAGCATCGTCCCGAGCGTGCGGCGCATCGCGCAGACCGCCGCCGCGGGGTCGACGGACCTCGACGCCGCCGCGCTCCTGCTGACGACGCAGGACCAGGTGCGCCAGACCGTCGCGGGCGTCGCCGACTACGGCGGCTCGCTGGACGTGATCCTCGACGACGCCGAGGAGGCCTGAGATGCCGGCCGCCGGAGTGGTGCTGCTCGTCGCCGTCGTCCTCATCGTGCTCGCGCTCGTCTTCTACCTCGTGTCCACGATCGTGGCGCTGCGCTCGATCGCCGACGGGCTCGACGAGGTGATCGGGAGCGTGGGCGAGATCGTGGCCAAGAGCGCGCCGGTCAACGACGTCGTCACCGACATCAACGCGAACCTCGACGCCGCGGTGTCCGCGCTCGAGGGCCTGCTCGTCAAGAAGGCCGGCATGCAGGACGCGGTCGGGCTGGTCGAGGGCCTGTACCCGGGCGCCGCCGCCGCGGGCCTGCGCGACTTCCCGGAGAGCCGCGAGGTCGTCCCGCCGCGGATCGGCGAGGTCTACACGAAGGGCACGCTCACGCTGGCCCGGCTCGGCCGCGAGGCGCCGATCGCGACCGCCAACCCCGCCGGCGCGGTGCTGCGCGACGTCGAGTACGGCAGCACGGCCGCGCGCATGCTCTATCCGCACGGGCGCGAGGCGGGCGCCGCGGCGCTGCCGCGCTCGCCGGTCATCGGCACCAGCGCGCCCGTGCAGTACGAGCAGCGCGAGGACATCGGCAAGCCGCGCAAGCGGATGAGGAGCGCCTGATGCAGACCCCCGCCCCCTTCGGGTACGAGCGCGCCGCGAGCCTGGACGACGCCATCGCGGCGCTCGAGCGGCTCGGCTCCGAGGCGCGCGTCATCGCCGGCGGCCACAGCCTGCTCCCGATGATGAAGCTGCGGCTCGCCAACCCCGAGCATCTCGTCGACATCAACGACCTCGCCGACCTCTCCTACATCCGGGAGGAGGCCGGCGAGATCCGCATCGGGGCGCTCACCCGGCACCGCGAGCTGCTCGAGTCCGACCTGCTCGCCGAGCGCTTCCCGCTGTTTCGCGACGCCGAGCAGGTGATCGCCGACCCGGTCGTGCGCAACCGCGGGACGATCGGCGGCTCGCTGTGCCAGGCCGACGCCGCCGAGGACCTCTCGGCCGTGTGCTCGGCCGCCAAGGCGTCAGTGGTCATCCGCGGCGCCGGCGGGGAGCGTGTCGTGAGCATGGAGGAGTTCCACGTCGGCCCATACATGACGGCGGTCGGCGCCGGCGAGATCCTCACCGAGGTGCGGCTGCCGGTGAAGGACGGTGCCGGCAGCGCGCACGAGAAGGTCGAGCGCCGCGCGGGCGACTGGGCGATCGCCGCCGCGTCGGTCGCCGTGTGGATGGACGGCGGGACGTTCGCCGACGTCGGCATCGCGCTGAGCGCCGTCGGCCTGACCACGATCCACCTCGGCCGCGCCGAGGAGCTCCTGCGCGGCCAGGCGCCGTCCTACGACCTGTTCACCGAGGCCGCCACGATCGCGACCGAGGACTGCGCGCCGATGGCCGACGGGCGCGGGCCCGTCGATTACAAGCGCCACCTCGCGGGCGTGCTCACCGGACGGGCACTGCGCCGCGCCACCGCCCGCGCGCTCGACGAGGAGGTCTGAGCATGGACGTGACGATGACCGTGAACGGCGAGCAGGTGACGCGCGACGTGGAGCCGCGCATGCTGCTCGTGCACTTCCTCCGCGAGACGCTCGACCTCACGGGCACGCACTGGGGCTGCGACACCTCCAACTGCGGCGCCTGCGTCGTGCTGATGGACGGGCGGCCGCTCAAGTCGTGCACCGCGCTCGCCGTCATGTGCGACGGGCACGAGATCCGCACGGTCGAATCGCTGGAGCGCAACGGCGAGCTCGACCCGGTGCAGCAGGGCTTCCACGAGATGCACGCGCTCCAGTGCGGCTTCTGCACGCCGGGCATGATGCTCACGATCCGGGCGCTGCTGGACGAGAACCCCGATCCCACCGAGCAGGAGATCCGCACGGCGATCTCCGGCGGCATCTGCCGCTGCACGGGCTACAAGAACATCGTCGCCGCCGCGCGCTGGGCGGCGCAGCACGAACGGCAGGAGGTCTGAGATGGCAGTGGAGACCGAGCGGCCGATCGGCTTCGGGCGCCTCAAGCGCAAGGAGGACGCGCGCTTCATCCGCGGCCAGGGCACCTACCTCGACGACATCAAGCTGCCCGGGATGGTCCATGGGGCGCTGCTGCGCAGCCCGTACGCGCACGCGAAGATCGTCTCGATCGACACCTCGCGCGCGCTCGCGCACCCGAATGTGGCGGCGGTCGTCACGGCCAAGGACCTCGAGACGCTCGGCCTCGCCTGGATGCCGACGATCTCCTACGACACGCAGGCCGTGCTGGCGGGCGACAAGGTCCGCTTCCAGGGCCAGGAGGTCGCGTTCGTCATCGCGACCGACGAGTACTCGGCCAACGACGCGCTGTCGCTCATCGACGTCGAGTACGAGCCGCTGCCCGCCGTGGTCAACGCGCGCAAGGCGCTCGACCCCGACGCGCCGCTGATCCGCGACGACAAGGCCGGCCAGCGCGACAACCTCGCCAGCCCGCTGTGGGAGGCCGGCGACGAGGAGGCGACCGACCGCGCCTTCGCCGAGGCCGACACGGTCGTCAGCCGCGACATCATCTACCCGCGCTGCCATCCCGCACCGCTGGAGACGTGCGGGATCATCGCCGACTTCAACCCGAAGACCGGCCAGCTCGACATCTACAACGGCAACCAGGCGCCGCACGCGCACCGCACGGTCTACGCGCACGTCGCCGGCCTCGCCGAGCACATGATCCGCATCAAGTGCAACGACATCGGCGGCGGCTTCGGCAACAAGGTGCCGATCTACCCCGGCTACGTGTGCGCGATCGCCGGCTCGATCGTCGCCGGCGTGCCGGTCAAGTGGGTCGAGGACCGCACCGGCAACCTGACGTCGACGGGCTTCGCGCGCGACTACGTGATGCACGCCGAGATGTGCTCGAAGGAGGGGCGGATCACGGGCCTGCGCGTCGACGTCATCGCCGACCACGGGGCGTTCGACTCGACCGCGCAGCCGACCAAGTTCCCGGCCGGCTTCTTCCACATCTGCTGCGGCTCCTACGACCTCGAGGCCGCGCACGTGAAGGTCAAGGCCGTGTACTCCAACAAGGCGCCGGGCGGTGTCGCCTACCGCTGCTCGTTCCGCATCACGGAGGCCGTCTACCTCGTCGAGCGGATGGTCGACGCACTCGCGCTGGAGATGAAGGTCGACCCGGTCGAGCTGCGCATGCGCAGCTTCATCAAGCCCGAGCAGTTCCCGTACGAGACGACGACCGGGTGGACCTACGACTCCGGCAACTACGCCGAGACGATGCGCGTGGCGCTGGAGATGGCCGGCTACGAGGAGCTGCGCCGCGAGCAGGCGGAGAAGCGGAAGCGCGGCGAGCTCATGGGCATCGGCGTGTCGTTCTTCACCGAGGGCGTCGGCGCCGGCCCGCGCAAGCACATGGACATCCTCGGCCTGTCGATGAACGACGGCGCCGACCTGCGCATCCACCCGTCCGGCAAGGCGACGGTCAGCATCAGCGCCCAGACCCAGGGGCAGGGCCACGAGACGACGTTCGCCCAGATCGTCGCGGAGGAGCTCGGCATCCCGCCCGAGGACGTCGAGGTGCGCCACGGTGACACCGACCGCTCGCCGTACGGCCTCGGCACCTACGGCAGTCGCTCCACGCCGGTGTCCGGCGGCGCCGTCGCGGTGGTCTCGCGCAAGGTCCGCGACAAGGCCCGGGCGATCGCCGCGACGATGCTCGAGACGCGGCCCGAGGACCTGGCCTGGGAGAAGGGCCGCTGGTACGTCAAGGGCGACCCGGAGAAGGGCGCGCTGATCGAGGACATCGCCGCGCGCGCCTACAGCGGCGAGGCGATGCCCGAGGGCATGGAGGGCGGGCTCGACGGGCAGGTCATCTACGACCCGCCGAACCTCACGTATCCGTACGGCGCCTACATCGCGGTCGTCGACATCGACCCGGACACCGCGCAGGTGACCGTGCGGCGCTTCATCGCGGTCGACGACTGCGGCGTGCGCATCAACCCGATGGTCGTCGAGGGCCAGATCCACGGCGGCCTGGCGGAGGGCGTCGGCATCGCGCTGATGGAGGTGCTCAGCTTCGACGAGGAGGGCAACTGCCTGAACTCGTCGTTCATGGACTACCTCATCCCGACCGCGCTCGAGTGCCCGGACTTCGAGCTCGGCGAGACGGTCACGCCGTGCCCGCATCACCCGCTCGGCGCCAAGGGCGTCGGCGAGTCGCCGAACGTCGGCTCGCCGCCCGCGATCGTCAACGCGGTGATCGACGCGCTGCACGAGACGCACGGCGTCGACCACATCGACATGCCGTGCACGCCGGCGCGCGTGTGGAGGGCGATGCAGGGCCGGGCCGAGCCGCCGCAATGATCACGGGCCTCGTCCTCGCCGCGGGGGGATCGCGCCGCCTCGGTCGCCCCAAGCAGCTCCTGCCGTTCGGCGGCGGGACGCTGCTCGGCCATGTGGTGGACGTGGCGCGCTCGTGCCGGTTCGACCAGCTCGTCGTCGCGATCGGCGGCGCAGCGGAGGCGGTGCGCGCGGGCGTCGACCTGCGCGGCGCCGACGTGGTGGTCAACGACGCGTACGGATCCGGCTGCGCATCCTCGATCGCCGCCGCGCTGGAGGTCGTGCGCGGCGACGTGCTCGTGCTCATGCTCGGCGACCAGCCCGGCGTGACGGCCGCGA
>Ga0081539_10005949_pt1 | contig 12032 bp, 10 predicted proteins | sample TabmetS4T2R2_FD_71023 | JGI IMG/M metagenome (GOLD analysis project Ga0081539, IMG submission 71023) | Tabebuia heterophylla rhizosphere microbial communities from the University of Puerto Rico - S4T2R2 | ecosystem: Host-associated > Plants > Roots > Rhizosphere ...
TAGATTGAGTCGCCGGACATGGCTGACCAGGCGCACATCCGCAACTTCTCGATCATCGCCCACATCGACCACGGGAAGTCGACGCTGGCCGACCGCATCCTGGAGATGACGAGGACGGTCGACCCGCGCCTCATGCGCGATCAGCTCCTGGACTCGATGGACCTCGAGCGCGAGCGCGGGATCACCATCAAGGCGCAGGCCGTGCGCGTCTTCTACGAGGCGCGCGACGGCGAGACCTACCAGTTCCACCTCATCGACACGCCCGGCCACGTGGACTTCACCTACGAGGTGAGCCGCAGCCTTGCCGCGTGCGAGGGCGCGCTGCTCGTCGTCGACGCGTCCCAGGGCGTCGAGGCGCAGACGGTCGCGAACACGTACCTGGCGATCGACGCGGGCCTGGAGCTCATCCCCTGCCTGAACAAGATCGACCTCCCGGGCGCACACCCCGACGAGGTGGGCGCCGAGGTGGCCGAGCTCATCGGCGAGCCGCAGGAAGGGATCCGCCACATCTCCGGGAAGACGGGCGAGGGTGTGGTCGAGGTGCTCGAGCAGCTCGTGGAGCGCGTCCCGCCCCCGGCCGGAGATCCCGATGCGCCCGCCCGCGCGCTCATCTTCGACTCCGAGTTCGACCAGTACCGCGGCGTCATCGCCTACATCCGCGTGGTGGACGGGACGTTCCGCAAGGGCGAGGCGATCCGCGCGATGCAGAACGCGACCGAGGCCGACATCGACGACATCGGCTTCTTCACGCCGGTGATGAGCCCGGCCGGGCAGCTGGGCGCGGGCGAGGTGGGCTATCTCATCACCGGGATCAAGGACGTCACGAAGCTGCGCGTCGGCGACACGCTCACCACGAAGGCCCGTCCGGCGACCGAGCCGCTGCCCGGCTACCGCGAGGTCAAGCCGATGGTGTTCTGCGGCCTGTTCCCGATCGACTCCGACGACTACCCCGACCTGCGCGACGCGCTCGAGAAGCTCTCGCTCAACGACGCGGCGCTCTCATGGGAGCCCGAGACCTCCGACGCGCTCGGCTTCGGCTTCCGCTGCGGCTTCCTCGGGCTGCTGCACATGGACATCGTCCGCGAGCGCCTGGAGCGCGAGTACGACCTCGAGCTCATGGCGACGATGCCGTCCGTCGCCTTCGAGGTCACGCTGACCAGCGGCGAGGAGCTCGAGGTGCACTCCCCGAGCGCGATGCCCGACCCCGCCCGCATCGGCGAGGTGCGCGAGCCCTACATCCGCGCCTCGATCGTCGCCCCGAAGTCGTTCATCGGGCCGATCATGGAGCTCTGCCAGGAGCGTCGGGGCGACCACCAGGGGATGCACTACCTGAGCGCCGACCGCGTGCAGATCACCTACGACCTGCCGCTCGCCGAGATCGTCCTTGACTTCTTCGACCAGCTGAAGTCGCGCACGCGCGGCTACGCGTCGCTGGACTACGAGCTGATCGGGCTCAAGCCGTCCGACCTCGTCAAGCTCGACGTGCTCCTCGCCGGCGAGCCCGTCGACGCGCTCAGCATGGTCGTGCACCGCGAGAAGGCCTACGAGCGCGGGCGCACGCTCGCGGAGAAGCTGCGCGAGCGCATACCACGCCAGCAGTACGACGTCCCCATCCAGGCCGCGATCGGCTCGCACATCATCGCCCGTGAGACGGTCAAGGCGTTCCGCAAGGACGTGATCGCCAAGTGCTACGGCGGCGACATCAGCCGCAAGCGCAAGCTCCTGGAGAAGCAGAAGGAGGGCAAGAAGCGCATGAAGTCGGTCGGGCGGATCGACGTGCCGCAGGAGGCCTTCCTCGCCGTGCTTGAACTCGGGGATTAAGTTCGGGCCATGAGCCTGCGCGCCTGGTCAGCGTTCGCGGCGATCTCCTTCCTCTGGGGCATCCCGTACCTGTTCATCAAGGTCGCCGTCGACGACGGCGTCCCGCCGATCTTCGTCGCGTGGTCGCGGGTCGTGATGGCAGCGGCCGTGCTGGTCCTCCTCGCCTGGCGGGCTGGGACGCTCGGCACGCTGCGCGGGCGAGGGCGCTGGATCGCAGCCTTCGCGGTCGCCGAGATCTCGATCCCGTTCCCGCTCATCTCGCTCGGCGAGGTGCACGTCGACTCCTCGCTGGCGGCGATCGTCATCGCGGCCGTGCCGCTCATCGTGGCGCTGCTCGCGGTGGCGTTCGCGCCGGCGGAGCGGGCGAGCGGCGCGCGTCTGCTCGGGCTTCTCATCGGCTTCGCCGGGGTGATCGTGCTCGTCGGCGTCGACCTCACCGGCAGCACTGAGGAGCTGCTCGGGGCGCTGGCGATCCTCGGAGCCGCCGTGGGCTATGCGGTCGGGCCGATGCTGCTGCGGGCGAAGCTCGCCGACATCGACGCGCGGGCGACGATGGGCGCCAGCCTTGCCGTCGCCGCGGTGGTCCTGACGCCGTTCATGGTGGTCGACCCTCCGACGGAGACGCCTTCGAGCAGCGCGGTGCTCTCGATCGTCGTCCTCGGCCTCTTCTGCACCGCCGTCGCGTTCATCGTCTACAGCGCGTTGGTGGCCGAGGTGGGCGCTGGTCGCGCCGTCGTGATCACGTACGTCGCCCCCGTCGTGGCGCTCGCGCTCGGCGTGGCCGTGCTCGGCGAGAGCCCCGGCCCGGGGGCCGTGGTGGGCCTGCTGCTCATCCTCGCCGGCTCGTGGATGTCGACGGACGGGCGGCTGCCGCCGGGGCTGGCCGCGGTGCTGGAGCGGCGGCGCTGGCGAGTTCGGCGCGGCGTTCGGGCCTCGGTGAACGAGCTCTCGACCTGACTCCCAAAACATGCTCGCAACCAACTAGCATGTGAAGAACATGAAGATGATTCAGGTTCGCAACGTTCCCGACGAGCTGCACCGATCGCTGAAGGAGCGTGCTGCGCGCGAAGGGACGACGATGTCCGACCTGATACTTGCTGAGCTTCCGCGACTTGCCCACAAGCCGACAGCCGACCAGCTGATGGCTCGAATGCGGCGGCGGACGCCCGTCGGCGGAGCGCCGGCGGCCGACCTCATCGCTGCGGCACGCGCCGAGCGTTGATGCTCGTCGTCGATGCGAGCGCGATAACGGAGCTGCTCCTGGGACGCGATGCCGGACGGGCCGTCGAGGGCTGGCTACGAGACCACGGCTTCGACGTTCACGCTCCGCACCTGCTCGACGTCGAGGTGCTCAGCGCTCTGCGGCGACTCGTGGCATCCGGCGACGCGTCCCCGGAACGCGCCGGCGAGGCGCTCGCCGACTTCCTGGACCTCTCAGTCGAGCGCTATCCCCACGATCCGCTCGCGCTACGGGTATGGGATCTCCGCGCGAACTTCTCCGCGTACGACGCGACCTACGTGGCGCTCGCCGAGGCGATCGCGGACGACGGCGTCCCGCTCCTGACCGCTGACGGGCGACTTGCTCGGGCCGTCGGCGCACACACGGACGTGCGCGTGCTGCTCGCCGCGTGAGCTCCTTCCACGCGGGCCGATCGGCCGATCGGCCCATACCGGCGTGGGCCGCAAGTGTGGCCGTCCGGCCCATTTCCCTGCCGGGTGAGGTTCCCGATCCTTCCCCGCGGTGTCCGCCGTCCGCCACACGCCCCGGATCCGTTCGCTGCCGATGGGTGTGCTGGGGGCGACGATGGCACTGCTCGTCCTGACCGCCGCTCCCGCCTCCGCCCAGGGCCCGGGAGGCGCGGTGGCTCTCGTGGGTGACGAGCAGCCGGCAATCGCGGCGCCGGGGGCGGCGCCGCAGCCGGCCGCATCGGGGGGTATTGCGTCCGGCACGCCGGTGGTCGCGCCTGCGGATGGGGCAGTCGCGCAGATCACCGGCGTGCTGGCGTCACCTCCGGCCGGCGCGCCGCTGGAGGTCGTCGCGGCGTTCGCCGCCGCCAACGCGATCGCCGGCCTCCCCTACAAGTGGGGCGGCGGCCACGGCGACTTCGAGGACTCCGGCTACGACTGCTCCGGCGCCGTTTCCAACGTCCTGCACGCGATCGGCGCGCTCGAGGACCCGCTGGACTCCAGCGCGCTGCGACGATGGGGCGAGCAGGGCCGCGGTCAGTGGATCACCGTGTACACGAACCGCGGCCACGCCTACGTCGTGATCGCCGGCCTGCGCTTCGACACCTCCGGCCGTGGCGGCAAGGGTCCGCGATGGCGGAGCGAGTCGCGTCCGTCGCGCGGTTTCGTCGCGCGGCACCCCGACGGCCTCTAAGGGCGGCCTTCCACGTCTCGGTGGAGGCGCTGGAGCTTCCTCTCGCGAGCCCGCCGCGCCGCGCGGCCGGGACCGTCACGGCGCTCCTCGGCGGCGCGGGCCTCACGTTCCAGTCGGCGCAACGCCCGGAGGCGCTCTTCCGGCAGGTCGCCGACACTGATCGCCTCGCGGACCGCGCAGCCCGGCTCACGGTCGTGCGCGCACTGACGACGAGGACCGGCGCGCCGAGGGCCGCCCGCAGGTCGGCGGCGACCGCGACCGGGTCCTCGAGCAGGTCCGACTTCGTGAGCAGGACGCAGGCGGGAACGCCGCCGTCACGCACCAGCGCGAGGAACCGCTCGATGCGGCGCACGTTGAGATCCCGGTTCGCCGAGGTGATGACGAGGGCGAGGTCGACATGCGCGGCGAGGTGCTCGACGAGCGTGCCGTCCGTCCGGCGCAGGACGCCGGTGCGCGGCAGCACGTCGCGGACCATGCCTGCGGGCTCGACGGCGACCCAGTCGCCGACGACGGGGATCGTCCCGGCGCGGAGCGTCGAACGGGCGACCGCAGCGAGGCGCCCGTCCGGATCGGCCGGCCCGCGCACGACGACGCCCCCGCGATGCACGGCCGTGACGCGCGCCGGCTCGAGGCCGGCGCCGATGTGGTCCGACATGCCCTCGGCCCAGCCGAGGGCGTACAGCTCTGGATGCAACGGAGGTTCTCCTGAGATCGCTTGAACGCTTGCGCGGTGGCGCGGCCTACGAGGGACCGCGCCTGCTCAGCAGGCGGCTGCGATCAGGTGTGTGCCGGTGGTGCGCACAACGCCGAGGATGCCAGCCGGGTGCAACTTGCGCCATCGATAGGTTCGTGCCGATGCCTGACGCAGGGGAGACGGCCATCCTCACGGAGGGGCTGCGCAAGTCGTATGGCCAGGTGCTGGCGCTCGACGGAGTGGACCTCGCGATCGCGCACGGCACCGTCTTCGGGCTGCTCGGCCCCAACGGGGCGGGGAAGACCACGTGCGTGCGCATCCTCACGACTCTGCTCGAGCCCGACGGCGGTCGCGCGGAGGTCGTGGGGCTCGACGTCGTGCGCGACGCTGCCGTCCTGAGGACCCGCATCGGTCTCGCCGGTCAGTACGCGGCGGTCGACGAGAACCTCACCGGCGTCGAGAACCTCGAGATGATCGGCCGGCTGTACCACCTCACCCGCGTGGGCGCGCGGGCGCGGGCACGGGAGCTCCTGGAGCTCTTCGAGCTCACCGAGGCGGGCGAGCGGATCGCCAAGACGTACTCGGGCGGGATGCGCCGCCGGCTGGACCTCGCGGGAGCGCTCGTCGCGCGCCCGCCCGTGCTCTTCCTCGACGAGCCCACCACCGGCCTGGACCCCCGCAGCCGGCAGGGCATGTGGCGGCTCATCGACGACCTGGTGGAGGAGGGGACGACCGTCCTGCTCACCACGCAGTACCTGGAGGAGGCCGACCAGCTCGCCGACCAGATCGCCGTCATCGACCAGGGGCGCGTCATCGCGGAGGGCACCTCCGACGAGCTGAAGGACAGCTACGGCAGGGAGCGGGTGGAGGTCGTGCTCGGCGAGACCGCCGATCGCGCGGTGGCGCTGCGCGCCCTCGCCGCGATGTCCTCGGGAGCGCCGGAGTGCGAGGGGCGGACTGTGCGGGTCCCCATCCGCCCCCGTCCCGGCATCCTCGCCGAGGCGGTGCGGCGCCTGGACGAGGCGGGCGTCGAGCTGGAGGACCTCGAGCTGCACCGGCCGACGCTCGACGACGTGTTCCTCTCGCTCACCGGCCACGCCGCGGAGGAGCGCGAGGAGGAGGAGCAGGCGTCCGGGGCGAGTGCGGGCTGATGGCCGCCGTTCCCGCCATCCCCTCCGGCCAGGAGCCGCTCGTCGCCACGACGTTCGCGGAGAAGCTCCGCCTCGGCATCTCCGACGCGCTCGTCATCACCCGGCGCAGCCTCCTGCGCGTGCCGCGCCAGCCAGAGCTGCTGCTCGGCTTCACGATCCAGCCGGTGATGTTCGTGCTGCTGTTCCGCTACGTGTTCGGCGGCGCGATCCAGACGCCGGGCACGTCGTACGTCGACTTCCTGCTCCCCGGCATCCTCGTGCAGTCGATCGCGTTCGGCAGCACCGTCACCGGCGTCGGCATCGCGGCGGACATGCAGCAGGGGCTGATCGACCGCTTCCGCTCGCTGCCGATGGCGCGCTCCGCGGTCCTGGCCGGGCGCACGATCGCCGACATCGCGACGAACTGGCTGCAGCTCGCCGTGATGATCGCGGTCGGCTACGTCGTCGGCTTCCGCTTCAGCACGAGCGTGCCCGACGTCAGCGCGGGCCTTGCGCTGCTCACGCTGGTCGGCTTCGCGTTCTCGTGGCTGTCGGCGCTCATCGCCATGGGGCTCTCGAGCGTGGAGGCGGCGCAGCAGGCGAGCTTCATCTGGCTGTTCCCGCTGACCTTCGTGTCGAGCGCGTTCGCGCCCCCGGAGACCATGCCGGAGCCGCTGCGGACGTTCGCGTCGGACATCAACCCGTTCTCGCTCTGGGTCGACTCCCTGCGGCACCTGTTCGTCGGGACGCCGATCGGCGACGAGGTGTGGCAGGGTCTGATCTGGGCGGTGGGGATCATCGTCGTGTTCGGCCCGCTCGCGGTGTGGCGCTACAGGAAGGTGTCGACGCGGTAGGCCCTAGCCTCGGGTGCGATGAGCGTCGCCGCCCGACCCCTCTTCGCCTTCGACAACTCCTTCGTCCGCGAGCTGGAAGGGCTGTACGTGCCGTGGGAGGCCGCGACCGTCCCCGAGCCGAGGCTGCTCGTCCTCAACGCGGAGCTCGCGGCCGAGCTCGGCGCGGATCCGGACGCCCTGCGCGAGCCCGAGGGCGTCGCGGTCCTTGCCGGCAACGCCGCGCCCGAGGGAGCGTCGCCCGTCGCCCAGGCGTACTCGGGGCACCAGTTCGGCGGCCTGTCGCCGCGGCTCGGCGACGGCCGTGCGCTCCTGCTCGGCGAGGTGCACGACGTGCACGGGGACCGGCGCGACCTGCACCTGAAGGGATCGGGTCGCACGCCGTTCGCGCGCGGCGGCGACGGCAAGGCCGCCGTCGGCCCGATGCTGCGCGAGTACGTCATCGGGGAGGCGATGCACGCGCTCGGCATCCCAACCACGCGCGCGCTCGCCGTGGTGGCGACGGGCGAGCCCGTGTACCGCGAGGCGGCGCTGCCGGGGGCGGTGCTCACCCGCGTCGCCGCCAGCCACATCCGCGTGGGCACCTTCCAGTACGCGGCGATGCACGGCGGCCCCGAGCTCGTCCGGCCGCTCGCCGACCACGCGATCGCGCGCCATCACCCGCAGGCTGCGCAGGCCGAGAACCGGTACCTCGCGCTCTACGCGAGCGTCGCGGAGGCGCAGGCGTCGCTCGTCGCCCGCTGGATGCTCGTCGGCTTCATCCACGGCGTCATGAACACGGACAACATGGCGATCTCGGGCGAGACGATCGACTACGGGCCGTGCGCGTTCATGGACGCGTACGACCCGGCGACCGTGTTCAGCTCGATCGACCTCGGCGGGCGCTACGCCTACGCCAACCAGCCGCTGATCGCGCAGTGGAACCTGGCGCGGTTCGCCGAGACGCTGCTGCCGCTCATCGACGAGGACCTGGAGCGGTCGCGGGACGCCGCGATGGAGGTCCTCGAGTCGTTCCCGCGCCGGTACGGCGCGCACTGGAGCCAGGGGATGGGCGCGAAGCTCGGGCTGGACGGCGCGGCTGACGACGCGCTCGTCGACGACCTGCTCGGGCTCCTGCACGTGCACCGCGTGGACTTCACGGCGTTCTTCCGGGCGCTGTCATCGGCGGCGCGAGGCGACCTGTCGCCGGCGCGGGCGCTGTTCGTCGAGCCGTCTGAGCTCGACGCGTGGGCGCAGAGGTGGCTGTCGCGCCACCCGAACGCCGACGCGATGGATCGCGTCAACCCGGTCTACATCCCTCGCAACCACCTCGTCGAGGAGGCGCTCGCCGCCGCGACCGGCGGTGACCTCGAGCCGGTGCACACGCTCGTCGACGTCCTGGCCCGGCCGTACGAGGAGCGGCCGGGCCTCGAGCCGTACGCGGAGCCGGCGCCGGCGAGCTACGCCTCCTACCAGACGTTCTGCGGCACCTGAGCGGCGCTCAGGCGTCGGCTGCCGCGATCAGCGCGTCGTAGGCGAGCCCCCACGGCGGTCGCAGCAAGCCGAGCGCGCGGACGTCCTCGAACCAGAAGCCGAACGGCGAGTGGCGGGCGAACGTCCCGCCGCCCATGATCCGCGTGAGCCGCCGCATGCAGTCCTCCGCAAGCCGGGCCGCCGCAGTCTTCCCAAGGAGGGTCTCTCGGCGGGCGTCCTTCCCCGTCTCCACGGCGCGGAGCATTCCCTCGTACGCCTGCCGCATGAGCCACGCGTCCTGCTGCGCGTTGACCCACTCCACCTGCTCGTACGGCCGCAGGGAGCCCACCCGCCCCGCCAGTCCCTCGCGCGCTGTCGCGATGGCCGCCTCGACGACACCGAGGATCACCGCTGTGAACACCGACGCGACGAAGGGTCCCGCGGCGTCCGCCTTCCCGCGCCAGTCTCCGGGCCACGCCATGCGCATCGCGGGGAACGACGCGAAGGCCATGCCGTGGCTCTGCGTGGCCGGCATGCCATGGCCGTCCCAGGGAGCGACGATCGTCATGCCGCGTGATCCGTCCCACGGGACGTCGCGCACGTCGAGCAGGAACCAGTCCGGGTTCGGCTCGCCGTCCGGCCGTGCCGTCGTGAGCATGAACGAGGTGATGCCCGAGCCGCTGCCGAAGTGCTTGCGGCCGGACAGCCGCCAGCCACCGTCCGGCGCCGGCTCGGCTGCCGCGGCCGTGCGAGCGACGTCCCCGCCGCTTCCCGGCTCGGAGGTGATCGTGCCGAACCAGCACCCGTCGGCGGCCATACGGGAGACGTGGTCGATCTGCTCGCGCCACGCGCCCGCGTGCTGGGCGGGCGCGCCGGGGTTCGCATGCCAGAAGGACAACACGGCGGGATGCATGGAGGCGACCAACGCGACCGACGCGTCGCCGGCGGCCAACGCACCCAGGATCTCGCCGATCGTTCTCGTCGACGCGGCGACGCTCTCGAACAGACCGCCGCTGGAGCGGGGCACTCCGGTCAGCAGGAAGCCCGCGTCGGCGAGCTCGTCGAACTCCTCCCGAGCCAGCCCTTCGCGCCGTTGGCGGTCGTGTCGATCCGCCGCGAAGCGCTCGGCGATGCCGCGGACTCGGTCGAGCACCGCGGCCGCGTCGAACGCTGAGCGGGTCGATCCGCCGGCCACTGCGGGAGTCTACGCCCGCCTGGCGGAACAAGTACGGTCGCCGCACATGGTCACGGCAGACGAGATCGGGCGCATCGCGCTCTTGCAGGCACTGGACGCCGATCAACGACAGCAGGTGGCGCGGGTGGCCGCGGACATCCGCCTCGTCGCTGGGGAGTACGCCGCGCACCAGGGCGGCGAGCCCGCGCTCTTCGCCGTCCTTGACGGTCGCATCGAGCCCGTCAGGCACGTCGACGGCGTCGAGCGCGTCGTCGGGGTGCGCAGCCCGGGCGACGTCTTCGGCGAGGTCCCGATCGCGCTCGGCACGGCGTTCCCCGTCGGGTTCCGCGCCGCGGAGCCGTCCCGCGTCCTGCGCATCGAGGCGCGCGACTACCACACGGTCGCCGCCGTCGTCCCGGACGTCGCCAGGGAGGTCGGCCGCCTCGCCGCCCACCGCATGGGCGGAGCGGCCGGCCTGCAGAGCATCGCGGCGGATCCGCCGCCGCCCCGCGCGATCGTCCTCGGGCATCGGTGGGACGCGTCCTGCACGGACCTGCGCCGCTTCCTGGACCGCAACCAGCTCACGCACACCTGGCTCACGCCCGAAGAGACGAACGCCGCGGAGCGGTGGGGCGGCCCGCTCCCGGGCGACGGGGATCTCCCGGCCGTCCAGGTCATCGGCGGCAAGACCGTGATCCGACCGCGGATGCGGCGGGTCGCCGAGCTGCTCGGCCTGGGAACGGAGTCCGAGCACGCCGAGTACGACACGGTGATCGTGGGCGCCGGCCCGGCCGGACTCGCGGCGGCCGTCTACGGCGCGTCGGAGGGGCTGCGGACGATCGTCGTGGAGCGCGAGGCGCCCGGCGGTCAGGCCGGGACCTCCTCGCGGATCGAGAACTACCTCGGATTCCCGGCCGGAGTGTCGGGCGACGAGCTCGCGAGCCGGGCGCTCCAGCAGGCGCGGCGGCTCGGCGCGGAGATCCTCGTCACGCGCTCGATCGAGCGGCTGGACGCGACCACGCGCCAGCTGCACCTCGACGGCGGCGACCTTCTCAGGGCGCGGACGATCATCCTGGCCTGCGGCGTCGCCTGGCGACGGCTCTCGATCGAGGGGCTCGACCGGCTCGCCGGCAAGGGCGTCTCCTACGGGGCGGCGCGCAGCGAGGCGCCGAACACGCACGGGCTGGACGTGCACATCGTCGGCGGCGGCAACTCCGCCGGCCAGGCCGCCCTGTTCTTCTCCACCCACGCGCGCAGCGTCACGCTGCTGTGCCGCGGCGACAGCCTGGAGAAGAGCATGTCTCGCTACCTCATCGACCAGATCGCCCTGCGTCCGAACATCCACGTCCGCTTCAACGCCGAGGTCGTCGCGGTGCACGGCGAGATGTCGCTGGAGGCTGTCGACGTCAGCGACAAGGGGACGTCGGAGGTCACGCGGGCGGCGTCAGGCGGCCTGTTCCTCTTCATCGGCGCCGACGCGCAGACCGAGTGGCTGCCGGCTGAGATCGCCGTCGACCACCGTGGCTACGTGCTCACGGGCTCGGACATGCTGGCCGCGGGCCACTGGGCGCTCGACCGCGATCCCTACCTCCTGGAGACGAGCGTCCCCGGCATCTTCGCTTGCGGCGACGTGCGGTTCGGCCCGGTGAAGCGCGTCGCGGCGGCCGTGGGTGAGGGAAGCATGGCGATCGCGTTCGTCCATCAGTACCTGAGGGACGTCGGCGCCGCGCCGGTGATCGCGTCGATCACGAGCCCGGTGGCAAGCGACGGCCAGCCGTGGCCGGCGCCGCGCATCACGAACGACGTGTAGGGCGCCGAGCAGCGGCGCCCTCGCTCGACGCTCCAGTTCGGCGTGACGCCGCGTGAGCGCAGGCGGCAGCGGTTCCTGTTGCGCCAGAAGCGCGATACCGCCGCCGCGCTGGGGAACCCGGGCCGTCCGGCGACGGGGACGAGGTTGTCGCGCTGCATCCACACCGAGGTCAGCGGCACCGGGCGTGACGCATGGCACGGGCCGAAGACCATCGTGCCCGCGACGGCGGCGACCGCCCGGACGCGCCGCGCTCGCTGGCACGCCAGGCGGTAGGAGAAGAAGGCGCCCTCGGAGAACCCGGTGACCGCGACGCGCCCCGCGGGCAGGCCGCGGCGAACGAGGTCGCGGCGCAGCGCGTCGAAGAACCGCACGTCGTCCCGACGCTGCGCGGATGTGCTTCGGCAGCACGCGCCGCTGTTCCAGTGCCCAGCGACGCCGTTGGGATAGGCGACCGCCCATCGCTCACGCTCTGCGACCGCGTCGAACCCGGTGTAGTCCGCCATCTCGGCGCCGGTCATGCGCCCGCCGTGGTACATGAGGACGGTCTGTCGCGGCGGTGCCGACGGCTCGAACAGGCGATAGGTGCGCAGCTCGCCGCCGACGCGCACCCGCAGATCGCGCACGGCGGCGGACGCGTCGGCGGCGAGGACGATCACGAGCGCGAGCGCCAGGCCGAGAGATCGCACCCCCGGGATTTTGCAGGGACCGCCTCCTGTTCCG
>Ga0081539_10005950_pt1 | contig 12028 bp, 12 predicted proteins | sample TabmetS4T2R2_FD_71023 | JGI IMG/M metagenome (GOLD analysis project Ga0081539, IMG submission 71023) | Tabebuia heterophylla rhizosphere microbial communities from the University of Puerto Rico - S4T2R2 | ecosystem: Host-associated > Plants > Roots > Rhizosphere ...
GGTGTAGATGCTCAGGGCGCGGTTGCGCGCGGGACCCTCAGCGAAGCGGGTTGTGATGATCGAAAGGCCGGCGGGGGCGGTGAAGGCTGCCGCGGCGCCCTTCAGGAAGCGCGCGATGACGAGCAGCGTCCCGTCGTTGACCAGGCCACCGAGCGCCGACGCGACCGTGAACACGGCCAGCGCGGCGATCAACACCCGGCGACGGCCCAGAAGGTCGGCGGCTCGGCCGCCGAGCAGCAGGAAGCCGCCGTACCCGAGCACGTAGCCCGACACGATCCATTGGAGCTGCGAGGTCGAGAGAGCAAGGTCCTCGTCGATCGAGGGCAGCGCCATGCCCACCATCGAGACGTCGAGGCCGTCGAGGAAGAGGACGCCGCACAGCACCGCCATGAAGGCCCAGACGGAGCGGTCCCAGCGCGGTGCGGTGGAGGAAGAGGAATGCGTCATGCGACGAGTGTATATGCACGTGCATATTCCTCTTCTCTAGGCGACGACGAACGTGTAGTCGCGCTCGATCCGCCCGTCCGCGGCGAGGACGAGGAAGTTCAGCCCGACTGCGAACACCTGCGCGTCCTTGGCGACCGCCTCCCAGTGGAACTTGACGACGTCGCCAAGTCGATCGGCGTCGTCGCGCACCCGAAAGCTGAGACCCTCCGAGGCGACCCAGTGCTCGTACGCGCTCGTCACTCGAGCCGCTATCTCCTCGTACGCCTGTGCCTCGAGAACCGCCCTCAGGCCCACGCCGGGCTGCGCCGCGGTCTCGCGGATCTCCTGCGGCGGCTGGAGGATGTGCTTCCCGCCCTCCGTCCAGAGCTCCGCGATCATCCGCCGGCGCCGCTCCGCGTCGGGCTCGGTCCAGAGAGCGATGTACTTCTCCGCCAGCTCGGCTGCCTGTGTCTCGGCCATCGGTTGCCTCCGTTGATCGTGCGGTTGCTTCGCGTTTACGGTCCCGGAGGAAGGACCGCGCGTCGATTACCTGTCGTGTAACGCTCGCTAACGTCGATCGCGTGGTCGCCCAGACCGAGCAGGAGCCCCAGACCGCGGGCGAGCTGATCCGCTTCTGGCGCACGCGACGCGGCCTCAGCCAGCTCGAGCTGTCCCTGGACGCGAACGTCTCGACCAAGCACCTGAGCTTCGTCGAGACCGGCCGGTCCAGCCCGAGCCGCCAGCTCCTCGTCCACCTGGCCCAGCACCTCGATCTGCCGATCATGGAGCGCAATCGCCTGCTGCTCGCGGGCGGCTTCGCGCCTCCCTATCTGGAGCTGCCCTACGACGGGGACATGATGCGGCCGCTTCGGGAGTCGCTCGGGCGGCTGCTGGAGGCGCACGAGCCGAATCCGGCTCTGATCGTCGACGGGCTGTGGAACCTGATCGAGGCCAATCGCGCCGCACCGCTTCTCTGGGACGGCGTCGACCCCGAGCTCCTCGAGCCACCGATCAACATGCTGCGCCTCGGCGTCCATCCCGGCGGCCTGCCGCGCATCTCGTCCATGACCGCCGCGTGCAACGCGCCCCTGATTCACCGACTGAAGCGCAGGAGCCGCGAGGACGCCGATCCCGCCCTCGCCACGCTCATCGAGGAGGTCGAGTCGTACCTCCCCGCCGAGCCTCCCACCGGCGCCGCCGCCCAGCCGGTCGTCTCACTCAAACTGCAGACCCCGCTTGGCGAGGTCAACCTGTTCACGGTCATCGCCACCCTCGGAGCCCCGCTCGACGTCACCGCCGCGAACCTCGCGATCGAGACGTTCCTGCCGATGGACCCCGAAAGCGCAGCGCGGCTCGCCGAGCTCAAGGTGCGGTGAGGGCCGGTCCGCGGAACCCTCGCCCGGGTAGTCGGGTCGCGAGGGCGCCGGTGCTGAGTTCACGTCGCATACCGACGTGTATTCAGCGCGAAGGTAGTTTTCGCCCGCTTCAGGTCGCCGCGCGCGACGCAAGGAGAACTCGCACCGTGACCAGAGCGGATTCGATGCGTCCCGGTGTCATCGCCATGGTGTTGGCCGGGGCGCTCGCGTTCGTCGGCACCTCCGCGGCCTCGGCGCAATCGTCGCTGTCTCCGCAGCAGATCGAGGCGATGGCCTGGGGCCTCGGCTCGAAGGCAAGGAAGGAGCTCGGCGCCAGGTTCGGCTGTGTCACGACGCCCGGCTCCAACGCGGGCGCGCCGTCCATCCGGCTGTTCGTGACCCGACGGTCGGCACGCGCACAGGCGGAGAGGCTGGTGCGCCGCATGGGCGCGCGCACAACAGGTGCGCCGCTACGGCGGCGACCGACTCCGCGTGCACCAGCTGCAACCGGGCGAGGTGTTCCCGACCGCACGCTGACGATTACTTGCTCAGCCGGAGCGGTGTGAGAGGACGTTCACGGTCGTGCCGCTCGGCTCGCGAAGCATGAACCGTCGAACGCCCCACGGCTCATCGCGCAACGGATAGGCGATCTCGAACCCCAGCTCCGACGCCCTGGCGTGGACGGCGTCGACGTCGTCGACCTCGATCGAGATGCCTGGCGCGGCGGGGTCGTCGTTGCCGATGATCGTCACCTGGGCCGAGGGGTTCGTCGGCGACGCGACCGTCACGACCCAGCCGAGGTCCATGATCGCCTCGCAGCCGAGCAGCTCGGCGAAGAAGTCGCGCGTCTCGGCGGGACGGTCTGACCGAATGTTCGGCACCGCCCTCCCGATCGCGACCGTCTCGTTCCGTTGTCCCATCGCGGCCTCCTCGGCTCAGTCGAAGTGCTCGCCGGAAGCTAGGACGACGCCGCGACGCCGTCTTGGACGAATGTGACCGGCGCGCGCAGCTGATTTCGTACCGCGCTCATGGACGAGCTGATGCTGTTCGCCCTGCTGGGGCTGGGTACCGGCGCGCTCATCGCCGGGATCGGGCTCGGCGTGGTGCTGTCCTACCGCGGTTCCGGCGTCATCAACGTCGCCACGGGCGCGAGCGCGATGGTCGCCGGCTACCTGTTCTTCGCGCTACGCGACATGGCCGTGTTGCCCGCGGTCGTGCTCGCGCTGGGCGGGACGATCGCGCTCGGCGTCGCGACCGAGCTGCTCGTGTTCCGGCCGCTGCGCCGGTCCTCACCGCTGTCCAAGCTCGTCGCGTCGCTCGGCGTGCTGCTCATCGCCCAGGCCACGATCGCGCTCATCGACGGTGGGGGCGGCAGGATCGTGCGGTCCGTGCTGCCGACCGGAGTCGTGACGATCGCGGGCAACCGGGTCCCCGTCGATCGCTTCTGGCTCACGGCCATCGTCGTCCTTGCCGCAGCTGCGCTCTGGGCGCTCTATCGCTGGTCGCGCTTCGGCCTCGCGACGCGCGCGGCGTCCGAGAGCGAGCCGAGCGCCATGATCGCCGGCATCTCGACCGACGGTCTCGCGGTCGCCAACGCGGCGCTGGCGGCGACGGTCGCCGGCGGCATGGGGATCCTGGCCGGGGCGATCACGCAGATCGACACGAACATCGTGCCGCTGCAGGTGGTGCCGGCGCTCGGCGCCGCGGTCTTCGCGCGCTTCACGTCGTTCCCCATCACCTGCCTCGCGGGCCTGCTGATCGGCGTGGCGCAGTCGCTCTTGTACTACGCGTCGACGCACAGCTGGTTCCCCACCGACGGCGGGGTCGCGCTGCCCGGCGTCAATGCCCTGCTGAACTTCGCGATCGTCGTCGCCGCGCTGTGGTGGCGCGGGTCGAGCCTGCCGCTGCGCGGGGAGCTGATCGAGGCGCGCCTGCCCGAGGCGCCGCGGCCGGCACGCGTCGCCCGCGCGACGATCCTCGTGTCGGGGATCGGCGCCGTCGCGCTCTTCGTGCTCCCCTTCGAGCTGCGCCACGCCCTGACCGTCTCGATGGCGGGGATGGTGATCTGCCTCTCCTTCGTCGTGATCACCGGGTTCGTGGGGCAGGTCTCGCTCGTGCAGGTCGCGCTCGCCGGGGCGGCCGCCCTCGCCACGTCGCGGGCCGCGGACGACCTCGGTCTCTCGTTCCCACTCGCGGCTGCGTGCGGCGTCGTCGTGGCGACGGTCCTCGGGTTCCTGGCCGGCGTGTCGGCGCTGCGCGTCCGCGGCGTGAGCCTTGCGGTGGTGACGCTCGCCGCCGCCGTGGCCATCGAGCAGTTCGGGTTCACGAACGGCACCTGGGGCATCGGCGGCCGCGGCTCGCCGGTGCCGGAGCCGACGGTCCTCGGCGTCGACGTCGGCGCAGGCGCCGGCCTGCGCGCGCTCGACGGCAGCCTTCCCAGTCCTGCCCTCGGGCTGATGGTGCTTGCCATCGTCGCGCTGTGCTGCGTGCTGGTAGCCCGCGTGCGTGCCAGCGGTCTCGGCGGGCGGATGCTCGCCGTGCGCGCCAACGAGCGCGCCACCGCGGCCTCGGGCGTGAGCGTGCGCGACACGAAGTTCGCCGCCTACGCGATCTCCTCCGCCATCGCGGGCGTCGGCGGCGTGCTGTACGCGTACGCGCTCGGCTCGGTCAGCATCGACCGGTACGGCATCCTCATCGCGCTCGAGTTCCTCGCGTTCGCGTACGTGGGCGGCATCGCGAGCGTGGCCGGCGCCGTCCTCGGCGGCCTCATGACGTCCGGGGGCGTCGTCCCCTATGCCCTGGAGATCGAGCTCGGCCTGTCGTCCACGTGGACGCTGCTGCTCGCAGGGACGCTGCTCGTGGGCGTCCTCGTCCTGGCGCCGGATGGCATCGCAGGATGGGTGCGCCGCCGGCGCCCGCGCCGGCTCTGAGGCCCTGTCGATCTGCGGACATTCCATGTTTGTGACCATCCCGCTCCGGCGACGCTCCATGCATGTCGGAGCATCCGGCCGATCCCATGCTCTCCAAGCGCGACGAGACGCCGCTCGAGCGCTGCGATCGCAACCTGGTGGAGTTGCTGCAAGAGGTGCGCGTCGTGCAGACGGGCGTGCAGGTCCTCTTCGCGTTCCTGCTCATCGCGCCGCTCAGCGCGCGGTTCCCTGAGCTCTCGACGGCGCTTCGCGTCGAGTACTACGTGACGCTGCTCGTCGCGGGCGCCGCCGCGATCCTGCTGATCGCGCCGACAGCGCACCACCGCCTGCTGTTCCGGCTGGGCGACAAGGAGCATCTCGTGACCGTCGCCAACCGCTACACGCTCGCGGGGCTCGCGTGCGTCGGCGTCGCGATGCTCGGCGCGCTCACCTTCGCCAGCGCCTACCTCGTGTCCGGCCCGGCCGCGTTCATCGCGCCCGTCGGTGCCGCCGCGGGAATGCTCTGGTCGTGGTGGCTGGAGCCGCTGCGACGCCGGCGGGCCGTCCGGCGCGCTGAGCGCGGCTCGCGCGTCGGCAAGCTGCTGGCGCTGCGCTGAACGCGAGCGTCACTCGCTGCCGGCGAATTCCCAGATCGCGACGGCGAGCATCACGAGACCGAGCAGGAGCACGACGGCGGCCTCGAGCAGGGACGGGACGCGCCAGCCCCACCAGGTCACGCCGGGATCGAGCGCCTGCCGCGCGGCAGGCGACATGTCGAGATGGCTGAACACCAGGCGGCGCATCGGGTCCACCGCGTAGGTCAGGGGATCGATGCGGTTGAGCACCGCGAGCCACGCCGGCAGGTTCGCCACCGGATACAGGGCGCCGGAGATGAAGAACATCGGCATGACCACCATCTGCATGACGCCCATGAACGTCTGCATCTGGGTGATCCGCGCCGCGACCATGATGCCGAAGGCCGTGATGCTGAACGCCAGGAGCACCTGCAGCGCGAAGATGCCGAGGATCAGCACCGGGTCATAGGGCACGCCGACCGCGCCCGCCAGGCAGATCACGATGACGCCCTGGGCGCCCGCGACCGTGGCGCCGCCGAGGCACTTGCCGATCACGATCGAGCTGCGCCGGACGGGCGCGACCATCATCTCGCGCAGGAACCCGAACTCGCGGTCCCAGACGATCGAGGCGGCCGAGAACATCGCCGTGAACATCACGGCGATGCACAGGATGCCCGGGTAGATGAACGTCTTGAGGTCGACGCCGTGCGTGCTCGCCCGCGACAGCTGCTGCAGTCCCGACCCGAGCACGAACAGGAACAGCAGCGGCTGGATGAGCGACGTGACGATGCGCATGCGGTCGCTGGCGAACCGGATCAGCTCGCGCCGCCAGACGATCTTGATCGCCCGCACCTCGCTGCGCAGCGTGCGCGGCGGGACGCGAACGCGGATGACCTGGGTGGGCGCGATCACGCCGTCCTGGGTGCTCATCGCCGCCCTCCCGTCATCATCTGCATCATCATCCGGTTGCCGTGCTTCCCGGCCTCCTGCTCCGCGTCGCGGATGGTCGAGCCGGTGAACGACATGAAGACGTCGTCGAGCGTCGGCCGCGACAGGTTGACCGACCGGATCGGCATCCCGAGGTCCGCGAACAGCCGGGGCACGAACTCCTCAGCCGACTCCGCGAAGAACGTGACCGCCCCCTCGGACATCTGCGCGTCGATGCCGAATCGCTCGTCGAGCGCCGCGATCGCGGCCTCGTCGTCGTCGGTCTGGATGCGGATGCGATCGGCGCCGACGCCGGCCTTGAGCGCGGCCGGCGTGTCCAGCGCGACGATGCGGCCCTGGTCCATGATGGCGATCCGGTCGCAGAACTCCGCCTCGTCCATGTAGTGCGTCGTCATGAAGATCGTGATCTCCTCGGTTTCGCGCAGGAGGCGGATGTAGTTCCAGATCGAGCTGCGCGTCTGGGGGTCCAGGCCGATCGTGGGCTCGTCGAGGAACAGCACCCGCGGCGAGTGCATCAGCCCGCGCGCGATCTCCAGCCGGCGCCGCATGCCGCCCGAGAACGTCCGCACCGGCGTGTCGCGACGCTCCCAGAGCCCGACCATCTCGAGCATTTGGCGCATCCTCAGCGCGACGAGGTCCGAGCCGACGCCGTACAGCTCCGCGTGCAGGCGCAGGTTCTGGGCGGCGGTGAGGTAGCCGTCGAGCGTCGGATCCTGGAAGACCAAGCCGATGTTGCGGCGCACGTCGTCGCGCGCGCTCACGACGTCGTGGCCGGCGACGCGCGCGGCCCCGGCGGTGGGCCTCGCCAGCGTGCAGAGCATGTTGATCGTGGTGGTCTTGCCGGCGCCGTTGGGGCCGAGGAAGCCGAAGACCTCGCCCGTCGGCACGTCGAAGCTGACGCCGCGCACGGCCTCGAGCTCGCCGAAGGACTTGCGCAGGTCGATCACCTCGATCGCGCGCTCCGCCTCCTCGTATTCCTCCATGACTTTCCCTCGGTGGATTTCTCTACCGGGTGTAAGTTACTCCTCGTGGCAATCGCCGGACTCAGGGAGCGCAAAAAGCAGCAGACCCGCGACGCGATCGCCGCGGCGGCGATGCGCCTCTTCTCCGAGCGGGGCTTCGACGAGGTCACCGTCGAGGAGGTCGCCCGGGCGGCGGACGTCTCCAAGAAGACGGTGTTCAACTACTTCCCCACGAAGGAGGACCTCGTCTTCCGCGCCCGCGAGGAGCGTCGTGCAGCCCTCATCGCCGCGCTGCGCGATCGTCCGCCGGGCACCTCGCTCGTGGAGCCCTTCCGGGCGCTGACCCTCGCCTACCTCGACCAGATCGAGCGCGATCCCGTGGAGGTCACGGTCGCGGTGCCGCGTCTGGTCATGGGCAGCCGGGCGCTGCGCGACCGGCTGTTCCTGGCGTGGGAGGAGGAGGCCGCGCTGCTGGCACCGGCCATCGCGGAGCAGGCGGGGGAGCCCGCCGACGCGATCGCGCCGGCGGTCGTGGCGCGCTCGCTCATGTGGACGCATCGCGTCGCGTTCCGCGCGGTGTTCTCGCGGTTGCTGCGCGGCGACGATCCGCGGGAGGTCGCGGCCGACCTGCGCGTGGAGGCACGGCGGGCGTACGACGTGCTCGAGGGCGGGCTCGGCGGCTATGGCGTGGGCCCGTCGTCGCAGCGATCCGCCTCGCGCGCCCGATAGCGTCTCTGCCTCACATGAGCCCACGCACGATGCACGCTGCCGTCTGGCGCACCCGCGGGGAGCCGATGGCGGTCGAGGAGGTCACGCTTCGCGAGCCCGGCCCGCACGAGGTTCTCCTCAAGGTCATGGCGGCGAACGCCTGCGTGACCGATGCGATCGTCCTCGCGCCCGACGTGCCCGCGATGTTCGACAACGTCGCGCCCCAGATCTTCGGCCACGGCGCGGTCGGGATCATCGAGGCCGTCGGGTCCGACGTGGCGGTCACGGCGCCCGGCGACCGCGTCATCGCCAGCGCCCAGCCGCTCTGCGGGACGTGTCGCTACTGCCTGCACGCGCGGCCCGATCAGTGCGCCGCCATCGTCCTGCACGGCCCTGCCAACGGGCAGCTGGACGACGGGCTCGAGGTCGTTCCGAACGGGAACATCGGGGGCTACGCCGAGTACGCCATCGTGCCGGACAACCAGATCACGCCCGTGCACACCGGCGTGCCCGACGACGAGCTGGCCCTGCTCGCCGACGGGATCGGCGGCGGCCTCGGCGCGGCGTTCAACGTGGCGCCGGTGCTCCTGGACTCCGACGTGGCGGTGTTCGGCTGCGGCGCGACGGGCCTCGGCTACGTCCAGGCGGCGCGGATCGCGCGCGCGAAGCGCATCATCGCCGTCGATCCGCTCGCGCATCGGCGCGAGATGGCGCTCGAGCTGGGTGCGACCCACGCGGTCGACCCCGGAGAAGGCGACGTCGTCCAGATGGTGCAAGAGCTCACCGATGACGTCGGCGGCTTCATCCCGCGCGGCGTGGACTTCGCGTTCGAGGCGAGCGCCAACGCGCGCGGCATGGAGGAGGCGTGGCACGCGACGCGCAGCGCCGGCCACGTCGTCCTCGCCAGCATGCCGTGGAAGCTCGACGACATGGTCTCGCTGCCCGCCGTGCCGGCCGCCATGTTCGGCAAGACCCTGCACAGCTCCCAGTGGGGGCACATCAACATCCTGCGCGACCTGCCGCGCTACATCCGCCTCATCGAGTCGGGCGAGGTCCGCGTCGCGCCCCTCATCAGCGGCCATTACGGGCTCGACCAGCTCGACCGCGTGCTCGGCGAGGTCGGCGAGCATCGCGTGTACGGGGCGATCATGACTCCGGCCGCGTGAGCCTGACGGACGAGAGCCGAGCCGCGTCGCGCCGTGACGTCGGCTTCGACGCGGCCGACTACGAGGCGCGCAGCCGCGCGCAGGCCCAGGAGCTCGATCCCGACGCCGATCTGGAGGCGATGGCGGTCGCCTTCAAGGTGATCCTCGCCTCCAATCACCTCCTGCGCGAGCTCGAGAGCGGCGTCCATCGCCCGGCCGGCATCAGCTGGGGTGCCTTCCAGCTGCTGTGGACCATCCGCGCGTACGGGCGGTTGCGACCCAACCTGCTCTCCAAGCTCGCGGCCGTGTCCCCCGCCACGGTCTCGAGCGTCCTCAACACCCTCGAGCGCGACGGCCTCGTGGTGCGCCGGCGGGGCTGCACGACCGACGCACGGGCGGTCATCGTGGAGCTCACGCCCGCAGGCGATGCGCTTCTCGGCGAGGTATGGCGCGAGCAACACCAGCGCGAGATCGCCTGGGCGGCGGCGCTGACCGGGGACGAGCAGCGATCGCTCGTTGCCCTGCTGCGAAAGCTGTTCGCAGGGCGAACAGAAATGCGTGCAACGCACAGTTCCCTCTTGACCGGCTTCTCGTTAGAAGACTAAGGTCGCCTTCGGGAGAGTGCCGAAGGCCAACGGAGGAGGATGCTGGTGCGTGCCGGAACGAGAGGCGGGCGGCTCGCCGCGCTTGCCATGACGGTTGCCGCGCTCGGCTTGGGCGTGGCCGCGTGCGGCGACGATGACGACGACAGCGGCGGCGGCAGCAGCGGAGGCGGAGCGACCACATCCGAGCCCACCGCCGCGGCCTCGAAGTGCGGCCTGGGCAACGGCCAGAAGGCCAGCGGGGAGCCGATCAAGCTCGGCGGTCTCGCCACGAAGCAGCCGGGCGTGGACTTCACGCAGATCACCGGCATGGCGAAGGCGTACTTCGACTGCGTCAACGACAACGGCGGCATCCACGGCCGGCCGATCCAGTACATCACCAAGACCGAGCAGACGAACCCGCAGCAGGTCGTCTCGATCGTCACGAAGATGTGGCAGAACGACAAGGTGCTCGGCTTCGTTGGCAACACCAGCCTGCTGGACTGCGCCGTCAACCAGAAGTTCTACGAGCAGAACGACATCTACCCGATCATCGCCGGCGTGCCGCGGCAGTGCTTCGAGCAATCGAACATGTCGGCCGTGAACATGGGTCCGAACTACTCGGCGCTGGGCGCCGCGCAGGCGCTCGTCCGCCAGGGCGTGAAGTCCCTCGTCGCGATCACCGGCAAGCAGCCGGGCGCGGAGTACAACAACGAGGGCGTGCTGAAGCTCGCCAAGAAGAACGGCATACCGGGGAAGAGCTTCCTCGAGCCGCAGCCGTTCAACGACGGGGCAGCGCTGGCGCTGAAGGCCGTCAACGCGGCCGGTGACGGCGGCGGCGTGGTCATCACCGCGATCGCCCCCGAGGCGCTGAAGATCATGCAAGGCGCCGAGCAGCAGGGCCTCATCGACCGCGTGAAGTGGGGCTGCGCGACGCCGTGCAACGACGCCTCGCTCGCCGAGGCCGTCGGCCCGGCGTGGAACGGCAAGATGAACATCAACGCCGAGCTGAACCTGGTCGACACCAACGGCCCGGACATGCAGCTGTACCGCTCGGTCACCGAGAAGTACGGCTCGGGCATCCCCTTGGGGAGCTTCGGGCAGATGGGCTTCCTCGACGCACTGCTCGCGACGAAGGCGCTGCTCGAGCAGCCCGACAAGGAGTACACGGCGAAGACGGTCAACGAGGCGTTCAAGGACATCAAGCCGACGAAGACCGACATCCTCTGCAAGCCGTGGTACTTCGGCGAGGCCGACATCCACGTGCCCAACAACACGGACTACACGATCGTCCCGAACGACAAGAAGTTCGAGAAGAAGGAGGACTGCTTCCCGATCGAGGCGCTGCCTGGCAACAGGCTCGACGAGGTCCGCGCCTACGAGAAGGAGCAGGGGATCCAGTGATCACGGCGGGAGCTCGGGCCGCAGCCGGCGGCCCGAGCACCCCCGCTCAGTCGCCCAACAGGGCGCGGCGCGGGTTGTCGGTCCACATCATCTCGAGCGCCTCGCGCTCGATGCCGGCCTCGATCGCCGCCATCGCGAGATCCTCGAAGACGAACGTCAGCCCGGGGCCGCCCAGCGCGGCCTGATGCGAGCGCTGGCTGACGTCCTGCGAGAGCAGGATGCGCTCGGCGTAGCCCATCTCGACGAGCGCGCGGAGGTACTCGACGCGGCGCGCGAGCTCGTGCTCGCGGATCTCGCCGCCGACCTTCACGGCCATCATGCAGTCGTACTCGATGTAGACGCCGCGCCGGAGGAGGTCGACCGAGTAGCGCAGGTCCTTCACCGTGTCGGCGTGGCCGACGACGATCCGTGATGGGTCGACGCCCTCGCCGGTCAGGAGGTCGATCTGCGCCTCGCCGGTGGGGAACGTCGGCGCGTGCGTCGTGACCATGGCCCCCGTGCGCGCCGCCGCGCGACCCGACGCGCGAAACGAGCGCTCCTCGCGCGCGGTGATGTACGGGAGGTCCGAGGCGACCTCACCGATGAAGCCCGCGCGCACGCCGGTGCCCGGGATCTCGTCGAGGAGGTCGGCGACGAGGTACTCGGCGATCTGGTCGGTGGAGGTGCGGTCGAACCAGTCGACGTCGAGGTAGCGCTCGAAGTAGTGGCCGGTGCCGAGGATGACGTTCACGCCGGTCTCCTCACCGAGCGCCTTGGTGGCGAGCACGTTGGCGACCGACCGCGAGCCGGTGATCGCGTTCTGCACTTGGTGCGCAGGATCGCGGTCGAAGTAGACGGGCGCCGCGTAGTTGGAGAGCTCGCCGTTCGTGACGTCGAGGATCGTCCTGCCGCCGGCGGCGACGAAGCGCTCGATGTCCGCCTTGCGCTCCTCCCAGACGGTCATGTAGCCGTCGCGCGGCTCGGTGGGCGAGAGGTTGATGAAGACGTGCTCGTGGGGAAGGGTGATCCCGAGGTC
>Ga0081539_10005951_pt1 | contig 12026 bp, 12 predicted proteins | sample TabmetS4T2R2_FD_71023 | JGI IMG/M metagenome (GOLD analysis project Ga0081539, IMG submission 71023) | Tabebuia heterophylla rhizosphere microbial communities from the University of Puerto Rico - S4T2R2 | ecosystem: Host-associated > Plants > Roots > Rhizosphere ...
GATGAACAGCTTAGCCAAATTGAAACAGATCGTCCCCAATCTGTCCAGACCATGATTTCATCTTTAATTTTACTTTGAACGGCTTGCATCCAGCGCGGACGGCCGCCTAAGAAAGAGGGCGGCGCAGCGCCGCGACAGGGGGGAGCGTGACGCAGCAGGCAGCAACCCATTTGATGCCGCCGATCGATGATGCGCGGATCGCTGAAGCGCATCGGCAGCTGCTGGCCGACAAGTCCATTCAGTTCGACCTGGTCCCCTATACCATAACCAAGCCGCCGGCGTGGCTGGAAGACCTGGTCAAGTTTCTCGGCTCGCTACCCTTCAGGGTGATCTTCTGGACCGCGGTTGTCCTTGTCGTGCTGGGCATCGTTGCGTTCGTCCTGCACCGCTTCTGGGGCGTGCCCCTGCCCTGGAGGCGGCGCGCCAGGGAGGAAGTCGAGCAAGTCGAGATCTGGCAGCCGCAGGCCGAGCCGGCACATGCACTGTTGCGCGAGGCCGATGCGCTCGCAGCGGAGGGACGCTTCGACGAGGCGGCGCATCTGCTGCTGTTTCGCAGCATCGAAGATATCGAATCCCGCCGCCCCCGCCTCGTCCGCCCGGCACTGACCAGCCGCGATATTGCGGCGGCTCCGCAAATACCGGCGCGGGCGCGGACCGCGTTCGGGGCGATCGTCATGATGGTCGAGCGCAGCCTGTTCGCACGTCGGCAGCTGGCTGAAACGGACTGGCGCGAATGCCGCGAGGCTTATGAGCGTTTCGCCTTCGCGGAGTCCTGGCGCTGATGCGCGAGCTGTTCAACATCAAGCTGCTGATTGCCCTGGTCGTCGCCGGCGTCTTTGCCTTCGTCGCTTTCATTCTTCTGTCCGTTTACGCGGACGATTTCCGGTCGCGCAGCGATGGGCGCGGCCATGCGCTGTCCGTCTCGTCGGTGGGTTTCCAGGGCATCGTCCGCCTGGTCGAGCTGAGCGGCGGCAAGACCAAGATCGTCCGTTCGCAGACGGACAATGACACGGACGATCTGCTGGTCCTCGTGCTGGAACCGCAGGTCAGCCGGAAGCAGGCCGAGAGCATGATCTTTCAGCGCCCCGAGCAGCCGACGCTGGTGGTGCTGCCGAAATGGCTGGCCGCACCCGACCCCCAGCATCGCGGCTGGGCGCGGATCTATGGGTCCGGTGACGCCTCGCCTACTCTGGCGGCGCTCGGTGACGTCAAGGTTTCTGTCGAAAGGGGCAGCAAGGCGGGCGCGCTGGCCGACGGATCGGGCGAGCTCGACGATCTCAGCGTGCCGGCCCCGGCCGATGCCCAGACCATATCCGGCAAGGACCTCGTTCCCCTGCTGCAGGTGCCGGGTCACGGCGCGCTGATGGCCCGGCTCCGCAACATCTACATCCTCGCCGACCCGGATCTGATGAACAATCACGGCGTGAAGGACCCGCGCACGGCGCGCTTCGCGCTGACGATGCTGGCGCGCCTCAACCGGGCCGACGCCGGTCGCGTCGGGTTCGACGTGTCGCTGAACGGTTTTGGCCGCAAGCCGAGCGCCTACAAGCTCGCCTTCGAGCCACCCTATCTCACGTTGACGCTAGCGCTGTTCGTGGCGGCCTTGCTCGCTGCCCTGCACGGCATGTTCCGCTTCGGGCCGGCTGCCCATGAAAGACGCGCCATCGCCTTCGGCAAACTGGCCCTCGTGGAAAACAGCGCCGGATTGATCCAGCTGGCGCGGCGCGAGCATCGCGCCGGCGGCGCTTATGCCGATGTGATCCGTGACAGCGCCGCTTCAGCATCCGGGGCCCCGCCCTCGCTGCACGGCGAGGCGCTCGACGCCTATCTCGACAAATTGTCACGCCAGCATGGTGTGCCGTTCAGCGGCCTCGCGCGTCAGGCGCGCGACGTCACCGATCGTTACGAACTGCTCCGCGCCGCACGGGCGCTGTTCCAATGGAAGAAGGACAATATCCGGTGAACCTCAGCGAAGTGCGCCAGCTGGCCGAAACCATCCGTGCGGAGATAGGACGAGCCATCGTCGGGCAGGAAAAAGCGATCGACCTGATGCTGATCGCGCTCTTTTCATCCGGCCATGTCCTGCTCGAGGGACCGCCAGGAACCGCGAAGACGTTCCTCGCCCAATGCTTCGCGCGGGTGCTCGGCCTCGATTTCGGGCGCATCCAGTTCACGCCCGACCTGATGCCCGGCGACATCGTCGGCTCGAACCTGTTCAATTTCCAGACCAGCCAGTTCACCCTTACGCGCGGTCCGATCTTCTGCGACCTGCTGCTGGCCGACGAGATCAACCGCACGCCCCCCAAGACCCAGGCGGCACTGCTCGAAGCGATGCAGGAACGCGCCGTCACCATCGACGGCGAGACGCATCCGCTGTCCGGCCATTTCATGGTGATCGCGACCCAGAATCCGATCGAGCAGCAAGGCGTCTACCCGCTTCCCGAGGCGCAGCTCGACCGCTTCCTGTTCAAGCATCTGATGGAATATCCCACGATCGAAGAGGAACGGCGCATCGTCGCCAAACACGGGTCCCGCTTCGGCGCCCCGCGCCCCGAGGACTGGGGCGTTGAAACGAAGGCGGACGCAGCGCAGCTCGCCGATGCGCTCACCACCGTCGCGACCGTGCCGATGGTGGAAGCGGTCGCCAATTATGTCGTCGACCTGGTGCGCGGGACGCGAAGCGCCGCCGACATCGAGACGGGCGCGTCCCCCCGTGCCGCCTCGATGCTGGCCGGCGCCGCACGCGCCCGCGCTGCGGTCGATGGACGCGATTATGTGATCCCCGACGACGTGAAGGCGCTCGCGCCCGCGGTGCTGCGGCATCGCGTGCTGCTGTCCCCGGCAGCCCAGATCGAGGGACGCGCGGTCGACGATGTGATCGCAAGGCTGATCGACCAGATCGAGGCGCCGCGTTGATCTACCCCGGCCGACGCGCGATCCTGGTCACGGCGGGCATCGCCCCGCTGGCGCTGCTCCTGGGCGTGATGGCGCCGGCTTACTGGTTTATCGGTCTGGCGGCCCTCGCCTTCCTGCTTGGCCTGATGCTGATGGACGCGCTCATCGGCTGGAGCGTGGGCAGCGTCGAAGTGATCTGCGATGCGCCCACCGTGGTGAGCGTGGGGTCCGCCTTCGAGATCGGCACGCACATCCGCTTCAGCCGGACACCATCAGGTCATGTTGAAGTTGCGCTCGGCACCAGTCCACTCGTTGAAGCCGTCGCAGGGTCGCGCCGAGTGGCCGCGGTCAGCGGATCGTCCGCCGAGGCCCGTTTCGAACTCACCGCCCTGCGGCGCGGCGAGAGCAAAACCGGACCGCTCTGGCTGCGATGGCAGGGGCCGCTCGGCCTCATGTGGGCGCAGCGGATCCGTGCGCTCGACCATATCGTGGTCATTGCGCCCGACATCCGGCCGGTGCGCGAGCATACCGCGCAGATGCTGCAGCGCGATTATTCGTTCGGCCAGGTCGCGCAGCTGCAGGTGGGCGAAGGCGCCGAATTCGAAGCCCTGACCGATTACCGACCGGGAATGGACCGGCGCTCGATCGACTGGAAGCAATCGGCCCGCCACACGTCGTTGCTCGCCAAGGAATATCGGACCGAACGCAACAATACGATCATGTTGGCAGTCGATGCCGGACGGGCGATGTGCGAACCGCTCGCCGGCGTGCCGCGGATCGATCGTGCCGTCTCCGCCGCCTTGCTGACCGCCTTCGTGGCGCTGCGCGACGGCGATCGCGTCGGCTTCTTCGGCTTCGATTCGCACCCCCGCGTGGCGAGCAATGCCGTGTCGGGCCAGCGGGCCTTCGCCTTGCTCCAGCGCGTGGCGGCGCAGGTCGACTATTCGCCGAACGAGACCAATTACACGCTCGCCCTCGCGACGCTTGCGGAACGGCTGCAGCGGCGGTCGCTGATCATCATCTTTACCGACTTTTCCGATACGGTGAGCGCGGAGCTGATGCTCCATGCGGTCGGGACATTGCTGGGCCGCCATCTCGTCTTGTTCGTCGTGATGCGCGACGAAGAGCTGGAGACAGTCGTGGAGACCGAGCCTCAGGAGCCCGCCGACGTCACCCGGGCGGTCACCGCAGCCGCCCTGCTGCGCCAGCGGCGGCTGGTCGTCGCCAGGCTGCGACGGCTGGGAGTGCACGTGCTGGAAAGCCGGTTCGACGAGGCCGGACCGGCGCTCCTCAATGCCTATCTCGACTTCAAGCGCAGGAGCCTGCTGTGAGCAGCCGACTCGACGATACCAGCGCGCGCGACTTGCGCGCCGCGCGCGAGGAGGAGTGGCGGCGGCTAGAGCGCATCGTCGTGCGTGCCGAGCGCAAATCGCCGCGTGCCCTCAGCGATGAGGATCTGATGGAGCTGCCGGTGCTCTATCACAGCGCGCTTTCCTCGCTCTCGGTGGCGCGCGAGACATCGCTGGACCTCGAACTGGTCACCTATCTCGAGGGGCTGTGCGCGCGAGCCTATTTCTTCGTCTATGGGGTGCGCACCTCCCCCTGGCGCAGGTTCGGGCGGTTCTTTTCGGACGACTGGCCGGCCGCTGTGCGCAAGCTCTGGCGCGAAACGCTCGTGGCGGCCGGCCTGATGATCATCGGCATATTGGCCGGCTATTTTCTCGTGGCCGCCGATCCCATCTGGTACGATTCGCTGGTGCCGAATGACATGGCCCAGGGCCGGGACTTCAGCGCCTCGACCGAGACCCTGCGCCAGACGCTCTACAACACGCATGGCGGCGACGGCTGGCTCACCGTTTTCGCCACCTTCCTGTTCACGCACAACAGCCAGGTCTCGATCCTCGCCTTTGCGCTCGGCTTCGCCTTCGGCGTGCCGACCATATTGCTGCTGATCATCCAAGGCGGCATGGCCGGGGCGATGCTCGCGCTGTTCGCCAAGAACGGGCTGGGCGTCCAGTTTTCCGGCTGGATCATCATCCACGGCAGCACCGAGCTGTTCGCCATCACATTGGCGGGCGCCGCTGGCCTCAGCATCGGCTGGAGCGTCGTCTTCCCCGGCGAGGATTCGCGTCTCGTCTCCGCCACCCGATCCGGCAAGACGGCCGGCACGGCCATGGCCGGAGTGATCGTCATGCTGATGGTCGCCGGGCTGCTCGAAGGCGTCGGCCGCCAGACGATCGTGAACGACGGCATGCGCTACGGGATCGGCCTGACGATGCTGCTGCTCTGGCTTGCCTTCTTCTATCTGCCGCGAGCCGAGCGCCATGGCTAGGTCGCCCGCCAGGCCGGCCAATTATGCGGCTTTTCACCGCGAGCGGGAAAAGCGCGTCCGGCGCACATTGATCACGCCCGAAGGGGTGGACCTCAGCCTGCGCATCGCCGATGCGGGCCAGCGCGCGGGCGCCTTCATTCTCGATTTCCTTATCATCATATTGGGTCTGGTGGCGCTCACGGTGGTCGCTCTGGGCCTGGCATTTGCGGGCGGAGTTTCGACCGGACCCGCGGCGCTCATCATCTGGCTGCCCGGCTGGTTCCTGCTGCGCAATTTCTATTTCGTGCTGATGGAGATGGGCTCGCGCGCGGCGACCTTCGGCAAGCGGATCATCGGTATTCGCGTGGTCGCCCGCAGCGGAGCGCGGCTGACGGCCGATGCCGTCATCGCCCGCAACCTGATGCGCGAGGTCGAATTCTATCTGCCGATCTCGTTCCTGATCGCCAATGCCGCCCAGGACAGCGGCGACTCGCTGGCGACGTTGGCAGGCCTGGCGTGGACCGGCATCTTCCTCTTCTTCCCTTTGTTCAATCGCGACCGGCTGCGCGCCGGAGACCTGCTGGCCGGCACCTGGGTCGTGCAAACACCGCGGCGATCGCTCGGCCGGGATCTGATCGGCCGCAAGGCGAGCCCGTCAAGCGTGCACTTCACGGACGAGCAGCTCGACGTCTATGGCGCGTTCGAGCTGCAGACGCTCGAGCAGGTGCTGCGCAGCGGCCAGCGCGATTCGATCGCCACCGTCGCCGATACGATCCGCGGCAAGATCCAGGCGTGGGACGTCAATGTTTCCGATGCCGAGTTCCTGAACGCTTATTATGAGGCGCTGCGCAATCGGCTGGAACGCAAGCTGCTGTTCGGCAAGCGGCGTCTGGACAAGTTTGACGAGGCCTAGGCTCTACGCCCGCACCGCTTTGACAAAAGCGCGGCCGCGATCCTCGACTTCCTGCGGTGAACGACCAGGGACATAGAGGCCCGATCCCAGGCCGAAACCGCTGGCACCTGCTTCGACGTAGGGAAGCATGTTGTCCGGCCGGACCCCACCGACGACAAGCAGCGGAAGGTCTTTGGGGAGCACCGCCCGCTGCGCCTTGACCACGGCGGGCGATGCGGCCTCGGCCGGGAACAGCTTGAGGCAGTGCGCGCCGGCGCGCAGCGCCGCGAAGGCCTCGCTGGGCGTGAAGTAGCCGGGGGCAGCGACCATGCCGGCGGCCACGGTCGCCTCGATCACCCCGCTGTGCACGTTGGGCGATACGATGATCTGGCCGCCGACCTGCGCGATGCGCGGCACATCGGCCGGGTCCAGCACGGTTCCCGCGCCGATCAGGGCGCGATCGCCGAAGACGGATACCAGTACACGGATGCTTTCGATCGGTTCCGGTGAATTCAGCGGTACCTCGATGATGCGGATCCCGCTGGCGAAAATGGCATTGCCGATCGCTTCCGCCTCATCGGGCTTCACACCCCTGATGATTGCCACCAGCGGGCATTCGTTCAAATAGTTGTTAAACCGTGCCACCGCGCTCATGCCGCTCGCTCCGCCAAATGCCGCACTCCGGTCAGGAAGGCCCGCTCTCCATCCACCTCGCGCGCACGACAGCCGGCGATGGCGAGCGCGGCGGCGTAGAGCGCGGTCAACTCAGGCCGACCCATGACGATAACTTCACGCTCGGAACGCATGCGCAAGCCGATACGCACATCCGCTCCGATCAGCAAACCACTGATATAGGAAGGCGCCTCCTTAGGCTTGCCTCGCCCGAGCAATATGCGCGCGCGCACCGAGAACAATTCGGCGGTCAGATCATCCTCCCCGAGACTGTGCTGGACGCCGGCCGCAAAGGGCTCATCCGGGCGCGCTGGACTGCCAAGCAGATCGGCAAGGATGCTGTTGGTCTTCAGCAGGTTGAAGAGCTCCCCCGTCATTACCGTGCGGAAGGCAGCGATCCTGCCGCCGCGCAGCTCGACCCATTTGTTGTGCGTGCCCGGATGGCACAGCAGGCAATCGGGAGGAACGAGGCCGCCGGCGACAGCGCCGACAATCTGCACTTCCTCGCCGCGCATGACGTCGGGGGCCTGCCCGTCGGCATGGCAGACGCCAGGCACGATCGCCGTGCGGCCGGGCTCCGGCCAGATCATCTGCCGCGCAATGTCTTCACCACCGGCGGGCGCCGCCACGTAGGGCGCTTCGACCCAGCCCCGATTGGAGCCGATCATGCCGGCGAGCAGCATCGGCCGGTCGCCCAGCCTGGTCCGAAGGTCCGCGACCGCGTCGGGAAACCCTCCTTGCGGGACCGACAAGATCCCCTTGCCGTCCTCCATCTCGTCGTGGAGGGCGCCGTCCCGGCCGACCAAATAGGCGCGGCGGTTCGTGGTGCCCCAATCGGCGGCGATAAATCCGTCAGCCCAGTCCATTCATCCCTCGCATCGGCGCGTCAACGCGCCAGCGGCCGTTGTTTCCCCGGTCTGGATCATTTCGCAACTGCGATGAAACTTTCTGGCGTTCGATTCTTTTCTCCCCCGACGAAGGGAAAGCGGGGATTTCCCGGTTGCGCCGCCCGATCACCGAGCTGAGGAGACGGTTCCATCGCTAACTTCATGTTCTGCACCGGGATCGAGAACAGCATCCCGACCATCAATCACGGCCGCACCCGCGTCGATCAGATGGACGTGTGCGGCCATTACGAGCGCTGGCGCGAGGACTTCGACCTCGTCGAGGAGCTGGGCGTCCATTATCTGCGCTACGGCCCTCCGATCCACCGGACCTTCCTCGGCCCCGGCAGATATGACTGGGAGTTCGCCGACGTCACCTTCGCCGAGCTGCAGCGGCGCGATATCACGCCGATCGTCGATCTGTGCCACTTCGGCGTGCCGGACTGGCTGGGCAATTTCCAGAATCCGGATTTCGCGTCGCAGTTCGCCTCTTACGCGGCGGCCTTCGCCGAACGCTTCCCCTGGATCCAGCTGTACACGCCGGTGAACGAGATGTTCATCTGCGCCATCTTTTCGGCACGATACGGCTGGTGGAACGAGCAGATGACGTCCGACCGGTCGTTCGTCACTGCCTTGAAGCACATCGTCAAAGGCAATGTGCTCGCCATGGTGGAGATATTGAAGCGGCGGCCGGACGCCATCTTCATCCAGAGCGAATCCTCGGAATATTTCCACGCCGACAGCCCGGCCGCGATCGGCCCAGCGGAAATCATGAACTCGCGGCGCTTCCTGTCGCTCGACCTCAATTACGGGCGGCGGGTGGATTCCGAGATGTACGAATATCTGTTCGACAACGGCTTCACCAAGGAGGAGTATCACTTCTTTCTGCACCACCGCCTGAAGCAGCACTGCATCCTCGGCAACGATTATTACATGACCAACGAGCACCGGGTGTTCGCCGACGGCCATACCGAGGCGTCGGGCGAGGTGTTCGGCTACAGTGAGATCACGCGGCAATATTACAATCGCTACCGGCTGCCGGTGATGCACACCGAGACCAATTTGCGCGAGGGGCCGACCGGCCAGGAGGCCGTGCACTGGCTGTGGAAGGAGTGGGCGAACGTGCTGCGCCTGCGCAACGTCGGCATTCCGACCGTGGGCTTCACCTGGTATTCGCTGACCGACCAGGTGGACTGGGACACCGCCCTGCGCGAGCAGAACGGCAATGTGAATCCGCTCGGTCTCTATGATCTCGATCGCAATATTCGCAACGTTGGCCGCGCCTACAAGAAACTGATTCAGGACTGGCGCGATGTGCTCCCGGCACAGAGCGTGTGCCTGATCGTGCCGATCGTACCGCCCTCGCGCGCCGGCGGGCGCCAGGAGCGCGACCAGCAGCGCACGGCAACCCGTCTGATGGAGCACGACGAGGCGCAAGCTTCATCACCGGAATTGGGGCCATAAGGACCAAGCCATGAAGATCGGCCGGATCGAGACCTTCTATGTGCCGCCGCGCTTTCTGTTCGTGCGGGTGGAGAGCGAGGACGGCGCGGTGGGCTGGGGCGAAGCGAGCCTGGAAGGCCATGCCGAGGCCGTGGACGGGGCGTTCGAGGGGATCCGCGACCGCTTCATCGGCCATGATCCAAGCCGGATCGAGGATATCTGGCAGGTCGCCTATCGCGGCGGCTTCTATCGCGGCGGTCCGGTGCTGCTGTCGGCGCTGGCCGGATTGGACCAGGCGCTGTGGGACCTCAAGGGCAAGGCCGTCGGGCTGCCGGTCTGGGACATGCTGGGCGGCAAGGTGCGCGAGAAAGTGCGGGCCTATGCGTGGATCGGCGGCGACCGGCCGCACGAGATCTGCGATGCCGCCCGAGGCCGGCGCGAGCAGGGTTTCTCCGCGGTGAAGATGAATGCGACGGCGGAGATCGACTGGATCGGCACGCCGAAGCTGTTCGACGAAGTCATCGAGCGGGTGCGCGCCGCCCAGGCCGAGGGGATGGACGTTGGCCTCGATTTCCACGGCCGGGTGCACAAACCGCTCGCCAAGCGGCTCGCCGTGGCGCTGGAGCCGCTCGGATTGTTGTTCATCGAGGAACCATTGCTTTCGGAAAACCCCGAGGGACTGGCGCAGATCGCCCAGCTCGTCAGCACGCCCATCGCGCTCGGCGAGCGATTGTTCAGCCGCTGGGATTTCAAGCCGTTTCTCACCTCAGGTCTGGTCGACATCATCCAGCCGGATTTGAGCCACGCGGGCGGGATCAGCGAATGCCGCCGGATCGCGGCGATGGCAGAAGCCTATGATGTCGCGGTGGCGCCGCATTGTCCGCTGGGACCGCTGGCACTGGGTGCGTGCCTGCAGCTTGCGGGCTGCACACCAAATGTCGTGCTGCAGGAGATGTCTCTCGGCATCCACTATAATGTCGGCGCGGACCTGCTGAGCTTCGTCACCGACAAGGACGTGCTGACGCCGGTCGACGGCTATCTGCCGATACCCTCAGGGCCGGGCTTGGGCGTTGCCATCGATGAAGCCGCGGTCCGGGAGGCGCACAAGGATCGGCATCGCTGGCGCAACCCGATCTGGCGCACGGCGGACGGGAATTTCGCCGAATGGTAGGAAGCTGGTTGCCGCGGGCCCCCTCCACCGCCCTTCGGCGGTCCCCCTCCCCGCTCAGGGGAGGATCAGGCGACCGAACGCAGCCGGCGCGGGCCTGCGATCCGAGGCTGTCCGGCCTGGGCTCCCTGCGACTGGCGGTAAGCTTCGGCATAGCGCGCGTCGCATTCCGCCTCCGCGGCCGTCTGCGGGCGGAAGTAGGAAATGCACAACAGGCGCCCGAACACGTCGTCGCCCTTCATCTTCACTTCCGCTTCGGCGTCTTCCGGCAGGTTGTCCCGGATCTCGGCCAGCTTTTCGATCAGAACATCGAGGGACGTATAGTCCTTGATCTCGATGAACTCCTTAACTCGCCTACTCATTACAACCCCTCCCGCACTCACGCGTTCAGTACCTTGCGCCGGAATCGTAAAGCAAGGATTAACTGTGGTTTACCCACAACTTAGTGACCATTGGCTGAATGAAAGCGGCAGGTCCGTGGCATCGGAGTCACAGTGCAATGCATGAAGTGAGCCTGCGCAGCGGTGAACTGGAGGTCGTGCTCGCACCGGCCACCGGCGGCAGCATCGCGCGCTTCGATCGAGTCGCGCCCAGCGGCGAGCGGACGCCGGTTTTGCGGGGCACCGATCGGGTGGATGCACCGGTGCTGGCCATGGGCAGCTTCCCGCTGGTGCCCTATTGCAACCGCATCCGCGGCGCGCGTTTCCACTTTCGCGGACGGGAAATCGGGCAGCAGCCCAATATGACCGGCGATCCCAGTCCGCTGCATGGCCATGGGTGGATGGCGCCATGGACTCTGGTGGAGCAGGGCGAAAGCCATGCCCATCTGCTTTATCATCATAAAGCGGACGACTGGCCCTGGGACTATGGAGCGAGCCAGCATTTCTCGCTCGACGCGGACGGCCTGCGGGTCAGCCTGAGCTGCCGCAATCTGTCGGACGAGCCGATGCCCTGCGGGCTCGGCTTTCATCCCTATTTCCCCTGCTCCGCCCTGACGGAGCTCGACACACGGGTTGCGGACGTCTGGACGGTCGACGAGCACGTCCTCCCGGTCGAGCGCATTCCGGCAGACGGCCGCTATGACCTGCGCCAGCGGCGCATTTGCAGCCAGACGCTCGACAATGGATTCTCGGATTGGTCGGGCGAGGCCTGGATCCGCACGCCTGGCGCGCCGTTCGCCATCCGCATGACTTCGCCGCAGGCGCAATATTTCCAGGTCTATTCGCCGGTCGAGGGCGGCTATTTCGCAGCCGAACCCGTGAGCCATGCCAATGCCGCGCTCAATGCGCCGGAGGATCAATGGAAGGCGTTGGGGTTGCGAATCCTCGAACCTGGCGACGAACTAACGCTCAACGCCAGGTTCGAGGTAAAGATACACAGCGGCTAGGCCGGCTCAGCTCAGGCTTCCGCCCCTGAAAGGATTCGTTCGGCCCGTGCACGATCCTCGGCGGAAATCTCGCCCGGGACTGTCGTCACGACGCTGGGTCGGTCGGCGTGCCGGGCTGCATAGGAGGACAGGCTCGCGGCTGCCCCGATCATGCCGCCGGATTCGGGCATGCCCTGCAGGTAGTGCAGAACCGGGATGAAATAGGCGTCCGCCAGCGAGAATGAGTCGGCGCCGAGGAAACCGGTCCTGCCCGCTTCCTCGTCCAGGATCGCCAGATAGCGTTCGAGCTTCGGCAGGGCCGCGTCCACACGCGCGCGGTCAGGCGCGCCGTCGGCCGTGCCCGGAAAAATGTAGGCGAGCAGATAGTCGCCGAG
>Ga0081539_10005952_pt1 | contig 12026 bp, 12 predicted proteins | sample TabmetS4T2R2_FD_71023 | JGI IMG/M metagenome (GOLD analysis project Ga0081539, IMG submission 71023) | Tabebuia heterophylla rhizosphere microbial communities from the University of Puerto Rico - S4T2R2 | ecosystem: Host-associated > Plants > Roots > Rhizosphere ...
CCCGGGCGCGATCGCGCCGCTCACGCGCAGCGAGATACCACATCATGCCGACGAAGCTCGCCAGGCGGAGGGTGAAGCCTTCCGGAAGCCGCGAGACAAGCCATGAAAGGGCAGAGGCAGCCCACGCCCGAAGGCGCTGACCGACTGACCCGCGAAGCGTCACGCCCGGCGTCGCAACCGACACGACCGCCTCGGTCCGACCGCTCATCCGGCTGATACGGCCCTGTTACTCATGACGGGTCGGGCTCCACGGCCAGAGGCGATGCTTCGGACAGCTGGACGAGATCGACCGGGACGGGCGCCTCTCCCTCAGCGAGCGGGACGACCGCGGGACCGCTGCCCGCCAACGCCGCCTTCGCACGCTGTTCGAGCTCGGCGGATTCCTCGGCCGTCGCCGGCCAGATCGGCTTGAAGTTGTACCACTGGTCGGGTGCCGCGGCGATCGTCTCCTGGAGCGCGTCGGCCATCTTCTGGGTCGCCCGGACGAGGTCGGCGGGAGAGCTGGACGGGACCTCGATGGGCGGGCTCCAGCGGACCTCGAAGGTGCCGTCATCATTTCGTCGGATCGACACCGAAACGATTCGCGACCCGGTCTTGGCGGCGAGCGTCGCCGGACCGGCCGGCAGCGTCGTCCAGGCGTCGAAGAGCTTCACGGGGATGCCGTCGGAGCGATAGCCCCAGTCGACGAGCAGCGCCAGCATCTCGCCGCGCTTCAGGACCTGATAGATCTGGCGGAGGTTGCGCCAGCCGATGACCTTCACACCCCAGCTTTCGCGCTGCTGGCGAAGGAGCTCGAACATCTCGGGGAACGACGAGTCGTCCGCGACGACGCTGATTGGCCAGCCGCGATGGGCGACGCCGGCGGCGACAGCCTCGTTGTTGCCGACGTGGCCGGCGGCGAAGATCAGGCCGCCCTTCGACTCTCGCCACATCGGCTCGACGATATCGAGGTCCTGAACGGAGACGAGACGACCGACCTCCTCGGGGTCACGCGACGGTAGTCGCATGAGCTCGACGAGATAGCGGGCGTACTGGCGATAGGCGGCCAGCGCCGCCTGCCGGACCCGTGGGTGGTCGGGCGGCAGGCCAAGCACGTGGCCGAAGTTCGCGTTCGACCAGCGCCGCTTGCTCGACCAGAAGACGTACGACGCTTGGGTGCCGGTCGAGAACGCCAGTCGCGCGAGGCCTTGCGGGACATGGCCGATCAGCCAGGCCGCGCCGCGGTACGCGCGAACCGCGGTCCGCTCGACGATGCGCGAGCCGGTCTTCGCCCGCCGGCTCGCGCGTTCGAGCCGGCGATGCGGCGCCGTCCTCAGGCCGAAGTGGTCGACGGAGCTCCCCTTCGGCCTTCGGAGAGCGGGTGCCTTCACTTTGCTGAGGGTGCCAATTCAGGCTTTCGACGACTGGCCAGCTTGCGGAGGGTCCGCTTCTTGGGCATCTCGGTCCCGACGAGCGTTTCGGTGTCACCGCCCGTGATGAACGCCTCGACGCGCTCGCGGGCGATGTCGTCGTGGATCTGGATCGGCGGGCTCTTCATGAAGTAGCTCGACGGCGCGACGAGCGTGCCCTTCAGCCCTCGATCCAGACCCAGCTTCAGGCAGCGGATCGCGTCGGTAATGACGCCTGCGCTGTTGGGGCTGTCCCAGACCTCGAGCTTGAGCTCGGCGTTGAGTGGCACATCGCCGTAGGTCGTGCCCTCCATGCGGATGTAGCACCACTTCCGGTCCTGGAGCCAGGGCACGTGGTCGCTCGGACCCACGTGGACGTCGTCCGAATCGAGCTCGTAGTCGAGCATCGAGGTGACCGCGTTGGTTTTCGAGATCTTTTTCGACTCCAACCGCTCCCGTTCGAGCATGTTCAGAAAGTCGGTGTTGCCACCGAAGTTGAGCTGGTAGGTCCGATCGAGCCGGACGCCGCGATCCATGAACAGCCGGGTCAGGACGCGGTGGCTGATCGTCGCGCCGACCTGGCTCTTGATGTCGTCGCCGATGATGGGCAGACCGGCCTCGGCGAATCGCCGCTGCCAGTACGGCTCCCGGCCGATGAAGACCGGGATCGCGTTGATGAAGCCAACGCCGGCCCGGAGCGCCTGCTCGACGTACCACTTCGTGGCTTCCTCGGAGCCGACCGGCAGGTAGGAGACCATGACATCGACCTCGCGCTCCTTGAGGATGCCGACGATGTCGGCCGTCGGGCCGGGCGCCTTCTCGATGACCTGGCTGAGGTACTTGCCGAGCCCGTCGTGGGTCATGCCCCGCTCGACCGTCACTCCGGTCCTGGGCACCTGCTGGAAGACGTAGGTGTTGTTCGGCTTGGCGTAGATCGCCTCGGACAGGTCCTTGCCGACTTTGTTCTTGTCGATATCGAACGCGGCCACGAACTCGATGTCGCGGATGTGATAGCCGCCGAGGTTGACGTGCATGAGGCCGGGCACGAAGTCGTTCTCGGCCGCGTTCTCGTAGTAGTAGCGGCCTTGGACGAGGCTGCTGGCGCAGTTGCCGACGCCGACGATCGCGACGCGGATCTTGCCGTCCCTGCGGCGCGCCGAGCCGGCCCAGGTGTTATCGGGCGCGTGCCCGTTCTTCCCGTTTGTGCTCACTTCTGCTCCTGTTCCTGTGCCTGGTTCATGACGTGGACGATTCGCTGGATGACGGTGAAGGTCGCGAGTACTGCGATGACGAGCAAGGTCGCGGCGAGAGGCGTGCGACCGTCACCGCCCGTAAGTTCGTGAAGGCCACCGCCGAGATGGACCGCAACGAGCCCTGCGGTGAGGATGACGACCCGTACTTCTCGTGGAGCGACGCCGACCGTTGCCATGCCGCGTCCGGGTGTGAAACCGAGGCTCTCCGAACGAGCGCGCGTGTAGCTCACGAGGAACGCCGAGGCCATCGCGGCCGCGGCGAGCAGCCCGCCGACGGCGAACTCGGCGGCCGCGGCCGCGTACACGATCCCGAGGTAGACGACGGCCTCGCCAGCTCGGTCAAAGGTCGAGTCCATGAACGCACCGAGACGCGAAGCGCGTCCAGTCGCACGGGCGAGCGCGCCGTCGAAGAGGTCGAAAACAGATCCGAACAGGACGAGGACGGCCCCAGTCAGCCATTGGCCGAGGGCGCACGCGATTGCTGCCGCCATGGCGATGGCGAAGCCGACCAGTGTCAGTGCTGTCGGCGTGAACCCGATCCGGCCCAGGCCGAGGGCGATCGGGTCCGCAACGCCCCGAACCCGTTGTCGCAGGTCGTCGCTCACGAACGAACCTGTCACGATGCCGCCCTCGTCGCCGCGCCCGCAAGACCGAGCACCGCACGTTCCCGCTCGACGAAGCGCTCCCACGCCTCGAGTCGGAGCCGGCAAACGGTCTCGCGGCCGTTTCTGCGCGTCTCCACCAAGCCGGCGGCGCGCAGCCGCGAGAGGTGCCAGCTGACGAGGGGCTGGGACAGCCCAACATGCTCGATGAGGTCCGTGACGCTCGCGTCACGTTCGGCGAGTCGGCGAACGATCCGGAGCCGGTTCACGTCCGCGAGGGCCTTGTGCACGAGCTTGAGCTCGCGCAGGTCGTCGGGCTGGTCGACGATCGTAGCCAGCGTCGAACGGATGCGTGCCGGGGTTGGACTCAGGAAGTGCCTCCTCACGGCGGACGCGGCGCAAGCGCGCTCGCATCAACAGCCGTTTATATCAACGTCCGTTGATGCTATTGCCACTTTCGGGTCATGTCAACCGCGGAACGGGCATCCGTACACTGCCCGCCGTGAACCGCTACCAGACCGGCCTCGACCCGCGCATGGCCGCCGCGATGGCGGGTGGCGTGCTCGGGATCGCCCTGGTGGCGCTGCTGTTCATGGTCCGCCCTCATACAAGCAGCGCGTCGTTGGGCAACCCCGCGTACCCCATCGCCTCGTACCAGCCGCCGCCATTCGAGGTGATGGGACCGGAAGGCCTGGCCGCCGCATACCAGCACCTTGGGCGCGTGACGATCGGCGGTCGGCCTGGAACGCTCTCGGTATCGCGCGCCGACGACCTCGTCCTGCCGACCGGCCGGGTAGGCGCCGGTGACGCATTTTTCGTCGACGCGGAACCGTTCACAACGATGCTGCCCGCGGGATCTCACCCGGTGTTCCTTCTCAACGTGTTGGAGGCCGGCGGCCAGTCAGTCGCCGCGGCGATGGTCCGCGTTGAGGACAAGCACCCAGTCCGGTGGGAGGGCGCCAGCGTGCGCAGCCACCCGAAGGACGTGCCGTTCGCCTACCCCGTCGACTCGGGAACCGGCAGCTTCGTCAGTCCCGAGGCAATCGCACGGTTCGAGTCGCTTCCACCCGAGATTGCCGACTCGCTGATCGACCGCCTGCTCGAGGGCTATGCGAGGACGCCTGAGACAACCTTCACCGTCTCGATAACGCTCGATCCAGCATCCGGTGCGAACCTCGTCACGTTCACTTCCGGCTACGGCGACGGCGGCTACGCGTCCTGGTTCGGGTTCGACGCGAGCCGCAACCCGGTGGCACTCCTCACCAGCTTTGACCTGATCGACGATCCAGACAAGCCGACCGCATCAACGCGTCCTTCGGGCTCTGTGCCCTCGCCTTCCGGACCCTAGCGCGACCCCCAGGCCGTAGACTCGGCCGACATGAACCGCCGGACGGCCGCCGTCCTGCTCTTTGTTTTTGGAGCGGGCGTGTTCCTCGCCGGGCTCGAGCTGATGATCACGGCCGTCGCCCTGCCGGTGATCGTCAGCGATCTGGCCGACTGGACGCAGCTCAGGAAGGCGTCCTGGATCGTCCAGGGCTACCTCCTCGTGTACGTCGTGGCGATGCCGCTTGCCGGCCGGCTGTCCGACCTATGGGGCACGCGCCGCCTGTTCCTCGGCGCGCTGACGCTTTTCGTCCTCGGCTCGGCACTCGCGGGGCGGGCCCAGAGTTTGGACGAGCTGATCGGGGCGCGCCTGGTCCAGGCCGCCGGCGGCGGGGCTCTCGTGCCCGTCGGCACGGCCGCCGCATCGCATCTGTTCAGCGGGCACGGCAGGCCACGGGCGCTCGGCGTCATCGGCGCGCTCACCTTCCTCGGAATGGCCGCCGGCCCGTCGCTCGGGGCCCTGATCCTCGACTCGGTGCATTCCGAATCGGCGTTGGCGCAGTTCGGGACGACGGAAGGGCCGCTTGCGGAGGCGCTCGCGCCGGCGTGGCGCTGGGTCTTCTACGTCAACGTCCCGATCGGGATCATCGCGCTCGCCGTCGGCTGGGCGGCGTCCTACGACTGGGACACGCCGCGTCGCTCCGGCCCGATCGACGTCCTGGGCGGGGCGGCATTCACGATCGCGCTGGCCGCCGGTCTGGTGGGGATCACGCTCATCGGGAGCGGCTCAGGCCTCGCCGGGATCGCGCCTACCACTCTCGTCGCCGTCCTGTTCCTGCTCGCTTTCGCGGGGACCGCCGTGACGATCGCCTGGGGCCTTCGGCGCGAGGACCCATATCTCGATCCGCGTCTGTTCCGGAGCGTCGTTTTCTCCTCGGCGGCGATCGTGTCATTGCTGACGGGTTACGCCTTCGCGACGGCGATCATCGGCGGCGCTGTCTTTGTCGATCGGGTTCTCTACGGCGGTCCGGACGTCCAACGCCTCGCGCTCGGCGCCCTCGCCATCGCGACCGCCGTGGGCGCGCTGCTGTCCGGGTTCGCGGTTCGGGTCCTGTCGCTGCGTCTGGTCACGCTCGTGGGCCTGGCAGCCGCGGCCGGGGCCCTCCTCGTGATGTCGCGCTGGGAGCCGGGCACCTCGATCCGCGACGTCGCCATCGTCCTTGGCGTCTTCGGCTTCGGTTTCGGGCTGACAGTGACCCCGAGATCGACGGCCGCAGTTGAGGCTGTCGGCCGACGGGCGTTCGGCGCCGCGTCCGCGACGGTGACGGTCGCCCGGATGATCGGGATGGCCATCGGCCTCGCGGTGCTGACGGCCTACGGCTCGACGACCATCGAGCGGCTGTACGACCAGGTCTACGCGAGTGACGTGGCCTACAAGCAGTTCATCCCGCCCGACCTGCGGGACCGGCCCCTCAACGACGGCCTCGTGGTCGAGGCGCTCGAGAGCTGGGCCGCCAACGAGGCGACGCGAATCATGGTCGGCATCTTTGTCGTTGCCGCCGGCCTGCTGGTCGTGGCTGTGCCCGCGGCGCTCGCGCTCGGGCCGCGGGCCGCTATCCTCCGTGACGCGGAACAGGAGGGCGGCGAGACCGCCGACCGCCGAGCAGACGATCGAGAGGGACCCGACGACCGCCAGCCGACCCTCGCCCTCTGATCCGACCACCATCACGGACAACGACGGCCGAAAGCCGGCCGACGAGATCCGAATCGTCGCTGTCCGCGACGGCAAACCAGCGAAGACCGAAGATCTCGCCGCGCTGCGGTCGCTCCTGCAGGCCGAGAACGCCTACGTCTGGCTCGATCTCGGCGAGCCGTCACCGGGGACGCTGACCGAGCTGACCGACATCCTCGGGCTCCATCCGCTGATCGCCCAGGACATCCGCGATCGGAACGAGCGCTCGAAGATCGTCGAGATCGCCGACGTGCTCCATATCGTGCTCTTCAGCCTTCACTACGCCGGCGAGGCGGCTGCGACCGAGATCGATATCGTCCTTGGCAAGCGGTTCCTGCTGACCGCCCACGGCGGCGGCTGGGACCCGCTCGAGGCGCCGCTGCTCCGTGGCGGCGCGGAGCCGCTCCTCGCCCACGGTCCCGACAAGCTCCTCTACGCCCTATCCGACTCGATCGTGGACGGCTATTTCCCGGTGCTCGACAAGCTGGCCGACGAGATTGACCAGCTCCAGGACGACGTCGTCGAACGCGCCTCGCAATGGACGCTCCAGAAGCTGTTCGTCCTCAAGCGGGAACTCATCCACATCCGACGCGCGACTTCGCCTGCGCGCGAGATCTTCAACCAGCTGACGAACCGCGATCTCGATCTCATTCGACGCGATCACGTCATCTACTTCCGGGACGTCTATGACCACCTCATCCGGGTGACCGACGAGCTCGACAACTACCGTGAGCTCGTGTCGGGCACGCTCGACGTCTACCTGTCGACGGTCAACAACAACCTGTCGCTGATCATGAAACGCCTGACCGGCGTGACGGTCATCCTCGCCGGTATCGGGGCCGCGGCCGGGATCTTCGGCATGAGCGAGGCCGGCGCTGCGTTCAGGGGCGCCGAGTCGGCGGGCTTCTGGATCGTGACGGCGTTCACGGTTGCCGTCGCGGTCGTCGCGGCGATCATCCTGCGCCGGATCGACTGGATCTGAGGCGCTCAGCCCGGGCCCGATGCTGTCCCGTCGCGAGACGCCCGCGTCCCCGCGCGAGGGAGAAAGAGGGAACGAGCGGATCGCGCCTCACAACGACCCTTCGCTTGGCGACAAGGGACAACCACGGGAACCTCGCTCGGTGGGAGTACGTTAGGTGAGCATGTTCCGGAGGGCGATTCTGGCCGCGCTGATCAGCGCCTTGGTGGTCGGGTGTGGTCCGTCCTCGCCTTCCGCCTCAAGCCCTCCAGCTCCTGTCGTTGGGAAAGCACGCGACGCGCAGTTCGAGCTCGTCATCACGGCGTCTCAGAATCGTTACCGCGTCAACCAACCGGTTCAGGTCGCCACACGGCTCACCTACGTTGGGCCCAAGAAGCAGATCAAGATCACCCACTCCGGGGGCGGGGCGGTGATCGTGAGTCTCGAGCAGCTCGACGGGCCGTTCGACCCGGGCGGTGGGTCCGATGCCTCGTGTGGCGGGTCGGTGCTCGAAGCCGGTATGCCGGTAGATGCCGCATACCAGAAGTCAGGCGGCTGGAGCGGCGAGGATCCAATGGCCGATCGGTATAAGGCCTTCTTCGCAGATCCCCTCGTTCGCCTGGAGCCCGGCGCTTATCGTTTTACAGCGCACGCGGATTTCTATGAGGGCGGCTGCGGCGAAGGTGGAGCGCAACACGACATCGTCGCCTCGGTTACCGTCGAGGTCGTGCCGTCGGCGTCAGCCGCAGACGACGGGGTGAGGCGTCGGGTGGGCGTCGGAGTGGCGTGCGGGCCCACTCGTGACGAACTTCGCGACGACCTGTAGCTTCTCCTTCGTGCCCTTCGGCCCTTCGGACGTCTGGAGCCAGAGCTGCTCGGTCTTCGCAGCAAGTGCCCGATTGAGATCGAGTTGGTGGCGACGGACCGAGGTGATCTCATAGAGGAACAGCTGGTCGTCGCTCGTGTACACCTGTACGAGCAGCCCAAGCATGCCGGCTCCGTTGTTGACCTTCGACTGCTCGAGCAGCGGCAGGAACATCCCCTCCCGCGCGTGAGCGTAGATGTATGTCGCCTTGCCCTGGCCAGGCTGATAAAGGTCGCGCAGGTACATCGCCACGTCGCAGAGTGGATATGTTGACGAATTCCCGGGCGGCTTCACGACGGGCATATCGATCCGCAGGCCTGCGACCACAACTCGCGTGGCGGTCCGGCCCTTTGGGAACTTCGAGGGGGCCGGCGTCGCCGACGGGTTCGACGACGGCGTGATCGAGCCACTGGGTCCGGTCGTAGCCGTGGGCGTCGGCGAGTCCGAGGCCTCGATGACGATGGGCGTCTCTTCGACTTCTACGGTCTCGAGAGGTGCCGTGTACGACAGCAGCCCGGCGGTGATCATCGCGATGCCGGCCGCCGTCAGGGACGCGGGAATCAACCGCGTCCGAAGCAGCTCGAAGAAACTCCCCATCGGACGACAAGCCTAGCAGCGACTCTGCATACCGGCCCGGCACCCTCTCGTACTGGTACCCTCCGGCGCGTGGCGAGCCGTCTCTCGATCCTGCTGGGGTTCGTGACCGGCGTGTTCGCCGCGATCGCGATTCTCGCCGGCGTTGCGCTCATGGTCCCCAACGCGAGCGCTCCCAGCCACGAGCCGCCCTCCGTGCCCGCTCTGACGCCGTCTCCCTCGATCGTGCCGAGTGCGTCGCTCGCTCCGTCGAGCAGTCCCTCCGCCACCCCGCCGACGTCCGCCCCGCCCTCGTCGTCAGCCTTTCCTGCGGCGTCGGCGTCCCCGGCGTCGTCGGGTACCAGCAGCAGCGTCGCGAGCGTCACCTCCCTGGCCCTGTCGATCGCCGCCGACCCGATGCCGTGACCGAAGGCCGAGCGAAAGCAACCGCCGAGCCCACCGTTCTCAATGGCGAAGCCTTCCGACGAGCTCGCGATCTCGCCCTCAGCCTCGTCGACAGTCCGCCACCGCTGCTTCTGGTGACCGATTTTGACGGCACGCTCTCACCGATCGTCCAGGAGCCAATGGGCGCGATCATCGAGCCGCTCGCCCGGACCGCCCTTCGTCGCCTCGCGCGACTCGGCGACCGCGCGCCAGCGCGACTGGCGGTTGTCGTTCTCTCCGGCCGCATCTCGACGGACGTGGCGGCGCGGGTGCGCGTGGGCGGTGTCCGGTACCTCGGGAATCACGGTCTCGAAGCCGGCCGGCTGGCACGGCGTGGACGGCCGGACAGGATCACGGTCCGCACGGATCCGACCCTCGAACCGTGGGTCCCTTCCACAGCGGCTCTGGCGGACGCCGTCGCGGACAAGTTGGGTCGGCCGGACTGGCTATTCGTCGAGCTCAAGGGCCCGTCGGTGGCGTTCCATTTCCGCCAGGCGCCCGACGTCGACCGAGCCCGCGAGGATCTTCTTGCAGCGATCGACAGCGCGGAAGCCGGCGCCGGTCCCAACCATCTCGGGATGACCCGACTTGACGGACGCCGGATCATCGAGCTGCGCCCACTCGGCGCCGGGGGCAAGGGCGCCGCGATGGAGCGCCTGATCGAGCGCGATCGGCCGGGTGCGGTACTCATGCTCGGCGACGACCGGAGCGATGCTGAGGGCTTTCAGGTCATCGCCGAGGCCCGGGCGCGTGGTGAGCTCGATGGCGTGACGCTGGCCGTCCATGGCGCGCGGGAGACGCCGCCCGAAGTCCTCCAGTGGGCAGATGTCGAGCTCGCATCAACCCATGACGCGGCGCGGGTGCTCGCTGCCCTCGCCCGCGCCTTGGAGACGCGCTCTCCGGCAGCCGTCTAGACCGGCTGCTCCGCCTCGACCCGACGCACGGTGTCGCGCAGCCGCCGCGACGGCGGCATCTGGCCAACACGGATCGCGGCGAGGTCACGGAGCTGCCGCAGCAGCCACCAATGCAGGTCCTCGTGCCGAACCGATGCCCGGAGGTTGCGCAGGTGGGTCCGGCGAAGCTCGGTCGGCATCTCGAGACCTCGCTCGAGCGCCCCGACCGTCCCGACGATGTCGGCCGGCGCGATCGAAATGGAGTCTGCGGCGAGCTGTTCGGCCGCCCCGGCGGTTTCCGAGAGAATGAGTACCGGGTCGCGTTCGCCGACGAGGACGGCCTCCTTGGCGACGAGGTTCATGCCGTCGAGGATCGGATTGACGAGGACGACGTCGGCCATTCGGAGGGCCGCGATCGCCATCGCGTAATCGGAGCCGTCGTAGATCCAGATCGGCTGATCGTCGGGCTCGGCCATGCCGTTGATCCGGTGGACGACCTCACGCACCGCGGCGGCATACCGTGCGTATTCGGGAATCTGGGTTCTCGTTGGTGCCTGGACGGCGACGAAGCGGAGACGCTGGCGAAGGTCCGGGTGGCGCTCGAGCAGCGCCTCGAAGGCGAGGAAGCCGCGCAGCGCGTTCTTCGAGGGCTCGATCCGATCGGCGCGGGCGATGACCCGCGGTTTGCCGGCGCGCTCGAGCCTGTCGCGGAGGCGGTCGATCCGCTGCTGGACCGCGTCCGATCGGGCAAACCGCAGAAGTCCTTCGGGATCGACTGAGATCGGGTAGCTGCGGACGCGGATCCGGCGATCGCGCCAGACGACATTCCGGCCATCACGGTCGACTCGGGCGTCGCGGACGAAGCTGGCCACGGTGTCGAGGAAGTGGGCCGCGTAGCGGTCAGTCTGGAAGCCGACGATGTCGCAGGCGAGGAGGCCCTCGCAAATCGCCCGGCGGAGTCCCTGCGGCAGGAACTGCCACTGAGCGGCGGGTGGCCACGGGATGTGGTTGAAGTGGAGGATCGTCGCGTCGGGCCTGAGCTCGCGTAGACGCGGCGCCGCAAGGTAGAGGTGGTAGTCCTGGAGCAGAACGACCGGACGATCCCATGGCGCGCCGGCGGCCGCTGCCTCCGCAAGGAGGGTGTTCGCCGGCCGGTAGCCGCCACGCCATGCGTCCATGAGCGCGTCGTCGACATTCGGAGCGTAGGCCGGGTCGTACATCTGGTGCTGGACGAACCACAGGAACGGGTTCGACAGGATCCGGTAGTGACGCTCGAAGATGTCGGGAGGCAGGTCGACGTAACGGAGCTGGAGATCCTGGCTGGGCAAGGCGTCGTCAAGAAGGCTTCTGACGTGAGCAGCCTCACCACCCGGGAAACCCGGGGCGAGGAACGGTGCGACCTCACGGTCCGCGTCGGTCATCGTCGCCGCGACCCAGGTCAGCGGGGCGTGACGACCCAGCTCGGCAAGCGCGGTGACAAGGCCTCCGGTCCCGCGGCGGGCGGTCAATCCATATGGCGATTCGTCGTCGTGCTCGAATGTGAGGGGCCCCCGGTTGGAGACCACGACGAGCCGGCCGTCCCGACCGAGCAGCTCGTCAAGCAGCGCGGTGCGGCCATTTGACACAGTGCCATTGTCGCAGTTAAGCGGGCTTAGGTCCGCCGTGGCGGGTCGGACGGGCATTGCAGCCGCATCACAAGAGTGCCCAAAGGGGCATCGTTAACATTTGTGTCTTTCGGAGCCATCCTCGCCGGAACCTTCTGTATTGCGCGCGGCGAGGCAGCTGGCGCGATGCGGCCCCGCGATGCGGCGGGCCGCACTGGCCCCGATGACGACAACTTCCCAACGTCATCGAACGTCGATCGACGAAGTGCGTGCGGGCAAGCCCCCAACATGCGAAGTTGGGCCGGTTCAGGCCGGCGTTGAAACGTTCGACTCGCCCGGATATGCCCGCTTGGGCATCAAAAGTGGTGGATGGGCGTGCGATGCCGTCGCT
>Ga0081539_10005953_pt1 | contig 12025 bp, 12 predicted proteins | sample TabmetS4T2R2_FD_71023 | JGI IMG/M metagenome (GOLD analysis project Ga0081539, IMG submission 71023) | Tabebuia heterophylla rhizosphere microbial communities from the University of Puerto Rico - S4T2R2 | ecosystem: Host-associated > Plants > Roots > Rhizosphere ...
GCTCGCGGGGGTCGAGGCTCGTCGCCCGCGGCAGCCGGCGCCAGACCTCGTCGGGGTCACGCTCGTCGGTGGCCTGGGCGATCGCGCGGCACTCCTCGCGGGCCCAGTCGAGCCGGCCGCGCGCCTCCAGCCGGCCCTGGATGTCGTCGGCCAGCGGCAGCAGGTGCTCGACGTCGCCGCGGGCGTAGCGCAGCTGCTCCTCGGTGAGCGGCCGCGCGTCCCAGCGCGTGAAGCTCGCGGTCTTGGGCAGGCGGATCCGCAGCACGTCGTGCAGCAGCCCGCTGTAGCCCGCCTGCGCGGAGAAGCCGGCGAACCCGGCCGCGACCTGCGTGTCGAAGACCGTGGTGACGTCGGTGCCCCACTCGCGCCGCAGGATCGCGACGTCCTGGCGCCCGGCGTGCACGACGATCTCGACACCAGGGTCCGCGAGCACCTCGGCGAGCGCCGTGGGGTCGAAGCCGGCCAGCGGATCGAGGACCCAGACGTCCTCCTCCACGACGACCTGGACGAGGCAGAGCAGCGGGCGATAGCGCCCCTCGGGCATGAACTCCGTGTCGAGGCCCAGGCGTCCTGCCTGGCGGGCGCGCGCCGCGATCGCGGCGACGTCAGGCTCGCCCAAGAGCCTTCTCCCAGCGTTCGGCCGTCCAGGTCGGCCGCATGCCGACCGACTCGTAGAGCCGCAGCGCGCTCCGGTTGCGGCCGTGCACGCTCAGCTCGGCATGTGCGAGCCCCGCGCGCCGGAACGCGTCGAAGAGGCCGAGCAGCAGCGTCCGCCCGTGGCCGCGGCCGCGGGCCCGCGGGGCGACCGCGAGCTCGGCCACGTAGCCGGTGTCCGCCTCCCAGCGCTCGCCCAGGCCCACGCCGGCGAGCCCGCCCTCGTCCTCGAGCAGCAGCCACAGCGAGGGATCGTGGCCCTCCTTGGCGACGGACTTCGCCCGCCAGCGCTCGAGCGGCTGGAACTCGTGACCCTCGATCTCCGAAAAGGCCTCCTGGATCAGCGCGTGGACCGCGGCCTCGTCGCGCTCGACGTCGAACGTGCGCAGCGGGGCGTCGGGCGCCCCGGGCACGTCGGCGAGGTCGGCGCGCAGCCGGAAGTAGTGCTGGGCCGGCGTGTAGCCCGCCGTCCGCAGATGCTCGCGCGCTGCGTCGTTGGCGCCGTAGGCGAACTGGCGCAGCACGGCGGTCCCGCGCTCGGCGGCGCGCGCCTCGGCCCAGCGCCGCAGCACGGTCCCGTCCCCCCGGCCCTCCGCCTCCGGGTGAACGATCACGACCGCGTCGTCGCCGAGCAGGATCGCGTAGCCGCGCACGGGCGACCCGGCTATCCGCGCGTCGTGCTCCAGCGTCAACCCGGGGGTGGCCCAGTCGGCGCGCAGGTCCTCGAGCGTGAAGTCGGGGGTGCCGAGGTCGGCGACGTCGCGGGCGAGGATCACCGCGAGGACGGCCTCGGCGTCGGAGAAGGCGGGCGGGCGCAGGCGGGCGGGCATGTCGTTGGGCGACCCTACCCGCACCGGCGCGAGGTCGATTCGGGTTTTTCAGTCCACGCCGGGGCGCGGGAACGACGAGCGCATGATGCGGTCCCATCCGCGGTCGCCGGCGAGCGAGTGCAGCCCGATCATCACCCTCGCGGAGGCCGTCACCTTGTAGCGGGGCCGGGGCCGCTCGGCCGCGAGCGCCTTGCCGATGGTCTCGGCCACCGCCTGCGGGGGGCCGCCGAGCCGCGCCACGAAGCCCTGCTCGTACGCGTTCTTTGAGGCCGTGGCGACCGCGTGGTTGAACGTCGTATACGGCCCCGCATCCGCCGCTACGGCGTCGATCTCCGCGACCGCTCGCGTGCCGAAGTCGGTCGTGATCAGGCCCGGCTGGATGACGATCACGTCCACGCCGAACCCGGCGACCTCGTAGCGCAGCGCGTCCGAGAGCGCCTCCATGGCGTGCTTGGTGGCGTGGTAGACGCCGCCGCCCGGGAACGTGAACTCCCCGCCCATCGAGGAGACGTTGACGATCTTGCCCCAGCGCTGTTCGCGCATCTTCGGCAGCACGAGGCGGCACAGCGTCAGCGGGCCGAAGACGTTCGTGTCGAACTGGGCGCGCACGCGCTCGTCGGGGACCGACTCGACGGCGCCGGACTGGCTGTAGCCCGCGTTGTTGACGAGCACGCCGACGGCGCCCTCGGCCGCCTCGACGGCCTCCACCGCGGCGCGGCACGACGCCTCGTCGGTGACGTCGAGCGCGAGCGTCCGGCAGCCCTTGGCCTCCAGCTCTCCCAGCGTCTCGATCCGGCGCGCCGTGGCGTACACGGTCCACCCCTTCTCGACCAGGTGCGCGGCCGTCGCCGCGCCGATGCCGGAGGAGCAGCCGGTGATCAGCACGGCGCGGGAGCTCATCGCGCCGGAGCGTACCGTCGGGTCAGACGAACGTGTAGAGCATCTGCCACGTCGTGCCGCGGGCCGCGCGCCCCGTGAGCACGCCGAGGTGCCCGCCCGGTGCGGTCTCGAGCCTGACCTGCGCGTTGGGGACGAGGTCGCCGACGTGGTGGCAGGCGGGCACGGGCGCGATCCCGTCGCCACGGCCCGCGATCGCCAGCAGCGGCACGGTCGCGTCGGCGAGGTCGATCGTCCGGTCGCTGAGCGCGAGCCGGCCGTCGGCGAGGTCGTTGGTGCGGAAGACGCGGTGGTACAGCTGCCCGAACGTGCGGCCGGGATACGCGTGCATGCGCCCCATGAACGCGTCGACGGCCTCGATCTGGGCGAGCAGGTCCTGGTCGGTGAGGTTGCTCGCGATCGTCCACGGTCTCATCACGTACTTGTCGATCCCCGCGAGCTGGTAGCCGCGCCGGACGAGCGGCGCCGGGGCGCCGCCGAGCGCGCGGTAGACCTGCGTGACGACCTGCCCGCGCGTGATCGCGTCGATCGGGCGCAGCGGTGCGACGAGCGGGACGCGCGCGAAGTCGAACGGGCTCGCGACCAGCGCGATGCGGCCGACCGGCAGCCCGCCGTCCATCGCGTGCGCGAGCAGCGACATGATCCCGCCCAGGCACCAGCCGACCACGTGCACCGGGCGGCCCGCGTCGCCGGCCGCGGCGCGGATCGCGGCCGGGATGACGTCCTCGATCCAGTGCTCGAGCCCGAGCCCGCGGTCGCCGTAGTCGATGCGGCCGTACTCGAGCAGGTAGGTGCGGCGGCCCTTGACCACGAAGTGCTCGGCGAGCGAGCAGCCGCGTCGCAGGTCGAAGCAGATCGCCGGCGCGGCGAGCGGCGGCACGAGGAGGAGCGGCGCCCCGCACGGGCGGCGGCTGCTGTCGTAGCGCGAGACCGTGCGCTGCGGGCCGCTGTCGATCACGGTCGAGGGCATCCGGCGCAGGTCGGCAAGCCCCTTGCCGACGGTGGTCGCGTAGAGGTTCGACGCCGCGGCGGCGACGTCGCCAAGCCCGAGCATCGGGGCCCAGCCTACGACGGGAACGCGAGCAGCAGCTCGAGCAGCTGGCCGGTGGCCTCGAGCTGCGGGCAGTGGCCGCAGTCCTCGATCAGCTCCACCCGCGTCGCGGGCAGCGCGTCGAGCACGACGCGCGCGCCGGTGTGCGGCACCATGCGGTCGCGCGTCCCCCACACGAGCAGGACCGGGCAGGCGATCGCCGCGAGGTCGAACGGCGCGGTGGCCAGCTCCGGCAGCAGCCGCCGGCCGGACTCGAGCAGCGCCGCGGCGCGCTGGCGCGAGCCGTGATGGGCCGAGAAGGCGTCGACGACCTGCCGCTGGGCCGCCTTCGGATGCGAGAACGCGAGCTGGCGGTAGGCGCCGCCGACGAGCGAGCGCACGAGCGCGCCGGGCACCGGGATCGGGATGTCGAGCAGCCGCCGGACGATCGGGTCGCGCTCGACGAGGTCGAACCAGCCCGGCATCTCCAGCCCCGCAGGCGCGACGGGGACGACGCCGGTCAGCGGCAGCTCGGGATTCTCGGCGAGCCGCAGCGCGACGCAGCCGCCGAGCGAGTTCCCCGCCACCACGACCGGCTCTCCTCCGCCCCACTCGAGCACCAGCGCGCCGGCGAAGTCGTCGAGCTGCGGGAGGATGGCGCCCGGCCGCAGCCGCGAGGCGCGCCCGAAGCCGGGGAGATCGACGGCGATCGCGCGCCGCCCGCACGCCGCGAGCTCCGCCAGCAGCGGCCGCCACGTGTCGGCGGAGTCGCCCCAGCCGTGCAGAAGCACGATCCCGGGTCCGCGCCCCTCGAGCTCGAGCACCCGGGTCCGGTGCCCCGCGACGTCCATGCTGTGCTCGATCAGGGGCTCCACCCTGACCCAGTACCCAAATCTGGCGCTTGTGAGCGTCAGCGCCGCGGCGCGCGCCACGTCTCCGCGCGGATCGCCCAGCGCTCGTGGTCGCGCCAGCGCCCGCCGATCTTCAGGTAGCGCGGCGAGAACCCCTCGAGCTCGAAGCCGCAGCGCTTGGCGAGCGCGATCGACGCGGCGTTGCCGGGCTGGATGTTCGCCTCCAGCCGGTGCAGGCCGACGGTGGTGAACGCCTCGCGCAGCAGCAGCCGCATCGCCTCGGTCATGTAGCCCTGGCCGGCGAATCGTGCCACGCCGCCGTAGCCGAGGAAGCCGCTCTTGAAGCCGCCGCGCACGATCTCGCTGATGTTCAGGAAGCCGACGATCGCGCCGTCCTCGGTCCGGCAGGCGAGGTACGGCTGCGCGCGCGGGTCGTCGACGCGGGACAGGTAGGCGACGTAGCGCTCCGGCGTCTCCGGCATGTACAGCCACGGCCGGTGCAGCGCGCGGCTCGCCCGCATGGCGGCGATGAACTCGTCCTGGTCGGCCGCGGTCGGCGCGCGCAGGACGACGCGCGCCATCAGATGATCGATTCCACGGAATCGGTCATCAGACCTCGGCGGCCACCGGCGCGGCGGCGGGTGCGTGGGCGACGAAGTCGGCCGGGCGGACGAGCAGCGCGCACAGCGCGGCGCCGACCAGGGCGACGACGGCGGCGATCATGAGAATGTGGTTGAGGCCGGCGTCGAACGACCGCTCGGCCACGCGGATCAGCGTCGCGTTGCCCGTCTTCTGGGCGCCGCCGAAGGACACGAAGTCCGCGACGCGGCCGCTCACGCCGGGCGGGCGCTGGAGGTGCGCGGCGGCCGCCTCCTGGAGGAAGCGCGAGGAGACGACGTGCTGGAAGATCGCACCCCAGACGGCGATCCCGGTGGCCACGCCGACCTGCCGGAACGTGGAGTTGATGCCGGACGCCATGCCCGAGCGCCGCGGCTCGACGACACCGATCGCCGCGGTCGCCAGGGCCGGGTTGGTCAGGCCGATGCCGGCGCCCGCGACGAGGAAGCCGGCGAGCAGGGCGGTCCAGTCGTCGCCCGGCGCGACGCCGTGCATGAGCAGCAGCCCGATCCCGACCGCGGCCAGGCCGCCGGCCAGGAACCAGCGGACCCCGAGCGTCTCGGCGAGCTTGCCGGACGCCGGCGCGATGACGAACGAGACCAGCGTGATCGGCAGGAACCGCAGGCCGGCCTCGAGCGCCGAGTAGCCGAGGATGTTCTGCACCCACAGCGTCAGGTACAGGAACATCGCGAACATCGAGCCGGAGAGGACGAACGCGGCGATCGAGGCGCCGCCGAACGACGGCTTGCGGAACAGCGTGAGGTCGAACATCGGGTGCGCGACCCGGCGCTCGGCGACGACGAAGGCGACGAGCAGCAGACCCGCGGCGACCAGGCAGGCGACGATCGCGCCGCCCCAGTTCTCCGCGTTGCCGCGGATGAGCCCGTAGACGAGCAGGAACAGCGCGGCGGAGAACGTAACCGTGCCCAGCCAGTCCGCGCCGCTCGCCTGCGGGTCGCGCGACTCGGCCACGCGCCGCATCGTCACCGCGATCGCGTAGATCCCGATCGGCAGGTTGACGTAGAAGATCGCCTGCCAGCCGATCCACTCGGTGAGCACGCCGCCGATCAGCGGGCCGACGGCCACGGCGCCGCCGATCGTCGCTCCCCAGATGCCGATCGCGGTGCCGCGGTCGCGGCCGCTGTAGGCGCTGGCGAGCAGCGCGAGCGAGGTGGCGAACATCATCGAGCCGCCGACGCCCTGGAGCCCGCGCGCCAGGTTGAGCATCAGCGGCGAGCCGGCCAGGCCGCACAGCGCCGAGGCGGCGGTGAACACCGCGAGGCCGACGAGGAACACGCTGCGGCGGCCGATCCGGTCGCCGACCGAGCCGGCGGTGAGCAGGAACGCGGCGAGCGTCAGCGTGTAGGCGTCGACCACCCACTGGAGGTCCTCGAACGAGGAGCCGAGGTCGCGCTCGATGTACGGCAGCGCGACGTTCACGACGGTGATGTCGAGCAGGAGCATGAACGTCGCGACGCAGACGGCGACGAGGGTCCACCACTTGGCCATGCCCGTCACGGTACTCGCCGCACTACACCGGCAGCACGGTGCCGTTGAGCGCAGCGGACTCGTCGCTGCACAGGAACCGGATCGCGGCGGCGATGCGGGCGGGCGGGACCATCTTGTCGACCATGTCCGGGCTCGCCGCCCGGTTCGCCGGCGTGTCGATCAGCGACGGCGCGACGACGTTGCAGCGGATGCCGTCGGGCGCGCCCTCCTTGGCCACCGTGCGGGCGAACGCGAGCACGGCCGCCTTGGACGCGGCGTAGCCGGCGCCGCCCGCCCACGGCTCGAGCGCCGCCGAGGACGAGACGCAGACGATCGCGCCGCCCCCGGCGGCCGCGAGCCGCGGCAGCGCGCACTGCGTCACCAAGTACGTGGGGCGCACGTTGAGCGCGAACATCGCCTCGAAGTCGGACAGCGGGGTGTCGGCGACGGGCTGGCCCGCCTTGAAACCGCCGACGAGGTTGACCAACGCGCGCAGCGGCTGCTGGTCGTCGCCCGCCGCGAGGCGCACCACGCGCGCGACGTCGTCGGGATCGGTGAGGTCGGCCTGGACCGTCTCGGTCTCCGCGGGGAGCCGCTCGTTCGGGCCGGGCAGGACGTCCGGCACGACGACGCGCCAGCTGTCGGCGACGAAGGCCTCGACGACCGCCACGCCGAGCCCGCCCGCGCCGCCGGTGATGAGTGCCGTGGGCATGGGCGAATGTTGCCATCCGCTCCCGGCTCTAGCGTTCGCGCACCATGTTCGTGCGCGAGCTCGCAGACGGCGACACGGTCGACCAGGTGCTGGTCGTGCGCGAAGCGTCGCTGCGCCGCCGCGGCGACGGCTCGGAGTTCCTGCGCCTGTCGGTGGGCGATCGCAGCGGCTCGGTCGTGGCGGTCGCGAGCGAACGCGTGCGCGAGCTGGCCGAACGGTGCGAGCGCGGCACGTTCATGCGCCTGCGCGGCCGCTTCGAGCTGCATCCGCGCTACGGCGCCCAGATCGCGCTGGCGGACGTGCGGCACGCCGAGCCGGACGAGTGCGACCTCGACGTGCTGCTGGACGGCCCGCCGCGCCCGGTCGCGGGCATGGAGGCCGCGCTGCGCGAGCTCGTCGAGCAGGTGCGCAGCCCGCACCTGCGCGCGCTCCTGGACGGCGTGCTCGGGCCCGGCGCGCCGACCTGGCCCGCGTTCCGCGACGCGCCCGCCGCCAAGCGCTACCACCAGGCCTACCGGCACGGCCTGCTCGAGCACTCGCTGGGCGTGGCCGAGGCGGTGGCGGTGATCTCGACGACGTTCCCCGGCATCGACCGCGACGTGGCGATCACCGGCGCGCTGCTGCACGACATCGGCAAGCTCGACGCCTACACGGCCGACCCGCTGGCGATCGACCTCACGGACCTCGGCAAGCTCCACGGCGAGATCGCGCTCGGGTACTTCCGGATCCGCCGCGCGATCGAGGACATCCCCGGCTTCCCCGAGGACGTCGCGGCCGCCGTGCTGCACATCATCCTCAGCCACCACGGCCAGCTCGAGCACGGCTCGCCGGTCGTGCCGTGCACGCGCGAGGCCACGCTCGTGCACATGATCGACAACCTCGGCGGCCGGCTCGGCTCGTTCGACCGCCTGGAGAAGGAGCTGCCCCACGGCACCGCGTGGTCGGGCTACGACCGGGCGCTCGGCGGCAGCGCCCACTTCGCCGCCCGCCAGGCGGCGTAGCGCAGCTACCCCTCGAGCAGGTCGTCGAGCAGCGTCCGCAGCTCCTTGGCCGCGGTGTGGATGCGCTGCGCGTAGTCGCGCCGGTTGTCCTCCGAGATGGGCTTGTCCGAGCTCAGCACCTCGGCGAAGCCGGCGATGATCGTCAGCGGCGCCCGGAGGTCGTGCCGGAGCCGCCGGCGCTCGTCCTCCGTGCGCTCGGTCACGATCCCTCGCCGGAGATGAAGCCCTCGCGCAGCGCGATCGCCACCGCGTGCACGCGGGTGTGCGCCTCGAGCTTGGCCATCGCGTTGCGGATGTGCGTCTTGACGGTCTCGCTGGAGAGCACGAGCCGCTCGGCCACGTCCTCGCCGGTGAGGCCCTGGGCCAGGAGGTCCATGATCTCCCGCTCGCGCTTGGACAGCGCGGGCATACGCTGGGTGGTGTCGCGCGAGAGCAGCTTCGGGCGCAGCCGCGGATCCACGTAGGTGCCGCCGCCGGCCACCGTCTGGAGGGCGCCGGTCAGCTCGCTGGGCGTCCCCTCCTTGAGCGCATAGCCGCGCGCGCCGGAGTCCAGCCCGCTCACGAGCAGCTCGACGTCGCTCGAGCCGGTGTAGAGCACGACGCGCCGCTCCGAGTCGTTCTCCAGCAGGCGCCGTGTGAGCTCGATGCCCGACTCCTCGCCGAGCCGGATGTCGACCAGGGAGACGTCGGGCTCGAGGCGCTCGATCAGCTCGAGGCCCTCGCCGGCCGTCCCGGCCGTGCCCACGACCTCGCAGCCCTCGCGGCCGAGCAGGAGCTCCAGGCCTTCGCGGAGAGCCTCATGGTCCTCGATCAAGACAAGACGCAGGGACACGGCAGCGGATGTATCGGCATGCACGCGAAGTTCGACAAAACGGACCAAACTCCGCAGAAAGTGGGCCGCCCCACAGGGTAGGAGGATCGGCGGCCGCGGGCCATGTCTAAGGTTGGAGGCGAGTTGGCCAAGGACACGGAAAAGCTGATCAGGCAGCTGTCCCTGATCTCCTACCTGATGGCGGAACGGCGGCCGGTCACGGCCACGGAGATCCGCCGCGACGTCGAGGGCTACTCGGACATGACCGAGGACGCGTTCGCCCGCCGCTTCTACGCCGACCGCGCGGAGCTCGACGCGCTCGGCATCCACCTGAGCGTCGACAAGCCGGCGGACGGCTTCTCAGAGCAGGAGAACTACTCGCTGGCGCCCGAGGCGTTCCACCTGCGGGCGATCGAGTTCACCGACGACGAGCGCGCCGCGCTCCAGACCGCGCTCACGCTGCTCGACGGCGAGTTCGCCTACGCCGAGCCGCTGCGCCTCGCGCTCCAGCAGATCACCTGGGGCCGCCCCAGCCCCCTCGGCGGCGGGCTGCGCCAGACGATCGGGCTCGGCATCACGGCGTCGGCCGGCGGGGCGGAGCTGAGCGCGCGGCTCGCGAAGATCGACACCGCGATCTACCGCCGCAAGAGGATCGAGTTCGAGTACTTCACGATGCAGACCGGCGACACCGCGGTGCGCAAGGTCGACCCGTACCACCTGCTGTTCGAGGGCGGCCAGTTCTACCTCGTCGGCTACTCGCACGAGCGCAACGGCGTGCGCGTGTTCCGGCTCTCGCGCATCCGCGGCAAGGTCGCCTACGCGACGAAGGCCGAGCACGACTTCCAGCGGCCCGCCGACTTCGACCCGCGCGAGTACGCGGGCCGGACGCCGTGGCAGCTGGGCGACCCGGTCGGCACGGCCGAGATCCACGTGTCCGACGATGTCGCCTGGTACGTCGAGCGCCAGTTCGGCGCGTACGGGGAGCTGCACGACAACGTCTTCCACACCGCCTACTCGATCCCGCGCCTGGTCATCTCGTGGGCGCTCGGGCTGCGCGAACACGCGCGGGTCGCCGGGCCGCCCGAGCTCGTCGAGGACGCCCGCGAGCGGATCGACCTGATCATCGAGCGCCACCGCGGCGAGCCGCCGGCGCTGAGGCCGGTCGCGCCGCGCGAGGCACCCGAGGCCGACGCCAACGGGCGCGGGCGCGGCACCGAGGGGACGATCCGGCCGGAGCGCTTCGCGCGGCTGGTCACGCTCGCGTCGGTGCTCATCGCCGCGGGCCGCGCGAACCGCCGGCTGGCGGTCGACGACGTGTGCGAGCAGCTGAAGATGTCCCCGCAGGAGCTGCGCGAGGACATCTCGGTGCTCAACGTCGTGAACTTCGGCGGCGGGGCGTACGTGATCTACGCCGAAGTGCTGCCGTCGGGCGAGATCGAGGTCGACCCGGAGCCGTACTCGGACACCTTCGACCGGCCGGCGCGGCTGCTGCCGATCGAGGCCAAGGCGCTGGTGGCGGCGATCGACCTGCTCAACCTCGCGCAGCCCGAGCTCGGCAGCGCGCGCAAGAAGGTCGTCGAGGCGCTCGGCCACGACCCGGTCGAGGAGGGGCTCCAGATCGCCTCGCCGCCGGTCGCCGACGACATCGCGCAGACGGTCGAGCGCGCGGTCCACCAGAGCCGCGTGATCGAGCTCGAGTACTGGTCCGGCGAGCAGCGCCTCTCGACGCGGCGCGTCGAGCCGTACGCGCTCTTCAACGGCGTCGAGGCCTGGTACGTGGCGGCGTACGACCTCGAGAACGAGCGGCTCCAGCACTTCCGGCTGGATCGCATCAAGAGCGCGCGTGCGCTCGACGAGCAGTTCGAGCGCCGCGAGGACCTCAACGCGCTCGGCGACGTCGCGGGCTGGCCGCGGACGGGGACGATCGAGGGCTCGCGCGTGGCGAAGGTGTGGATCTCTCCCGAGCAGGCCCGCTGGGCCCGGGAGAAGCGCGAGGTGGTGGCCGAGCTGCCGGACGGCGCGATCGTCGTCGAGCTCCCGTTCCACGGCACGGACTACCTCGTCAAGGAGATCCTCAAGGAGGCGGGCGACGCGGCGGTGCTCGAGCCCGCCGACGCCCGCGAGGCGGTGCTCGCCACCGCCGAGCGCCTGCTCGCGCCGAGTCCGTGAGCCGCCGCGCCGAGATCGCGATGACCCCGGAGGAGGTCGCCGCGTTCCTCGGCGAGCAGCGGACGGTCACCTGCGCCACGCTCGGCCGCGACGGCTGGCCGCACCTGATGCCGCTGTGGTACGTGGTCCGCGACGGCGAGCTGTGGTCCTGGACCTACGCGAAGTCGCAGAAGGTGCGCAACCTCGAACGCGACCGGCGCTGCACGCTCCAGGTCGAGGCCGGCGCCGCGTACGACGAGCTGCGGGGCGTGATGCTCAAGGCCGAGTGCGCGATCCACCGCGAGCCGGAGACGGTCGCCGCGCTCGGCGAGGAGATCGCGGTGCGCTACGGCGGCGCGGCGCTCGACGACGCCGCCCGCACGTACGTCGCCCGCCAGGCGGCCAAGCGTGTCGCGCTCCAGTTCCGGCCGCGCGCGAGCGCGACCTGGGACCACCGCAAGCTCTAGCGTGCGTCGAGCACGCGCCCGAAGGCGGCGACCACGTCGGGGTCGAACTGCGTCCCGGCGCCGCGGCGCAGCTCCGCGCGCGCCTCGGCCTCGCCCAGCGCCTTGCGGTACGGGCGGTCGGCGGTCATGGCCTCGTAGGCGTCGGCCACGGCGAGGATGCGGCCCTCGAGCGGGATCCGGGCGCCGCCCAGCGCGCGCGGGTAGCCGGTGCCGTCGAGCCGCTCGTGGTGGGCGAGCACCCAGCTCGCCACGTCGCGCAGGTTGGCGTGCTCGAGGATGCGGGCGCCGAGCTCGGGGTGGCGCCGGATCTCCTGCCACTCGTGCGGCTCCAGCCGGCCGGGCTTGAGCAGCACCGCGTCGGAGATGCCGAGCTTGCCGATGTCGTGCAGCACGCCGGCCACGCGCACGCGCTCGACCTGGTCGGGGGCGAGGCCGAGCTCGGCGGCGATCGCCTCGGCGTAGCGGCCCACGGTCTCCGAGTGGCGCGCCGTCGCGACGTCGCGCAGGTCGAGCGTCTC
>Ga0081539_10005954_pt1 | contig 12022 bp, 11 predicted proteins | sample TabmetS4T2R2_FD_71023 | JGI IMG/M metagenome (GOLD analysis project Ga0081539, IMG submission 71023) | Tabebuia heterophylla rhizosphere microbial communities from the University of Puerto Rico - S4T2R2 | ecosystem: Host-associated > Plants > Roots > Rhizosphere ...
AGCATCGTTGCCGAACAGATGCGGATCGTCGAGATGAATTTCAGGCTGCATAACGTACTCCGCGATTTCTTAAGGTCGAATCTGACGGTTCGGTTTATTCGCCTCGTATATCTACAAGAAGGCCTAACTGTCTCGGGATTTTAACATTTCAGGGCTGATATTCAGTTATTTTAATGCTACTCCCATGCCTTTGGGGTTACGCTTAACCCTGCTGTCTCCTTCATTGTGTGGATAGGTTCGCGACTGCGCTAATCGCAGGTTGGTGGATTCGGTTACCGGCGACGGAAACCTGTGACATTTTCCACTCCTCGTCTTGCTCGGACTCTTTCCAAATGCCACAAGCACGGTTGACCTCTCGCCGGGCGAATTCGCCTGATTGCTCACCTTGTTAAGGCATTTCCAAACCCTTTTCTATGTTTCGGACGAGCTTGCTTCCGCTACGAGCTGATAACAGTGGAAATCGCCTGCATACATTAGCAGCTTCTGAGAGCCTGGCGCACATTCATAACGGGTCGCCCAAAGCTACTCCCGGGATCGTATTGGACCCACAATGGACTCCCTCACGTCTCCCTCTACCAAAACCGATGCCCTGGATTCATTTTTGATTTGAAGGCAGTAAGACTGAATAAGGACGGTCGTCTGATAACAGCGGATTATGTTCTCCCCCGAGCCCCGAACATAATCGCTGTTATCAGGACGCCTTGCCTTCTATTCATTTCTCTTGATTTCCAGGATGCTGCAGTCACTTAAGCGAGCATGTGGCGTGTGGGGCGGCACTCGCCTGGCGGCTCGTGTCTTACGCGCTTAAGCTGAAATTCTCTTACTGACCAGATCGCCGACGTTGAATAAAGACGTCGTCACAGACGAGTCTGGTGAAAACGTTTGTTCGACGCGACGTGGAATTAGCGTGAGCGCTGTTCGATAAGTTGTCGCAAGGCTTGATTGACAGCGGCTGAATCTGGAAACACCTTGGCCACATCTGGCTCGAGGACTACGATATTGGTGCCTTCTGCATATTGCTTTGCGTACTTACCTATGACCGCGTTGCTGAAATCATACTCGTCGAGTATTTCTACTTCCTCACTCTTTTTCTCGCTCATAGTCTCTTCTTTCACGTGAAGTCGCTGTTCTAGCGCTAATGATTCTTATAACCTCACCACGATAGGTATGCACCACAACCAACGTCTGTTGCAAGCCTGATTGGCCGAGGACAACAAATCTATCTTCTTCCTCGGAATGTAAAGGATCGGGAATTGTCCGCGACAATGGATCCGCAAAAACCGTCGAGGCCTCAGAGAACGAAACGCCGTGCTTTGTGAGATTTTCAGCAGCCTTCTCTTCATCCCACTCAAATGTGAAGCTCATGCTGAACAATATACGTCGTCATGAGAGAAGACGGAAGCTACTGAACTTTGTGTATCTTATTTTCTCCCGAAAGCCCGAACATTATCGTGTCCTATCCGGCGCCTCGTTTTGTATTCCCGTCTTTTGATTTCCGAGGTGCGGCAGTTACTGAAAAGAATGTGTTGCGAATGGCGCCGCACTCGCCTGCGGCTCGTGTCTCACGACCCCTAAGCTGAAATATTCATATGGACCAGATCGCCGCTTCAGACTCTCCGACAAGGTTGAATCTGATTGACTCGGGAACGTCGGACCGATGCATTCCGACTTTAAAGTGGACTTTAATTGAGCGGACAGGATAGCGAGCTCTTTAGGCCACCAACAGAAGACTCAAACTATTGGTCCTTGGACCTTTGAAGTCTTAGAGTTTTTAAGGAATTTTCTTTAGGACTCTAAGATTCAGTGTAAGACCATTTACTATCAGCAATTAGACCTTAAGGAAGCTTCTTTTTTTGGAATGATGCTTGCGAGTGAGTACGGCATGAGCAAAAGAAGAGTGATGGCAAAGGCCAAAGTCTATGGCTTTAGTCCCTGGGTTGATCAAGTCGATGCGATCAACCAAATCATGAAAGTCACCGGCGAAAGGAATTAGTCGGCCATCCTCCGGAAACTTGTTGACGAAGCGCTCGACGCGCGAAGGAAGAACAGCCAATCAACTCTACTCCTCACCGAAAGACCAGATGCCGGCGTAAGACTGGAAACGATTGAAATCTATTGATGCGCCTCGTGCGGTGCGAAGACGTGTCGTTTCGTATCGAAGACGTCTGTTTAGTGCTTCTACAGGACGTACTTGCTGAGTCTTACGCGACTCGCAGGCTCTTATGGGAGTCCGTAGTCCTACCCCAACTCCGCGACGCAGGGATTGATGAGAACGAGTTGGAGCATCGATTTGTCCGACAGGATGACCGAGCAAGAAACTACGCCTTTGGTCCAGCTGAACAAGTCAGGAAGTCACAGGAATCGGGCGACACCCATGCGTTACATTCGCGCTGTCCAACTCCAACACGACGTGGGGCCACTTCAACTTGTCTACAAATTCGCCACAAATGAAGTACGGCCGCCAGTGATGGCGGCCGTAAACATTGACTTAACTGGTCGGGGCGAGAGGATTCGAACCTCCGACCTCTCGGTCCCAAACCGAGCGCACTACCAGGCTGTGCTACGCCCCGAAGTTGACGTTCAACGAACGTCGAAGGATGACGCATTCTAAGAGCCGGTTGTGTGCGGGTCAAGCAGTCGTTGGTTGGACCTAGGAATCGGACGGTCGGTAAGACAGTAGAAACTCACGCGTCTTGCGAAGTGCGCGGGCGCGATGGCTGATGCGGTTTTTGATTGAGTCGGTTAGCTCGGCGAACGTTTGATTGAAGCCGGCCGGGATGAAGAGGGGATCGTAGCCGAAACCGTTTGTGCCGCGCTCTTCGAGAATCATCTTGCCTTCGCAAATGCCTTCGGAAGTATTCAGCACAGTGCCGTCGGGTGTTGCAACCGCAACCACACAAACGAAGCGTGCACGACGATTCGCAATCGCGCCACTCAGGTGATGCGCGTTGACGCCGCTTGGACTGTTCGCGCCGGCACCACTCGGATCCTCTTCGTTAAAGCGTGCAAGTTCCGAAAGCAGTAATGCACGTCGATCGGCGTCGGAGGCGCCTTCGCCGGCATAACGCGCCGACAGCACTCCCGGCGCGCCGCCGAGGGCGTCGACTTCCAAGCCTGAATCGTCAGCCAGCGCGTAAAGACCAGTTGCACGTGCGTAAAACTGCGCTTTGGCGATCGCGTTCTCGGCGTAAGTCGGAGCAGTTTCGGCTGCGATGCCAATGTTCGAGAATTCGCGTAAGGAGCGCAGTCGCCACGGAATGTCAGCGAGGATCGTTTCGATCTCACGCACTTTGCCTGCGTTACGTGTGCCGAGCAGCAGGGAAGGGGATAAAGAGTTCATTGTTGGCGCGCCAGAATCGGTCATCGTTCGCGCGCGACCGAATTCGCGCGATTGGGTTGGAGCAACGCGATGAACGTGCTGAACTGACCAAACGCAGAACGCGTCTTCCGCTCAATCCCAGTCGCACTCAACCTCGTTTCAGTCGCCGCAAAACTTGAACTCCCAAACGTGTTCTGCAACTTCGAAAAGTCGTCATCCGAGAGCTGCCGCCCTTGCAACGTCAACAGCGTCGAGATGAAATTCGTCAGCCGCGCTTCGTCATTCGAATAAGTAACGATCGCCGCGCTGCTCTGACGCGCTGCGTCCTGGACGGCCTTCTTCTCTTCGCTTACCGCCGCCTGATTCTTTCGCAGCTCAACCAAACACGCGCGCACGTTTTCAGTCTTGCCGAGAATGACAAACCCCTCGACAAATACCGCCGTGAACTCCTTCGCCGCATCAGGCTCAGCTTGCAACCCCGCAAGAATTTGCGGCGGGGCCGAACCCTTCGCCGTTTGGCCTTGCAGCGGACTCGAACCCTTCACCGTTTCCGCTTCCAAAGACTTTCGCAGCCGCGCTTCATCGTTCACGCGTCCTATCAATACCGAGCCTTCCGCTCCCGCCGGTCTCATCGTCAACAGCGGCGGACTAAACGCCGCCAGCGCTTCTTTCGGATTCTCAATCCCGTAGACCAGCAGACTCGACTTCAACAGCGTCCCAAACAACGCCGCCGAAACCGCATCGACTTTCGACGCCACCGCCATATCAAGCGACGTCCACGCCGCCAACGGCTCGCGACTGCGATAGATCGTTAACGACTGAAAGCTGCCGGGCACGAGCTGCCAGATGTTTTCATCATGCGCGCCGGTGTCAAAAGCCGGTTGCAGACGCGTCGTCACGCCGGGCTCGAGCGAGAAAACAAAACGATCCTCGATCCCGCCGCCGGACGGCACAGCGGTCCAGGCAATCCCACCCAGGATTTTTCCGGCACTATTCGCGAGCAGTTGTTGCAGTTGCTGATCGACAGGCGCGACTCCCATCCACAAAGGCGCGGCCCACGAAAAGAGTTTGGCGGAATTAGCCGCGGAGACGTAACCAAAACCGAGCGATTGCGGCGTCGCCACACTCGCTCGCGATCTAACAAACTCCGCATCGGTGCTGATGCTCGGACGCGCACCCTCACGCACTGCGACACAGCGCGCCAGCGCATCGTCACTGTTCGCAAGAATGATTGCCGTTCCGTGAATCAGCCCGATCAGCTTCCGCTCACCGCCGGGCAGCGAACACTCAAACCGGTCGCCGTTTGGCCCGACACACGACGACGCTCCATAAACGTAATTCGCCAGACGCTTGACCGCGTCAACCATCACCGGACGCGTGCGCCATCTCGCTGTGTGTGTCTCGGCAATCAACGCGATCTCCGGCCGCACTTTCAACGTGTCGTCCTGCTGGATCGTGTTCAGGCCAAGCACGACGAGAGCGATCTGCGTGCGTGTAAACAGCACGCTCTCGACTGGCGCCACACCCGCACGCGCCGCGGCCGTCAACAGGCGATTGTCGTTGCCGGGCGTGCTGTGCGTGATCGGCGCCGCGGCCTTCCAGACGTCGGTGTATTGGATCGCGTGCGCCACGTCCGCGAGGCTATTGAACTCCACGTACAACATCGAATCGGCCGGCGCATATTCGGCCAGATCGACCTGGCGCGGAACGTTGAACCACAGCCATGCTGCAATTAATAGAACGGCCAGCAGGACCAGCAGAAGAACCAGACGAAGACGCTTCATTAGCAGCGCATCCTAGCTTTCCGCTCAGAGGCAGGCAAGTTGCGCGAAATCGAGGTGGTGTCTCTCTTTTTCTCTGGTTAAGAATTGGTTTGCGAAAAACCACTGAGACACAGGAACACAGCTACGCGGACTGAGAAGTCTGAACCTGCGGCGCTACTCGATTCGGAATGGACGTTTCTTTGTGGCCGAGACCTGTGGTACTTTGACTCGACTCCACGCTTATGACTTACCGTGAATTGTCGGCACAGGCCCTGGCAGAACAGGACTACGATAGTTTTCTGGCTGAACTGGAAAAGTCGCTGACAGACGGGCGCACGGATCCGAACGACGTCGTGCGCGACACGTTGTTTCAGATTTACTTCGGCGCTGCTCGAATAGATCCTGAAAATCTCCCGCTCGCGGCACGAGCGACCTGGCACACGTTCGATCCCCGCAACATCACCACCGAACCCGAGTACTACACCGACATCGACTCCCCACGTTATCTCGAGCGCAAGCCGATGATCTGGCTGTGGCAGATGTTTGACCGCTCACCGCTGGGACAAAACGCGCTGCTCGGACACCGCTTTCGCCGGATGCTGGCGCCGCTCATCTTTCGCAGCGTGGGCGCGAACTTCAAATGCTGGCATTTCGTCGAGTGGTCGTTTGGTTACAACCTCTCCATCGGCAATAACGTCGTCGTGCATCGCAACGTGCTGCTGGACGACCGCGGCGGCATCGAGATCGGCGATAACGTCTCCATTTCCGACTATGCCAACATCTATTCCCACAATCACGACATTTACGACATCCACCAGGTGAACACGCCCGTGACGCGCATCGGCAACGGCGTCCGCATCACCTATCACGCCACTGTTCTCGCCGGCGTGCAGGTTGGCGACAACGCGATGATCGGCACCAGCGCCGTGGTCACGCGTGACGTCGAACCAAACCATGTCGTCGTCGGAATCCCCGCCAAAACCGCCAAGATTAAAGAGGCAAATCTCCCCGCTGCGAAACTGGAATAAACCTCTCGCTCTTCCAGGAAAGCAGCTCCAAATGATGCTTCTTTTCGGAGGTAAACCACGCAATGTGTTAGAGTTAAACGATGAAAAATAGCAATTGACAGTATTTGGGCCAGTAAGGTAATCTCAATCAGGTCAGTGGCATCGTCTGCCGTTGACCAAGTGCCTACCTGGTTTTCAACAAGCGGTCAGTCCCGCGAAATCCTTGGAGCACGATAAAGGCACACTTCGCGCGAGCGGAGGTCGCAAAGCCTACGGAAGTTGGTCGTACCAACTTGGCTGGGTTTCCGATGAGCTTCATTCCTGCCGTACCTGATTACAGCGACAGTTCTCTGCTGACCCCCGCCGGGACGCTTTCCGTTCACATGAACACAGTTATCCACAACCTTGCCGACAAAGGGAACATGACCGTGATTCACCCCCACTCTACCGCCACCACGAAACTCATCAAGAAACAACTGCCACGCGCGCGGAAGGCTCGTGCCCGCCTTCGCCAGCAAAACAAACTTCGCGCCGTTACGGTGAGGACCAACTAACATGTTCAAAAAAGGCCCTGGCAAAAAGAACCTTGTCGGTCTCGACATCGGCTCCAGCTCAGTCAAAGCAGTCGAGCTCAGCAAAAAGGGAGCGGGCTTGCAGCTCCTCAATCTCGGTTTCGAAAACCTTCAGACCGACACGATTGTCGACGGCCAGATCATGGAGCTCAACAATGTCTCCAACGTAATCGCGCAGATCTTCAACCAGCACCAGATCCGCACGACGCGCGTTGCCGCGGGCGTGAGTGGTCACTCCGTGATCGTGAAGAATATCGTGCTGCCGCAGATGAGTCAGGAAGAGTTGCAGGAGTCGTTCAGTTGGCACGCGGAAGAACACATTCCGTTCGACATCGCCGACGTGAATCTCGACTACGAACTGACCAGCCGCTCAGACGACGCGTTGCACGTCCTCATGGCGGCATGCAAGAGCGACAAGATCGCGAACGTCAAACAGGCGATTCAACTTGCCGGCAAGCAGCCGGTGATCATCGACGTCGATGCGTTCGCCTTACAAAACTGCTACGAGGTCAACTACCACCCGCGAGCGGGCGAGATCGTCGCGCTGCTGAACATCGGCGCGGCGACGATGAACATCAACATCCTCAACGGCACGCGGTCGATCTTCGCGCGTGACGCATCGCTCGGCGGCAGTCACTACACCAGCCTGCTGCAAAAAGAACTCGGTCTGAGCTTTGAACAGGCAGAGGGGGTCAAGCGCGGAATGGCATTGCCCGACAACGTGGAACCGCGGCCGATTCAACCAATCATCGAGACCGTTTCCGAAGCGTTAGCGCTCGAAGTGAAGAAGACTTTCGACTTCTATCGCGCGACGGTGCAGGAAGGCGACGGAACGATACAGAAGATCCTGCTCGCCGGTGGTGGATCGAAGCTTCCCGGCCTCGCGGATTTTCTCAGCAAGAAGTTTGAGATTCCGGTGGACGTGTTTGATCCGTTCCGGCAAATCGACGTCGATGCGAGAAAGTTCGATCCGGACTACATGCGCGAGATCGTGCCTGAGATGGCGGTTGCGGTTGGGCTCGCGTTGAGAGGAGTTGAAGCATGATCAAGGTAAACCTGCTCGAGTCCGTCACAGATCGGCCACAGGGCGTCGCGCTGGTTGAAGACAAAGTCGCCAGCCCGCGCATTCAGACGTTTCTGCTCGCGCTGACCGTGTTTGGTTTGGCGTTCCTGGCGATGGGTTACGACTACGTCAGCACGAACATGGCGCAGAGCGCCGCGCAGAAAGAGCTCGACAACCAGAAACGGATCAACCAGCAGATGCTTGCGATTCAAAAAGAGCAGGGTGATCTGGAGAAGAAGACGAAGGAAATTCAGGCGCGCATCGACGCGATCAAGAAACTGCGCGAATCGCAGCAAGGCCCGAGCGCCGTGCTGCAGGAGATCAAAGCGCGCTTCGACGCTGTTCCCGGTCTTTACCTGACGAGCATCGAACAGAAGGATTCCGAGGTAACGATCAAAGGTGAGTCGCCAAACGAATACTCGGTCACGAAGTTTGGCCAGAGTTTGGAATTCTCCGGCGGACTTTTCAGTAACCTCAACATCGAAACGCAGCGAGAAGCCGCCAAAATCACCAACTCAGGCGCATCAACTGCTGCAGCCACACCTGCGGCCAACGATGCTGATTTCGTGAAGCCTGAAGTGGTGGTGTTCACAGTCAAGGCAAACTTCGGCGCCTCGAAAGTCCAACCACAAGCCGCTCCTGCCCCCGCGAGTCAGGTCGCGATGAAGAAGTAGGTCACCTGCTGCCTCCTGAGACCTTCTGCAAAGGACGAATGAAATGAAATTCGGCAAGCTTCCAACCCTTCCCTGGTACCTGCGACTGGTCGTCTTCCTGCTGCTCGGCGGCGCGATGTATTTCGGCTTCTCGTATTTCGTCACCGCGGGCACGCGCAAGGCGACGAAAGAAATGGAAGACGAGATCGCGCGCTTGCGGCCGGCCAACGCGCAGGCGCAGATCGTTTCGCAAAACCTGAATAACTTCAAAGCAAACTACAAAGCACGCGAGGAAGAGTTCGCGGAGTTGAAAGCCCTCCTGCCGGAACAGCGCGAGCTGACGATGGTGTTGCAGGGAATTCAGGATCGCGCGCACACCAACGGTCTGGTGCTCAGCCGTTTCAATCCGAAGGAAGACGTGCAGCAGGACAACTACAGCGGCAAGAAAATCGAAGTCAGCGTTGTCGCCGGCTTCGGCAACCTGCGCGCGTTTTTCGAGCAGTTGGCCCACTACCAGCGCATCGTTTCGATCACGAACTTCGAGCTCAAGCAGCTCGACAAGCAGACGATGAACCGCACTGTCGACGCGCGTTTCGATCTCACCGCTTACTACGTTTCGTCCGAGAAGTTGCAGGGACAGCCGCAACCCGGTAACGCGAAAGGCGCGGGTGGCGGCACCACCGCAGCTCCACCGCCGGCAACTACTCAGCCCGCAAAATAACGAAGAGAAACCATCATGATGCACGACCAGAAAACATCGAGAGTTTCGTTACTGGCTGCGCTGCTCGGCGCAGTGGTGCTGGCTAGTAGTTTGGCCGCAACGGCCGTGGCCCAGGACACAAAACAAACCGACGCGCCGGCTGAAAAGACGACGACGAAGCGCGTGACTTCGGGCGGCCGCGATCCGTTCAAGAAGTACGAACCGCCGCGTCCGACCGTGAAGCGAATCGCCGACCAGTCGCCGATTCCCTCGATTCAGGAACGAATCAATCGTTACAAGGCGCAGAAAACCGCCGCGATGAACGCGCGGATGACGGCGCCGAAGCCCACCACCGCCCTGTTGCTCAGCGAGATCCAGGTCATCGGCATCTCCCGCACGCCGCGCGGTTACGCCGCGATCGTCGAAGCAACGCCAATCAAACTTTCTTACGTGATCTATCCGGGCGAGCCGTTCTACGACGGCCAGTTGGTCGCCATCGAAGACAACCGCCTGGTGTTCCGCCATGAAACCGTGTTCACCGATGGCCGTCGTGAAAGGGCAGTCGAGTACAAACCTTTACGACAGCCGACGCCGGTGAATTCCGTCCCTGTTCCTGGTGCAGCCGCCACGAATTCAGTAGCGGCCGCGAAGCCTTAACAATTGGGTTTGGTTCACTAAACCAAACCGTTTCCGCGCTGGTGTTCTTCAAGTCTGTAAACGAAAACACCAGCGCTCTTTTGACAACCAGGACTCGTCGCGTTCAAGTGCGGCGCGCGCTTTAGTTGCCCCGGCAATCGAGCGTAGTGCGTGGCGGCGAAGTTCTGAATCCCCCTAAGGAGGGAATGATGTCTTATCAGCCTCGAGTTAGATCAGCCATCTGGACCACGCTCGTCCTGTTGCTTGCCTGCGTGCCGCTGGCAAGCGCTTTGGCTGTCCCCCGCTATTCAGCCGCCGTCATTCGCGACGTCGAGCCGGGCTCAGCCCAGCAGAATCTCGCCGCGGCGCCGGCGCCGACTCCACCGGCCGGCATGTCCCGCGGAGCAGAGAAACAGTCGGAACAGGGCCGACAGTACGGACAACCGGGATTCATCGGTGAGCCGATCAACCTGAACGTCGTCAACGCCGACATCCGCGACATCCTCAACTACATCACCGAACAGTACGGAGTGAACTTCGTCATCGACGCGTCAGTTAGCGCGGTGCCGGTGACGGTGAACGTGCAGGACGTGCCGTGGAACGTTGCGCTCGACGCCGTGCTGAAAGCGAACCGTCTGGGTATCGAAGTCAACGGCAACATCCTGCGCGTGGCGACGACTGACGTGCTGGCCAAAGAAGCGGAAACGCAGAAGGTGATCAACGACTCGCGGCTCGATGCTTCGCCTCTCGTGACCGAGTTTATTCGTCTTAATTACGCGCGTGCTTCCGGTACGTTGGCGCAGGCGGCTGGTTCGACCGGTGCGTTTTCCGGCGGCGCGACGAACCTGAGTTTCAGTGGCGGCGCCGGTGGCGATGCAACCGGCGGCAGCGGCGATCAGGGTTTGTTGCCGATCATCTCGCGACGTCTTTCCCGTCGCGGTTCGATCGAAGTCGACGGCCGCAGCAACACGCTGATCATCACGGACGTGAAAGAAAACATCGATGCGATCCGGCAGTTGGTCGCGATTCTCGACCAGCCGGAACCGCAGGTTGAAATCGAAACGCGCATCGTCATCGCGCAACGTAACTTCAGCCGTGACCTGGGCGCGCAGCTTTCGCTCGGCGTCGTGAATTTGGGTCGCGGCGGTTTGGCTAACGTTTCCACTCTGCCGGCGCAGAACACGCAAGGTTCGGGAGGTTCGGGTGGTAGCGGTGGTTCGGGTGGTTCCGGCGGTTCGGGTGGTTCCGGTGGAAGCGGCACCGGACCGCGGTCAGGTCCAAACCCGTTCGGAGTGTTTGGTGGTTTGGCGGGAACGCCGGTACCGACCAACAATTTCGCTGCCGCGGCTGCGAGCACCGTGATTGGTTTGACGACCGGCTTGTTCGGCACGGCCCAGATCAGTGCGCTGATTTCGTTGGCTGAATCGCGCGGCCAGGCGAAAACGGTGGCCACACCGCGTGTGACTGCACTGAACAACCGTCCCGCGCAGATCGAGAGTGGTTCCCAGATCCCTGTGCAGACAACGCAGGCCGCCAGCGGCACTGCCGTGGTGACCACGACGTTCGTTTCGGTTCCGCTGCGTCTCTCAATCACACCGCAAATTACCGATGCGGGTACGGTGGTTTTGCGCGTCACGATCGAAAACAACACCATCAACACGGGTATCGCCGTCGGCGGCGTTCCCGGTATCGACACGCAGCGCATGCAGTCGGAAGTGTTGGTTCCGGATGGCGGCACGACCGTTATGGGCGGCGTGCTGGCTGACACCGAAGGCGAAACTCAGCAACGCACTCCGGGAATCGCGTCCATTCCGATTGTCGGCAATCTCTTCAAACGCAAACTGACCACGCGGCAGAACAGTGAAATCCTCTTCTTCATCACGCCGCACATTTACCGTCCGGACTATCAGGGACGTCCGACGGCAGGTACGGTCGGCACGGGCCAGCGATCAGTCACGATCCCGCAGCCGGTTCCACTCGGAAATCCGCCGAGCAACACGCCGACGCCGACTCAGTTACAACAACCTCAGCCTCAAACGACACCAACAACTCAGCCGCAATTGCTGAGTGCTCCCACCGCGAACAGTCCTGCCGGCGCGACCACCGCGCGGCCCGGCACGCTGAGCGGTCAACGTCCGTAATTGGAGGCCTTATGTTCAAGGAGATGCTTGAGTCCATTATCGAACGCACCGAGGGCAGCCTCGGTGCGCTGATAATGGGAACCGATGGAATTGCCGTCGAAAAAGTTCTCGGCCAAGCCGGTGTGGAAGCTAACCTCGACGTCGCTGCCGCGGAGTTTACGTCGCTCG
>Ga0081539_10005955_pt1 | contig 12021 bp, 14 predicted proteins | sample TabmetS4T2R2_FD_71023 | JGI IMG/M metagenome (GOLD analysis project Ga0081539, IMG submission 71023) | Tabebuia heterophylla rhizosphere microbial communities from the University of Puerto Rico - S4T2R2 | ecosystem: Host-associated > Plants > Roots > Rhizosphere ...
GGATGAGGAGCAGCTGCGCAACCCGGAATGGCGGGCCAAGGTGGCAGACCGTGTCGCCGCGGCGATCGCCGAGTTCGCCGTGGCCAAAACTGCGAGCGGCGGCTAAGGAAGAGAAGCTGGACGGCGCGGCGCCGCGAATGAAGCTGGCACGCCGAGCAAGCCACCTTCGCGACCAGATTAATAGGAGCGGAGGACGGCTACCGGGCGGAGCCTGCGCTGCTGCTTTCGCCAGGCGCGATGCGCTTATTCGCAGGCCCGAGGACGACACTGATCGAATAGCGGACCGCTACAAATCAGCTGTAGCGAAATGCTCTGCAGTGATATTATCGCCCCGCGAAAGCCAGAACCAGACAATATGCCTCGGCTTGCTGTCATCCTGCCTCTTTGGGCCATCATTGCGTTGGAGGGTTTGCCAGTTGTTCCCTGCCAAGTTGGCGCGGCGGTCGCAGCAACTTCTCTTGTAACTAGGAGAGAGACGACTGCGGTGCGCGGCTTAGATCTGACGACGTGCCAGACAAGCGCGGCAGCTTTGTTACCGCCGGTTGAATATGATGTCTCCAAACTGCCTCCCGCGGTCCAGCGCCGGCGCGCGCAAATCATCCAAGCGGCCGCGAGCGGCGAGCTCAACCAACTCAGGCCCGTTTTTGAAGCCAATGGCGGACCGCCCCAGTTGAGTTGTGAGGATCTCGATGACCCGATCGATTGCCTTCGGTCGTTGTCAGGAGACCAGAAAGGTCCCGAGATCCCCGCCGATCTGCTCTCTGCGCTCGAGGCGGGATTTGTTCACGTCGAGGTCGGCACGCCCGAGGAAATGTACGTCTGGCCGTACTTCGCCATGTATCCACTCGATAAATTGACACCGGCTCAATTGGTGGAACTCTTTAAACTGCTCACAGCGGCGGATGTGGCGGATATGAGTGCGTACTGTGAATACCCCTTCTATCGCGTTGGGATCGGACCTGAGGGCACGTGGAAGTATTTCGTCGGACCCCAGTGATCAGGTTTCTTGCTTCGTGAGTGTCGAGGCGCAGGCGATACGCTTGGGTTGACCTGAAATCTGGCCAAGAATGATCTAAATCGGGTCTGCTTGTCCACATGATATCTTGCGTATGATTTTATACCGGATAGGGAAATGCGCTCACACAGTGAAAGTTTTATCACCACTTTTCAAATTGCTTAAACACCGAGCCGCCGAGCCGCAGACAGTAGGCGGAGTTGTGGCGCTTAAGTTCGTCGACCATTCACGCCATCTGGATCTTCTGCGGCGGCGCGGCGAAATGGCCGAGGCGCAATCATGGCTGATCTTAGTAGGATGTTGTTGTCGGCGAGCTTGTGCTTGGCACCACAAGCGGCGCGGGCTGGGAGCGCCGATCAGGCTGTCGAACAGTTTCGCCGGATTTGTCTGGCAGCAGGTCCGAATTTCGACCACATGATAGTGACCGCGGCCGATCGTCACTGGACCGTCATGGCCGAGACAGATTTCGCCGACCTGGCGCCAGTCGCCAGCCCCAACTCCGTGCGAGCATGGCTGCTGGCCGAGGAGGAAGAAGGCCTTCCGGCAGGAACCATCATCGGCGTCACCAGGGCCAGCCTAAATGACAAACCTGTGCAGACATGCACGTTGGCTTTGCCAAACGTCGATCATGAGGCATTCCGCAAGAGCTTTTTTGAGCGCACAGATGCCGAGAAGATAGCCGACGATCGCGATACGGCGCGAGTTTCGCGTCTCTGCATCGTTATCGCAGGCGGACGCGAGCAATTCGTCCGGCTGGTGGACCTGCCTTCAACCTTGCCAGGCAACCTGGTCGTTGTCGCCAGCTCGATCATGGCTGATTGACACATCTGGGGGCATTCAGCGGCACGGCCGCAGATTTACGGCGCTTGCTAGATGGCAGCTTCTAGGCACTCCCAGGTCAGCGGCGTCGACGACACCGTATCTCGGACTGTGGTGCCCCCGATCCAAACGCGGCGATCGCTCAAAAACAGGGGACCTTGACGGATGCGTTTTTCAACGATCCAACTGGCACCAATCTCTGCAAGTTCTTCGCGACTCGGCTGGAGTTGACATGCTCGGTCGCGCGGATTGGCTCGCGAGGGTCGGCTCTTCTGCGCTGAATTTTTGATTCGGCAAGCCGGCCGGATTTTGCATCAAAGCGTCCGGAGAGGAGCACATGCTGCGCTACATCATTTGGCGGATTGCCATCATGGTGCCGACGCTGCTCATCATCTCGGCGCTGATCTTCACGATCATCGAGCTGCCACCGGGCGACTATTTCGAAAGCTACATTGCCGAGCTGCAGGCCGCCGGCGAGGGCGTCGACCAGAAGCAGATCGACGAGCTCCGGCATGAATACGGTTTCGATCAGCCGCCGGTGCTGCGCTACTTCCATTGGGTCGGCGGCATGTTGACTGGGGATTTCGGTCACTCCTTCGAGTACCAGCTACCGGTGCGCGAGGTGGTTGGCGACCGGCTGTGGCTGACCATGCTGGTCTCCTTCGTCACCATCATCTTCACCTGGCTGATCGCCTTTCCGATTGGCATGTACTCGGCCACCCACCAGTACAGCTGGGGCGATTACGGGCTCACCTTCCTCGGCCTCATCGGCATCGCCATTCCCAACTTCATGCTGGCGCTGATCCTGATGTACTTCGCCAACATCTGGTTCGGCAGCTCGATAGGGAACCTGATGGATGCCAAGTACCTGAACGAGCCGATGAGCTGGGCGAAGGCGAAGTCGATCCTGTCGCATCTGTGGATCCCGGTGATCATCGTCGGAACCGCTGGCACTGCGGGCATGATCCGGCGGCTGCGGGCCAACTTGCTCGACGAGCTGCAAAGCAGTACGTGCTGACGGCGCGCGCCAAGGGCCTTCATCCATTCAGGACGCTGGTCAAATATCCGCTCAGGATGGCGCTGAATTTTTTCATCTCCGACATCGGCTCGATCCTGCCGGCGGTCATCTCCGGTGCGGAGATTACCGCGATCGTGCTGTCGCTCGAGACAACCGGGCCGATGCTGATTAAGGCGCTACAGAGCCAGGACATGTACCTGGCCGGCTCGTTCCTGATGTTCCTGGCCTTCCTTACCGTGATCGGCGTGCTGATTTCGGACTTGGCATTGGCCGTGCTTGACCCGCGTATTCGGCTGCAGGGAAAGGCCCGCAAGTAGCCCGGTTGGTGTTCACGTCTTACCTAATTTAAGAGGTTCACCCTCACCGTTGAGCCTTTGAAATACGCTCCCTGCGGTGTTGCAGCAGGCGCTCCATCCGGCTGTCGAAATTCAGGCGTTCGACGCAATCGAACTCGGTTTGCGCCGCGTAGTGTTTGGCCAGGCCTTGCCGTGTCGTTTCTTCGAACTTTGCCTCAGCATCGTCGCAATCCCATTGCCCTCCCACGGCGAGCAGCGACCTCTCCAGTGCGCGCGCGTGGTTTTTGGCTATGATCACATGCGCTTCCTCGTGCCGCTTGATGTCTGCCGAAAGCGTGTCCCAAAACAGCTGCAGGGCAGGGTCGGTAGGTAGCGGACCGCGCCAACGCGGCAGGATGATTTTGGCCTGCACTGTCAGCGAGGCACTCGCGATACTGCAGCCTTTCGAGCTCGTCCGGTAGTCGACGTCCGCCACGAAGTTCATCCAGACCGCCCCCGGATGACGGCGCCCTGTGGGCTCAACTTCCGGTCCGCGGGTATCGAGTTGGGTCTGGATCGCGTCCAGCGTCGATCCGCCAACTGGAAAATAGCTATAGGTCTTCGCGACATTGGCCGCGCCGGCAGGAGAAATTAGTCCCGCCACTAACACCGCCGCGATCAGCTGAACTCTCATCGGTTCGCTCAAGGCCATTTTTGCGCCTGACATTCAGGACCGCAACATTAAAGGACGCTCGCCGCGATTGATAGGCACAGTTGTCGTTCAACTCGCGTAAACGCCGCAGCGGACCGCGCGACGGTCACCGCCACGGGGTCGCGAGATTGCCAACACGGTTCGTCGACATCCGTTCTTCGCCGTCCTGTGCCCTTTCCCGCACCCGGCCTTCAGTGGTGGCTGAGGCTAGCATCGGTCAGGAAGCTGGTTTCGTTAAGGCGCAGCTAGTAGAGAGCGCGCTTGCTATATCCTCTCCCTGGGGATAGTAGGTACGCGTGTGACCAGCGAGCACGTCCATACATCCTATCCAGAAATCATCAAGCGGCTTCGCCGTGTGGAAGGTCATTTGCGGGGCGTGATCGCCATGATCGAAGATGGAAAACCCTGCCTCGACATCGCGCAGCAGTTGCATGCGGTCGAAAAGGCGGTTGCGCAGGCCAAGAGAACGCTCATTCGGGACCATATGGATCACTGCCTTGAGGATGCGGTCGGGCCGCTGCCGATCGAACGCCGCAAATCCGTCGACGAATTCAAAGAAATCGCGAAGTACCTATAGCCATGCCGACTTTTGCAGAGCTCATCCAGCAAGGCACCGCCCACGCCTGGCTTTTCATTCCGAGCGCTATCCTGCTCGGTGCGTTGCACGGGCTCGAGCCCGGCCATTCAAAGACGATGATGGCGGCATTCATCGTAGCGATCCGCGGTACGGTCTCGCAGGCCGTGCTTCTCGGCATCGCGGCGACCATCTCGCATACGTTAGTTGTCTGGGTCGTCGCGCTTGGCGGACTGTACCTTTGGCAAGGCATTGAGGCGGATACGCTCGAGCCGTATTTCCAACTGCTTTCCGGGGTGATCATCATCGGCATGGCTCTGTGGATGATCTGGCGCACGCGCAACGATCAAGTGGCGGCCAAAGCTGCGGCGGGGCACAGCCATTCGGGTCACGATCACTCGCACGGGCACGATCACGCACACAATGGTCACGATCATCATGACCACGACCACGAGGGCGGCCACCACGCGCACGGTGCGCACGCCCATGGCGACGTTCGTCGGATCGATACCGGCCACGGCGTCATCGCGGTCGAGGTGTTCGAAGACGGCGTTCCGCCCCGCTGGCGCATCCGCAGCGAACGCGGCGCGCACTGGCATGCGGCCGACGTCACCGTCACCACAGAGCGCCCGGATGGCGCCGTGCAGACCTTCAAATTCGCCGACCGCGGCGGCTTTCTCGAATCCGTCGAGGAGATCCCCGAGCCGCACCAATTCATGGCGCGCGTCACCCTCGGCCATGACGGGCACAGCCATGACTATGACCTGTCCTTTGTCGAAGGCGAAGGCCACGATCACATGCACGAGGAATTGCGTGGGCTTGATGTCAGTGCCGGCGGCTATCAGGACGCACATGAACTGGCGCACGCCAACGATATTCGCCGTCAGTTCGCCGACCGCAATGTCACGACGTGGCAGATCGTGGTTTTTGGTCTGACCGGCGGACTCATCCCCTGCCCGGCAGCGATCACCGTGCTGCTGCTTTGTCTGCAACTCAAGGAACTCACACTCGGCGCGGTGCTGGTCCTGTGCTTCTCGATCGGCCTTGCGATCACTCTCGTCGTCGTGGGTGCCGCCGCTGCGCTGAGCGTGCGGCATGTCACGACCAAGACGCGCTGGTTCTCCGATTTCGCCCGCCGAGCCCCTTACTTTTCCGGCGCACTGCTGGTGCTGGTCGGCCTCTATGTCTGCTATAACGGCGTGTCTGGGCTGACCGCCTGACCAGTACGCGACCGCGCCCAATCACAGGCTTTGGAGGGCGCGCCGTCCAGGCATGGCGTGTTCGCTATTGATTGTGGCCGCGGCACTGCTGCGCCGGCAGTTCAAAGCGGCGCTTGCCGACCGCTGTCTTGCCTCCGTAAACCGGCTGTTAAGACGATGGACATAGTTTGTTAATCATGTTTGCCAAGCCGAAGATCGGAACATTTCGCGCGCTCGTACTCGCGACGTTGCATGTTGCGTTGATCGTTTTTCCGCTTGCCGCCACCGCGAGCTCAAGCCTGTTTGGCGATCTTGATCGAAGTCTCGCCTATTCCCAGGACATCGATGGCGCCGCCAACGGCCGTCCCCACGACTCGGGTGGCCACGACGACTATGGCGCGGCGGATGTTCACCAGCATCATTCATCCGACCATTCGCACGAGACTCCGAACGCGGTAGTGATTTCGTGTGCGCCGGCTCCTTATGTCCGCCGGGGGTGGTGGCCTGCAGAACACCATTCCATCGATCTAAAGCCCTGCCTGAAGATCAAGCGGCCTCCACGCCTGCCAGCTTCCGCGTGACTCGCGGCCGGCGGCGGCCACCCTTCAACAAGCCTCGGAATTCAATCATGCTAAACTCCCGTCGCGAGGGCGGGTCGCTAGGCGTTGTCGCGCTCTATCGACTCGTACCTCTCGTCCTAATGACGATGCTCGTCATTCCCGCTCTCAGCGGACTTGCCTATGCCCACGGCGTTGCCGAAGGCGACAAGGGCTACATCCAGGAGATCACCGGCGTCCACCTGATCTCGTTCGTCTATCTCGGCGCCAAGCACATGATGACCGGCTACGACCACCTGCTTTTTCTTTTCGGGGTTATCTTCTTCCTTTACCGGATGAAGCACATCGGCACCTATGTCAGCCTGTTCGCCATCGGCCATTCGACAACGATGCTGTTGGGCGTCTATTTCGGCTGGAACGTCAGCTCCAACCTGATCGACGCCGTCATCGGGCTCTCCGTTGTCTACAAGGCGCTGGACAATCTGGGCGCGTTCCAGCGTTGGCTCGGCTTCCGGCCGAACACCAAGGCGGCGACGCTGATCTTCGGCTTCTTCCATGGCCTCGGCCTCGCCACGAAAATTCTCGACTACGAGATTTCGCCCGACGGGCTGATCCCGAACCTTCTGGCCTTCAACGTCGGCGTCGAAATCGGTCAGATGCTGGCGCTGGGCGCTGTGCTCATCCTGATGGGCTACTGGCGCAGGACACGCAGCTTCTGGCGATACGCCTACACCGCAAACGTCGTCATAATGTCGGCCGGGTTCCTGCTGGTCGGATACCAGCTCACCGGCCTTTTCGTCGCAGCATAGGACTATTTATCATGTACAATACGGACCTACCCAACAGAGCAGACCTGCCGACCTCCGCGCAGCTCAAGCGCTCCACCATCATTGCCGCGACCGCGGCGGTGGCCATTCTGGTGACGGTCGTCATACCGTCCGAATACGGCATCGATCCGACCGGCGCGGGACGCCTTCTTGGTCTCACCGAGATGGGTGTGATCAAGACCCAGCTAGCCACCGAGGCCGCGCCTGACGCCGGTGACAACAACTCCAGTCAGACAGCGGCCCGCCTGACTGCAGATGCGTCGGAAGGCGACCTTGTGGCGCGCATGGATAGAATAGAGAAGCTGCTCGTCACCCTGACCGAGCAGCAGCCTGCGACCCAGCCATCGGTCGCGGAGGAGGCGATCGCCCAGGACGATGTCGTTGTCGGCCAGATCGTGCCAGTCGAGGCCAAGCCTGCTGAAGCACCGGCGCCGCAGGTGGCCACGGCGGAAAAGCCGGCGGCGCAAGCCACTGGAAGGAGGGACGAGATGACCTTCACCCTCGCGCCAGGCCAGGGCGTAGAGATCAAGCTCGTCATGCGTGAGGGCGCAAAGGCCAACTTCGCCTGGATCGCCGATGGCGGCGTCGTCAATTTCGATACGCACGGAGACAATTCAAATGGCCGGAAGGTCAGCTACGAGAAGGGCCGTAGCGTTCCCTCCGACGAAGGTACCCTGGAAGCCGCCTTTGACGGTAACCACGGCTGGTTCTGGCGCAACCGCGGCGACGGCGACGTCAGCGTCACACTGCAGACTGAAGGCGACTACATCGAAATCAAACGGGTGATCTAGAGTCTAGCGAGGCCCATGCAGAGTTTCTGTGTTTTCTGGCGCCAAAAATCGCTCACGGCGCCAGTCATTCCAGAGTTCGCTGGGACGTTTCCGCCGCCACGGCGGCAACTTGTTGCGGCTCAACGCTGGCCATTCTGTCGGTCAGTCTCGCGCTGGAACAACTGGTGGGATTTGCCGTCCTTTTCGACGTGAGTGTGCTCGGTCTCACAAGGCCCGTCGGTTGATGGGACGTTCGTCATGCCCGTAGCGAATGGTCGATCATAGGTCCGGTTGAGTGACGGGCATGCGCTTCATTCGGCGGGGCAAGTCAGTTCAAGGCGTGTCGCGAAGATCTTGCCAAGATTTGTGCCGGTCGGATCGTTGAAGAATGCGTCTGTCAGCGTCCCCTGGTTTTGAGCAATCGCGTCATTAGGATCAGGGCGAACCACGGTTCGATTGCATTCGTCGGGCAGACCGGTTACCGCGATCTTGTCGTCGTCGGTGAAATCGATGGCCGTGTAGAACGTGGGATCGTAGACGCCGATGGCGACCTTGCCGGAAAGGCTTAGAGCTTTCTTCGGCTGCGTCTCGAAGAGCACGAGGAGCTGATCGCCTTCATACCTGGCCACCAGCCTCGCAGGGGGGATCATCGCCACGTCTTTGCCGTCCTGCGTCACCAGTTGGAAATAGTTGTACTCGGCAAGCGAGCCCTTGACCGTTGCGGCGACGTTCTTGAGTTCCTGTTCGTCGAGAACAAGATCGGAATTGCCGTCAAACTCCATGAGCACGGTGCTCGAGAAGACATCGTCGAAGCGCCAGAGGTGCCGCAGGAATGCCACCTGCCGTGTACTGTCGATGGCCACGTCAAGCCGGGCTTCCGCGAAAACATGCGGATGGGCCCTTGTTGTCACGACGGATGCGACCACCATTCCCGCACCCGATGCCAGGCTCACCAGTCGTGCTTTCCACCGCATCCTGCTTTTGGCTCCAAGTTTGCGCCGATCCACAACGCAATACGGGCAGAAATGGGACGGTCATCGAAAGTTCGGCATAAAGCCGTAATCTCGGCCTATTTGTCCGCGAGGTGACTCGCTGACTCCAGCCTTCTCCCCAACGGCTCATGTTGCAACCACTCGTTCAGATTCAGCGTGACATCTATCTGGCGCTTGCCGACCAGATCAAACTGCTCTCCGCGCAGGGCAACTGGCTGGGTTTTCTGGCCTTTCTGCCAATGGGGATTCTCTTCGGCGCAGTCCATGCGGTGACGCCGGGCCACAGCAAAGCGGTCCTGGCCACGTACCTTGCCGGGTCCGAAGCGAAGATCGTGCGTGGGCTGCTGACCTCGCTTACGCTGTCCTTTACCCATGTCACAATCGCCGTCCTGATAGCCGTGCTTTCGCTGCCGGTCGTGTCGATCGCGCTCGGCAGCGTCGGCCGCGCTCCGCTCCTGGAAGACGTCAGCCGCGGCCTGCTCGGCCTGATCGGGGCATGGATGCTGTGGCGTGCGTTCAGTCACGGCCATCACCACAAGCATGAAGGCGAAGCGTTCGGCGTGATGGCCGGGCTCATCCCCTGCCCTCTCACTCTGTTCGTCATGACCTTTGCCATCACACGTGGCGTTCCGGTCGCCGGCCTCTTGTTCGCCGGCACAATGATGATCGGCGTGGCGCTGACCCTGTCGGCCGTGGCGATCCTGTCGATCGTATTGCGCGAGCGCCTGGTGCATTTCGTCGAAGGTCGGCCACACCTGTTCAACGCCATCACCCGTTCGATCGAAGGCATTGCCGGCGCCGCTCTTGTTGCGCTCGCCGTGCATGAGATCTTCCTGCGCTGACGGGCCGAAATCAACGCCCGCGCAGTGTTCGCAGCGACCCCATGGCGAGCTCACGGAATGCCTGGTCGATTTCTTCGGGCGGCTCCTTCGCGCCACGATCGAGCCACCAGGTCAGCACAGATATGTAGGCGCCGACCACGAACTGCACGGCGATTTCGGATGCCGGTGCCGCTGACCCCTTCTTTGCCGAAGACAATTCAGCGCGGACGATCTCGCTGAGAAATTGCCGAAGCTTGTCGACGATGATTGGACCTGCCCGTCCGCGCATCATCGCCCGGTAGAGCTGATACTGCTCTTTGAGATGCGCTGTCATGAACCGGCTGAATCCCAGTGGGCGCCTCTCGGCGTGCTCTTCTCCTGCGACCGCGTTGCCATGCTCGTGCAGCAGCATCGCGCGAAGATGGCCGGCGCCGCTGCGCAGGAGGTCGTCCTTGTCGGTGAAATGCGCATAGAAGGTCGAGCGGCCGACATTGGCGGCCTCTGTTATGTCGCTGACGCTGATCTCGTCGTAGTCGCGCTCGAGGATCAGCCTGATCAGCGCCTGGTGGAGTGACTGGCGCGTCCTCAGAGCTCGCCGGTCTGTGGTGTCAAATGCCGCGTGCGCCGCATCGGCGGACTTTTCCTGGTCATTTGGACCGAAGTGTCCCGAAGCAGACAATGCCCCGCCCTCTGTTCCTTGCATTACAAGACATATGTCTCGTATCACACATTTGTCTTTGAGTCACGGAGAATCAAGGTCATGGACGCAATTCCAGACGCGACACGGAGGCAGCCACGCGAGCGTGAGCGGCTCATTGCCATGCGAGGTGTGAGCAAGGTCTACGAAACGCCGGCCGGCTCCTTCCGGGCCATCTCCCGCATCGATCTTGCCCTTTCGCGCGGCGACTTCCTTGCGGTGGTCGGTAAGTCCGGCAGCGGCAAGTCCACGCTGATCAACCTTCTGACCGGCATCGACCGCCCGAGTTCGGGCGAGATTGCCGTCGCAGGGGAAGCTGTCACGGGCAAGACCGAATCCCAGCTTGCCGCCTGGCGCGGCAGGACGGTCGGCATCGTCTTCCAGTTCTTCCAGCTGCTGCCGACATTGACCATCGCTGAAAATGTCATGCTGCCCATGGACTTTTGCGCGACGTACCCGGTGGGCAAACGCCGCGCGCGAGCGCTCGACCTGCTTGGTCAGGTCGGCATTGCCGAGCAGGCGGACAAGCTTCCGGCAATGCTCTCGGGCGGCCAGCAGCAGCGCGCGGCGATCGCGCGGGCGCTCGCCAACGACCCGCCGCTGCTCGTTGCCGATGAGCCTACCGGCAACCTCGATTCGCGCACGGCCGAGGAGATCCTGGCGCTGTTCTCCCGCCTCGCCGCGGCCGGGACCACCATTGTAATCGTCACCCACGAACGCGACGTCATCGGGATGGTCGACCGTACGATCGTGCTCGCCGATGGCCGCATTGAAAGTGATACCGCCGGCGGTCGCGTTCGTGCTGCCCGGCAAGCGGCGGCGGAGTGAGGCCTAAGATGCGCTGGATGAAGCTCCTTCGAGATGCCCGTGCCGAAAGCGGCCGGGCACTGATCATGCTGGCGGCGATCGCGTTTGCCCTGTTTGCTGTTTCCGCGATGCTGTCCGCTTACGGCATCGTGACGCGCGAGGTCCGCGTCAACTACCTGGACACTAATCCAGCTTCGGCGACCATCGATGTCGATGAAGTCACGCCGCAGATGCTGGAAACGGCCAAGGCCTTTCCAAGCATATCCGACGCCGAGGGCCGAGCCGTCGTCGAAGCAAGAGTGAAGGTCGGCGGCGAGTGGATGCGCATGCTCCTTTTCGTCGTCGATGACTTCGAAACGATGCGCATGAACCTCTTCAAGCCGGTGTCTGGTGCCTGGCCGCCGCCGGAGGGCACAATGCTGGTCGAACGGCAGGCGGCAGGCCTCATTGGCGCCAGCGAGGGCGGCGCGCTGACCGTCAAAACGCCGCACGGGACCGCGACTGAAATCACCGTCTCCGGCCTCGTCCACGACACCACGCTTGCGCCCGCCTGGCAGGAGCAGAGTGGTTATGGCTACATCACCCGGCAGACGTTGGCAAAGCTCGGCGAGCCTCCCGTGCTGGACGAGCTGCGCATTCTGGTCGCGGGCAATCCTGCGATGGCCGACATCGACGCCAAGGCGCTCGCTCTTGCGGAACTGCTTGAGACGCAAGGGGCTGCGGTCCATGCCGTCAAGGTGCCGCCGCCCGGCCAACACCCGCATCAGGGCCAGATCAGAAGCGGCCTGCTGATGTTCCTCACCCTCGCGGTACTCGCCCTGGTTCTGGCCGCCATTCTCGTCGCTGCAGTGCTCGCGGCAACGCTGGCCAGGCAAGGGCGCGAGATCGGCGTGATGAAGGCCGTGGGAGCCCGCAGCGCACAGATCGCGGCCATGTAT